>Ga0209652_1000827_pt1 | contig 26065 bp, 16 predicted proteins | sample SaaInl74LU_5_DNA_FD_184641 | JGI IMG/M metagenome (GOLD analysis project Ga0209652, IMG submission 184641) | Marine microbial communities from expanding oxygen minimum zones in the Saanich Inlet - ESP_74LU_5_DNA (SPAdes) (version 2) | ecosystem: Environmental > Aquatic > Marine > Intertidal zone... | reverse complement strand
CCGACGAGATCTTTGAGCCGTGCTGCAGAAGTGCACAATCAAGTGCACCTCAGTTCACAAAAAAATATAAGCATGTTAACATCACCGAAGGTCTTCAACTACCCTATACCGGGAAATCCAACTGGAGGCATCCTCCATATCTACGGTGAGGCAGCTGCAGCACAAGATGTGATCTTGTATTGTGGCGGCTTTCCCGATGGTTTGGAGCCGATCTCAGAACTCGCCGAGCGGTTAGCAACAACGCGTGACGGACAAGCTCGGGGCTGCTACGTTGGTGTAACTTGCTTCCCTGGTTTTGATAACAAGACTTTCAATGAACAGAAATTTACTGGATTTAAAAAGAGTGGATTTACATTTGACGAAGTGACTTGCTGTGTTCGAGATGCGGCTGATCTACTGTTTGAGGAACATGCAAAGTCGGTATCATCATCAACAGATGAATGCAAGACTACATTTACTCTCATGACACATGATTGGGGAGTTGTTTGTGGACACTTGTTCATTAATAGAGCCATCGAGGAGCGTAGCTTCACGCAGCACAAGCCAGATCGTCTTGTGATGTTAGATGTATTGCTGTTTCCGCATCCAAAGTCAAACTACAAAGAAAAGCTGAGAGGAAAAGAAATCCAAAAACCTACGGGACGTGATAATCTGCTTTCGCTTTCTTACCGCATAGCATTTGCGATGAGCTTTGCAGTATTGCAGTTTTCAGAGGCGGTTGGTCTCATTGTGATGGCGGTATTAACAACTATTGTCTTCAGCATTCTCAAGTTGAATCCACTGCAGGACGTTGATGGGTTATTGGGGCGCACGAAAGATCTAAAGCACTTCCTGTACATGATGTATCCATACTACCACATGTTCAAAGAAGTGCTGAAAGGATCTGAAACTGTCTTTGACGTAGCAACGATGCCGTTAGACTTGAAAGAAACGCCTGTATTGTACATGTATGGAGCGAAAAAGAACGTCATGTTTCATGATAATAGAAGTGTTGCATTACTAGAGAGGGAGGAAAAGGAAGGGCTGAGTGAATCTCGTGTAGTTAGACTGGAAGAATCGGGGCATTGGATGTATTGCCAAGAGCCTGAGGTTTGTGAAAATGAGATAAGAAAGTTTCTAAAAGGAGGTGGTGGCGGTGGAGAGGCACCAAGTGGTGACACTCAGTCAAGGCTTTAATGCATAGAGCTTCTTAGGGTTTGGATTAGGTCTCAGGTTCCTACTAATTGTATTTACAAAATTGTTTACACTACATATTTACAATACACCATCAAAAACTCTCTTTCCAAATTCGTAACATGTGATCATGGCGGCGTGTCCAGGCACAACCTTGATCATTCTAGACACATTCCCTCTCCACAATCCCTTGACTCCTTCGTCACGGAATATCTGCCGGATGCAAGAGAGAGTGTTTGCATTGCTCCCATTCGACACTTGCCTCACTGTTTTTACAACGTCGAATGGACCAGTGAGAGCGGTCGCGACGAGAGCAGCGCTGGCTCCTGCCGCAAATGTGTGCATGACGTCAATGCCTGCTGGTATTTGGACGCCTTGGTCTGTATAGTGACGTCCGCTCCACCTACCTAGTGAGGTGTTGTCAGACAAGCTTCCTCGGAACTGCTCCAAGCAGAGAAAGTAAATCGCAGCAAACGGAGCATCACGTAGAAGCAGTGGACCAAGACCGTTGTAACAGGACATGAGTCCACCTGTTCTCATCAGGAGGCGGAATTCTTCCAAGATTCCGGTTGATCTACCTTGTGGTATGCTACCCGCTATTATACTTGCTTGCCTTGTACGGATTAGCTCCAAAGGTGCTGTAGCAAAACTGCTAATGATTCTAGCTGTACTGCCAGCAACAAGTGGAATGTATGCTCTACTTGCATCAACATCCGAGTTGGATGAATGCATTACATGCAACCGCATTGATATCTCGTCATAGCTGCTAAGGTATATCACTGTGTTAGGTATACTCATAGCCAGAGTCGGCTTTAGTCCAGCATACAGTCCAGCCACTCCTTCATTACGAAATATGGTTTTGAGCATTCGGAATGTTCCAGATGATTGCTCTTGCACTATTGAAGATGCAGTTCGACATGATTCAAATAGTCGAGAGTAAATGGAATAGTCCATCTTGGATAAACCACCACCACCCGGAGTTACCAAGCATGGAAATGCATCTATTGGAAGCATCAAGCCATTATTCAGCACGATTGCGCCTCGAGATCTGAGTAGCTTCTTGACAGGGTTGCCTTGTCGTTTGAGACTTGATGAAAAGGAGTCTTCCCGTGGTGCAGTCTGTTGCCGAACCTTGACTACCTCGATGGGTGTTCCAGAAAGTGCATAGATGATTGACCCAGTAGATCCGGATATGATGCGAGATAGAAGCGACGATGATTGTGATGGGCCTCCTTTGCTTGATCGACCAGCGTCACTTCGCACTGGCGGCGTCGGTGATATTATTGGTCGGGCAGCCATGACGACAGGAGTATATTATGCAAATGGTCGGAACCCTTTTGTCTCTCTTGCCTGCTGATCCAACTACACCAACCAAACAGACTACAGACGAAATGCACTCTTTTGCTTCTACCTTAAATTCAAAATGCTATGCAATGCAACGTCAGCTCAAGTATTATTATGAACGACTACGCGGGCTCCTCAACCAGTCCTCAAACTCGTCAATGCCAACATTGGCGAAACAACTTCTGTGTTGATGCCGTGATGAGAATTCTTTTTTTCCTGCGCTGGTATGGTGACGGCGACGAAATGGAGACGGGTGTCTCAAATAGCTTTGCTCTTGCCTTTTGCACTTGGCAAATGAAAATAAATGGCATCTGACCATTGACCATCCAGCATAATAGGTGATCTGTGAAATAATGGCAGCCGCCAACACCAGCCTTCCCGATCCGCACTATATCAGCCCAGGGTATATTGACACTCTCATTCCGCCTGGTGGTATTCCGGTGTGCACGGAAGATAAGCACAATGAAAGAAGAGTTTGTAGAGGTGAAAGTAAAAAGCGGAGAAGATGTGAATCAACTCCTACTTATTCTGATACTGACAACCAAGCATTGTGCTGGGATGCATTCCAATTCTATCTAGAGAAATGTATTCCTGTCAAAATCAATAGTGTAGCCAGTTTTCGGCATGTAACCAATGAGCAAGCTAGCAAAGTTGAACCAATATTTTCTACAATGAGTGTGGATTCATTGCCTTCCGAAGTGCTCGACAAAATAATCACCGTTCAATGTGTACCAAATGTTAATCATAAGAGTTTGCACCCTGCAGAGTTGGACGACGATAAGATTCGACAAAAAGCACGTGATATTGATGCAAGAATGTCTATTCTACCCAATACTAACAGCGGAAATGATGGTGAAGAAAACATTCCTACGTTTATGGGTCAAGAAGATCAGGTGACAACATGCATGTCTTTACGAGAATTACTAACAACTGACAAACATACTCATAATGTGAGTGCATCTCAACTGCCAATCCTAGACGCCGATGAAATGGGACAAGAGTCAATTTCACTCAACATAGATGGCAAACTCAATCATCAACCTACTGCAATTCTCGAACTGTCTCCACTAGCATCATTAATTAGACTACCATCCTATCTGCTGCTAGGAAATCCACGCAATGAATCCAAAGATGTCGTCATACAAAACATCAATCTCTGGCACGCACCTCAGTCATGCTGCACAAACGTCCATTACGATGATCATGACAATCTTCTAATTGTGACCAATGGAGTGAAAATTGTGGAACTTTGTCCGCCTGGCTGTATACAAGCATCGGGGGTGTACTCCACACATGCCAATCATCCTAAACTCTTGAGACGCGGTAACATGCAACCAGATGAAGATATCCAGCGCGATATTCAGTCGACATTGAAAAGGAAACAAGGGTCAACTCACATTGTTACCGTGGCAGCCGGCGAAGCCTTGTATATTCCTTTAGGATGGTGGCATCGAGTTGTCTCAAAATGTGATCAACATGATGCATCTGGACGAGGTAATGGATGTACAGCAATCAATGTTTGGTTTGATTATCATCATCCTTCGCGTCAAAGCAATGCCCCGGACCACATGTCTCTATTTCATTTGCGTCAATGCTCGCGAAGATACTTTGAATTGAACAAAGATTATGCAACTGCCTTACTATTAGAAGGTAAGAAACAAGCATATTTCCTCCAAAATGAGGAGATAATTCCAGAGGACATGAACATTACCACTGAAGAAAACTTGATATACCGAAGAGACTGGATCGGTATGAATAGAATAGTTTTCAAGTACGAACTTTTGGATGAGGAATCGATTAACACTTTTGGACTGTTATACCGCAGATGCTTAACACCCACAAATGTTGTGTACTCAACAATCGAACATTACAATAAATTATATTGCTTCATGGAGGCATTCCTCCTTCGCATTCAACTAGGGAATGCCACTCATGTCTCAGGGTTGGTCAACATGATGTCGTCCGAAGTCGGCGTGGCAGTGTTCTTTAGTGAGATCTTATGCAAGCTCTCACCTGCGGCTTGCTATACTCTGACGCAAGCATGGGAGAGGCATGCAGGTGTCAAAACGATTGTCGATGATAATGGAGAAACACAGGATGAAGCGGAACTGTCATACCGGCGTTTTTTCTTGAACTTGGAGATGTACAGCAACGAAGTTCGAAATCATCTACTGAACAGTGTAGAAGAATTCTACCATCAAGCATGGGTAAAGCTTTCTAGTGCAGTATAGTTAGACTACAGTCATGTATGTACAATATCGTTTACATACTTTAAGCTCAGTAATAATCTCCACCACCCATATCTTGGTATCCAGCGTTATAATTCCGTCTTCCATACCCTCCACCACCGTACGATGAATATCTACTCATTCCGTAACCACCTTGCCCACCCATTCCGTAGCCACCTTGTCCACCTCCGTAATACTGATTTGACATTCCTCCCATACCATATTGCTGTTGCATGTGCATATCAGATGAAGCAAGTTGCCTTCGTCCATTCCCTCTCGAGCCATACAAAACCATTCGAATCAATCGCCTTACCCCTCGATATAAAAAGTATGAAACTGTGAGAGTCATTGTCCACCTAAACGCTGCCAATCGTCTCCTTCGTATTATTTCATTGTGTGTCAAAATTTTCCGTTCTTCTTCTCCTTGTTGTTGTTGTACTTGCGAAGTAGAATTCTTGCTATCATTCTCATCATTATCTCCCCCAAGCATCCATCTACGAGCCTCATCCCCCTTCACTCCTGTAATCTCCTCCCACTTTTCCATCTGCCCCCAGCTATTCACCTGCCCAATCGCATTCTCCACCATCCCCTTGACACTCTCATACATGTGTTTCATCTGCTGAGCATTCATTCCCACAATTTGCACAGCCTGTCCAATTGAAAACACAACGCTTTGTATCCCGAATAGGAATTGGTTGAGTGACATTAACCATTGGGATCCCATCATGCCACCCATACCCATCATGCCCATCCCGCCCATGGAGTAGGGGGACATCATGCCCATTCCCATCATGGGGGACATCATGCCCATTCCTCCCATGCCCATGCCCATGCCGCCCATCATTCCTGCTCCGCCGATCATGTTGTTGGATGTTGTTGTAGTGTTGACATTATTTTCAGCAGCGGCAGCGGTTGCTTCGTCAGTGTTGATTTCATCATCGACGGGTATTTCTTTTTTCGTGGGTTTTGACGAATTCTTTTTCACAACCATTGATGATGTTGATTTTGTGCTGTTCTTTCTCTTTTGGGTTCCGGCGGCTGCAGCTGGAGAGACTATTGTTCTATTATTATTCCTAATGCCTCCATTGGCTACTGAAGAGGACGCTACCATTGGCGTTGAGGATGTCATGGTCGAGGCTGGTAAATGAAGCACTGAGATTCGGAAGGCGGAGGGGGGGGCAATCGATGGGGCACTCATTTAGGTATATAGAATAGTTCCTTCGTAGAAATATGAGTCACAGTGACATCAAAACCCTTGCCGGACAAGAAGAGGCTAGCTGACGGCTGAGCGTTCATCTCAAGAAAAGTGAAAGAGATGGATGCCAACTGGTGCAGGGTGTTCAAGTTCCAGACAAAAAGCACCACGAGATTCGTATTGTATGCCTCTATCAATCCTATGTTATCTCTATTCTAGTGTTTTATTTACAATTCGAACTTCACATCAGCCATCTCTTCACTCATACTCCACAACTTGTTAGCTTTTTCAGAATCCAAAGCAAAAGCTTGCAACTTCTCAACCTTGCCATCAGTGAAAAACTTGCCTGCATCCTTATCCAACTGACTAATATCAGCTGCAGCCAAGTATACTTGTGTCGAGGCTCCTTCTTGCACTGTCTTTACAAATTTGGCAAGAGTCTCGAACAAAATCTTATCTTTCAGACTGGTAAATCCCTTCTCTTTCATTGCGGCAAACTTTTCTTCACCAATGAGATATCTAGCTAAATCTGTCTGCACAGCTCCTGGGTGTAGTGTAAATGCTTTCAAGTTCTTGTATGCATCAGATTCAGATGCTCGCCTTTGGAGTTCTGACGTAAAGAAGATGTTTTCAAGTTTACTTGCTCCATATGAGCTCCATGGTCCATATTCCTTCTCTCCGTTAAGATTGTCTAAATCAAGTCCCTTGGCTGCGAACTGGTATCCTTCAGATGAAACATTGATGACTCGAGCATCGCTTGAAAGCATTGGAAGCAGAGATGAAGTGAGAGCAAAGTGGCCCAAATGATTTGTTTGGAATGTCTGCTCGTAGTTATCCTTTGTAATTCGTTTATCTGGGATTGCCATCACGCCAGCGTTGTTCATTAAGACGTCAATTTTGGAATCCTTTCCTATGGCAGCTTCTAATCGGTTCTTGAATGATTTCACATTGTCAAGATCGCATAAATCAAGAGTAACAACCATGGCCTTTCCTACAAATGATTCGTCAGTATTGCCTTCTTTCAGATATTCATTGACTTCATCAAGAGCTTTGTTGCCTTTGACTTGGTCTCTGCTTGTGAAAACTACAGTAGCACCAGCCTTAGCCAACCGCTTTGTAGACTCGAGGCCAAGACCAGCGTTGCCACCAGTGAGCACAACAATCTTGCCGTCCATTGAATGAGGATCTGGTTGGTATAGTTTAGAATATTGAGCAGATGGAGCTGCAGCATTGGCTACATCGATGTTGGTCGCTACAAGAGCAGAGATGGAAACTGCCTTGGCAGCCGAAGAGATGAAAAAGTCTCGGCGGTCAATGGAAGTCTCGTCATTTTGCTTCGATGCTTTTAATGCAGATGTTGTGCGCGTCGACGTAGGAAACGTAAACGAAGACGCTGTGGCTACGATCAAAGCAAGTGGTGCTACAAATTTCATCTTGGCTGTTTGTTTTATCGTTTTATTATGCTTTGGTACTGTTGTGGCCTACTGACTCACTGCTCATGATGAATGTGCGTGAGCATTTCATTATGCACCGCGCCATTCCATCGAACACCAAATTTCATGTCCTGCTGAGCCCCGAAAACAGGGCACCTTTCCAACCAGCGCCCAACGAAATAAATCAGCCTGCCGCTCGCCACCGTCCATTCACTCTGCTAATAAAAGGTCGTATATATTAAACATGGTGCGTTGGCAATCTAAGATCTTGTTGGTAGTTAGAAAGAGACGTAACATATATAATGTCAAGGGCTAGGGAGGCTTCGGGGGAGCTCAGTGCGACTGGCACAACGTATTGAAAAGATACTAACTCACAACTTGTGGATGCGGTGCGGCGAGGTTCCTGAAAAGCATTCGTGGCCATAAATTGCCCATATATCTCCCATTAAATAGCCACTTGACGCATTGATGAGATATGCTAACCTGCAATTGTTATGCATTGCCTTTGGCGCCTTGTCTTTCCCAAATACTCACACACATTGCTTTTTCACATTCCACGTACACGTACATTGGATTCTTATACGATATATTAAATATATTTCAGCCAGCTACACAACGCAAAGCCGCAGCCGGAGGCGGAGGACGTGCCGGAGGATCCTCAAACATTCTTCAATTTTACACGGATGATAGTCCAGGATTGCAAGTGGGACCTACCACTGTTTTGGTAGCATCCCTTTCCTTTGTTGGTGTGGTTGTGTTGCTTCACATTTGGGGGAAATTCCGAATGTAAATATTCATGCAAGGGGAGACAAAGAAATGAAAAAGAAACAAAACAATGCAATTTTTATTTTGGGGGAGAGACAGATGGATGGATTACATGACAACCTTTTCTTAGAGACCATGGCTTTCAGACATTGAATTGGCGTGCATGGAATTATGTTAGAGGGTGTAAGCTGCATTACTGAATATCAACAAATTGGTATGATTAAGCTGTTTGCTATGGTTAGTGCTTGTTTAACATCTAAAAGTTTTCATACAAAGTCCTTTGATTATTTCTTCTGTAGTTGAGTTCATTCCTATGCCTAAAAGCTGCTCACAAGACTTTCCTAGCCCATGTGAATCTACATCTTCACAAACAAAATGTATACACTTGTTCTTCACCCTAGCAAGAGTACATCTACAATGTCTAAAGTTCTAAATAATGTTATCAAGTCATTCGTAGAGAAGACTCAGCACAGCAAGTCCCGGCTTCTCAGTCACCCGCTTCTAACAAACAGAGAGAAATCAACACATTTAGTTGCCAACTTGGGCAAGCTCTGCGCGCATAGCATCAATGGTCTCCTTGTATGCCTCAATTGTTCTTGGCTCCTTAAGAATAGCAGATCCAGCAACCATCATATCAACACCGGCCTCAGCAACCTCCTTAATGTTATCAACCTTAACACCTCCATCGATCTCAAGACGGCAGTCCAAGCCATTGTCATCAATGAACTTACGGGCTTCACGCGCCTTATCTAAAGTACCGGGGATGAAAGCCTGTCCTCCGAATCCAGGGTTTACACTCATCAAAAGGATGATATCAAGCTTATCCTTGACAAATTCACAGTACTCCAATGAGGTGGCGGGGTTGAAGACAAGTCCAGCCTTGCAACCTCCGGCCTTGATCAATTGAAGAGAACGGTCGATGTGGTTGGTGGCCTCAGGGTGGAAGGTGATGAAAGAGGCACCGGCATCAATGAAGTCACCGATGGCGGCATCAACGGGGGAAACCATTAAATGAACATCGATGGGGGCGGTAACTCCGTGATCACGAAGGGCCTTGCATACCATGGGTCCGATGGTCAAGTTGGGTACGTAGTGGTTATCCATAACATCGAAGTGAACAACATCGGCACCGGCCTCGAGCATGTTGTCAACTTCTTCTCCGAGCTTGGCGAAGTTGGCAGAAAGGATGGAAGGAGCGATGAGGTAGTCCTTGTCTCCCCAAACATTCAAGGAGGTGGAGGCACGTGACTGAGATGCCGAAGGGGCAAATGCACTAGCGGTGGAGATGGCAGCAGCGGCGACGACGGCAGAGAACTTCATGATTGATATATTTAGTTATAGTAGTGTTGATGACAGTGGTGATATTGTAGGCGGAAGAACAAGGCAGATTCAATCTCATGGGCTACTGAAACGCTTGCTGGTGTGGTCATCTGCGAATGACGTAGGTGGACTCGTTTCTAAAAATAGGCTCGTTTTCGTTTGCGCCGCACTTCTCCGCTATCAAATCTCAAATCCCCAACACAGAAAAGTCACCTGGCAACATGACACTTGGCAGCTGGCAGCTTTTGCCAATCAATAGATATTGTAGGCAAGCCTCCACACGGCGCATAAAGTTGAACTCGGAAGATATAGGCGGTGTATACAGTGATATGTAAGTGCGGGTGAGCGACATGGCGGCTTGGTGGAGGCTACCATACTTGGCCAGCTTCTCTAGAGAAACCTCGAGGTTCTACCTCAAGGTTATGATGTGTGTTCATGATGGAGGTGATATGCTCAACTCAAATCAAGAAAAAGTCGACCTCGATGAAATGCCTGCTCTGCAGTGTGAGGCAACTCTCTGGCTCATCATGTTCAACTCCGAAGATTGAGATTGGCGGTGTGTTTGGTGTGCGTTGCGGAATGAGTTTCGTGTTCTCTTGCTGCTTGTCGAGGCTTGTGCAAGCCGTCTTCTAACTCAAGAGGATATGTATGATGTGCTCATGATGTACGGCAAACACGAGAAGCCACGAGTCTACAAAAAAGTTAATGCTCAAGGCTATCTTCCTTCGCTCTAGTTACAATTCAATAAGCTGATGTGTTACAGGTGGCAGCGCAGCCAGTATCTCATTATGATCAATACAGTTATTGGGCTGATGGTGGATGGTAGGTGCCGTGCTCATACAATCTCAAATGAAGTTGACGGGCATCATGTTCTCGTGGCACTTGTTTGAGGCTGCCAGCCGTCCTCTAACTCAAGAGGACACTTATGATAGGTGGTCGTGACGGATGGCAAACAGATGAAGTCACTGTCTATAGTCATGTGCAAGGCTGTCTTCCTTCGCTCTTTCGCAGCTCATATAGCGTAGAGTGTCCCGCCTTGCACATATTATTGTCATCTCGAAAGAACTTGATGGGCTGATGGCAGAAATACATGCCAATGTGACGAAGTAGATTGGTTCTTGCTAATAGGAAGGAAAGTCTCTGGCTCACATGGTTGAACTCAGACGGTTGATGTGGTCATATAGGTAATTCTCATTGCGGCTTGGTTGAGGCGAGGCTAGTAACTCAAGGCAAGGCTATTTTCCTTCGCTCTATTTGCAATTTCACAAGTCAATGTGATAGGTTGCAGCACAACAACAGCAGTATCTTGACGTGCTTGTCAGCAATAGTGAACGAAGTAAAGCGATAGAGACTTGCAGATTTCGATAGAAGCACAGTTAGGAATATCAAGCTTCCCTTGCTCAGTACAGATTCAATCCCAATTACAACACTAACTTTTCAAGAAGTTTTGAAGTGGACAAGAACAACACCAGGATACGTGTGAAGGAAACGAAATATGGAATGCGAACAATCTGATCAAGAAGTGAACATGGACAACAGCACCGAACACAAAGACAGCTGATTAGAAGGAAGTCGACCTGAAAAAAAGGAATGAAGTGAAGTACAGTTTGTGTTTTGGTACACTTTTCATAGCCACTTAGCAGAGGAAGTGAAGGACTGCTCTATTATATGAATTATCATTGAGAAAAGAAACAAAGATTGACAGCCAAAACAGATGCAAGAACTGTGCAACAATGAGGATATTATAACTTCAAACAATAGTGTCACAAGTTGGTAAGGAATGGGCAGTGTTGCCGTTGTTAGCATACATCTGATGAAGTAACAAATTCGACTTATTTAGGACTGTCATGTTACAATAAACTGTGGTGGATTTAGGCTCTTTCAGCGCTAACCAACACGTTTCAATGCAACGTGACCAGTGTAAAGCAAGTGCAAAAGCATTAAGACTTGTTTGAATAGGATTATTATATGAACACAAATTGGGTGGGCGAAACAACAAACACTTCATTTGAACATAAAACAAATAATGCATGGCATGCATTCTGATAGAGCAACACATTCGATTGTCGAGAGTAGCTTGTTGCATTGAACAATGGTGATATTAGACGTGTGGCAACGCAACATTGCAAGAGTGAGAAGAGTTGTTTGAATGGGAGTGTATTATTGTCAACACCAACTCCAATGACTCTGCATTTGGAAAAAACTAGGTTGTGAAAACAGAGCCCGAGAGACCAAGCGATTTTCACAAAAGAAGTAAACGTACTACTGGAATAGCATGATATTCACCACAGATAGTTAGCATATTTAAGTAGTTATAAGCTTTTTGTCAAAATAAAGTCCCCTTCGTTCTATACAAATTTCAATCCCTTATTGTAGCCGGTGCGCAATAAACTTAGAGCCACTGCACAGCGTCCGCAAGGAATTCTCCGAGGTCGCTATCTTCATCGCTCTCACCATCCGTAGTAACGGGTGTAGAGTTCTTACATGTTGACGCAGTCACAAGAGAAGGGCACGTCTCGGGGAAAGGCATCGTCTTCAACTCCGTCAAGGAGAGACAACTCTCAGGAACTACCTGAAGAAGGTCGTCACAGACGGATTCAATGTTATCAAGAGGAGTGGCAGATACAGTACCAGTGATCTTCACTGCAGGAATGTGATCTTAATGGCTGAGTGCACATGTTGATACATGGACTCTAGGCCGGGTTACAAAACTCGGGACAGGAGTGTTGTTAAGGTGTATGCTACCCAACATAATGAAAAGAAGAGTAGCCGGTTAAACCCAATTGAGCAAAGGGGGGTGTAGGTTACAGCATCAAGTGCTCATACCAATTAATGAAGACAAGACACAAAAGTGTACTTGTGCTACAGATGCCTCCCACATGATGTGGTCAGCTTGCTCAATAAAGGGGAAAGACACGGCAGGTCTCTTAATCTCATTGTGTAGGCAGATATCCAAAACAAACACTCGCTATCCTTCGTCTTGAGGTGAGTAATCTTGACTTTGCTGGTCGAGTGATCATCTCTTTTAAGTACTGTTGCTTCTCAACTCTTGAATCCAAAGAATCCAGTGATGTGTTGACCTTGTCGGCAGTAACGTCAGCTGAAACTTCCAGGACGGGGAAACGGATATCATCTTCTTCGGAGGTATTAATAAGAGGGACGAATTTCGGACAATTGGGTGTGATGATATGAGAGCAATCCATGTCGGGGATGCTCATCGATGTGGTGTCTTCAGGGGCGGCAAGCTCATTTTCGGGAGTGCTGCATCGCGTAGGAGGAGCGAGGTTACGAAGGGCTTCGAAGTGGGCAACCGCCTCTTCACCCTCAAGATCCTTCAACTTGTTGAGGGCCTCATCGAACTTGGCTCTCCAATCGCTAATCTCAACTTCAAGCTCGGAGATGCGATCGCGTTGACGCCTACGGCATGCAGCGGCAGATTCGCGGTTGCGTTTGCGACGTTGCTCACGGCGCCAAACACTGGTCTCTTCCTTGGTCATGGGAACACTGGGGTCATACTTCATCTGAGGACGTTTGGCTCCCTTGGTTCGGCGCACCGTGACAATGGGTGCTGCGGCAGGCACAACGGGTGAATCTTGTGTGCTCTCCGAGGTGATCTCATCAGGAATGATCACATCATCGGAAACACGGCGCCTTTTTCTGGCAGACTCGTCAGTTGAGGTGGATGCGATGGTAGGTGCCATTAGGACGTCGGTAGCTGCTGCAATTGTCATGGTGTTCCCCTGCCGGATAATGACTTTTACTCTGTGGTTGTCGTTGAAAAGTGGCAAAAGAGGAACTCTTTTTAGTTGAACTAAAGCAAAGAACAGGGGTGTCTTTGCGGTGGTTGAGGTTGCAAAAAGCAAAAAAATTGGTTAGTGCGTACTTTGAAAGGATACTTTAGGCCAGGCACGTTGAGATTTCCTACTATTCCTACGTCAAAATAAATCGCCTGGCCGTCGAGCCATATCTTTCAGATTCAAGTTCGAAACGACGGTTCGCTTGGACCTTTAACGTCTGTAAACACTATTGTTTGTTAGTGTGTTTGAACTATCAAAACGAAAGCAGACGAGACACTAAACTCGAACCGGCGTGTGGTGCTTGCTTGCGTGGCCACCCATCAGTGGGAAAGAACAGAAAGACAGTTCCTGAAGACAAAAAAAGAAAGAAAAAGGGCTTCGGCAAATCCAAACGCGTCAGCAGCACCTTCAACTCCCAATAACGTTTAATGGGACCTTTCCAAGGAGAGTCAAGAAAGAGAGAGGCGAGGGCCGAGTGCCGGAGACACAAATAAAACAAGTCAAACTCAAATCTCAAATCTCAAATCAAAAAATGAGATCGTGCGAATTGCACTCATAAAAACGAACTCCAACTCGGCATAGCAGAATAACCAAACATCTACCATGGAGAGAGGACAGCCAGTGTGGCTCCGCTCCCAAGCCTCCCGATGGGGATGGGTACCCGCAGTAATACACGACCGTGAGGAAATAGTCATAAAGGGCATTACTGTCGTCAAAATTACACTACGGGATGATCCCAATGGTGGCGGAGATGCTTCCGAACCAGCCCTGACAGGTGGTAGCACGACATCATCTCCCTACTTTGATGCGGATTTGCATCGTTCAAACTCAATCAGTGGGGGTGATGGATACTATGCCGATGTGGAGCCATTTGAGGTAACACTTACAATTGATATTGAGAGTGCGGAACGAGATGAATTGGAGGATATCAAAACTCGAGATTATGAAGCTACACATCGCGTCGTTGGAGGAGTCGACGATTTGATTGGGTTGACGCACTTGCATGAACCGGCTATATTGCATGCGTTGCGACTACGATATGATGCGGATATTATCTACACCTCCACTGGACCGATTTTGATTGCAATTAATCCCTTCAAATCGATGCCATTGTATACTGATGAGGTGATGCAAAGATATCGTCTTGAGGGGGAGCTTGGCACTGGTTCTTCATCTTCAACTACAAACAAAAGCTCATCTAAAGCTGGATCAACCGATGACGGAACTAGGTTGCCGCCTCACGCATATCAAACAGCCGATGATGCGTATCGTGCCATGATGCGTGGGATCGAAATGTCCCTCTCAGGTGGTGCCGCACGTCGTCAAAAAGTACAACGTGCCCGATCCAATCAAATCAAGGACAAAGCCGATGATATGGACACACCCACTGATCAATCCATTCTAGTTTCGGGAGAGTCTGGAGCCGGAAAGACGGTAACTACCAAAATTGTGTTGAATTACTTTGCCATGTTATCCAAACTTGCGGCAGAGGCACATGATGCGAAAGATAAAGCAACAGATCAACAGGTGGAGAAGCAAGTACTTCAATCCAACCCTATTCTGGAGGCGTTTGGAAACGCACGTACTATTCGTAATGACAACTCGTCACGCTTCGGAAAGTACATTAACATTAACTTCTCACAAACTGGCCGATTGACGGGTGCCTCCATTGATACCTATCTTCTTGAAAAGGTCCGTCTCATTCATCAAAATGAAGGAGAGCGCAACTTTCATGTATTCTATCAATTCTTGGAAAATGCATCGAAAGAAGAGAGGGATCAATTTTATCTAGGAGATATGCAGTTGGAGGACTTTGCGTTGGTGAATCAGAGTGGCACGTATGATAGGAGGGATATGGTTAGTGATGTTGATATGCATCGAGAAATGATTGAAGCAATGGTGAGTGTGTTGTATGCGATGTTTTGGTTGCTAATCGTTGAAGGCAAATCATAATGCTCACTGACACACATTTGTCCTCTGTCATCCTTTCACTCTTCTGCCACTAGGTCACCATGGGATTTCCCAGCAACATGGTCAACGACGTTATGCGTCTTATCGTGACAGTTCTATACGCTGGAAATATGACTTTCACTGAAACAAACAGTGGAGAGGGGTGTGAGCTTGATGAGAATGAGGCTTCCCTAGCTGTGTCATCTCTTTTGGGCGTCTCATTTGAAAATCTAGCTGCGTCGTTAACCAGTCGAGTGTTATTCCTCCGAGAGGGTAATGTTACCAAACAACTGAATGCCAAGCAGGCTTACAAGGCATCTGAGGCACTGATTAAGGCTATTTACGGTGCCAACTTTGATTATATTGTGGAGATGATCAATAAGAGTATTCACAAAGAAAAGGAAGTAAAGAAACGTGGAGAGAGGACTGTCTCTGCCTGCATCGGTGTGTTGGATATTTTTGGCTTTGAAACGTTTGAAAGTAATACATATGAGCAGATGTGCATCAACTACACGAATGAGACCTTGCAGCAACACTTCAACAAACACGTTTTCAAGTTGGAGCAGCAAGAATATGAGCGTGAGGGTATTTTATGGTGAGTGTGCTGTATGCGAAGTTTTTGTTGCTTATCGTTTTGAAGACAAATACATAATGCTCACTGACACAAATTTATCCTCTGTCATCGTTTCACTCCTCTACCTCAGGAAATTCATCTCCTTCCCAGATAATCAAGATGTGCTAGACTTGGTTGAAATGAAGCGTGTTGGTATCATGGCAGTATTGGATGAACAATGTATTGTGGAATGGGGATCTGATGATAAATTCGTCCAACAGTTGTACCATCGCTGTGGAGGTCATGATCGTTTTGTGGCGACCCCTCAGCAGACTCCTTACGCCAAGTTTAGCATTGAGCATTACGCAGGATACGTTGAATATTCTACTGAAGAATGGGTTGAAAAGAATAAAGATCAGTTGCCCGCTGCATCTGTGGAATTGATTCAGTCGTCAACTTTTGACTACGTCGGAAAGCTGCAAAGCTTTGTGCGAGCTGAAGGTGCTGGAGGGCGTGGTTCCGTGGCACAAAAATCTGTTGGAGCCAAGTTCATGGAAAGTTTGAGGGACCTTCGTAGCCGTATAGATGATACTGCACCACATTACATCCGCTGCTTGAAGCCGAATGATGATCTACTTCCTGATGAGTTTGATCCCAAGAATATTGTTGAGCAAATGAAGTTCTCGGGTGTGTTGGAGGCGGTGAGGGTCAGTCGAGCAGGATATCCTATTCGTTACACTCATAGAGTGTTCATGAATCGGTATTACATGCTTGGTGATTTGGGTCAAGACGGTACCCAGCGAAACAAGGACATCCATACATTGGCAAAGTTTGCTGCGAAACATGTGTGGGAAGCTGATCAGAAGAAAATGAAAGCCAGAGAATTATTGGCAGCGACTACGCAGAAGCAATCCTTCAGCGAAAGGCGTCAGGCGCCAAAGGTACAGAAAAGGAAGAAGAGATTGAATGCGCAAAGTAACATAGACATTCCTGATACCGAGGAAGAGTTCGAGAATCTTGACTTTGGGACACGCTGTGCTGTTGCAGGATTGCAACTTGGTCGTACAAAAATGTTTCTGCGTCGGGAGGCGTTCGATCGTATTGAAACACTTCGTGTCGCGATTCTTGGGAAATCAGCCGCTGTCATTCAGGCAACTCTTCGTGGAAAGGTTCAGCGCATTAGATATCTCCGTCTCAAGAAAGCAACAATTAAGTGCCAGGCAATGATTCGTTATTTCCTTGCAAATCTTGAGGTGCTCAGGGCAACAAGGAAAGCTAAACTTGAAAAATGGGCATCTACCATGATTCAAGTGAACTATCGTAGGTACAAATTTCGCAATCTTGGTGCGGATAAGAAGCAAGCCATGTTGGACGCCGCCGTTATTATTCAGGCTTTCATCCGTGGGAGTTTGCTTAGAATTCGTCTGGATGATATGATGCCTTCAAGAGGTGTACAGCTTGGAGTCAAGGTAGATATACCTGAGGAGGAAACTATGCCAGAACAGGTTATTGTTGTTCGAACTGGTCCGACTATGGAAGAAATAGCAGATTTGATGGAAAAGAAGAAGCTGTTGTTCAAGTTGCTTGATGATGAAATGTGGGATACCGCCATTAGTTTAATGCAAGAATATGAAGAGCAAAAGCTGGCCTCGCAGCAGGAACCGGAAAGTGGAAAGCTAGCTTTACATATCGTTGCCGAGAAAAACTTGCACCATGTGTTTGAGCATGTTTATAACTTCTACCCAGAAGGGGCTGACGTCTTCGACTACTCCGGGCGATTGCCCCTACACATTGCCGCAGAGCATGATGCTTTGGTCCCCGTCAAGTATCTTCTTGCGAAACATCCTGATGGTGCAGATACCATGATGTTGAGACCCACTGGACGTTCTGGTGGAGGCATTCCCCTTCATGTCGCATGTAGGGTCAATGCTTCTGGTGCCGTCATCACAGCGTTACTAGCTCACAACTTCAATTCATGCAAGGTATCCGATGCAAATGGAGACCTACCAATCCACCTTTTGCTGCGTAATGGGAAGCATGTATCAGGGGCAGTTGTGCAAGGTTTGCTTGACACTTACCCCACTGCCGCTACGAGAGCTGACATGTACGGTGATCTCCCCTTGAGTGTTGCACTGAAACATGAGTGTAAGCCTGATGTTATCAAGACGTTGCTCATGCACAACCCGGATGCTGCTAAAGTTCAAAATGGGAGAGATGGGCACAGTCCTCTCTTCCTGGCCTTCAAACACAATGCTGACGACAAGACCATTCTTGGTCTTATGAATCATGCACCTGACCTCATTGTTGCGGTTGACAAGAGGACAGGACTGCTCCCTATTGAGATGGCAACGAAGCAAATGCATTCCATTTCAATTGTGCATGATCTTCTCAAGCGTGACATGCCAATCGATATGACTGTGAAGACCGAGGCGAAGCTTGTGTCACACAATTACTCTTGGAACCACATTGTTTCGGATACGAATGATCGTTACTACGAAGTTGTTAGTAAAGTCCTCCAACAGTGTACTCAACCCCAGATTTTCGCTTTATCGCACTGCGAAAACAGGCGCGGAGTGATCGCACTAGCGAGTGGAACTCCTCTCTGCAAGCACGAATTCCGTGTCATGTTCAGGCTCTTCCGAACTCTCGAGATTACTGACGGGAAGCCATCCTACACTGACTCACTGACTGGTACACAAATTTTCTATGCCCAGAAATTCGCCTCGCCTCCAGAAAAGCCAGGGGTGTTTACTTCTTTATATCTCGATGACAAGAGCAAATTGAACGATATTGAGGAGTGTGATGATCAGCCAGCTCCTGCCGATGTGGAAAACATCCCGAATCTCGGTGAGATGACCAACCAGCAAAGGTTGGACTTTGTCCAGAATGAAGAGGGAGTAAGGGTCATTGCAAAATTGACTTCCAGATCTGATATTGCCGATGCTGAGATTTCCACAAGGCAGGACTACAATTTATCACGTCACTACGTGCCTGCTGTGCTCAGTATTCACCACACCATTCTGAATGCTGCCTACGCTGAAGCCATGGCAGATCCTTCTTACTGTATAACAATGGAAGCTGCTGATACTACGGCCGAGAATCTTCTCCTCGACCTCAGAAAGTCGAAGAGACCGTTTCCTACTTCGGCGTTGAAGAGCATCGCAATGTCTCTGTTACACATTCACGAGCGCGGGCTTGTGCATGGGGATTTTGGTGCGCACAATGCTGCTCAGTTTGGTGACCGATGGAAAGTCCTAGGAGTAAGAGCCAGTGTTCCTGTTGGCGATTTATCTGATCCTAAGCGAGGTTTCTACCACCCACCAGAGGCTGTTAGCTTGGAAACACGGAATGTATCACTCGGAGAGAAAAATGTTGGAGCTTCTGTCATTGCAATTGAAAGTGACTTCACGTATGACATCTGGGGGTACGGAGCCATCTTTTATGAGGCAATCGCAGGACTTCCTCTCTCTCCTTACAGGTCTGCTCACAAGGCAATTAGAGCTCGAGAGATGGGAACCGCCGAGCTATTCAAGGTTGGCCAGTGGGATGAACGTAGTCTTCGTAAAGCACTGAGACACATTAACAACGAGAACGCCAAGGCTTTGGCGAAGTTGTTATTGCATCCTGATCCATCGCAACGTGTGCAATCAATGCGCGAAGCTCTTGAGCATCCCTTTTTTGGACTTGGAAAGCTTGCTGGCGCTGCTCCAACTTTCAAGCGGCCCACCCCCAAGACTCCTAATTATGCTTCCGAAGCCAACACTGTTGACATCAATGCTTACAGCGAGGACTATTTGAAAAAAAGAGTTGCCGTTGAACCCAAACCTTCTGCTGCAGATCCAAGTGAAGTCAAGTCAACTCAAGAAACAACGGAAGGAGAGCTCACTTCACCCGTGCCCTCGATTATATCTCCCATGCCATCTAATGAGAACGAGACATCGAAAGTGTCAACGATACACTCTGAAGTAACTACTTCAACAGAGTCGGTCGAAGTGAAACTTGCTGTACCTCAGGCTGCTCCTTCGCGTGCACCTAGCACTCCAGCAAAGGCACCACCACCCAGCGCTTCAGTTGCAAAGGCACCACCGACCCCAACACCTAGCGAGACAAAGAAAAAGTCTAAATTTGGTGTGAAGAAGTTTGGATTCGGAAAGAAGTAGTTTATTTATATTTAGCTTAATTGATAGAACGCTGAATTAAGCTTTTCATCTCTAGCTCCACGCTTCGATGCTGAATTTACCTGTTCTTTTCAACTTGTTTAGCAGCTTCTTGGCAGTCTTCTCACTTCCTAATGTGTTAGTCAAAGCTTCAACAATCTCATCCTTGACAGCACGTGCCATCTTCGAGCCACCAGCAATGTAAACAGCTCCGTCATGTTCGAGAATGTGTTGGACAATCAATTCACCACTGCCGCCACCGGCCTCTCTGAGCGCCCGTTGTACATACAGCTTACCCACCTTCTGATCTCTGCTGAAGGCAGGGATCATTCTCAGTCGTTTGGTTGTAACGAATTCTTCCCATTCTTCTCCATAGTAATAATCTTTTGCTTTCGAACGACATCCAAAGACTAGAATATTATCGTCATTGCCATCTCCATTGCTTTCTACAGTGGTGGCGGATGACGAGATACTTGTTGCTCCATTCTTCATCATAATGGCCTCGCGTTCCAAGATGAGAGAACGCAGCGGCGCAATTCCAGTTCCAGCACCAACGTAAAGGACTGGAGTTGTAAAATAATGGTGCGGTGAGTGATTCTCTCGAATGTCTAAAGGCAGGTTCGAAAAGCTACCAGGATGTATCCACAAGCGAACTACATCCGAACCATCTGATGTTGTTTGATCACTGCAAGGAGATATTGACTCGAGATATTTGCTGCAGCATCCAGTATAAGGCCGACCAAATGGTGTACTTCCTTCCACAACAGCAACACATAGTTCCAACGCAAATCTATTGGATACTGTTGGTGATTGTTTCATTTGTATAAATGATGGTGAACTTGCAATTGAAAAATGTCTCGGGGCCAGTGAGGGTAGTAAACTCAACAAATCCTCGAGTGTTAGCTTCACTCCACCTTCTTCAAATCGGATAGAATCAAAATCATACAATACATCTACCCAATTCCTCTTTTCTCGAATGATGTAATCTCCATACAGAGCTGCACCAGATGTTTCGCTTAGAGAAATCAACTTGTCACGGTGATCATTTCCATCCTCGTGGTTTGGATTGTTGAATGAACTCAATGCAAATAAATCTTCTCTTTCGGGTAATGATTGAATGTCTGCACAATGAGTCAACAATCCTCGTAATGTACAATGTTGTGGCCAGGGATGATTGTTCATGCTAGTTTGTGTATGATGATGATTGTATTGAATATGTATTGTATCATCGGCAATGGAGCGGATTGCAGTTGGCAACACTGATAAAAATCTTGATACCAATGTTGATGGATTGGATGGAAGAATGGTGGCAACATCTCCTGCCTGATATGGAAGTTCAGTGACACTTGCACCTGACAATGTAGGTGCATCTCCTTTCATTGAGCTCAGTACGTTTATCCGAATATGACGAGTGTTTTGTATCCAATCATCTGCCGTGATACGATTGTTGACACTTACTCTACCAAGAAGAGGAGGTGTTTTGCAATCAAGCTGATTTGCATTTGTACTTCTCTTTAAATCACCATTGTATTGATATGCAGTGGTTGGACAAGAATGTTTGAAGTAATTGGCGTAGTGCTGTTGATATATCTCATTCTGCCATTCATGCAACGCAGCATTATCTTTCTCTGCGACATCTGCTTGACGAATAGTTTTGACTGTATACATCTTGATCTCTTTCTCATCTAATGATGATGAACAACTTGCATCAAGTAACTTCAATTGACCACCCCCAATCATCGTCTTTAACGTAGGGAATAACTGTCCCTCCAACCAAACATCCAAGTCAGCAAAGACACCTCCATTCAAACTCCCATCATCTCCATATCCCAATGTACATATCGGAATTGCACTCAGTTGGTTCAATCTCGCTGCTACTTTCCGACCAGCGGCACAGTATGCATCCGGACCATAGGCACGATCTCCCAGTGCAAATAATGCAAATTGACAATTTTGAAATGTAGTATGTGGGAGTGATTTGGAGAGGAGTTTGGCCCATGTGGATGCAATGGATGTGCATTGTTCTGCATCCCCTGTGGTTGATACAAACATTAGTAGCAGGCTATTGTGATGTTGACCCAGAGATAGAAACCTATCCGCGCCAAAGTCATCAAATGAACATTGTCCCTGGATGTTGTTGGGAGTGATGCCCAATGACGAGTGTAGTAGACGAATGGTTCGACGGGCGCAGGCTTTGGCTCGACCGCTTTGCGTGGCCCATAGAATCGTGATGGGGCGAGCATCATTGGTGGTGATGGACGTCATGCTGGTGGTGCGAAGAGATAATTAACTGGAGAGAGACCAGAGGCTGGATGATTTAATTCAGTGCATCAAGATAGCGGATCATCTGGCGGACAGCTTTGATATGATGGCTAGTGATGAGCGAGCTAGCATAGCATGGAGGAGAGAGTGAGCAATGCGAGCACAACAATGCCATTGTGGTGTATTTTTCTATTACTGATTCCTTCGTAAGATTTGGCAACTCCCCCTCTCCTCCTTTTTTAGGTAGAGCGGCCCTATGCTCATTTCGGACCACCAGCATGAACGTCAGCCCATCTTTCCTTCTCCTATCGTTGCTACTTCTTTTCTCAACGCTAGGCGGCGTTGCTCAGACATGTGCCAATGGTGATGACACGTGCACAGCAAATAAAGATAACCCAAAACAACAAGCTGCGGATCCGAGGCGAATAATCACAATTGACAATCTATCCAAATACCGTGCCGATATTCATTACGATGATGGTCGCTTCGGAAAGATTGTTCAAACAGTTCCTTCGAAGGGAGGATCACCAAATCCTATCAACACGTTTGTAGGTCATCGCTTTTTTGTGACAATGCACGGGGTTCGAGAGGGTCTAGTGGACCCCACAACTGATGAACAAATCTTTTTTACTGTAGGTGGTGATGAATTGAATGATAAGTTCATCATACCAAAAGAGGCAACTACATCCAAAACACGGTGCAAAGATCGATATCCAGTGTGTAAAAAAGAAGCTGCTCGTGGCGAATGTACCAACAATCCTGGTTGGATGATTGTCAATTGTTGTCAAAGTTGTGAGGAGAAGGAGGGGTATGGGCATCTGATTGATAGTGAAGTGAGATGTACTAGAGAGAGATTGAATGCCACCAAGGCTGCGTTTGATGTTGGAAGTTTGGATGATTTGTTCACGAGATGGGCAACGGAAGAAGCGTTTGTTCAGTATGAACCAAATGTGATTAGTAGCCCGGGAAAGACTCATGGAGCTGAGCACGATGGTCCTTGGATACTCACGTTTGATTCCTTTGTCGATGATGAAGAGATTGAAGCATTGCTGAAAGGAGCTGAATACGGTGGCTTTGAAAGGAGCACTGATCAAGGTAACATCATTGCTAGTTCCGGTGAAAAAGAAAAGGTCGTTTCTACAAGCAGAACGAGTAGCAATGCCTGGTGCCGTCGAGAATGTGAAATAATGCCTGGAGTTAAGAGAGTCTCGAATAGGATTGAAGAGATTACTGGCATTCCACAAGGCAATTATGAATCCTTTCAAATACTCAAGTACGAGGTAGGCGAATTCTATAGACGGCATCACGATTCATCGGGCAAAAATAAGAACATGTCTGGCCATCGAATATTGACAGTCTTTCTTTATCTCAACGATGTCGAAGAGGGTGGCGAGACTGCGTTTACTGACCTTGGTATTTCAGTCAAACCAAAGAAGGGACGAGCTTTGATCTGGCCATCTGTTTTGAATGATGACCCTGATTCGTGGGATTCTCGGACATATCATGAAGCAAGAGCAGTGGTTAAGGGAACGAAGTATGCAGCGAATCATTGGATACATCAGTACGACTTTAGAAATGCTAACGTTTGGGGCTGCAGTGGGAGCTTTGCTTAAAAAGCTGTATAGATGATAGAACACTTGCATAATAGGCGGGGAAGGACGGAGGAGGGACTTCTCTATAAGTAAGTACTTATTTATTAGAGAGAGAGAGAGAGAGAGAGAGAGATCCTGTACAACTACAATTGCGACATGCGGCAGCGCGGTGAGTGCCGTGAAGTAGACGCTACGACACAAAAAGATACAAAAAGATATCAAAATTTAAATTTTGTTTTTTGTGGTTGGCAGTGGTTGGCTTGTGGTTTTTCTCTCTGCACATCACCTGTAGCTTTTAACGTCGGTCTCGCTAATCCGATGCTGCTCTTTCTATTGTGGGCAAACTTACTTGGTCATTGCGCAGGCTTCATTCCTGTCCTTGCCGCCACCACAGCGTCATCAGAGCACATCATGGCGACGTCTTCTTCTTCTTGCAAAATGGCTGTATTCAGTGATGTTGATGGGACTTTGGTTCACTATCCTAAAAATCTCGCTGCCGCAGAGCCTGAAGGTAATGCAGACACTGAAAGCATTGATTTGCTGTATCTTCCACCAAGCAAAACTGGACAGCGTGGAGTGATCTCGTCCAAAACGCTCCGGCTGTGCCAGAAATTACGGCATAGAGGGATGCCTTTTGTGTTAGTCAGCGGTATGAGATCAACAACTCTATTTCAACGCTTGCCATATCTACCGAGAGCCGATGCATATGTATCCGAATCAGGTGGCAGAATATTCTATCCTGTGGATAGTCCACTGGATGACGAACATCAAATTGATGGTTTGGTCGATGGGCTACTCGTAAATCCAGAGCCATACACAGGCTGTCCTTCATCTCATCACAACCCTTTCACATTAGTTGAAGACATGGAGTGGAGAAACCAAATCTCAAATTTACAATGCGCTGGATCGGATGGTTACAGTACTCTTGCACCTCGTGCTGGTTCGGATGGTTTTTCTACTCTAACTCCTCCTACACCAATAGAGCATAGAAGAGGAACGTTGTGGGAACACGCGAAAACGATGCAAAAGCAAGGATTCTTTTTAGACAGTAGCGGCTACGCAACTGCATTCCGAATCAATCGCAAACATCAGGAGGACGACTTGGCATTAAATTTTGATGACTTTCTCCAGAAATGCAAAGATAGAGAAGGTATCCCTGATGAACTGGGTTGTTCAACAAATCTTGGATGTGTGGACTTTTATCCAATAATGAGTGGCAAGAGAAATGTATGTGATTATCTCCTTCGCAAGTTTTTCGGTGATCATGATGAAGCAATGTCTTTAAAAAGCCACGCCTTATGTCTCTGTGATGACGACAATGATGTAGAAATGGCGTTGGCTTGTCGCAAAGCATATATTCCGTCAATCACTTCTGAAAGCATGCAAAAGTTGGCCAGTGAAAATAGGGATATGATTGTTACCGAGAATGTAGAGGAAGGAAAAGTAGAGTCGCTTGCAACTGAAGCTGCTTTGGAGATGATATTGTATGATAATTGAGTCTTAGTATATCCTCGCAGTTTAAGAAATTAACTCCGCTGTAGATTGATGGATCTGTCTTAAACAGCTCCTGAAGTGGAGATCTTTACCTCGGTCCTAGTCGCACCACTTTGACTTCCCAAGCTCTCCATCTTTCGCACGATATCTAATCCCTTGGTAACCTTTCCGAATACAGTGTGCTTTCCATCGAGCCAGGGGGCTGACAAAGAGTATTGTGAGAATTTGAGCGAATCAATAATACGAGAAATACAATGAGTGACTTACTGTCAGCAGTGCAAATGAAGAACTGTGATCCATTTGTATTCGGTCCAGCGTTCGCCATACTGAGTGTTCCTGCTCCTCCGTGTTTAATATCAAAGTTCTCATCAGGGAATGTACGTCCATAGATCGATTTGCCACCTGTGCCGCTGCGAAATTATAAATGGTTGTAACAAGTGTTGTCAATATATGCGCCGAACGAAAGTGATCACAAAAACACATAAGTACACGGCACATGCATCATGCCATTCCGCTACATAATAATTCTCATATATACTAATGATAATGATGCAACAAGATAATACTAAGCACTCACTGTGAATACAAGGAGAAGAGATTGGGTTAGTAAGAGAAGTTCAATTATGTCACATCTGAAAGAGTTATATTGTACACTTACCTTGAAATTCGTGAAATCACCGCCTTGGCACATGACGCCTATGTTGAAAAAATAATGGAAATGTTTCGTTAGCTCGTATACATTTTGCAATATAGATTGTTGCATGATGCATATCGACATCACATCAGATATGAGCATCTGCAC
>Ga0209652_1000824_pt1 | contig 26081 bp, 20 predicted proteins | sample SaaInl74LU_5_DNA_FD_184641 | JGI IMG/M metagenome (GOLD analysis project Ga0209652, IMG submission 184641) | Marine microbial communities from expanding oxygen minimum zones in the Saanich Inlet - ESP_74LU_5_DNA (SPAdes) (version 2) | ecosystem: Environmental > Aquatic > Marine > Intertidal zone... | reverse complement strand
GAATTTTCAGTTGCAATGAAAAAGGCAATTGAGGGTGCTTTAGATTAATTCCTAATACTTATATGAAATATTACATTAAGAAATTATGGCAAAAGCGGTATCAAATCAATTAGAGAAGAAGCACATATCAAGACCAGGTGTACATTCTAAGACGAGAACTTCAAACAACAAAGCTTCTAAACATTATAAGAAAGCTTATAGGGGACAGGGTAAATAACATCAACCCATACTTTTTTCTTTATTGATATTTATATATTGAATACAATATCAATATGCTATGTCAAATGATTTCGAAATATTTCCTGGTAAAAGTTTAAGTGGACTTTTTGAGGATATCTACAATAATCAAATTAATAAGAAGAGACACATCTCTGAAGTAATCGCTGAATTACGAAAATTAGTTCGTAATCCAAATGATATGAGATACATAGGTCCTCTTATTAAAGATTTAATTGATACATCTGTTCGTAACGATGAATCATTAATTAAACTTGCTACAATAGCTCAACGAATTATGATTGCTGGTACTAAGAGTGAGGGTGAAGCTGGGTTCTTATCTGATGCTGAACGAGAACAATTGTTATCACAAATCGATGAAGTTCAAATGGAAGTTGAACGTTTGGATGATATGCAAAATGAAATCGAAGAAGTAAAGCAAAAATTAGAAAAGTAAAATGGGAATAGGTAGTAGTAGAGACATATCCATTGGTAGTAACCAAAAAATTGATATTAGACCTAACGATAAAAGTAGTGTTGGTGTTGTTTTTAAAGTCATACTTGATATAGATGATGAACTATTGGATATAAAGGAAATACCTGAGAATGAAAAAGCCAAATACATTGGAGCCATCCAATATAGATTACAATCATCTAATGAAAAAAGTGAAAATGATTTACCAATAGCAATTCCCTATAATAGTAATTACACTGCTTTACCTCTAAAAAACGAAGTTGTACGAATTATACGAGTTGATGGTGTTGGATTGCAATATGAGAGAGTAGTAACATCAGCAACTCCAAACGTATCTGGTGATTCTAATATCATATCTAAATCAACTACAAAAGATAAAGGTCCTAATCAAACAAATGCATCCGATTATAATAAAGTTCAAAAAACAGGAGTAAGTAGGAGTACACAATCTGATAATGTGAGTACTGATACTTATGGTGAGTATTTTGAATCAGATTTAAATATACACAAATTACGTATTTTTGAGGGTGATACTTTTGTTGAAAGTAGATTTGGTCAATCAATACGATTTAGTGGGTATAATAACCCAGACCAAAAACTATACCCAACCATTACAATACGTAATGATGAAAATGGTGAATCACGTGCAACCCCAATTGGTAAAACAACAATTGAAGATATAAATAAAGATGGTAACATTATATTTTTAGGTAGTCGTAGTCATTTATTACCATATACGTTACCAACTGAAAACGAACATATATCTTTTAAAAACTACCCATCTGAATTAAAAGGAAATCAAATTGTATTAAATTCAGATAGAATTGTATTATCAGCTAAAGCAGCTGAAATGATATTAGTATCAAAGAAAGATGTTGGTATCATAACTGATAGTTTATTTTCTATTGATGCCACTGGTGGTATTGATGTTACATTGGATGGTGATACTAATTATAAAACAAACGATAGAGATATCAACTTAAATACTGGTAATGGTAAAGTTAATATTGGTGACCAAAACTTAGAATCATTGGTTAAGGGTGAAACTTTAGTTAATTTAATGACTGAATTAATATCTGCTATTGAGGTAATGACTCATATAACACCAGCTGGATTATCAGCACCTCCACTTAACGTTGCATCTTTCACAAAAGTAAAGACATCACTCAAAACTATGTTGAGTAACTTAAATAAAACATCATAAATGTCTTGGGGTCTATTCAAACTAAATGTAATAAGAAAGACTGGTGTAATTAATTCCAACACAGTTAAAACAGTAGCTAAAGTTTGGGCTGAAGAATATGATGCAGCTGTAAAGCGTGGTAAGGATTTCATAAATTTTGAATCAGTTCAAACTGGCAATAAACAATTGATGGAAGCTTTATTTACTATTGCTTTACTAAAAGGAATGGCATCTCCATCTGATAAATTTTCATTAATAAACGAATTTGGTAATGGTGTAAAAGCATATTGGGCAGGTGCTCAAATGAAACCATTCCCAATACCATTGATACCCGCACCTGGTTCAATTCAAAATTTAGTTGTAAACTCAAATGTAGTAGTAAATGTAGGCGTATGGCCACTTTATCCACCAATTAAACCTGTGAGTAAGCAAATAATAATGGTAGATTTATTTATAATAGCCGCATTAGTTCACTTATTTTCAATAGGTGGTATTATACAAACCACATCATTATACCCATCGGTACCAACACCAATACCCGCTCCTGGTATTATTCCTTGGACTGGTTACTTAGTACCACCCATAATTCCAATACCAAATATCAACTTCCCATCTGAGGATGGAACTGAACCGCCTGTAATTGAACAACCTGATGGTAGTGATGGATACACATCAAACATAGATGGTCAATCCAATGAAACTGATAATAATCAAACTGATGGTCAAACTGATGGTGTTGGTAATACTCAAACTGATTTTCTAAATGGGAATACTTCATTACAAAATGTGGTAAATGTATCATTGCCTGATATGAATGTTGATTCATTTGATGTAAAGGCTTATATAGCTAGCTTCCAACAACAACTTGAAGATGATGGTTGCTGCTGTGATTAAAAATCGAAAATACTTAATTTAAATATTTATAAGGAGAGTAATATAAAAGATAATAAAATGAATACTGATAAATTAGTAAAGGCAATTCAAATTATTGTAGAAGGTGAGATTAAATCAGTCCTACCAAAGTTGGTAAAGGAAGGTGTTAAAAAAGAGATGGCAAAGTTGTTAAAGGAAAATAAACAACTAAGAGAAGCTTTAAAACCAACCAAGCAAATAGTACCAACACAACCTACATTTATGGATGAGCCTATTATAGAATCAATACAACCAACCCAACCTCAAAGAGTGTTGAGTAAGAATCCAGTATTAAATCAAATACTAAATCAAACTCAACCACTTAGTATAAGTGAAAATACAACAAAAAGTGTGTTAGATAATATACAACAAACGCCAACCTATGCTGGTGCACCAACTGAGGTATCTGAAAGGACTATGGAATTTGGTACACAAAGTACTCATACATTGGGACAACAAAGTATCGTTGATAAAATGGGATATGGTGATGTACAACCTGTTGGTAAAAAGCAAGGATTGGGTGTAACAACTGGGTTAGCTGGATTGGATAGAATTTTAAATAGAGATAACTCTGAGTTAATAAAAGCTTGGGATAAATCAAAAGGTCCTTGGAGGCCGGGTATGTAATATAAATTATGGCAGTTGAATTAGGTAGTAAGATAATAAAGGATACGCAATCATTCAATGATTATGCGATTGGTATATCTTTGCCCATTCAAATTACAAATACCGCATTTTCTCAAACTTTCCAAACATCAGAACAAGTAAAATCTAACATTAAAAATCTTCTATTAACAAAAAAAGGTGAACGAATATTACAACCTGAATTCGGAAGTGGATTGCAGGAATTATTATTTGAACCAAACGTTGATGATTTTGAGGGTAGAATTGAAGATACTATAAATGAAAGTTTAGAACAATGGTTACCATATGTAACCGCTGAGGAAATTTTAGTTGATTCATCCAATACATTAAGAGATAATAATAGAATAAATGTTTCAGTTAAATTTAGAATTGGTGATAATACTGATTTAAACGAAGTAACATTTACAGCACAGGGATAAGAATATGGCTATAACTAAAACAAATAAAAACTTTAAGAATAGAGGTAAGGATATAAAATACCTTAATAAAGATTTTGCTCAATATAGAGGAAACTTAATTGAGTTTGCTAAAACATATTTCCCAAAAACTTATTCTGATTTTAATGAATCATCCCCAGGTATGATGTTCATTGAAATGGCATCTTATATTGGTGATTCTTTATCATATTATGTTGATGATACCTTAAAGGAATCTTTAATGGTTCATGCTGAAGATATTGAAAATGTAATTGCACTTTCACAATATTTAGGATATCAACCAAAGGTAACATCACCCGCAGTAACAACACTTTCGGTTTATCAATTAGTTCCATCTATTGGTATAGCTGGTGCTAATACTTATGATGAAACTTATTTACTTACTATTAAAGAAGGTATGCAAGTTTCAAATGGAGATACTACGTTTATAACAAAAGATGTTGTTGATTTTTCGGATGATACTGATAGAGAGATAAGTATATATGAAACTGATAGTATAAGTGGCGAAACTACATTTTACTTAGTTAAGAAATATGTTCAGGCTATTTCAGCTGAAGTAGTAACTAAAGAAGTTGAATTTGGTTCATATGAATCATTTCAAACTATCGAACTTAGTGAAACTAATGTAATTGATATTTACGATGTAAGGGATGCAAATGGAAATAAATGGTATGAAGTTCCTTACTTAGGACAGGAGATGGTATTTGAGGATTACCCAAATACTGAAATAAATGACCCTGATTTATATCAATTCAAAACAACTGTACCTTATATTCTTAAAACAATAAAAACACCTCGTAGATTTGTTAAGAAGGTAAATGGGGATAGTACAACTACTATTCAATTTGGAGCGGGTGACCCAACGGCAAACGATGAACAACTGATTCCAAACTTAAAAAATGTTGGATTAGGATTACCTAATTCAATTAGTAAGCTAAATGAATCATTTGACCCAACTAACTTTCTGAAAACAAAAACATATGGAACATCACCATCAAACACAACTATGACTATTAAGTATTTAGTTGGTGGTGGTATTAGTTCTAATGTACCCAAAGGTTCACTTACTGTAATTAACTCAATTGATTTTGAAGAAGATTTACAATCATTCAATGATAATCAGCAAGCGTTGGTATCGGCAACTAAAAACTCCGTAGCAGTTGATAACGAAGTTCCTGCAACTGGTGGTAAGGGTGGTGATACTATTGATGAGATTAGAGAGAATGCATTGGCAAACTTTGGTTCTCAGAATAGAGCAGTAACTGCTAAAGATTATCAAATAAGAGTATTATCAATGCCAACCAAATATGGTTCAATTGCAAAGGCTTACGCTACGGCCGATGGTACGTTGGATAATAACTCACCATCATCGATTTTAAGTTCCCCAAAAGCTCTACAAGAGTTTACTGATATTGTAATGGGATTCGTTGATAAGCCTGATAGTGAGGAGCCGGATAGAAAATCAGTTCAACAAGAACTTCAGAAATTCTTAATAGGTAAAACTTCAAATGATAATGAAAAGAATAATCCATTTGCAATCAATCTTTATTTATTAGGATATGATAACAATGGTAAGTTAGCAAACTTAAATAATGCGGTTAAGGAAAACCTAAAAACATATTTAAACGAATATAAAGTTCTAACTGATGGTGTTAATATTTCCGATGGGTATATTATCAATATTGGAATTAACTTTGAGGTAGTAACATTAAAGAACTATAATAAAAGTGAAATTGTTACTGAATGTATTAACGAAATGAAAGATTATTTTAATATTAATAATTGGACATTTAATAATACCATAAACATTTCGGAATTAGAACTACTATTGGCAAACGTTGATGGTGTAAGTTCGGTTCCTAAATTAGAAATTGTGAATAAGTGTCATGACAATTATGCACCTAATTCATACAACATAGAAGCGGCTATTAAAGATAAGATTTTATATCCATCTTTAGACCCTTCAGTATTTGAAATTAAATTTCCAGATGTGGATATAAAAGGAAGAGCTAGATAATGTATTACTTTTTAACAGCATCAAAGGATGCATCGGTTTACTTACAACAACCTGACCAAAACACTGGTTTAGATGAGGTATTAGAAGTTAGTAAGGTATATTATGGTAACATTAAAGATGTATCAAGAGCACTCCTTAAATTTGATTTAAATGGGGTATCACAAAGTATTGTTAGTGGTGATGTTTCATTGGAAGAAGCAACTCTTATATTGAGAGAAACTGATTCTGAGGAACTACCATTGGAATTTACATTAGAGGCATATCCAATCTCACAAAGTTGGGAAATGGGAAATGGTACTCGATTTGATGATATATCAACCGCTGGTGTAACTTGGAATAATAGAGAAGGTGATACAATTCAACGTTGGTTACAAACTGCTGAATTCTCAGAAGTATCAACTGGTTCATATGCTGGGTTGGGTGGTACATTCTACGATTCAGTTTACGCAACTCAAAATTTTGAATACTTAACATCTGATGTTAATATGGATGTTAAGGATATCGTTGAAGATTGGATTAGTGGTTCAATACCAAACGATGGGTTAATACTTAAACTACCATTTGCAAGTGAATCTGATTCTACGGATTATGGTATCTTAAAATTATTTAGTAAAGAAACTCATACAATACATCAACCTAAATTAAGAATAGGATGGGATGATGTAACATTTGCAACAGGTTCTCTTACCGAACTAACATCAGAAGAAATTAAAGTTGGTATTAGAAATTTTAAAAAAGAGTATAAGGTAAATACAACGCCAAAGTTGAGAGTGATAGGTAGAGATTTATATCCATTAAAATCATTTACATCTACGGCACAATATGGTATAAGTAAATTTTTACCAACATCATCATACTATCAAATCAAAGATTACCATTCGGATGATGTTATCGTTCCATTTAGTGATTTTACAAAATTAAGTTGTGATGATAGTGGTAACTATTTTAAGTTAAACTTATCTAATTGGGAAGTTGATAGAATATATAAAATAGAATTCAAAGTTGTTATTGATGGGGTTCCACAATTCTTCGATGAAGATTATACATTTGGTGTAATAGGATAAGATGAAAAAGGGTTCAGGCTTAAAGAACGATAAAAAAGTTCAAAATATATTAGTATCGGGTTCAGCTGTGTTACCACAAAAGAATTCGAAAGGTATTCGTGTTGCTAGAAAACGAAAATCATTACCAACATCACCTATGGTAAAGGGCTATCCTGATTTATCGGATATACCAAGTGATAATTATGGTAATTTAAGTGAAGCTGGTTCTATAACCTCTAATGAGGTTGATGGTGGGATTATTAGTGGTAAGTTAGTTAGAGCGAAGTATGATAATACTGAGTTGAAAAAATCAATTGATACTACTATATTTGAACTAATACCACAGAGACCTGTACAATTACCTGATACAGTATTACGCTCGGTTTACAATGTAGTAACTCAGTCTGTAAATGATTTAACAATAGAGGTACAAATATTAACAACTGAGGTATCTACCTTAAACTCCGAAATACAAGAATTACAAATTGTAAGTGAGAGTTTAAAGATATTAGCTGATAATGAAAAACTTAAAGCAAATATAGCAGCAGAACAAGCTAGGGTTGCTAATGTACAAGTTGGTGAAACTACAATAGATTTATCAAACGCAATTCAGAACTCAATTAATGAAGCAATTCAAAGAGTATCTTTAACTGCTAGAAATGAAGCATTATTGCAGGAGAATACTTCATTAAGAGAACAATTGTTTGGATTAGCAGCACAAGCGGCAGAAGGAGCCACAAGTGGTACTAATAATTTATTTACTGCAAAGGTAATTGGTGGTGAAGAAGATGCAACGGTTGATATGAAGGGAACATCATCTCATTGGGATAGACGTCCTGAAGATGATTTTGGTGTATCAATAGAAGTAAACAACGTTACTACTAATAATACAATAACAAATATTCAATTTAGTGTAACTGGTGGACCTGCGTGGTTAAAGGTAAGAGGGGGATATCCTACAACGATAGAACCTGAATCTGGAGAAACGTATGGATTAAAATTTGATAATACTGTTATTGGTGGAATGGACCCTAAAAGAGTATCTGCATTTATTGGTGACAAATGGTCTAGTAAAGCAACAAGCCATAAAAGTAGTCAATTTAAAATTGAAGTTACATTTGCCGATGGAAGTACCGATAGTGTAATATTTACAACACATCTAAGAAAAAACAGAAAAGGATAATATGGCAATTAAAACATTTAAAGAAATAATAGACGATAAAGGATATCGAATATCATCTAAAGATAGAGCTATCTTCGCAGAGGGTACGTTACAATCTTTCTTTGGATTTACCGATTCTGATATGATTGAGTTTATCTTATATGATGTTAATGATAACCAATTACCTCAAGGTGAATTTGGAGAGTTAATTCGATATATACCAATGAACTCTGAAAATATTAAAGATTATTTTCTAATCGCTGATGGTACAAAATTCCAAGCATTTCAATTTCCAACTGAGTATTTTATAGATGCAGAAAGATTAATAAACGAAGCTGGTTATGATAATGGTATTTTTAAAACACAAATTACTTTATTAAATAAAAGAGTTGGTTACGAATCACCAAATGAAAAATTGTGGATTAAAGAAATATCACCATCCAGAACTGAAGTAAAGTTATTACCTCTTCGTAATGATGTAGCTGATAAAACTGATTTACTTCAAAGATTTGGTGTAATGGTTAATGGTAGAGATTTCAGAGAAGATATTGTACCATACATTCCTAAATTTATTGAAAGTATAACTCCAACATCAATTGATTCATTTATAAAAAAGATTTATACTAAACAGTGGTATGAAAAAATGGTAGCTGAATTTGGTATAGTTGGATTTGATAGATTGATGACAAAAATTCATAGTAAGTTTAATGAGGCAATGTTTAATGAGTTTTCTAATAGGTATTCATCTATTAATAGTAATAATTATGGAAACCCCAAACGTACACCTTTATCTTTATCATTCTCAAAGAATGATGTATTTACCGTAGCACAACGAATAATAGTGGAGTGTATTGAATATTATTTACCAAAAAGAACTATTCAAACTGAAACTGAAATAGATAAGATTTTTGATGAAAGTTATGATAAGGTGGGGCAAGTATTACAACGTAGGGAAAGTGATGTTGTAATAAACGCAAAACCCGCAACTGTAAATGTTACTAAAAAGAAAAACGATACTACTGATAAACCATACATAAAAGATTATCAGTTAGATGAGGAAATAAAAAAGGTAATACCTAAAGATATAAAAATACCCAAATTTTCTGTACCAAACCCAATAACCTCAACAAAAATAAGTGTAGTGAAATCAAACCCAAAATCAATATCAATAAAACCAAAACGTGGTGGTATACGTGGGGGTGATAGATATATCATTTAACAATATTTATAGATATGGTAAAATTTGATGATTACACTTTAGGTACAAATAATTTCCTTCAAAATGAGCAGGATGATTTTCGTAATGACGGTGGCGATAGATTGAATAATGGTGGCGGAAATTCTGGTGGCGGTGGAAATTCTGGTGGTGGTGGAACTAAGACAACTATTATTGCAAACGATATACTACTTAATATTACATGTAACATTAATGGTGCTGGTGTTAAGTTTAATGGTAACTTCATTGGTTCTGTACCAAAACAACTAAGAATATCTAAAGTTGATTTATTAGAAACGGGTGACCAAATTATAGAAATAGGTAAAGATGGATATACCTCTAAAGAAAAGTATGTTGTAAGTTTAAATACTAACGGTGTAAATATACAAAAAGGACCCGAATTTGAAAGTGGGTATGGTAATCTATCACTAACTGAAATTGTAGTTAAATACTATGTTAATAATTCTGAACAACCATTATTGTTTAGAAATGTAAAAGGCTCTAGTAGAAATCTTACATTTAATTTAATAAAAAATGGAGATGAAATTGTAGATTCTTTTACTAAAAAAACATTAACTATTAGTTTATTTGGTATTGAAAATGGTAACCCAATTCTACTAAGAAAGAATGGATTTCCAACAACTGATATGTTTCCTTCAATGGGAACAAATGAATACACAGATAAATCAAATACTAAATATACAATTTCATCATCTGATTTATCTTTATATAGAATAACTAAAATTACTTATAATGATGAGTTAAGCAAACAAATACCATTGGTTGCTAAAGATAATGAATCATTAACAATGGAGTTTACATTAAAAACTAATTATTCAATTAGTATAGAAGTAGAGGCTGTATCAAAGGTAGACCCACTAATTAAGCCGGTAATTGAACTATTAGATAACGCTAGTAGATTATATAACATCAATACTGAGATAGGTGTACCAATTGCATTCAAAAAGAATTCAGCAGTAGAGGCAATTACAATTATAGTAGGTGATGATATATTAGAATTTGATGATTTGGAAAAAGGTGATGTGGCTGGAGTCCTTATACCACATTATGTTTTTAATAACATAGGAAAATACAATATTGAAATATTTCCATTTTCTTTAAATGATTATGGTAAGGATGATGTGGTAACTCCAATAAAACCAATAAAACCAATAAAACCAATAAAACCAATATTTGATATAATAGAAGAAACACCAATAAAGCCAAACGTATCAAATATCGTTCAAACGAATAATATACAACAACAACCAGCTAGCTATGTAAATTATACACCAATGTTAGGTACTAATATACCAACACCAAACACAACAGATGTTGTACAAGGTGGAGGTGGACGTGATAGTTATGATAGTTAAAAAACATATAGAAAATTAATAATGGCAGTAGCGGCAATAAATACAACAACATTTGGATTCAATGATGATGGGTCTAATGGTACTGGTGGTACTGGTGGTGGCACTGGTGGTGGTACTAATTCTAAAACGTCCGTAAGTATAACTAAGCCTGTAAATAAACTTAATTTTCCAACAAAGCCTCTAAATACATCTGGGCTTAGTACATTAGTTAATCCAAATTTGGATTTACTTATAAAAGATTCACCAACCGATTCACCAGTAACGGATTTACTAAATTCAGAACCTACTACTGAAACAATAGATATATCATCACAAGCTATTAACTTAGTAATTAATGTAGTTTCTGATGTATATGTTAATACTCCTGATATTAGAGAGATAACATATCCAAAAGAAGTAAGAGGTGCTGATTTTGTAGGATATGATGTAGACTTTGATATAAGTTGGAATTCGGTTGATGCAACTGTTATTAGAATGTATGTTGGTTATTCTACTGATTATGTAGAATTAGGACCAAAGGGTAATATTACTTTAAATGTAAAAGAACTATTAGATAAATATCCATTACAAGCTCCTACATTAACAGCAAAAAAACCAACAAATAGAGAGAAGCGAAATGCCAATAACGATTATGGTGATAAGGTAAAAATTCCACTACGATTGGTTCCTATAAATTTAGCAACCAAAAAGTCCGTTCAAGGGCCGGCAGAGGAAATCGATATTCTATTTGATAAGGGTGATTTGGAAATACCTCGTTCTGTTGTTATAAACAGAATAGCAGAAGGATTTATATCTCAATTTGATAAATGTGAATTTGATGATTCAAAATTCCTTACTCACTTATTACACTTAGGTGATGGTGATAATAAAGTTATTACTACATGGACTGGATTGGTTGAAAACCCAGAAGCTAAAAATGGTGATAGTTCATTAATTCTTAAATTATACGAACCATTACCAACATCGGTATCAACTAATCAAAAAATTTGGATTAGTAAATTACAGGCTGAACCAATTTTTGATACAATTACTTTGATTGGCGATACTATTGATTATTGCCCACCACTACAAGGACCTAATTTTAAATTAGAAACAGATAGTGGAATCGGATATCAGATGTATGATGATTTAGTTGCAAATGGTTCAACTACATCAACTTCATTAATACAACAATATGTTAGTAAGACTGGAATTGATACTGAAAAATTAAATATACAATATGCCAGTGGTTCAGTCTATTTGTTTGAGAACTTCACACACTTCGGTTCATCTGAAGAAAGAATCAAAAACTTTTGGTATAAGATTCAATTATTAGAATCGTATCAATCAAAATATAACGAACTAACTACAAATACAGTTCAATTAGGATTTGTACTTGCTGAAGGTGGGGCTTATGATGGTTATACTATAATAACAGAAGGTTCCGATAACTTACAATTAGATGCATTATCTATAACGGCTACATCACGAATAGAATCAGCAGCTCAATTAACAAAAATAAACGATTTAATTGGAACCTTTGATGGTTTTGAAAAGTGGTTATATACTGATACACAATATAGTGATTCGTTATCATATCCAAAAAGTGGTAATGTAATTAAAGCTACATCGGATTCCGAATCAATAGCTTGGTACAATTCATCAACTACAACTGCAGCTAAGTATGATAGAAACAATGTAAACTATCTTAATAATAATCTTCCAGAATTTATTAAAGAGGATTATCAAAATGAGGACTTTATGTTGTTTATGGATATGGTAGGACAACACTACGATATTATATGGGCATATGTAAATGGATTAACTAAACTTAAATCACCTCAACATAAAGCTAACTTAGGATTCTCAAATGATTTGATGTATTCTATGTTGGAATCATTAGGTTGGGATGGCAAAAAAGCTTACGATTCACAATACCTTTGGGAATACGCATTTGGGCAATATAAAGATGGTACTCAAAAATATACACAATCATTAAAATCAGCAAACGAAGAAGTTTGGAGAAGGATATTAAATAACCTACCTTATATATTAAAACATAAAGGTACTTCTCGTTCTTTAAAAGCTGTAATGGCTTGTTATGGTATTCCAAATTCATTACTTACTATAATGGAGTTTGGTGGTCCAACTGACCCAACTGATGGTGGTACGCAAGATTTTACATTTGATGATAGGACATCTGCTATAAACTTTACCAATAGTGGTGAATCAATAAATACTCAATGGAAGGAAGTAGATGGTTCGTATCCAAATGCAGTTGAAATGACTGTAAATCTACAAACACCTGCAAACTATAATATATTAAAAGGTTCTAATAACGTAGTTTCTACTCCACTATGGAGAGTTGGTATTACTAATACAACTGGTTCATTTGGTACAATTGATTTATTTGTATCTGAAAGTTCAACCGGTAATGTACATTCATCATCAACTGAACCATTTAATATATTCAATGAAGAATATACTCAAATTGTTATTAACAGAGAAGTAGTAGGTTCATATTCACAATTCCAAATAATAGCCAAAGAGGCATTTAGTGGTAGAATTAGGACTAACGTATCTACTGATGTTATGAGTATAGCTGGTGATAATGGTTGGGATACTGGTTCTGCATTTATAGTATCATTAGGTTATGAGATGGTAGGTAAGGTTGATGAATTCAGATTATGGAAACAGCCATTAGAAGATAGTGTTATTGAAACACATACTCTTATGCCTGATTCAACTGTTGGTAATTCGTACACATCATCTACTGAAGATTTGTTAGTACGTTATGATTTTGAATATCCAAAGAATAGAGCAGTAGATATGGATATTAAAAACGTAGCTATTAGTACTGAGTATGGTGTAACAAATGGCGCAGCTGATTCATTCCCATCTATAACTGAGTATCCATACAATCATACGATGTATGATAGAACTGTAACTGCTAAAGTACCATCATTAGGATTTAACTCCTCAGATAAAATTAGATTTGAAACTCAAACTTTAGTTGGTGATTTATCACATAGAGTTAGAGCAACAAAAAAGGCATTTGATAGAGCACCAATTGATTCATCTAGGTTAGGATTATTCTTCTCACCTATGAAAGAGTTGAATATGGATATTCTTAAATCATTTGGTAATTTTAATATAGATAACTATATTGGAGACCCATCTGATGAATTTAAAGATAACTATTCTGAATTAGGTACACTTAGAAATTACTATTTCCAAAGGGTAAATAGAGATATCTATGAATACATACGATTGGTTAGAACAATTGATAAATCATTATTTGATGTATTAGAAGATTTAGTTCCAGCTAGAGCAAAAGTATCTAAAGGTTTACTAATTGAACCACATTATTTAGAAAGAAGTAAAACACAATGGAAGCCGGCTAGTTCTGAAAGGGGTGACCATGAAACTTCTATCGATATTAATGATATAGTATTATCAGGTGATAACAATCAATTCTCAGCTGAGTTAGATGCTGATTCTAATGTAGAATTATCATTTCAATATGATAACTATGATGCAAACATTGATGGTGATGATACGATTAATATTACATCAACAACACCATTCTACAATGCTGATATAACTACCGAAGATACAATTGTATTAAACGGTGAGTATCCATCATACGTTTCACATATAGAAGTTCCATCTGGTGGTAAGTTAAGTGCAATGGTTGATGAAAGTACATTCCAACAAATCGGAATGGAGCGAGATTCACTTGCTAATGCTGGGTTTGGATTATACGCACCAATAACAACTGGTGTTGTTACTAAATTAGATATATTTGGTAACCTAACCGCATCAAGAGAAGATATTTATTTAATTAAACAATCTTATGTAGAAACAATATTAACACAAACCGAAGGATACCCCGCAACTTCAAATAATGAAGCTGTTAAGTATGAGAATGTAGATGTGACTAAATACAAATACAAAGTATCTAAACTACCATATGGTGGTTCGGCACCATCGGTTGGAAATGATGTAGTAGAAGTAACTCCTTTGTCTGGATACTTCCCTACACACTATCGTTACAAAAACAATTTATCGCAAGGTATGAAGAATTCATTCTTTGAAGGTTCAAAGCAAACTACATCAACAACTCCAGATGGATTATCACCGGTAGAAGTATTTACCACAAATCCTAATATTCTAAGAGTTGCTGATACTGGTAGAGGTAGTGGAGAACCAATCTTACAGGTAGATTAATTTATTTTTTAAAATGTTATATTTATTAGTATATCAATAGGGTAATAAAAAATTATGGGATATTTAAACAACACATCGATTACAGTAGATGCCATTCTGACCAAAAAAGGTAGACAGAAATTGGCATCGGGTCAGTCTTTGAACATTTCCAAGTTCGCATTGGGTGATGATGAGATTGATTATACATTATACGAACCAGCACATCCGAAGGGAAGTGCATATTATGATTCGGCAATTAAGGCAATTCCTATAATGGAAGCAAGTCCTGATGAAACACAAGTATTAAGATACAAATTAGTTACACTACCGAAAGGTACAACACAAATTCCAATCGTAGCATTAGGAATTCCATCTATTGGAGCTTATCAAGATGAAGGAGGAGTTGCAATGACTCCAACTACTTCACCTGCTGGTAACTCTTCAGCTGGATACACTGTTGTATTGGCAGACCAGAGAGCTGGTACATTATCAGTAACGCAAGGAGCAACAGCAGCCGGTTCGGTTCCTGTTTTCTTAGGAGAAGAAATCACAACTACCGCACAAGTGGTAAGTGGTTTAGGATTTAACTTCACTCCAAATCCAGCGTTAACATCTAATGTATCAACAACTATTACGGTCTATGGTAACGAAACGGGTGGAGCACAAACCATTCCGGTAACTATAACATATAGAGCATAAAGGAAATAAGATATGGCATTAATAAACGACCCAAACGTAGCAGCAAGAATCGCTGATTTAGCATCAACTGGAACTTTTGATACGAACGATATAGTTGCAATCATAAACTCCGCATTACCTGCTGGACAACAATTACAATCTGGCGCTGGAGTAACAACTGGAGTGTACAAACAATTCGGTGAATTTGATAAAGTAAACGCTAAAGTAGAAGTAGTAACAACGGGTCTTTGGACTGGTGATGTTGGTTCTTTAACTGCCGCTTATACCTCATCAACGCAAGTTGCTCAAAGTGGAAATTACTATTATGATGTGTATAGTACCGACCCACGAACTGATGCAACGGCTGAAGCTCAATTTGCAGTAGCATATGGGCATGTTAATGGAAGTGGTTCTGTTTCATTAGAAACTTCTGATGATGCACTACTTCCTACAAAAGCAACTTACGCACAATACAAATCGGTATTGTTAGACCCTACTGATGATAAATTCTCTTTTGAAACTTCTACGGCTAACGTATTTGAAGATTCAAACTCAATCTACGCTATTAATGTAAATAGAGCTAGATACAGAGAAAAGATGGATGCCGGAAACTGGTCAATCCAATTAAGTGGTTCTAATGGTACTTTTACTTTCATTGATGATAGTGGTAAGAAATTCGGAGATACATTAGGTAAAGCTGGTAGAGTATTTAAAGTAGTAAGTGGTTCACTTAACTTAGGTACTGAAAACGAAGCAACTGTTGCATCTACTACTGATGCAAACGGAAAGGGATATGGATTGTTCTATCCAGATAGAGGTATTATAATCTTCAACCCAACTGCATTAGCAGAAACTGTTGGAACTGTAAAACCATTCGGAGGAGCATCTGAATCTTTGTTAGGTGTTGAGACTGTTGTAGCTGATACTCAAAATCATAAAACATTGATTCAAGCAATTGATAATGGTTCTGATTTCCAAGCTAGAAGAACTGAAAATGTATCAACACAACATTTCTTCGTAAGAGCAACGAATAGAGAATTTAACTATTCAAACAACCCAACATACACAGCCGCAGATGGAACTTTCGCAGAAACAACATTTAATACTGACCCACAAACGTACATTACAACTGTTGGTTTATTAAATACTTCAAACGAATTGATAGCAGTAGCTAAAACTTCTCAACCCATAAACAAATCATTTGATAAAGAAGTATTAATAAAAGTTAAACTTTCATTTTAATAAACACATAAAAGTATAAACTCTAAATGAAACCCCCCTTAATTGGGGGGTTTTTTGTTTCATAGATATTTATATTAAAGTATATTATTTAGATGATTAAAGAAATACCAAAATCAGATGTAGTAGTTAGACCGTTCAAAGTTTACAAAGAGTGGGCTGTGGATGAAAGTACTATTACGCCACTATATGGAACACTACAAACTGATTTGTATGATGTAGATACGGATGATACAAATTCAGATGGTACATCTAAAAGAACTTTATATGATTCAATAAAATCACAGTTCTATCTAAACCCCGCAACCTCATCAATCTTAACGGAAGTTGGTAAGAGAAAATCTTATGCATCTACCGATGAGAGAGTAATTGGTGATACTATTGGTGTGATATCAATTCCACAACAAAAATATGGTGAAGGGTTAAAGATAGGTTCTGTTGAATTAGAATATGGTGCTATTACTGTAACCGATGATGGTAACTCAAATCTAATAGATTCGGCTAGTAATCATAAAGGTAACGTATTTTATGATAGGGGATTATTAGTTCTTACTGATGGTATTGTGGAAGATACTACAATTGAAACATTTGATTTATCATATCGTTCTACAATGACAATTTATGAAAATGAAATATTCTTATCGGTAAACGAAAATGAATTTAACATTTCACAAAACCCATCAGCATATGATGGTACAAATAAAATAAAATTAAAAACAATTCAATCTACAATCGAGCCAACTAAATTTGGTGGATTTGGTGATTATGATTATTCATCTTCAGTTGATACTACTGGTTCTTATTTAGCACCATTTATTACAACGATAGGTTTATATGATAACGAATTGAATATGGTTGCAGTATGTAAGTTACCGAAACCGATTAAATCATTACCTGATTATCCATTGAACTTTATTGTTCGTTTCGATACTTAATTGATATTTATATACACAAAGGAGAATAATTATGACTTTAGAAGAAAGATTAAAACAAACACCACCTGCATCATCAAAAGCAAACACTAATGGTGGAGATAAAACTCCATTAGAAGCTGATGGTGGATTGGATTTATCAAAAGATGAACAAGCAATCAAAAAATCTGGTGGTAGAGAATTAGGTAATGGAGGTGCTGGGCACAATCCAACAAAACCTTATTCCGATTCATTTAAATAAGAGTTAATGTCAAATTGGTTATGGAATGGTAACGATGTTACCGAAGATGTTATACCTGAGAGTGCCATAGGATTTATCTATATGATAGAACATATCCCTACTGGCAAATATTACATTGGTAAGAAATCCTTAGAAAGTGTCCGAAATGTAAAAATCGGAGTTAGAGAGTTAGCTCGTATCAAAGAACAACGAAAGTTAGATGGTATTAGAGGTTCACTACCTAAAAAGAAAAAAGTTCGCAAATCATCAGATTGGGAAAAATACTACTCATCCAATGAGTGGATTAAAGAACAAATTACCGAAGGTAAGAGTGATGAGTTCAAACGAAGTGTATTACAATTCTGCTATTCAAAAAAATCCCTATCATATTACGAAGTATATTGGATGTTTAAATATGATGTCCTTTCAGATGAAAATTGCCTGAATGGAAACATTAGTGGAAAATTTTATAGAAAAGATTTGGATAATTAAAATATTATTCGTATATTTGTTTATTAAATGTATATACACTAAAAATAATATTATGAATTTAGAACAAGTAGCAATTGCATATGGTATTAATCCAAATAACTTAAATGCAAAAGATGATGGTTTGAAAATAGCCGTTAAATCAATCAAAGATTTGGTAAATCAAATGGAGCAACGTAATGTTGATACGCAAACTATATCTCAAGTAAAGAGACTGGGTGAATTCTTATTTGCCGTATCCGATTCTCAAATGGGATAATTTGGTAAATCCAAATAAATTTCGTATATTTACACAAAATATAATTTAATGCTCTCCGCAAGAAATAAATTAGTTGTTATAAATGTATTGGATTCTACATTAGGTGTGGGTTCATCTATGAAGGGAAACGAACAGGCACACCATTGTCCTTTTTGTCATCATCATAAGAAGAAACTACAAATAAATTTAGAAACTCAATATTGGCATTGTTGGGTATGTGATTCTAAAGGAAGAAGTATTCAATCACTTCTAAGAAAGTTAAATGTAGATAGGAGTGATTTATCAAAAATTGTTTCTATCTACGGAGAGTACACCCCTACTAAGAATGGTAGCGAGGTAGAAAAAGTACAACTTAGACTTCCGAACGAATTTAAATCACTACATAAAAAGCCAAAATCAATAGACTTTGCATACAATCAAGCATTGGGATATCTTTATAAAAGGGGTATTACTATGGATGAAATATTGAAACATAACATCGGATATTGTGAGGATGGTATTTATGGTGGTAGAACTATAATTCCATCATATAGTGAAGAAGGTGAGTTAAACTACTTTGTAGCACGTTCGTATTATGAAGATAGTAAATTTAAATACAAAAACCCACCTGTTAGTAGGGATGTGGTTGTATTTGATAATCAAATTAATTGGAATGAACCTATCACATTAGTAGAAGGGGTATTTGATTCATTTTCAGTAAAACGAAATGTAATACCAATTTTAGGTAAGTTTCTACCTAAAACATTAAAAGCAAAGATATTTGAAAAGGGAGTAAAGGAAATAAAAATACTTCTAGATTCAGATGCAATTGAAGATTCAACAAAACATGCAACCTTCTTTATTCAAAATGGAATAAAGGTAACCAACATTATACCTGATGGTGAAGATGCTGGTGATATGGGATTTGATGAAGTGAATAGTTTATTAAAAGAAACCAAAGAAAGTGGTTGGGATGATTTAATCCTATCTAAATTAAATAATATATGAAGGTAGAAAAGATTTACCATTTAGCGGATTTACACATCCGTAATTTAAAAAGACATAAGGAATATAAAGAAGTATTCCAAAAATTCTTAAACAACGTAGATAAAGATAATATTGAAAATTCAGTTATCTATTTAGCTGGTGATATTGCCCATGCTAAAACGGAGATGAGTCCTGAGTTGGTTAGAGAAATCAGTTGGTTCCTAACTGAATGTGCAAATAGAAAACACACATTCTTAATTACTGGTAATCACGATTGTAACTTAAATAACAATTATAGATTGGATGTATTGACTCCAATCGTAGAAAACTTAAATAATGATAGAATACATTACCTTAGAGATACTGGTATCTATCCCTTCCATAATCTTACTTTTGTGGTATATTCGATACTCGATAATAAAGAGAACTGGCCAAAGGCAGAATTGGTAGATGGGGAAAATACAATATGTTTATTCCATGGACCTGTTAACTTAGCAGAAACTGATATCGGTTACACTGTATCATCGAATTCATTCACAACTGATATGTTTGAGGGATTTGATATGGTGATGTTAGGTGATATTCATAAAAGACAAACATTGGGTTCACCAACCATAGCATATGCTGGTTCAATGATTCAACAAAACCACGGAGAAGCTTTAGATAAACATGGTTACTTATTATGGGATGTTGAAAGTAGAACTTTCGAAGAGTTTGATATTAAAAACGATTATGGATTCTATACGTTGGATGTACACAATGGGGTAGTTCCTATTGTTACCAATATGCCTAAGAAACCAAGATTAAGAGTTAGAATTTCAAATACAGACCCAACTCAGATTAAGAGAGCACTAACTGAGATTAAGAAAAAGTATAAAGTAGAGGAATTTACTGTTACACGTATGGATACGTTATCTAAACAAAAGACTGGTAACTTTGATGATAAGTTAGCAATCGGAAATGTGAGAGACGTTGAATTCCAAAACGAATTGATTAAAGATTATTTGGAAAGACAGTATCATGCTGATGATGATACTATTGATAAGATTAAACAAATCAATAGAGAAATGAATTCAAAGTTAGTAGATGATGATGTTACTCCAAACATTCAATGGGTACCAAAGACATTTGAATTTTCTAATATGTTCTCATATGGTGAAAATAATAAAATTAAATTTGATAACGTAAATGGGATGGTTGGTATCTTTGCGCCAAACGCAAGTGGTAAATCATCTTTATTCGATGCAATTTCATTTTGTATTTTTGATAAGACTAGTAGAACTTATGTAGCAAAGAACGTACTAAACAATAGAAAAAATAACTTCTATTGTAAACTACATTTTCAGATTGAAGGTGTTGATTATTATATAGAGAGAAGAGCAAAATTAATCAATAAAGGTAAAAACCTAAAAGTCGATGTTTCCTTTTGGAAAGAAGATGATGGTGGTATCACTTCTTTGAACGGAGAGCAAAGGAGAGAAACTAATACAAATATTCAACAATATTTGGGTACCTATGATGATTTTGTTCTTACTACTCTATCGTTACAAGGAAATAATTCGTTATTCATTGATAAATCTCAAAGTGAAAGAAAGGAAATCCTTGCCCAATTTATGGGTGTTGATGTATTTGATAAACTATACACATTTGCTCAAGATGAAAATAGAGATAACGCTTCACTCATCCGTAAATTTAAACAAGATGATTTCACTCAGAAGTTAGCTGATATTGAAGTTGGTTTAAAGTCTAAGCAGGTTGAATATCAGTTAGAAGAAATAAATCTATCTACTACTAATAATCAAGTGGATACTTACAACCAGAAATTAATTTCACTTAATGAAAAGATTGTAAAAGTTAAATCAGATAATTACTCTTTAGCTGAATTGGAAACTAAACAATCAAAGTTAGAGAAATCACTAACTGATTTAGAGGAACATCGAAACGTAACTCAAAGCAGAATTGATTCTTTAGAAGCAACTCAAATTGAATTGGAGGATAAAATTGATTCTATGGATGAGGATACAATTACCAAAGAATACAAACTATACAACCAATACATTTCTGATTTAAAAGATTTAGATAATGAGTTGGATAAGATAAAAATCAAAGAGGATTCCCTATTAGAACGAATGGTTCATTTGAATACTCACAAATATAATAAAGATTGTGAGGTTTGTATGGAGAACTCAGAATCTATCATTGATGCTAAAGTTGGTGTTGATGCTGATTTAGAAGTTATATCAGTTGATAAGAAAGTTAAGTTTGAGGAGAAGAATGGTTTACTTCTTGCAATTGATACTCGTAAAAAATACAAAGAGTTAAGTGAAACTCTTAACAAACTAAAGAATGATGAAGAAAAAGTAAGTAAAGATATTAACATACTTATCAACAAGTTATCAACATTCGAAACTCAAGAAGTTAAGTTGGAGAACGAAGTTTATCAAGTTAAGCAGTTAATTGAGGATTATTTGGAAAACGAAAAGCAAATCCAAACAAACAAAGAACTCAGAATTGAAATTACAGATGTGAGGAGTAATCTTGCTACTTCTAAGAAAAATTTAGAAAAAGCAAATCAAATTATTCTTAAACTAAATGGTGAAGTATCATCCCTAACAAACCAGAAACAAACTATTGAGGAACGAATCATAGAAGTTGCAAAGTTAGAAGAGCAATTTACATTATATGAATATTACCTAAACGCTTTGGGTAAAGATGGTGTATCATACGAATTGATTTCAAAGGCACTTCCAATGATTGAAGGTGAAGTAAATAACATCTTAGGTCAAATCGTAGAGTTTGGATTACAATTAGAAATGGATGGAAAGAACATCAACGCTAACATCGTTTACGATGACCAGAAATGGAGTTTGGAGATGTGTAGTGGTATGGAGAGGTTCATTAGTGGATTAGCAATTAGAATCGCTCTAATCAATGTATGTAACCTACCCCGTCCTAACTTCTTAGTTGTAGATGAAGGGTTTGGTACTTTGGATAACGAAAACCTTACATCATTGTATATGTTGTTCGCTTATCTAAAAACTCAATTTGATTTTGTGATGATTATCTCACACATTGATTCAATGAGAGATGTGGTGGATACTTTGATGGAAATCAAAAAAGTAAATGGATTCAGTAATATTAAATACTAAATTATGATAGGAATAATTGGACAAGGTTTTGTTGGTAACGCAGTTTATCAGAAATTTAAAAATTATTATGAAATTAATACATACGATTTAGATTCATCTAAATGTAATTCAACTGAGCAAGAAACATTAGATAATGGTATTGTATTTGTATGTTTACCAACCCCAATGAATTCAGATGATGGTAGTTGTAATATCAGTTTGGTAGATGCGGCAATCAAACGATGTTTTGATTTTGGTGTTACAAATACTGTTGTAATTAAATCAACAATTCCACCTGGTACAACTGAATCTTTTAATAAGAAATATCCATCATTGCAAATTGTATTTAATCCTGAGTTCTTAACGGAACGAAATGCGGTAAAGGATTATGATAATCAAAGTAGAATAATCTTAGGGGGACCAAGACCAAGTACTACTACTTTAAAGCAAGTATTTTCAAAGGTATTTCCAACGGCGCATATTGTAAAAACCGATTCAACTCACGCTGAAATGGTAAAGTATCTTACTAACTCATTCTTGGCAACCAAAGTATCTTTTGCAAATGAAATGTATCAGATATGTGATAAGTTAGATATCGATTATGATAAGGTAGTAGAATACGCAACCTTTGATGAGAGATTAGGTAAATCACATTGGAATGTGCCTGGACCTGATGGGGATTTTGGATATGGGGGACATTGTTTTCCAAAAGATGTTAAAGCATTAATCCATATGGGGGAAGAGTTGGGATTGTATCCAACTATGTTAATGGCCACAAATCGAAAAAACGATGTGGTGAGAAAGAATAGAGATTGGGAACAAATGAAAGGTAGAGCAGTTACTTAGACCTTAAAACATTAGTTGGTAGAGTTTGGTTAGGGGATACTTTTTCTTTAATCAAACTTTCTACTAACCCATTCATCTTATACCCCTTATCCTTACAAAAAGACTTTAATAATTGGTGTACTTCTTTATCAATTTGTAACATTGCATACTTTTTATCCATTTCTTTAGTTTTCTTTAGTTTTCTTTAGTATAAGTATTCACATTCTAAAAAGTGGAATATTTATAGTGAGAAACACTAATAGGCAATTGGTAAATGGCAAGAATTAAAAAGTACTCACCAGAACAAAACTTATCATCATTTCAAACATTAATTGTAGATGATAATCCCAATTCAGATTATTTTAGAATAACTGAATTTAAAGATACATTTACTGGTGGTAAAAATGGGTTTCTTATTGAGGGTTCTGAATACCTAAAAGAAACTACTGAAATAAAAATAGAGATTTTAGATGTAGCGGGAAATCCTATATTCTATGAACCAGCAAAAGGTATTCCAGAATACTATGAGGGTATATCATCATTAATCGCAGTTTATGTATATAACGATACACCAATTGGATTAGGTAAAATCACTATATTAGGTGAACTTAAAAAGTATGATGATAATGGTGTTATACGAGATATACCACCACAATGGAAAGGTACATACAATGTTAAGTGGGAACGTACATTCCAAATCAATAAAATACTTTCTAATGAGGATAGAGTTAGATTCTTTAAAAGACCTCAAATTAATATTGCTGAGATTAATAAACCAATTTTTAATAACAATGCAAACTTAGTAACTCAGATTGGTAATGTTAATGGTATCCCATTAGCACCAACTGCTGGTACTTCATTAACCGAATTTTCTCTACCAACATCATATAGATTAAATGTTAGTAATGGCTCTAATTGGACTGGTTCAATTGATGGTAACCAAATCTCATTTGATAATATTGATTATAATCCAATTGTATTAGATGTTGTAAGTGAAACTGAAGTAATAGTTTCACCGCCATATGCACCTAATGGAATTGTAGCACCTTTTTCAAATGAAAGTTATACTACATCATTTAATTATATAGAAGGTGTATCTGATTTAGCAACCGCACTTACTGGTTCATTCGCTAAGATTAGTATTACTGATATGAAAACAGTAGTTGGTGATGCTGCAAGGGTAAAAGTATATAGACGTTCTCAATCAAACTTAACCGATTATGAGTTTGTACAAGAAATACAATTAGAATCAAATGAGTTATTAAGAGATATAGAAACTACCGAAGCTAATGAAATTAGTTATGGTACGTTTACACAAGATGTGTTATCACAATATTGGATGACCTCATCAAATGATATTTCAGTAGAACTAAACACTGGATTCCTATACAATTCAGCTAAGTTAAACTCAACTGAAGGAAACTATTTTCTTACTGAACAATCATTTCCAGTTCAGAGTGGTGTAGAATATACATTAGATTTTAATTTAAAAAAGGGTAGTGTTTCTCCAACTGATTTCCTAAAAGTAACTTTAAGTGGTTCTTTAAATGGAACTCCAAAATCACAAACAATTGTAAATGTACCATCTTCAAATGCTATTTTACAAAAACGAAATTTTACCGAAAATATAATTGCTGATGATTTTGATGATGCAAAGTTATATTTTGAAGTCGATGGAGCTGATTGGTACATTAATAATGTAAGTTTAAAAGCATCACAGGAAACATCGTTTTCTCCTGATGAAATTACATTTATACAACAAGTACCAAAAACATTACAAACCGAAACATTTGATTATAGATTTGAATTCTATGATATCAATAACAATTACATACCAGTATTAGTTGAGGATACAAAAACATTTGATGGTGGAAATTTAAATCTTTTTAATAAAGATATTACAATTACACCTAACAATTTATATTTCTCATTTGATTCAGCATCCGCACCATCAAATCCATTGCCACCTACAACAATTACATTTGATGTGGAAACAACTTTGGTTACTGGTTCAATTACATATACATCTGGTGCATATGATGAGTTTGGTGATTTGATTTTATCATCGGAATATGTAGGTGGTCAGTATCCTGGTTTAATGAGTGGATATGAAACTCTATCTCCAATATTAACTGTTGCTGATTTTACTGGTTCCAGAAATGATATTACTGTACAATATATTAGATTTACCGGTGAGGTTGAGGGTGTATCTGATGATGTGGTAATCACTAGAACTCAAGATGGTAAGGGTGGTGTAAACTTTGAGATTAGACCTTATAGAGGTACTATTATCAAAAATAAAGATGATAAAACGTTAGAGGTACAAGCTATCCGTATAGATGGTGTGAATGAAATCATACTAAGAGATAACTTACCACAAAATGGATTCTCTGATGCAAAATTAAAAGTACAAAGTGGTTCGGAATATATTTTATTATCGGATGCACAATCAAGTGGATTTATTCAAGGGTTAAC
>Ga0209652_1000821_pt1 | contig 26144 bp, 20 predicted proteins | sample SaaInl74LU_5_DNA_FD_184641 | JGI IMG/M metagenome (GOLD analysis project Ga0209652, IMG submission 184641) | Marine microbial communities from expanding oxygen minimum zones in the Saanich Inlet - ESP_74LU_5_DNA (SPAdes) (version 2) | ecosystem: Environmental > Aquatic > Marine > Intertidal zone... | reverse complement strand
AACCGTTTTATTGTTTTAGTAGCGGGAACTGGACTCGAACCAGTGACCTTCGGGTTATGAGCCCGACGAGCTACCTACTGCTCTATCCCGCGATTTGAACCGCAAAAATACAACAGTTTTTAACCCTTGCAAGGTTTATTATAAGATAATTTAAAAAAAGGAAGATGTTTTTAGTTAAAACACAAAAACTGCATTTGATGGTAATTCATAGGATTTTGTAGCACAAAAATCTAACAGAGGCTCGATATCTATTTTTGTAATTTCAATCAAACTTATGATCATCACCAATTAACTCCAGGGCGTCTGTGGCCTTGATTGCTGGCATAAAAAAAGCCGCTCAATGAGCGGCTTTTCAGTATTATAAGGCGTTCTTATTTTTCGTTTTGCTTGGCAACAGCCAAACCATAAACTACTAATCCGAATCCAATTTTATTGATGGCATCTCCAATGTTATAAATAACATTCATATCCAAACCACCAAAGATACTGTCGTACCATCCTGGAGTACCAGCCATGTATCCAATTGGATAAATAGCCCATCCTACAAGTACGAACCAACATAACATTTTGTGAGCAGATAAGGTTGCACCTCCGGCGGCGACAGCCAATTTCTTAGCAGATCCCAACCATATATCATATACGATAACGAAATAAGCCGCACCTGAAATCAATCCCCAAACCTGGGCATTGTCACGGTCAATTGCTTCACCCCAGTAACCTGTAACGAGCATGACTACCGAAAGGAAAATCATACGCCACATAAGTGACTTTTTCGCTCCTGCTACTTTAAGGATAAGATAAAATTCAACACACATTAACGGCACTGTCAGAATCCAATCAACATAACGGAAAGCCGTTACATTAGTTAACTCACCAGCCATAGACGCGTCACGCATGTACCAGTAGTGCACTGCAGCAATGAACGTAATTAATCCAGAAACAAGAATCGAAGTTCTCCATTTTGAATCAAAACTGTTCATTGATAAGAAAAAGAAGGCAGAAGCTGCCATCATGGCCATACACCCTATAAAGAATGTAAAGTTCACTGGACTACCTACGTCGCCAGCAAGTAAAGGTAAAATTAAGTTTGTCATGGTCATTAGTTTTTGTTGTATAAATGAATGATAAATTTAAACAAAATAATTATTTAGCCAAATTAAATTTGAATTATTTGTAATTTTATATCAATCGAATTATCAATGAACAATAATTTTAACATTATCATTACGGCATTCATAATCTGGCTATCCCTATATATGAGCGCTCTGGTTGAGCTCATGATATCTGGTGTTTTTGTTCTGTCGCTAGGCCTGATGCATGGCTCCAATGACATCAATTTATTGCAAGGCAATAAATCAGCCAAAATACTCTTGTCGCGATGGAAGCTTATTATCAGCTATATTGGTTTTGGTATACTCATTTTTTTGGCGGTTTACTCCCTGCGCACTATTGGCTTACTCTTCTTTTTAGGCTTCAGCAGTTATCACTTTGGCGAACAACATTTACACCGTCGCCTCAAAGGTCTGAGACGGCGAGGGCTCCATTTTTTGATTTATGGACTCTTTATTTTTCTTTTGCTTTTTTCAACGCATATAGAGGAGGTCAATTATTTAGTGGGTCACATGATCGACAGGGAAATTACAGGCACCCCATTTGTCACCCTGACCCTGATCATCTTTGGGTTGATGGTTCTCTTGTGGGTCATAGACTATGGTTATTTCAAAAAAAATATTCTGCAAGAATTGTTTTACCTATTGCTCTTTGTTGTGGTTTTTTATAATACAGAATTATACCTCGCCTTTACCGTGTATTTTGTGGTTTGGCATGCAATGCCCTCCATAAAAGATCAAATTCTATTACAGCAAGACACCATCAACCAAAGTAGCTTGGTCTCCTATTTCAAACAGAGTGCCGTTTACTGGATCATTTCTTTGGTCGGGGTATTTATGCTAGCCCAGGCATTTGATGTTTTTGGCGAAGAATTACTACCTGTCCTATTTGCCGCATCGGTTGCCATAACCTTTCCTCACGTCTACTTAATAAGACAGCTCTTATCTACGGCCCCAAAGCAAGGCGTGGCAGATACCTCTAAAAAGTAACATTAAGGAGCTGACCGGTCTGCTGAAGAAATTCAAGCTCTGCCAGTTTTGCTTGATATTTTGCGCCATTCGCGCTGATTTGTGCATTAAGGAGATTGACTTGGGCCTGTCTGAGCTCAATTGAGGTCATTTGGCCTAATCCAAATCGCTCTAGAGAACGTTCATAGTTATTCTGCGCTGTTACCACAGAACTTTGCAACAAGCCATGTATTTGGCGTTTAATCGAGACCATGTCTTTAGCATTATCCAAATCTTTTTGGACCTCAGCCCGGATTTGTGCCAACGCCAAATCTTGATTTTCAACAGAAATCTTGCTATTTCTAAGAGCCGTGCGCGACATGCCACCATCAAACAGATTCCAACTCAGTTGCAATCCTGCAGATGCCCCAGAAGTAATGCTTTTGGTCGCAAAACCAGTGGCTGGAAAAAGACCTTCATTCCACCCATATGATCCGGTCAACCCTAACCTTGGTAATAAAATAGACTTTTGGAACTTAGCCGTCAACACCCCTATTTCTTTATTTTTTTCTGCCTGCTGGATCCGGACATTTTGGGTAGCAGCGAGCACCTCACTTTCTTCAAGAAGCAGAGCGGCTATAAATGTGAGATCCGTCTCTATCTCAAAATCTCTAGCCACATCTGTATTTAAAATCACAGCCAAATCACGCTTGGTATTGCGCAGTAGTTGCTTTCCATTCATCAAGGCAATACTATCGTTGACCATGTCAACCTCGGCTGTCAGAACATCTAATTTAGTTCTTTGGCCAAAATCAAAACCATAAGAAACCCTAAGCAAGCGGTCCTTTGTATTGTCTAAGGTTTGCTGCAAAATGGCTTGGTTTTCTGTCAGGCGCGCCACTTCATAATAAACCGAAAACAGCTGGAGTACTGTAAGTTCAATGGTCTCACGCACTTGAAACTGTGTCAACTCGTAACTTTCCTTGAGCCGCTTATAATTGTACATACGACCCAACCCGTCAAATAAAGTATAATTCAAATTGATCGAGGTGCTGAGATTTTTTGTTTCCGCCCCGCTTACTTCAGTTACGGCTCCATCCCGAAAAGTAACCTCTTGATCTTCGCGTCGATACCCCGCACTGGAATTGGCAGATACCGTAGGCAGATAGCCTGAATTAAATATTTGTGCATTATTTCGGGCTTGCTCCGCCGTATTTTGGCTGATTTTTATGCCAAAATTATGTTCGAGCATTTGAGCCAAAGCTGCCTCTTTGGTCAAGACCTCTAGAACCTGGCCCTGCGCGTACGGCGCTACAAAAAACACCAAAAAAACCATCAAAATAGTGCTACATCTCACCATACCATTATTCATTATTAGATTCTGTTGTTGTCTCTTTCTGGGCGAGCTCTTGGGTAAAGGCCCCTTCCTTAATAGCGCGCTCAAAATATTCCCGTGGCTTTAGCTCATTATAAATCAACCAATGAATGCGCATCTTGAGCTCATTAGTAACCGATAATAAAATGGGCAGAATAATCAGGGTCAACACCGTTGCAATCGCAATCCCATAGGCAATAGAGATGGCCATCGGAATCAAGAATTGGGCCTGACGACTCTTCTCGATCAGCAAAGGACTTATCCCCGCTATGGTCGTTAAAGAAGTTAAGAAAATTGCTCGGAAGCGAGAGCGTCCTGCTTTGTAAAGCGCTTCTTCGAACTTGATTCCTTCACGCAAATAACTGTTAAATTTCCCAATAAGGACCAGCCCGTCATTGACCATAATACCAATTAAAGCAATGATTCCTAGCGCAGACAAAATATTGATGGGAAAATCATGAATCCAGTGCCCCCAAGCAACAGCGATAAAACTAAACGGGATCATAACCAGCAACAGCAAAGGCTGGCTGTAACTTCTAAAGGTGAAGGCAATGGTCATATATATCAGCAAAATGATAATCGGGACAACCGTTTTGGCAGAATTAGTGAGTTTATTGGCCTCTCTATTTTGGCCTTCAAATGAAGCCGTCACTGTCGGGTACTTTGATAGGATGCCGGGCATGATGTCAGTCTTTATATCGGCGAGAATTTCGGTCGCACTGCCCTTAGGATTTTTCAGGTCGGCACTTATTTGAATTTCCCTCAAACCATCAAGATGACTAATGCTTTCATCTCCCCTACTGATGGTGTAACTCGCGATCTCGCCAAAAGGCACCCGAGCACCCGAGGGCGAAACAAGACGCATTTGATCGAGATTGGCTATAGACTCTCGGTTGATGCGGTCGTAGCGTACCCAAACCCGTATTTCGTCTTGACCTCTCTGAAACCGCTGGGCTTGAAGGCCAAAAAAACCAGAGCGGACCTGACGCATCACCTCCTGAAGGGTAAAGCCAAGTGCGTAAGCTGTTTCATTGAGCACCACATTAATTTCTTTGATTCCTTCCGGATCGGTATCAGCTACATCTGCCAATAAAGTATTCTGAGTGAGCTCCGCCATGAGCTCGTCTTTGGCCGATTTGAGTTCTTTTGTGTTACTCCCCAACAGAGAAATAGATACCGGACTTCCACCAAAATTACCCCCTGAGCCATAAGTCAATCGCTCGACACCATAAATGGGCCCTACCGCTTCTCTAATGGCATTGGTGATTTCCGGAGAACTAAAGTCGCGCTCCTCACCTGGAAGCAAATTAACGCTTAAGGACGCTTTATTATTTCCTGGCCCCACTTGTTTGATGATATTTTGAATCACGTCTTTTTGACCAGTTTGTCGCGCTGTAAATTCGGTATTGACCATTTGCGCAGCCGTTTCAATTTGGCTGATCAAGGATTCGGTAATACTCGGATTGGTCCCTTCGGGCATGAGCAAATCAATACGTACTTGGTCACTGGCAATCATAGGAAAAAACGCACCACGAATGACCCCTCCTCTTAAGGCTCCAACCGTAATGATCATCAACGCCACCAGAATAGAAAAAGTAATAAAGCGCTGCTTTAAAGCAAAACGCAATAAAGGGCTATATAAGCGGTCGCGCAAATAAACCATGATTCGATCACCGACCTTATTAAATCCTCTTAGGGTCATAAACAACCGCGCAAAAAAGCCTCGTCTTTCTTCCGGCGGGGCCTCCTTCAGCAAGGCCTTAGAATGAGCGATGTGCGCCGGCAGGATAATCAAAGCCTCAATCAGCGAGACGGCCAAAGTAAGAATAACCACCACACTTACTTCGCCAAAAAACGAACCTATTCTCCCGTCTAGAAACAAAAAGGTAGAGAAGGCCAATATTGTGGTTATGACAGCGCTGATGATTGGCGGCAAAACCTCCATAGTTCCATCAATAGCCGCTTGAATTCTGGGCTTACCACGCTCATAGTGCTGGTAAATATTTTCACTGATCACAATACCATCATCGACCAGAATACCAATCACAATAATCATCCCAAAAAGAGACAATACATTTATGGTTACCCCAAAATAAGCAGCAAAAATAAACATCCCCAAAAAGGATATAGGCAGTCCAAAGGCCACCCAAAAGGCCAATCGTGTATTGAGGAAGAAAGACAAAAAGAACAAAACAAGCATGATTCCTACAGCACCATTCTCTAACAAAAGATCCGTTCTCTGCTCGAGTGTGACGGCCGCATCATTGATGACATGCAACACCACACCAGAATGCGCTTGATTAAAGTCTTCTATATACGCTCGGACCTTTACAGAGGTGCCGATAAGGTCTTCGTTGTTGGTGTTGGTGATGTTAATGACCACAGCCACATTTCCATTGTAGTAGGTCGCATTGGGAGACTCTGAGAAGCGATCTCGGACTTGAGCGACATCACTCAGACGAACTACAGTGCCATCACTGTTGCTGCGCACCACAAGGTTATTGAGTTCTATACCGTAATATGAGCGGTTATTTGCCCTGATGAGGTAATCCTCTGCATCGGTCTTAATATTACCCCCTGTGGTCAATAAGTTGGCACGCGTTACAGCATTGGCAACTTCTGAAAAGGTCATGTTGTAGGCCAAAAGGTCGTGCTCTTGTACGGCAATTTCAATTTCCTCTTCTGGATAACCCGAAACATTAATTTGAGAAATTCCGTCTATACGACGGAGGTCATTTTCTATTTGACGGCCGATTTGCTTCAATGCGCTCAACTCAATGTTTTCGCCAGAAATACTAAATTCAATGGTACGGCGCACATTTTCTTGCTTGGCCACAACCAAAGGCTCCATTCCTGTGGGGAAATTAGGCACCCGATCCACTGCGTTCTTGACTTCAGCCAATAGAACATCGATGTCTCGACCGGTTTCGATTTCGACCGTGATACTCCCTCCATTTTCTCTCGATACCGAGGTCACCCGATCAATCCCAATGAGCCCCTTTAAATTGTCTTCGACCTTTAGGACTATCCCTTCCTCAATTTCTTGTGGAGCGGCACCTGGATAGGCGATATTAATGGTAATAATTTCTGGATCTTGGAGCGGAAAAAAAGAGGATTTCAATTGAAAAAGCCCTGCAATTCCAAGTACCAAGAAGGCCAAGATCACAACGTTAACAGCGACCTCATACTTGATAAAATAAGTAATTAACTTCCGCATCTATTGCTTATTTTGATCTGATTGCTCGGTTGCCTTTTCATCATAAATCTGAACCAACATACCGGCATAAGCACCTGCAACGGGTTTGACCACCACCGCAGTATTTTCCGGAATACCCGTGACCACCATATCGTTGGGTGTAAAGTAAACAGGATCAACTAAGACAAGATCCAAAACGCTATCGCGTACCACGTAAATGAAAGACTCATTAACCAAGAGTTTTCTGGGTAATTTAATAGCTAAAGCCTGTGTACGAGCAGGTAACTCTGCTTCCAAATACATGCCTTCCTTAAGGCGCTCATCTATCGAGACCACAAATACCTGCACCATTTGCGTGGCTTGATCTACTTTTTGATTTATTCTGGCAATGGTCCCGAAAAAATCTTGTCCTCCCTCTCTCGAGGTCATCGAAACCGGGGCGCCAATTTCCAACAAATCACTGATGGCAGGGGTCACACTCAATGCCAATTCATAAGATCGCGTATCGATATATTCGCCCAGTTTTTGGCCAGCACGCACCAAGGTTCCCTTGGTAACTGAAGCATCGGTAAGCACGCCATCAAATGGCGCACCAATGGTATATTTAGCTAACCGCTCTTCCATATTCTTTACGGAATAAAACGCGGCGACAATCCCTCTGCCCGTAATGAAAAACTGCTCCGCTTCATTATTGGCCTGTGGCAAATCAACTAATGGGGCAGTCACGTTAAATCCTTTGGCATATTGTGACCATGCTGCATAGGCATCGGCATAATCCAGACGTAAATCGGGCAATACACCAATGACTAGGTTCTGGAATTCACTTTTTGCGGCAACCAGTGAGGCGCTATATTCCCGTGCATCTAGGCCGATAAGAATTTGGTTTCTCTTGTAGGCCTGGCCCGAACGAAACTCTGCCGCACTTTGATCAAAAACGCCCTGTACTTCGGCATAAAGTTCCAATCGATGTTTTGCCGAAACCGTGCCGCTGGATTGCGCAGTTATAGGCACTTCACCATTTATCGCCTTTTGGACAAAAACAGTTTTTATGATCTTCTTCACTGGAGGCTTGACCCGCTCGTTACTCTCGATAAGATGCTGGGCATAAAAAACAGCGCCAACGAGAATAACTACAGCGATAACGGTATTGATGATTTTTCGCACGATGTAAATTTTATTGAACACCCCAAATTTAGGTTGTATTGGGGTCATTATCGTTAAACATTTCTTAAATTCTACTGACTGTTTCTAACGCCAAAGAAGCTTCTTCCCACTGCCCCATCAGGCTCGTTAGGCGCGCTTTCGTCTGTTCGTAATCTTTATAAAAACCAGCGTTGGCAGTAGTTTCTTCATAATTTAGGACCAAGGCTTGATCCAACGCCTTAATGTCCTTCTCAGCCTTATTGATCTTGACCTCAAGCTTGGACAAATGACTTTGTAAGGACTTTATTTCTTTCTGGCGTTCAGGGTCATTTTCTGAACTTGATTTTTTTTGCTTTGCCATTTTAGCAGGCACTGTGCGGCGTTCTGCGTCGCGTAAGTGTGCAATATTTCTTTGCTCGAGGAAGTAATCAATGTCTCCCAAATACTGCCTTAAGGCACCATCTTTGAACTCGTAGACCACATTAGTCAAGCCTTGTAGAAAATCTCGGTCATGCGAGACAACAATAAGGGTTCCTTCAAAATTAAGCAAGGCCTCCTTTAAGACATTTTTGGATTTAATATCCAGGTGATTGGTCGGCTCATCCATGACCAAGACATTGAAGGGTTGCAACAAGAGTTTGGCCAAAGCCAGTCTATTTCGCTCACCTCCAGACAAAACTCGGACGTATTTATCGACTTCCTCACCGCGAAATAAGAAGGCGCCCAGTATATCCCTAACGCGCGGTCGGGTGCGTTCATCGGCAGCGTCTAGCATGGTTTCCTCTACCGTCTTATTCCCGTCAAGGTATTCTGCCTGGTTTTGGGCAAAATAACCAATCTCGACATTGTGGCCCATGGTGATGCTTCCTTGATAATCCACCTCACCCACAATCATTTTAGCCAACGTTGACTTGCCTTGGCCGTTTTGTCCGACAAAAGCCGTTTTACTGTCACGATCAATGCGCAGATCAATGGCATTCAAAACATTGTGCGCTCCATAACTTTTCGAAGCACCTTCGACAACAGAAACCACTTTACCCGGAGTCTTAGACAAAGGAAAGCGCAAGGTCATTACTGAATTGTCGTCTTCATCAACCTCAATACGGTCGATTTTGTCCAGTTTCTTGATCAAGGATTGCGCCATGGTAGCCTTGGAGGCCTTGGCACGGAACTTTTCAATCAATTTTGCTGTCTGGTCAATTTGCTTTTGCTGGTTCTTTTGGGCCGCCAATTGTTGTGTGCGTAATTCATTACGTGCCGTTAAGTACTTCGAGTACGATTTAGGAATGTCGTAAATACGGCCAAGAGATATTTCTATGGTTCTGTTGGTGACCTGATCCAAAAACATGCGGTCATGACTCACCAAGACCACTGCACCTGTAAAGGCTTTTAAAAATTCCTCCAACCATAATATGGACTCGATATCCAAGTGGTTGGTCGGCTCATCCAAAAGTAAAATGTCATGATTTTGCAACAAGAGTTTCGCCAATTCAATACGCATACGCCATCCCCCAGAAAAAGTATCCGTCTGCTTATCAAAATCCGAGCGTTTAAAGCCTAAGCCCAATAAAATTCGTTCGGTATCTCCTTGATAATTATAACCCCCATGAATTTCATAAAGATGCTGGGCATCACTAAGATTTTCAATTAACTCAGAGTAGGCCTCACTTTCGTAATCAGTCCTGGTTACCAATTGATGATTTATCTCATCTAATTGCTGTTCTAGCGCCTTTATTTGTCCAAAGGCCTGATATGATTCTTCCAAAACATTCCGCCCTTTGACGAAATCAATATCCTGCCGTAAAAAGCCGATAGATATTTCTTTGTCTGTCGCAATTTGGCCACCATCATACTCCTGATCACCCGAGATTATTTTCAACAAGGTTGATTTTCCTGCACCATTTTTGCCGACCAAGCCCACACGATCACCACCGCTGAGCTGAAAGGTAATGCCTTCAAACAAAAAAGAGCCTTGGAAGGCAACAGACAAATTATATATGTTTAGCATCTCAGCGGAAAATGAAATTAAGTTGTGCAAAGATGCTTAAATTTACACACGCAAAAAAATTAGAATGAACATCTTTAAAGGCACAAAATTATACAGTATTTTTAAGGGACGATGTCCTGTATGTCATAAAGGACAGCTGTATCATACCAAAAATCCTTACCGCGTATCTCAGACCCTCAAGATGCCCCAAAACTGTTCCCATTGCGGGATCAAATACAAAATTGAGCCGTCGTTTTTTATTGGAGCGATGTATGTCAGTTATGGTGTGGGAATTATATTTGCCGCGGCAATGTTTATCGTGAGTTATGTGTTGCTTGGCTGGGATCGATTAACCACTTTTCTTATGATCTGTGGCCTTCTCGTTTTGTGCTTACCGATCATCTTAAGGCTCTCACGAAATATATGGATCAACCTGTTTTTCAAATATGATCCACAGACGAAACAGTAAAGCGATTGATCGAAACTTCCGCAGGGAGTGCTTTACCATCGATCATAAAAGCCACGAGCCAATCGCTCAAAAGGGGGGCCATGAGTAATCCTCTTGAATTCAAGCCATTAATCGTATACAATGAAGCCTCGTTGCTCATTAATCCAAGAATAGGTTTGCGGTCTTTAGTCACGGGCCTTGTCCCAGTCCAGTAGGATAAAGGCTTATAGGGCACCGTTAATAATTCGTCCAAAGCTTCTTTCATTTTCTTACGCCCTAAATCTTCACCTGCAACGTTGACATCTTGTTTATAGGTGGCGCCAACCTGGTATTTGTCTCGGCCTAAGGGAATAATAAAAAACTTACCCTTTAACACCACATCTAATTTTAATTCTGGAGATTCAATTATCATATACTCTCCTTCCTTAGCAACAATCGGGCTATAGCCCGCCTCTAAGGCTATTAAATTGTCTTTCCTGCCGCTTTTAGGCCATATTAGCTGGTTATGGCCTTGGGCCAAAACGATGTGCTTAGCATCGATTTTTAGCGTTCTAATCTCATCTCTTAATTGATCAATAGTCTGCGCAATAATCTCGGCATCAATCCAATTTTGTTCCTTTTGAAGCATTTTTTTAAACGCCATCAATAATTTTGGGGGAGAAAAACGCCAAACTTCATCCGAAGTGCCATAACCATGTGGTGTTCTTATTCCTGAAAACTTAGTGCTGCTGTCATCAAGGGGGTTTAGATAATGAGCCCAAAACGCTTCTGTTCTGCGATTCTGCCACAATATCCGCTCTTGATTAGAGTCAAAAGGTCTCATCAGCTCCTTTATCTCAATAAAGGATGTTTCTAACTGATTTTCTAATGTTGTGTAAAACCCTTTGGCATAGGCCCAAAATTCTTCTCCGAGCCAAACCTTGTTATAATAACGCAGCAAAACAGGATGTATGGTCCCACCAGATATTGAAGTAGCCGACTGTTTTCTCGAATCTATAACCACTACACTGCAGCCGCGCGAGCGAAGCTGTGCAGCTGTACAGAGACCAGCGATGCCAAAACCCACAATGATGTAGTCTACTTTTTTCATACAAAAAACCCTCCAAAATGAGGAGGGTTTCAATTATTTAACGGCCTTTATTAATAATTCCAAAGGTCGATCTCAATGTTTCTAATTTGTTCTTTAAGTCGTTCAGACTCCAAAAGCTGCATGAGGGCATTATCACTGATATAATCCGTCACTCCTCGATCACCGTGAACATTATCATCTTTATAAATCATGGCACTGAACCTTCTTGAATTCAATAAATGATCGTAGGATATCGGCTGAGAAGAGTTCTTTCGGTTGAACGCTTTAGCTTCGTGCAAAATCTCACGGGCACCTGGATACCAGACCCAAAACAACTCTACTTTGGAATCTAAACCATCATCCGGGAATGCTTTAGATCGCGCTTCATTGGCTACCGGACATATACCCAGCAATCGATAACGCAACTCTCCTTGACGCTTGTCGAGGTACCATACACCACGCACACGCCACTCTTCGATATCGCCGGCATCTAGGGTAAATTTTCTGATGAATTCCGGATCAACACGACCTATAGAATTATATTGTTCCACACCTAGATCTGTCGTATCACTATAAACCAATGATCCTTCTATATCGCTAAGCGTTCTTTTTTCAGAAAAATAAGAATCCGAATAGACATCCGTAAGATTTGCATTTTTGATGTTTTTTACCAATACATCATAAAGCGAACGTCGCTCTGCACCAATGTTATTGGTGTCGATAGGGTAATACAAAGGGAAGTTGACACGCTCATCCAAATCTATGATTTCCCAAGTCTGTCGTGACCATAGAACATCACGATCATCGACATACCCATAAGGGAGTGGAGTATCATTATCATAGGCAATTTGAGCGTCAGTCTTTTGACCGATCTCCGCTGGTGTTTTAGCATTCAATATATTGAGTTGCGCCTGCATGGGCACACTCAAGAAACCGAACACGACAAGCAACAATAAATTTTGTAGACGCATATCTATTATGATTAGTTGGTTAATTCAATACACACTGGAGAAATCTTCTTCAGTTTGTAGGTTGAATTACCTATTAAACTTGCATTGATATCAAAAATCTGAACGGTCTCACCGCGTCGGGCTCTATTCAAGACGCTTTTAGCTTGTTCGCTTAATTTATTACCACTAACAATTACGGTTGGTTGCCCAGACACCTTGAAGCTGAATCCTGTAACCTTCAGACCTAAATCAAAATCAAAGTCTTCCAAAGCCGCACCAACACTAGCGATTTTTAAACCTTCGCGTTGCATACGTACACAGGCACCTTCACCTGTTTCACCACGAATCGAACCGACAGGTCGTGGAATATCTTTTATTCTAAATTCTGCTGGAGTACTGATTTTTTGTCCATCAGGCAAAATTCCATTGGCCGTAAATATTACCGTTGCCCCTTTACTTGGGGTGAAATTATATTTAGAACCAGTAACCTTTGTCCAGGTTCCATTTGACGCCGATGCAGATACTTTGTTATCAGCAATACCAGGTATAGAAACCGTCATAGGATTCTCCACACCACGATACACAACGTTCATTTTATCTGCGGCAATTACAGCAGCATTAGGCTTAGCTATAGTTGCAAAAGTCACATCAACGGGGATTTCTACTTGCGTTCCATCTTGCAAGAAAATAAGATTTCCTTCGATTTTATGGTCTCCCGCTGCACCTGCACTAATGTTCAGTTTTACTTTCCCGTTCTCAATGGTGTACTGACTTGCAGTAAGTGGACGACCGTCAAGAGTGAGCTCTACACGATTCGGTTTTGTGTTCGGATCTTTCCGCCCTAAAACGATACCTCCATCAAAAGCTTCGTTGGCATAAAATGCAGATTTGGACTGCTCCAAAAGCGTGTTGTATTGCGTAAAGGACATGGCCGCTTCTTGCTGTGAACCGAGCATTTTAGACAAAATTTCAGTTTCAGTGGTTTTAACATCTGACTGAATTTGACTCATTTTAGTTTTTGAGGCAATAAAAGGAGAGAGTTCATAATTAAACTGAAGCCAACCTTGCGTTTTATTGTCTTTATTCTTAACATCGGAGGTAGAGAATTTTTTATTTATTTCTGCCCCTATTTCAGGATAGTCACCACCTATAAGTGATACGACACCTTCGCGGTAAGCATCCATTTTAGCAATGAACACTTGTCCTTCATCTGATAGATTATCTCCCTTAAATAAAAGACCATCTAAAAAATCTGACTGGTCCTGTACCTCATAATCTTTTAATACTTTTAATGCGGTGGTGTCCGTTGGATCGTTTTTAGCAGGATCATATAGCTGCTTCATCATTTGCCCCTTAAGACCTTCAAGATAAGTGGTCAAATCATTTCCTAGGCTATTGACTTGGTCTGCTTTTTGCTTAACCGCTGCATATTGCTCAGGTTGTTCAGAAGCCTTAGTGGCTAAATTTTGCAAAAATGCCTCATTTCTTTGCGTCGAAGCCGCATTAGCCTCGGTTAATCTTTCTTCCATAACACCAAAAGCCCTAAGGACCTCCTTAGACATGTTCAGAGCAAGCATCGCAATGAAAACCAAATACATCAGGTTTATCATTTTTTGCCTTGCGGTTTGTTTTCCTCCTGCCATTTTAATTTGTTTTAAGTATCAATTTATTTTACAGTTGAAAACGTATTATTTATTATTCATTGCCGATAGCATTCCGCCATATACACTATTTAAAGAAGCGAGATTATTGGCCATATGCTCCATTTGCGTTTTAAGTTGTTCTGCATTCTCAGCAACCTTATCATTAAGCGCGGCCTGGCGATTAGCAGCCTCCATTTGCACTTGATAAACGCCATTGAGGGATTCCATTTGCGTCGCAGCATGTGCGATTTGTTCTCCATATTTTTTAGTTGAATCTAAAGCATCGGCAGTTGGAGACATACTTTGTGCCGCTTCACCAAAAGAACGAATACTATCACCCAAGTCAGACATTAACTTTGCGTCTAGATTAGCTTCGCGCAACATAGAATCTAACTTCTTTGACAACAAGCCTTCAGGGTCTTGATTCGTCGCATCACCACCGGATAGCTCTGGATAAACCAAAGACCAGTCAATATCTTCATCAATAGGTTCAAACGCCGCAAGAGCAAAAATTAGGGCCTCAGTAATCAAACCAACGGCTAAAAGCGTCCCCCCCGATAATTTCAAGTCTCCACCTAAGGGAAGCTCCCAGTGTAAGATTTTAAATAGTGCGCCTAAGATAACAACAGATGCTCCAAGACCATAGGCCATATTCATGTGCTTAGGAGACAATAGTGCGCCTTTTTTAGATTTAGATTTTGCTGCCATAATAAAAATTTTAAGTTTCGTTAAGTATAAGTTTGATTGAGTTTAAAAAAGTGCGCTGCCCTAAGGGTTAACGAGCATCGCCAAAGTTCTTGTTTAAAATTATATTGGTGCCCATGTAGTCCTGTACGGTTCTAAAACCGATATAACTGCGCGCTGAATCCGCATATTCATAATCCCGCGTGCTCACTTGAAGAAAATAAGCAACATCCTTCCAAGAACCGCCGCGAACGACCTTTCTAGAATTTTTAGGATCATTGACACTAGGGTTCATCGTTGAAGAATATTCGTAAGAACCTGGATCGTACGATGAATCTACCCACTCACTGACATTACCTGACATATTAAACAGGTTATAATCATTGGGCTCATAGGCATCTGCCTCAACAGTATACAAGGCCTGATCTGCTGCATAATCTCCACGTAGCGGCTTGAAGTTGGCCATAAAACATCCGCGGTCGTTCTTAGCGTAAGGACCACCCCATGGGTAAGTCGCCGATTCTAAACCACCACGTGCCGCATATTCCCATTCTGCCTCACTTGGCAAACGGAATGTATTGACATAGGCATTGTCCTTTGATTTCTGATAAGCATTTTTGTACAAGGTTCTCCAGGCACAAAACGCCTTGGCTTGTTGCCAGTTGACACCCACTACAGGATAATCACCATAAGCCTCATGCCAGAAATAATCATTATGCATTGGCTCATTGTAAGAATAATTGAAGTCTTTAATCCACACTGTTGTGTCTGGATAAATGTTGACTTCTTCCTGAATGATAAAATCTTTACGGCGCTTTCCTTTAGCTCTTGCAGCCGCTTCAATATTCATGTAGGTGTACTGAAAATTAAGTTTACTGTTATCAATAGTTCGTTGACCATTGTAAGCTTCTTCTGCAGGGATATACATCGTATCCATGACTTCTGAATAATACTCATCTGGGTATTCACTTGTATTCCAAAGCAAATCTACATCATGATTTATTTTTCGACCAGCGTAAAAATCATCGCCCATTCCGAAATAATTATCATAGTTGTATTGCTCCCAAGGAGTCATTTCTTGATTCTCTTGATCTACAAAGGCAAATTCACCAATCCCGCCATCGCCAGGAGTGGCACCAACCTCATCAGCTAAGATGGCCAGGCGCAAGCGCACTGTAGAATCCTTGACCCAGTTCACAAACTGTCGGTACTCTGCATTGGTGATTTCTGTTTCGTCCATGTAAAAAGAACGCACAGTTACCGTTTTGGTCGGGGCATCATTCACTGCGACAAAATCGTCGTCAGATTTACCCATAAGAAAAGAACCTCCAGGAATAAGGGTCATTCCATAGGGTTTCTCTGGATACCACTTTTTGCCTTTAGCGCCTACTAATTCCCCTCTATCCTTATTAGAGCTACAACTGAATAATAAGGCAATTATCGCAAAGATTGCAATGAGCTTCTTCATAGATGATTCGGTTAAGATTTTACTAGATTCAAGAGCGTAAATCTATCTTTAAATTTTAAGAAACGCAACATTTTTTATAAAAAAACCCTTAAATCAAAAACATGTATTTTCGTTAAACTTCGTTCTTCAAACGGGCCTTAAGCCAGCGTTCTGGTATTTCCTGATTGGTCGCCCCTATATATTCGTCATAAGTGCAGGGTAATAACGCATGTTTGTGGGTATTATTATCCGTTTTTGAATTAAATGGTAACACCACCCACCAGCGGCCTGTTTTGTTGCTCTTTTTAAAGACCAAGACCAGGTCGTCTATAGGGACTGAATAGGTGGTGAAATCGCGGTCATTTTGAAAATCTTCGTCAGCAACACGAAACGATACTCCTTCGATGAAATACCACAAAATTTGCGCGATAAGGTTCGCCCCACTCTCACTTTGGTCAAAGGATTTGAGCTCGTATAAACCAAAAGATTTGACGCGATTGCTGATTCCTGTATATCGGGCCATGGCACAAATCTCACGGCTATCAAAACCATTAGGGCTTTTGTGGTATTTGACACTCAAATCACCACTTTTAATACAGGAAACATCCAAAGCGACTAGGGAGGCATTTCTGAGTATCGGCTCTGCCAAACTTAAGTCATTGGTCAAGACCCCTAGGCGATAGGCATCGAAATGCAATTTATCCATCAAAGCAATTTCTTCTGGCGGATTCAAATAGGATTGAAAACCCAAAACGCTGTAATTAAAAAGATTATATGGTTCGTCAACAATAATCCTGCCCACGAAGGACTTGTTGCTGATCGGCGCCTGGGCATCCCCCAAATCAAAACGATGATCGATATTCACCAAATTGAGCATTGTGGTGGTCTGATCAAAAGCGCGGTAATGCGCATATAACAAATCCTGACTCCCACCCAATATAATAGGTATAATTCCTTGCTGTAAAAGCGCAGCAACCACAGTTTTTAGCGCGAAGTATGTATCTTCTACATCATGCCCTGGGACAATATCACCCAGATCCACTAGGGACAGAGGCCAGTTGCCAGGATACAGTCCATAAAAAGACTTTCTGACCGCATCGAAGTCCAAACTGCCGCCCATATAATCAACATCGTTCCGGTGTTCCCTAACCCCCAAAAGAACAAATTTCACCCCATTTAAATCGGGCCAATGTGCTTCATTTTGGTAAATATTAATTTGCTTACCCAACACTCCGTTTGGCAATATTTCGCGATGAGCGACAACGGATTTAGAAACTGGTGTTAGGTATTGGATCATTTTTTAGTCGTCTTGGCTTTGGGCTTACTGGTGGTTTTTTTCTTCGTTTTTACCGCCAGCATTTCTTCTGCTTTATCAAGTGTAATTTCGTCAATATTTGTCGTTTTCGGCAATTCAATCTTGGTTTTTCCTTTGATCAAGTGAAAACGGCCCCAACGGGCTTTTTCCAATCGGATGCCTTCTTTGGTCCACTCCATCAAAAGCTTGTCCTTTTCCTTTTGCTTCTTGTCTTCTATTAAGGTGACAATGTCTTGGTCGGACAGATCGTCAAAGTCGTACTTTTTATTGACATTGATAAAAATATTGTTCCATTTCAAGAAGGGCCCAAAACGCCCCACTCCTTTTTGCACGGGCATATCTTCATAGGTAAATATCGGTGCATCTGCCTTCAATTTTTCATGGATCAATTCTTCGGCATCAGCAAAGGTAACCGAGAGCGGATCCATTCCTTGAGGCAGGGAGATGAACTGCTTACCAAAACGCACATAAGGGCCAAAACGACCATTGGCGACCTCAACATCCTCACCACTAAATTGCCCTAGTGTTTTAGGCAATTGAAATAAGTCCATGGCTTCTTGAAATTCAATCAAATGAAGTTGCTGGTCAGGCCTTAGGCTGGCAAATTTTTTCTCTTCATCATCTGGAGCCCCAATTTGCACAATGGGGCCAAATTTACCGAGGCGTACCAATACCATTTTACCACTCACTGGATCGGTACCTAAGATACGCTCACCACTTTCGCGCTGGGCATGCTCGTTGACTTTTTCCACATTGGGGTGAAATTTAGCATAAAAGCTTTTCATCATGGCCTTCCATTCTTCCTTGCCCTCGGCGATCTCATCAAAATCTGCTTCGACTTTTGCTGTAAAATTGAAATCTACAATATCCTGAAAATGTTCCACCAAGAAATCATTGACTATGATGCCAATATCGGTAGGGACCAACTTACCCTTGTCACTACCCACCATTTCTTGTAATTCCTTTTTTTGAATACCGCTGGCATCCAAAATCATTTGTTGGTAGTTCCGAGCGCTGCCCTCTACAGTTCCCTTTTCAACATATTTGCGCTGAACAATAGTAGAAATAGTTGGCGCATAGGTCGAGGGTCGGCCGATACCTAATTCCTCCAATTGCTTGACCAAGGCTGCTTCGCTAAATCGATATGGCGGACGTGTAAACCTTTGGGTCGCATGGATATAGTTATTGATCAACCCATCCCCAACTGCTAGGGTTGGCAACATACCGTCCTGTTCTTCCTCGTCATAATCAGTTCCTTCGAGATAGACTTTGAGAAACCCATCAAATTTTATCATTTCACCACTGGCACTAAAGCTCTCGGCAACAGGCGTGGCGGAATTCACATCAATTTTGACCTGGGTGCGCTCAATTTGTGCATCACTCATTTGTGAGGCAATGGTACGCTTCCAAATCAACTCGTACAAACGCATTTGATCGCGCTCACCATTGACTGAATCACGTCCCATCTCCGTTGGACGGATCGCTTCGTGCGCCTCTTGAGCCCCTTTGCTTTTGCCCTTGAAGGTTCTTGGCTTACTGTAGGCACTACCATAGGTCTTGGTGATTTCATCCTGAGCTGCATTTTGCGCCTCTTTGGACAAATTCACGCTATCAGTCCTCATATAGGTAATCAGCCCAGATTCATATAGGCGCTGAGCGACAGTCATCGTTTTGCTGACCGAAAAATAGAGTTTTCGTGCGGCCTCTTGCTGCAAGGTAGAGGTTGTAAAAGGCGGGGCGGGCGACTTCTTTGCGGGCTTTTTGGTTAAATCCTCAACGCGATAAGAGGCATTTACATTGCGTTCTAAAAAATCAAGTGCTTGTTCCTGTGTTTCAAAATTTTTGGGCAACTTGGCCTTAAACCGAGCACCACTTTTGGTCGCAAATTCGGCATCAATGCGGAAAGACGCCACCGGATTAAATCCCTCAATTTCACGCTCACGCTCTACAATAAGTCTTACCGCAACACTCTGAACACGGCCTGCGGACAGGCCTCCTTTGACTTTTTTCCAGAGTACTGGGGATAATTCATATCCCACAAGTCGATCCAAAACGCGTCGGGCTTGTTGGGCATTAACCAGGTTATAATCAATATCACGTGGGTTTTCAATTGCCTTGAGTATGGCTGTTTTCGTGATTTCATGAAAAACGATGCGCTTGGTGTTTTCTTTTTTGAGCTCTAGTGATTCGGATAAATGCCAAGCAATGGCTTCTCCTTCTCGATCCTCATCACTGGCCAACCAAACCATATCAGCCTTATTGGCCAACACTTTGAGGTCTTTTACCAATGTCTTTTTATCTTTCGATACTTGATATTTAGGACTAAAATCTCCATCAACATCAACACCTAACTCTTTCGAGGGCAAATCCGCTATGTGCCCAAAACTAGAGACAACCTTATAGTCTTTGCCGAGAAATTTTTCTATGGTTTTGGCTTTTGCCGGAGATTCCACAATCACTAAATTCTTTGCCATAACGCATCTTCTTTGGGCAACAAAAGTATGTGAATTTTTTAATTAGCAGATCATTCGGGCTTTTTTAAACGCAACAAAGACCGAATCACTGGCCGGATAACCACACTTACTGATGCTCTCTATTTCCCCATACATGAACTGCCAAATGATATGGAAAAACGTTATTTTTAGTGCCATAAGGAGGTAGATTCACCTCTGACATTTTGACATATTCAGGCAATTAGTTGTACCTTTGTATGGTGATTCGCCCTCGGGGCATATTTTTTGAAATTAGCAGAAAGACCGTTTAATAAAGACTATGAATCCAAAAGTCATCGACGAAAATAAACAAGGCGCTACGCTCACCACGGCTTCCAAATCGGGCAATAACAAAAAGTTATTTATCGAGAGTTATGGTTGTCAAATGAATTTTAGTGATAGTGAGATCGTCGCCTCAATTTTAGCGGATCAAGGCTACAATACCACCAATCGGTTGGAAGAAGCCGATTTGGTTCTGGTCAACACCTGTTCGATAAGAGATAAGGCTGAGCAAACCGTCCGCAAACGTCTTGAAAAATACAATGCCGTAAAAAAAATCAATCCGGGCATGAAAGTTGGCGTCTTAGGATGCATGGCCGAAAGACTCAAAAGCAAGTTTTTGGAGGAAGAAAAGATTGTAGACCTAGTGGTGGGCCCTGATGCCTACAAAGATCTACCTAACCTCTTGAGCGAAGTAAACGCGGGGCGCGATGCAGTCAATGTTCTTTTGTCTAAAGACGAAACCTATGGTGATATTTCCCCTGTAAGATTAGGGGGTAATGGTGTTTCTGCATTTGTCAGCATCACCCGTGGCTGTGACAATATGTGCACCTTTTGTGTCGTGCCTTTTACCCGAGGTCGGGAGCGCAGTAGAAATCCGCAAAGCATTGTCGCGGAGGTCAATGACTTGGGGCAAAAAGGATATAAAGAAATCACCTTATTAGGGCAGAATGTGGATAGCTATCTTTGGTACGGTGGCGGATTGAAAAAAGATTTTGAGAATGCCTCTGCAATGGAACAAGCTGCCGCTATAGACTTTGCGCAGCTCCTCGAGATGGTGGCCTTAGCACAGCCCCAAATGCGTATTCGCTTTTCGACCAGCAACCCACAAGACATGACTACTGAGGTGCTTTACGCCATGACAAAGCACGATAATATTTGTAACCACATCCATTTGCCTGTACAAAGTGGCAGCAGCCGTATTTTAAAAGAAATGAACCGCCTCCATACCCGAGAGGAATATATGGCCTTGATCGACACGGTGCGTTCTATTTTGCCCGATTGTGGTATTTCTCAAGATATGATTATTGGCTTTCCTACTGAAACCGAGCAGGACCACCAAGACACACTAAGCTTGATGGACTATGTCAAGTACGACTTTGGCTTTATGTTCATGTATTCCGAACGGCCTGGAACCATGGCGGCCCGAAAAATGGAAGATGACGTTCCCGACGCAGTTAAAAAACAACGCCTCAGCGAAATCATTCAACGACAACGTGAGCACAGCGCCTACCGCACAAAACAGTTTTTGAGCAAAACCGTTGAAGTTCTGATTGAAAAAGAAAGTAAAAAAAGCGCGCAACACTGGAGCGGCAGAACTCCGCAAAACACAGTGGTTGTCTTTCCAAAAGAGCACTACCAGCCTGGTGACTTTGTGATGGTACACATTGATGATTGCACCAGTGCCACGCTTATTGGGACCCCCCTAAGCTTTTCAGAAACCCAAAATGCATAAGCCCATGGAATCTATTCAATCCGTCAAACAGCGTTTCGAAATTATCGGTAATGACCCTAAACTCAACAGGGCCATAGAAAAAGCCATCCAAGTGGCACCGACAGATATTTCTGTTTTGGTCACTGGCGAAAGTGGCGTTGGAAAAGAAAATATTCCACGTATCATTCACGCGCTTTCCCATAGAAAACACAATAAATATATTGCCGTAAACTGCGGGGCGATCCCAGAAGGGACCATTGACAGTGAATTATTTGGCCACGAAAAAGGCGCTTTTACTGGAGCCGCAAGCGCGCGAAGTGGTTATTTTGACGTGGCCGATGGTGGTACCATATTTTTGGATGAAGTCGGCGAGCTACCCTTACCGACTCAGGTGCGATTGCTGAGAGTTTTGGAAAATGGTGAATTCATGAAAGTCGGCTCATCTCAGATCCAAAAAACCGATGTAAGGATTGTCGCCGCAACCAATGTTAATATGGCTCAGGCGATAGACAAAGGACGCTTTAGAGAAGATCTTTATTATCGTTTAAGCACAGTAGAAATTGGCCTTCCGGCCCTTCGCGAAAGGAATGAAGACATTCATTTACTCTTTAGAAAATTTGCTTCTGATTTTGCCCAAAAATACAAGATGCCTACCATTCGATTGGACCAAGATGCGGTGGCGCTTCTATTGAAATACCATTGGGGTGGTAACATTAGGCAGCTACGCAATATTACAGAACAGCTTTCGGTCTTAGAGCAAAAAAGAGATGTAGGCTACGCCAAACTCAAAGATTATTTGCCACATGTGGGCAGTCATCTTCCTGCTGTGATCAACACCAAAAGCAATAAATCGGATTTTGGCAATGAACGAGAAATCCTATATAAGGTTCTTTTTGACATGCAAAAAGACATTAATGATCTTAAAAAGCTCACCTTAGAACTGATCAATTCAGGCAACAGCTCAGATGTAAAGGCAGATAATGAACATTTGATTAAGCAATTATATGCCCACACGCCCCAACACTCAACTTTGCGATCGATGAATGAAGGCGACATAGATTCCCAAGAAGCTGAGAAAAGTCAATCGATTGACGTTATTGACTATAAAAAACCTGAAAACACCACGGCAGTAGACAAGTATCATTTTGCAGAGGATATTGAAGAAGAAGAAGAAGAAAGCCTTTCATTACATGACAAAGAGCTTGAACTCATTAAAAAGTCGCTGGATAAATATGAAGGAAAGCGCAAGGAGGCCGCGCAAGAACTGGGCATCAGTGAGCGAACGCTTTACCGAAAAATAAAACAATTCAATTTATAACCAAATGGCAGCACGACTCCATAAAATTCTCGCTATTGCCCTTTTAGGTCTTTCGACAGCGGCCTGTGGTATTTATTCATTTACTGGAGCAGATATTGATTATGCAACGACCAAAACGTTTCAGGTCAATAATTTTGTTAATAATGCGCCCATTGTAGAACCCAAAGTCGCTAGAAATTTCACCTTAGAATTACAAGATATATTACTCAATCAAACAAGCTTAAGCTTAGTCAATAATAACGGCGACCTGGTATATGAAGGAGAAATTGTCGATTATTATGTCGCTCCGATAACGGCAACGTCAAAGAGTACTGCTGCGCAAAACAGATTAACCATAGGCATTAATGTGCGCTTCAGCAATACAAAAGCGCCCGAGAAAGATTTTGAACAAAAGTTTACCTTTTACTTTGATTATTCTGGCTCATCACAACTCATTGGTAGCCAGCTCGACACCGCCTTAGAGGTTATTTTTGAGCGAGTCACACAAGATATTTTTAATAAATCTTTGGCCAATTGGTAAGATGAATATAAATACGTTCAATACCCTTTTGGCCCATCCGCAAGATATTAGCGCAGGGCATGATCATGCCCTGGCACAAATCATCAAGGACTATCCTTTTTTTCAGAGTGCCCGGGCCTTGCAGCTGAAAGGTTTAAAGCAAGCCGATAGTTACCATTACAATAAGGCACTAAAGACTACAGCCGTTTACACCACGGATCGTGATGTCTTGTTTGATTATATCACCGCAACTGAATTTTCCCAAGAATCCTTGGCCGATGCGCTGGTTGGTCATCAAGAATCGATCAAGTCCCTTGAGGTTGATCATCAGGTTGTAGGTCATCAGCAGACCCTTACTGATACAGAACCCACAAATACATCTTCTGAGACACCGGAATTGACCCATCGCCCACTGGAATTCCAGAAAGAGGAGCGCCATACTTTTGAACAATGGTTGCAACTTACGCAACTCACGCCGATAGATCGCCAAAAACACAAAAAGGGAGATCAAAACAACCCTAATGCCCAGTTGGATCATCCATTAACACATAAAATTGACCGCATCAATAAGTTTATTGCTAACCGGCCTAAACTTGACCCCAATAGCCATTATTCAAGCACCACTGATCTATCACAACCCTTCACCAATAGCCCCGAAGAGATCATGACCGAAACTTTAGCTCGGGTATATGTGGCACAAAAAAACTATCCCAAGTCCATCGAGGCTTACAAAATATTAATTTTGAAATATCCCGAAAAAAGTGGTTTCTTTGCAGACCAAATTCGAGGAATAGAACAACTGATAAACGCAGCACAATGAGTACATTTTCTATATTTCTGATCTTGATTATTTTTATCGCCTTCCTACTGGTGGTCGTCATTATGGTTCAAAATCCAAAAGGAGGTGGACTTTCTTCGTCTTTTGGTGGAGGTGGAACCCAGCAATTAGGTGGCGTCAAAAAGACAACAGACTTTTTGGACCGCAGTACGTGGACCCTTTCTGCTATTTTACTTGGACTCATTCTTTTATCAAATATGTCCCTGTTTGAAGGAACCACCAATGGCAACTTCTTACAAGACGAACTAGAGAATGTTGCTCTTCCAGATGCTACAGCGTTGCCTGAGGCAGGAAACACTTCAGAGAGCAGTCCAGAATAAAACAAACATCTTTAAGGTTGATTGACAACCGATAATATATAAATCCCATGTAGTACATGGGATTTTTTATTTGCAACACATCTTAAAAGTCGTTCGATCACGTTAATATTGAGAACCAAACACAAGGAGGCATGAGCATGCTTTCTTTATTTATGAACTCAATAAAACACGATCAATTATGACAGAAATCAAACTGTTGCTATTCGCGCTGATATTTTCACATAGCGCATACAGTCAATTAAATACCCAGCACAACACCACTTCAGAAAATGAAAACTGGAGGCTATATTCCATAGGAACCCACCTAGGGCAAGGCCCCGTTAACAGCGGACCCCATACACTCAACTATGGGGCAGACCTTATAGGGCAAAAAGGAAAACATCTTTTGATGCTCGAGACCACACATGGTGTTGCCTGGGATTTTTCTATCGGAGATTCCAGTAATAAAAGAGGCAATTATCAATCCTGGACCTTGAGTTATGGCCGATCTTTCCCGCTATTGGATCGGTGGGACACAGACTTATTTATAGGGATCAGTCATTTAACGTACCGCAAGCCACATCTCGACCCCTTAAATCAGACAAAGACCAAAGGATTTGGCTTGCCGTTCACCGCAATGATGCGTTACCGAATCTACAAGAACATCCATCTAGGGCTGCGCGGACAAGTACACCCTAGCAATGCTGTTTCTACGGCCAATTTAGGCGCTTTAATCTCCTGGTCTTTTTAAATGAAAAAGGGTGCCACGGCAATGGCACCCTAAACGTAAATACATAAAACCTTTTTGCAACTGTTTCACCTATTAACACATCTAAATTATGAGAAAATTATGTCTCTCCCTAACGCTATGCTTTGTATTTAATCAATTAATCGGTCAGGGTCAGCCTTACCGCAGTATCGATAGCCTACTCAAACCACTTATTGGGCTGGTAGATCCCGCCTTAATCCTTTACGATCGTGTAACCCCTTTAGCCCATCTATCCGGATTTAATCAGGGGAACAACTCGGGACACCCACAATTATTTGAGCAGGCCATTTCCGAATTATATCATGCCTCCAACGGACAGCAATTACTGAGTCATAAAACATTACGCAACTATTACACGCCTGATTCCTTGACCTCCCGCACCAAAGTTGGCATACTGAATGCCTCTTTCCAGGAGTTGAATCTTACCAAAGACGGTCAGCCAGAGGCCGCTTTCAATTTGGCAGACACACTCCTTATTCCCAACAATAACGGACAATCCTCTTTTCGACAAAAACACGTCTTTATGGCGACCCCGATGAAGCGGTTTGTTGTAGGGCCCGAAGTGGTTTTTGACTGGGACCCTTCTTTATTGGTCGAAACAACACAAGGCAAACGCATCGCCAGTTTATGGAGCGATTTAGGAGGCAATACTCCGGTACTGATCTATGATCAAGACACCTTTATACAAAATCAATTGACACAATATTTTGGGCAAAGCGGGGCACATACGATGCATTTTACAGCGGAATTCACCGATGGATCTCTCCAAAATACAGAAGCGATTATACATGTAAAAATCCCGAATAACAACACAGATCCATTAATTGACAATGGGCGTATTTGGGGACAGATTCCTTGGCAAGGATTCAATGAAAGCACGCCCTATTATGGCAAGCTGGAT
>Ga0209652_1000820_pt1 | contig 26174 bp, 22 predicted proteins | sample SaaInl74LU_5_DNA_FD_184641 | JGI IMG/M metagenome (GOLD analysis project Ga0209652, IMG submission 184641) | Marine microbial communities from expanding oxygen minimum zones in the Saanich Inlet - ESP_74LU_5_DNA (SPAdes) (version 2) | ecosystem: Environmental > Aquatic > Marine > Intertidal zone... | reverse complement strand
AAGTAGAGATATACCTGTTACGTTTTTAGTGAGAGAATCTAGTTTTTGGAATGGAGTTTTACCAGCTCAAGAATCTGAAATGATTAATCAACACATCAAAGAACATCATATAGATTTACGTTTAAGTACTAATTTAAAAGAAATTAAAAGTGATGAAAATGGTAAAGTAACATCTGTAATTATCGAAGAAACAGGAGAAGAAATTGCCTGTGATGTAGTTGGTTTAACAGCGGGTGTTACTCCAAATATCGACTTTTTAAAAGAATCCAAAATAGAAACAAAAAGAGGTATTTTAGTTAATCGTTTTTTAGAAACCAATGTAAAAGATGTATATGCTATTGGTGATTGTGCAGAACAACATGAAGCTATTGGACAAAGAAGAAACATTGAGGCTGTTTGGTACACAGGAAGAATGATGGGTGAAACTGTGGCACAAACTATTACAGGAAATAAAAGAGCTTATAATCCAGGTCATTGGTTTAACTCAGCAAAATTCTTTGATATCGAATATCAAACTTATGGCTGGGTATTTAGCGAAAGAAATAAAAAAGAGAATGAAGCTTATTTTCAATGGAAACATACTACAAAAAATATTTGTATCACTATTTCTTATGATAAGAATTCTCATCAATTTTTAGGGATAAACACTTTTGGAATTCGAATGCGTCATGAAGTTTTTGATAAATGGCTCACCGAAAATCAATCTTTAGAATATGTAATAGAATATCTAGCTGATGCCAACTTCGATCCTGAATTTTACAGTTTGTATGAAGCAGATATTGTAGCCAAATTTAATAAAGAGAAGGGCACAGATATTAAATCAAAAAAGAAAAGTTGGAAACGAATTTTTAAAATAGCTTAAGATAATGAAGACAATAAAATACACAGGTTTAGCTATCTTTTTAATTGGTTTAACCATCTTTACAGCTTCTATTTTTTTGGGTTCTTTTGGGATGTCTCAAAAAGAATTAGACACTTATATTGCTGAAAAAAATTACAAAAGTGAAATCATAAAACAAGAATTATCTAAAGCTATTGTAGACAAAGAACTCAATATTTTTGAATTTTCGAGTGTTGTTAGAGATGCCTTTAAAACTTCTAATAATTATTATGATAAACTCATCGCAAAATACAATGCAGAGAAAAATTGGAAGAAAAAAGGAGAACAATACAAGTATAAAATTTTTGGTAAACCTCATACATTAAGTTATGAAATTGCAAAAAAATCTGGCAAAGGTATTATAAAAGAAAACTCAGGCTTACTATGGTTTTTAACTTTTGGTTTAGGAATTATTGGGGCTTTATTATTTATACTTCCAAATGTAATCTTATTAGGCAAACCCGGAATTAAAAACGATCACATTTACCAAAATTCAGCTACAAATAGAGGTTTAATTGCCTGGTTAGTTTTAGTGTATCTAGTACTATTTTATTTGGTACTTTATTTTATGCCAGATTATGTAGTTAATTGGACTTATATCTTAGACCCAATTAGTAAGACTTTAAATGGAGGACCAGCATCACAATGGTTTGTTTACGGTTTTCTGTATTGTACAATAATGTTGGTAATGGGTGTTAGAATGTATATAAAATACAGACATAATAAATATCAAATTGTTAGAACAACCTCTGTTTTATTCTTTCAAATTGTATTTGCTTTTTTAATACCAGAAATTATGACCAGCTTAAACATGCCTGGTTACGATTTTAAAAATGCATTTCCTTTAGATTACGATTTTTTCTTTGAATGGAATTTAAAAAGTTTAACAGAAAGTGGTGCAATTGGTATTTTTATTCTGGTTTGGGGAACTTTACTAACCCTAGTAATTGTTCCTGTAATGGTTTATTTCTTCGGAAAAAGATGGTATTGTTCTTGGGTTTGTGGTTGTGGAGGATTAGCAGAAACATTAGGAGACCCTTACAGGCAACATTCTAATAAAAGTTTAAATGCATGGAAGTTAGAAAGGTGGTTAATTCATGCTGTTTTAGTCTTTTCTTTAGTGATGACTATAGTTACTTTATATTGTTATTTCTCTGGTACTTCTTCATTTATTGGTATTAAATCTCAATGGATTAAAGACACATACAGTTTCTTAATAGGTGCTTGGTTTGCAGGTGTAATTGGTACAGGGTTTTACCCCATTTTTGGTAATAGAGTTTGGTGTAGATTTGGTTGTCCTTTGGCTGCATATTTAGGTTTAGTACAACGTTTTAAAAGTAGATTTAGAATAACTACAAATGGTGGGCAATGTATTTCTTGTGGAAATTGTTCTACATATTGTGAGCAAGGAATTGATGTAAGAGCCTATGCACAAAAAGGAGAAAACATTGTACGTTCTAGTTGTGTAGGTTGTGGAATTTGTTCTGCTGTGTGTCCAAGGGGAGTATTAAAATTAGAAAACGGACCTGAAGCTGGAAGAATAAATCCAACTGAAATTTTATTGGGTAATGATGTTGATTTAATGCAGTTAGTAAATAAAAAATAATGCTTAAACCAATTATATCCTTTTTACTTATTTCTTTTTCTTTGATTACTTTTTCACAAAAAAAATATGTGAAAAACTATTTTAATAATGGTAATTTAAAAGAAGAAGGTTGGTCTAAAAACAATAAAAAAACTGCTTATTGGAAATTCTATTATAAAAATGGAAGTTTAAAAGAAGAAGGTAGTTTTAAGGATGATAAAAAAATAAAATATTGGTACTTTTACAGCCAAAATGAAACCTTAGAAAAAGAGGGGCATTTTTATGAAGGAGTAAAAAATAATTGGTGGTTGTTTTATGATGATAAAGGAAATATAAACCACAAATGCCAATTAAAAAACAATCAGAAAAACGGTTATTGTTTAATTTATGATAACGAAAAACTGATAAAAGCTTCAAAATTTAAAGAGGGTAAAAAAATAAAAGAATGGACAGATTTTTCATCCTTTAAAAAAGAAAATAATCTGTTGGATTTAAGATAAATGAATCACCTTATAAAAGTAATTATTCCTGCTTATAATGAGCAAGATTCAATAGCACATGTAGTTAATGATATTCCTAAAATTGTAGATGAAGTAATTGTAATTAGCAATAATTCTACAGACAAAACAGAATTAAATGCAAAAAATGCAGGAGCTACTGTTTTAAAAGAAACTAAAAAAGGATATGGTTATGCTTGTTTAAAAGGTTTAGACTACATCAGTAAGCAAAAAACAAAACCAGATATTATTGTTTTTTTAGATGGCGATTATTCAGACTATCCAGAACAACTTACAGAAATTGTTGATCCAATAATTAACAAAGACATTGATTTTGTTGTTGGAGCTAGAGTAAAAAAACTCAGTGAAAGTGGTTCTATGACACCTCAACAAGTTTTTGGTAATTGGTTAGCTACTTTTTTAATGAAACTTTTTTTTGGAGCTAAATTTTCTGATTTAGGCCCTTTTAGAGCTATTAAATACAACAAGTTATTGGCTTTAAATATGGAAGACAAGACCTATGGTTGGACAGTAGAAATGCAACTAAAGGTGCTTAAGCAAAAAATGACTTATAAAGAAATACCTGTAAAATATAGAAATAGAATAGGCGTATCAAAAGTTTCAGGAACCGTAAAAGGTACTATATTTGCAGGGATAAAAATCCTTAGTTGGATTTTTAAATACAGCTTTAAATAATGATTTTAGAATATTTAGTCATAATTATTTATACCATTTGTCTACTGCTTATTTTTATGTATGCATTAGCACAACTAAATCTTCTTGTTAATTATTTAAAATACAGAAATAAGACAGATGATGCTGTAAAATTTGATTTTTCAAATCCAAATGAAATACCTTTTGTAACCATTCAACTTCCTGTTTTTAATGAACTTTACGTAATGAAACGTTTATTAAAAAATATCGCAAAATTAGAATATCCAAAAGATAAATTAGAAATTCAGGTTTTAGACGATTCTACAGATGAGTCAGTTGATGTTACTGCAAAACACATCAAAAAACTTCAAGAAAGAGGGATTAATATTCAGCATATTAGAAGAACTAATAGAAAAGGTTTTAAAGCAGGTGCACTTAAAGAAGGATTAAAAATTGCAAAAGGTGAATATATTGCCATTTTTGATGCAGATTTTTTACCTAAAAAAGACTGGTTATTACAAACTGTACCTTATTTTAAAAATCCTGAAATTGGTGTAGTACAAACAAGATGGAGCCATATCAACCGAAATTATTCTACACTTACAAGAATACAGGCTTTTATGTTAGATGCGCATTTTACTTTAGAGCAAGTGGGTAGAAATAGTAAAGGTCATTTTATCAATTTTAATGGAACTGCAGGTATTTGGAGAAAAGAATGCATTTTAGATGCTGGTAATTGGCAAGGAGATACACTTACAGAAGATATTGATTTAAGTTACAGAGCTCAACTTAAAAAATGGAAATTTAAATATTTAGAAAATGTTGAAACTCCTGCAGAATTACCTGTAATTATTAGTGCTGCTAGGTCTCAACAATTTAGATGGAATAAAGGTGGAGCAGAGAATTTTCAAAAAATGTTTAAAAGAATTGTAAATAATAAAAACATCTCTTTTAAAACTAAAATTCATGGTTTATTACATTTGTTGAATAGCTCTATGTTTACTTGCATTTTTTTAGTAGCTATTTTAAGTGTTCCAATGTTGTATATTAAAAATGAATATGCTCATTTAAAAGGCTATTTTTATGTGATGAGCTTTTTTGTAATGAGTTCAATTATATTTTTTATTTGCTATTGGCATATGTATAAAAATATTTATGGGGGTGGTTTTATAAAGTTTTTTAAATATATAGGCGCTTTTTTTACATTCTTTTCTGTTGCAATGGGCTTTTCTTTACATAATACAATTGCAGTTTTAGAAGGTCATTTTGGTAAAAAAAGTGAGTTTGTAAGAACTCCAAAATTTAATATTAAAACATTAAAAGACGGCTGGAAAAACAACAAATACATCAAAAAGAAACCATCTGTACACGTAATATTAGAAGGGCTTCTTGCCATCTACTTTATCTTTGGAATGTATAGTGCATTTATAGTTGGGGATCAAGGAGGAGATTTTGGATTATTCCCCTTTCATTTAATGCTTTTTATTGGCTTTGCATATGTGTTTTTTAAGTCAATTTTTTCTAAAGCATAATGTCTTTATTGACTAAATATAGAGGTGTTTTACTCATATTTTTAAGTAGTATTCTCTATTTTTTATTTGCTTATTTTTTAGAAAGAACTTCTTTTTATTTTCTCACTTTCCTTTGGTTTAGTCTTTTTGGATGTTTTTACATTTTATTAAAATCTGAGGAATTTTCATTTTTTAATTTAGCAGGAATTGCATTAATTTTTCGATTGATTTTTCTTTTTGCAACTCCAAATTTATCACAAGATTTTTATAGATTTATTTGGGATGGAAGAATGATTTTAGAAGGTTTAAATCCTTATTTATATTTGCCAGAAACCTTTATAGAGCAAAACTACTATCCTATAGCTGAAGCTAAAAAGCTCTATGCAGGAATGGGTACTTTAAACGGAAGTCATTACACAAATTACCCTCCTTTAAATCAATTAAGTTTTTTATTAGCTGCTTTGTTTTCGAGTAAAAGTATTTTTGGATCTATTATTGTTTTAAGAATTCAAATAATTTTAGCAGACATTGGTATTTTATATTTTGGAAAAAAAATACTTGAACATTTAAAACTACCTATTAAAAATATTTTCTGGTACATTTTAAATCCTTTCATTATCATAGAAATGACTGGAAATCTTCATTTTGAACCAGTAATGTTATTCTTTCTAGTTTTTGCATTATACAAACTTATACAACAAAAATGGATGATGGCTGCAATTTTACTAGGTTGTTCTGTCTCTATAAAATTAATTCCTTTATTGTTTTTACCTTTATTTTTTCAATGGTTTATTCCACTTTATAAAAAAGAAAAAAACGATATGATCATTTGGACTGGATTTAAAATCAGTCCAAAAAAAATAATGAAATTAATGGTATTCTACTTTATTATAATTTTTGTAAATATCATTTTATTTTCACCTTTTTATTCATCAGAGTTTATTGCAAATTATTCTAATTCTGTAGGCTTATGGTTTGGGGAGTTTGAGTTTAATGCAAGCTTTTATTACATATTTAGAGAAATTGGTTATTTATTTAGAGGCTTTAATGAAATTGCAATAATTGGTAAAATTACTTCTGTAATAACTATTTTATTTTTAGCTTATATTACTTTCTTTAGAAAGAACATACCGTTTACAAACTTAATATCTGCCATGCTTTTTGGTTTGTGTTTTTATTATTTTACAGCAACAACTATTCATCCTTGGTATATAGCTACTCCATTAATATTATCAGTCTTTACCAAGTATAAATTTCCTATTGTGTGGAGCTTAGTTTTAGTCTTTACATATCAAGCCTACTCAAATGAACCCTGGAAAGAAAATTTGTGGTTTGTTGCTTTAGAATATGTTATCGTCTTTTTTTACCTTTTTTATGAATTAAGAAATAAAAACTCAAATAATTTAATAGTATCTTAAAAATTGAGTGTACTAAATTTTATATCTTAGTAACTTATTAATTATCTCATGAAGAAATTGACCATAAAAGATATAGCTAAAGAATTTAATGTTTCTATTTCTACAGTATCAAAAGCTCTGAATGACAGCTATGAAATAAGCAATAGCACTAAAGAGAAAATTCAGAAATACGCTAAAGAGCATAATTATAAGCCTAATTTTAATGCTTTAAGTTTAAAAAATAGAAGTACAAAAACGATTGGTGTTATTATACCAACCATGTTAAACTATTTTTTTGCTCAAGTATTTAAAGGAATAGAAAAAACTGCATTAGAAAAAGGTTATAAAGTAATTACTTGTATTTCTAATCAATCTTATGACAAAGAAATAGAAATTATAGAAATGTTATCTAATGGTAGTATAGATGGTTTTTTACTTTCGTTAGCTAAAGAAACAGAATTAAATAACAATTTTAATCACTTTAAAGATTCTATAAATAATGGTACTCCTATTGTTATGTTTGATAGAGTTGCACAGTCTATAGAATGTGACAAAGTCATTACTGATGATTTAGAAGGTGCCTCTAATACTGTTGAATTCTTATACAAAAAAGGGCATAAAAAAATTGCTTTTGTATCTACAATAAGTGATTTACATATAGGTAAACAAAGATTATTAGGTTACAAAAAAGGTTTAGAAAAAATGGGATTACCATTTAATGAAGACTTAGTGCTAAATATAGTTGAAAGAGATTATAAAAAATATAAAAATATAGTTAGACCTTTTATAAAATCGAATGATGTAGACGCAGTTATTACAACTGGAGAATCTGTAGCTGTTTCTGTAATGAAAGCTGTAAAAAAGAATGGTAAAAAAATACCTAAAGATGTTGCTGTAATTGCTTTTTCTAACGGAATTTTAGCAAGACACTCTAGTCCAAAAATGACAACAATAAGTCAACATGGTGAAACTATGGGACAAACTGCTGCTGAAATTTTAATAGACAAACTAGAAAACAAAACAAAAGAAGTAGTTACTAAAGTAATTAAAACTGACTTAGTAATTAGAGATTCTACAAGATAAATGATCGATTTTAGCAAAGTAAAGTTAGTTGTTTCTGATATGGATGGTACTTTACTAAACTCAAAAGGTCAAGTTAGTTCTCAATTTTTTGACTTATTTAACCAACTTAAAAAACAAAATATACACTTTTGTGCTGCAAGTGGAAGACAACATAATAGTATTGTTTCAAAATTAGAAACTATTAAAGATGACATTTATGTAATTGCAGAAAATGGTGGAGTTGCTAAAAAAGGTAACAAAGTATTACTTTCAAATTTTTTGTCTTCAAAAAAAATTCTAGAATTTATACCAGTAATAAGAACTATTTCTGGTGCTAATATGGTTTTATGTGGAGATAATTGTGCTTTTATAGAAAGTAAAGACGAACGTTTTATTCAATTATTTCAAGAGTATTACCATAGTTTTGAGCAAGTAGATGATTTATTTGAAATTGCGAAAAAGAAGTCGATTTTTAAAATAGCAGTCTATCATTTTGATTCCTCAGAAGACTTTATTTACCCAGTTGTTAAAGATTTACATAAAGATGTTTTATTTAAAATTTCTGGTCAAAATTGGTTAGATATATCAGACAAAAAGGCCAATAAAGGAAAAGCATTAAAAAAAGTACAAAGTCTATTAAATATTTCTAAAGATGAAACACTAGTTTTTGGTGATTATCATAATGACATTGAAATGATGCAAGAAGCAAACTTTAGTTTTGCTATGAAAAATGCACATAAAGACATTAAAGCTTTAGCAAAATATACTACAGAAAGCAATGATAATTATGGAGTTGAAGTAGTTTTAGAACAACTTTTAAACTCCAAAAGCAGAAAGCACTAACTTTCTTGCTCCTCCATAATTTCTGTGTTCACACAAATAAATCCCTTGCCAAGTTCCTAAATTTAATTTGCCATTTGTGATTGGTATTTCTATAGAGCTCCCTAATAAAGATGCTTTTAAATGCGCAGGCATATCATCTGAACCTTCATAAGTATGAATATAATAAGGTGCGTTTTCAGGTACTATTTTATTAAAATAACTTTCAAAATCTACACGCACACTTGGGTCTGCATCTTCATTTATAGTTAGACTAGCAGATGTATGTTTTATAAATACTTTTAAAAACCCTTTTTCAATAGTTTTTATCTCAGAGAATTCTCGAATAACAGTTTCAGTTATCGAATGAAAACCTCTTTTAAATGGTTTTAGTTGTATCTCTTTTTGGTGGAAAATCATATTAGTCTTCAAAAGAAACTGTACTTTGTCTTTGTCTATTTACATGTAATTTGGTTACATCTGGTCTAGAATAATGCCCAACAGCATCAAAGTTTTGACGTTCTTCTAAAACTCTATTAAAATCTATAGTTTCTATTATTAACCCTTCTTTATGTAAAACTGGTTCAACTATCCATTCTCCATCAGGACCAGCAATACAAGAACCTCCATTTGCTAAAACTTCTGGTGCATCTTTTACAATTTTATCATAATAAGGAATATCTTTAGGAAAGTCTGATTTTTGCATCATTGCAGATACAGAAATTACAAATGATCTTGACTCTCTTGCAATAAAACGAGTAATATCTTTGGTGTTATGATCACTTCCTGGCCAAACAGCAATGTGTAAATTTTCACCTAAACCATACAATGCTGTTCTTGGTAAAGGCATCCAATTTTCCCAACAATTTAAGCCACCCACTATAAAGTCTTTTAAAGGATGTACTTGCAAACCATGACCATCTCCAGGAGCCCAAGTTAAACGTTCATCGTAAGTTGGTTGTAGTTTTCTATGTACAGATTTTATTTCTCCTTCTTCATTTATATACACCAAACTTGCATAAATACTATGTCCTCCTCTATTTGCTGCACGTTCCATAATACCCAAATAAATAGCTATTTTGTGTTCTTTGGCTAATTTGCAAATGGAGTCTAATTCACCTTTTTCTATGGTAATGGAATTACGTACATAGTGTGCATGAATTTCTTTATTGGTTTTTGTATTCCATTCAGCACCACCTGTTAATGCCAACCAAAAAGGATAACCAGGTAATAAGGCTTCACCAAAAACAATAAGTTCACAATTTTCTTTGGCTGCATCTAAAATTGATTTTTCAATTTTTTCTATGGTTTTTTCTTTATTTAACCAAACAGGAGAAATTTGTGCTAAGGCTACTTTTAATAAATTATTCATTTTAAATATTTAAAATTTAAGAGTCGTAAACTCAAAAAATACTTACAGTTCTATAGAAACCACCAATCCTTCATTAGATCTGATATTAAAAACGGTTTCATCTTTAAAAATGAGATATTGTCCTTTTATACCTACTAATTTCCCTTTATAATTTTTTTGCTTTTCAATATTTAAACTTTTAGGCTTCTCAGGATATTTAATTACAGGAAAGTTCAAATTAGTTTCAGTGTTATTTTCTATAAAATAAGGCATAGCTTCTTCAGGAATATATTGTTTTAAACGATCTCTCCATTCCACCAAATTTTCATCCTCTATATCATTTTTAAGCATTTTACGCCAATTCGTTTTGTCTGCAACATGTTCTTTTAGTGCAACTTCTGTAATTCCTGCTAAATATCTATTAGGCACCTCTACAATTTCTATGGCTTCGTGAGCTCCTTGATCTATCCATCTTGTTGGTACTTGTTGTTTTCTAGTAACACCAACTTTAACATTGCTTGAATTTGCTAAATACACAATATGAGGTTGCAATTGTACTTTTTTCTCATAAGCCAAATCTCTATCTTCTTCATCTAAATGCGCCTTACTTAATTCTGGTCTCATGATCCAATCTGCTGCTTGTGGAATATCAAAAAAACAAGATTGGCAAAATCCTTGTCTGTAGATTTTCTTTTCTAAATGACAATTTAAACACTCATAAGTCACAAAAGAAAGTGCAATTTCTTTGTTGATGAGTTGATTCATGTTTAAAAAATCAGATTTCATATCTAAATAATACTGAATTTCCTCAGCATTCTCTGTCATCATTTTTTTTAATACTCCTTGATAAACCATAACCAAATTTTACTATTTTTAGCTTCTAACAAACTTACGTAAAAAACCGAACTTTATTTATGCCTTTTCCAATTGTAAATTCTATAATTTCTTGGTTTTTAAAAAAACGAATTCATCAAATTGAGTTGTTTTTAAAGTATCCTACAGATGTTCAAGATGAAGTTTTAGCGAAACTTTTACAAACTGCAAAACGCACTGAATTTGGAAAACAATATGATTTTTCTTCAATAAGAACCTATCAAGATTTTGCTGATAAAGTTCCTATTCAAAAATATGAAAGCATAGAACCTTTAATTGAACGTTGTAGAAAAGGCGAACAAAATTTATTTTGGCCTACACCAATTAAATGGTTTGCAAAAAGTAGTGGTACAACAAATGCAAAAAGTAAATTTATACCTGTAAGCAATGAAGCTTTAGAATATTGCCACATGAAAGCAGGTAAAGATATGTTGTGTTTATACATCAATAATAACGAAGAAATAAAGCTTTTTACAGGTAAAGGTTTAAAATTAGGAGGTAGTTCTGATATTTACGAAGACAACAATTCTTACTTTGGAGATTTATCTGCAATTATAACAGAAAACTTACCTTTTTGGGCAGATTATAGCTCTGCACCAAGTTTAGAGGTAGCAATGATGTCTGAATGGGAAACCAAAATGGAAGCCATAATTGATGAAACTATTAAAGAAGATATTACAAGTTTAGTAGGTGTACCAAGTTGGATGTTAGTTTTATTAAATCGTGTTTTAGAAAGAACAGGAAAAGATAACATTCTTGAAGTTTGGCCTAATTTGGAGGTATATTTTCATGGAGGCGTAAACTTTAATCCTTACAGAGAACAATATAAAAAATTGATTCCGAAAAAGAATTTTCAGTATTATGAAACCTATAATGCTTCTGAGGGTTTCTTTGCTATACAAGATAGAAATGGTTCAAAAGAACTATTGTTAATGCTAGATTATGGTATTTTTTATGAATTTATACCTATGTCTGAATACAAAGGAGAGAGTTCTATAGCAATTCCATTATCTGAAGTACAAAAAAATATAGATTATGCATTAGTAATAACTACAAATAGTGGTTTATGGAGATATATGATTGGTGATACCATTCGTTTTACTTCTTTAGATCCTTACAGAATAAAAATTACAGGAAGAACTAAACACTATATTAATGTATTTGGAGAAGAATTAAATATTGAAAATGTAGAAGACGCACTAAAACTTACTTGTGAAAAGACTGATGCTTTAATTAATGATTATACTGTTGGTCCCATTTTTATGGAAGGCAAAAACAGTGGTGGTCATCAGTGGATTATTGAATTTGAAAAACATCCAAAAAACATGAACTATTTCACAGAAATTTTAGACAATGCCTTAAAGTCTATTAATTCTGATTATGAAGCTAAACGTTACAACAACATGACTATAGCTATGCCTAAAATTCACGTTGCTAAAAAAGGACTTTTTTATGAATGGCTGAAACAAAAAGGGAAATTAGGTGGGCAACACAAAGTGCCAAGATTATCTAATTCTAGAGCTTTTGTTGAAGAGTTATTGGAAATTTAAACTTTACGCTCAACCACATAATCTATCATTTGTAATAACGAACTTTTATAAGGTGAATCTGGATAAGTTTCTAATATAGAAAGTGCTTTGTTTTTGTAATCATTCATTTTAGCTATAGTATAATCTATACCTCCATTTTCTTTTACAAAAGCAATTACTTCTTTTACTCTTTTTTTGTCTTTATTATACTTTTTAACAGAGTTAATTATCCAAGATTTTTCTTTCTTAGAGCAATTATTTAATGTATAAATTAAAGGCAAGGTCATTTTTTGTTCTTTAATATCTATACCTGTTGGTTTTCCTATTTTCTCATCTGTATAATCAAACAAATCATCTTTTATTTGAAAAGCAATACCTATGTATTCTCCAAACTTTCGCATTTGCTGAATAGTTTCATTTGAAGCACCAACAGAAGCAGCACCAATTCCACAACAAGCTGCAATTAAAGTAGCTGTTTTTTGCCTTATGATATCAAAATAAATGTCTTCTGTAATATCTAATTTTCTTGCTTTTTCTATTTGTAACAATTCACCTTCACTCATTTCACGAACTGCGATTGAAATCAATTTAAGTAAATCAAAATCTTCATTATCAATAGATAACAACAAACCTTTTGAGAGTAAAAAATCACCAACTAAAACTGCAATTTTATTTTTCCAAAGTGCATTTATAGAGAAAAAGCCTCTTCTTCTATTAGAATCATCAACTACATCATCATGTACTAAAGTGGCTGTATGAATCAATTCAACTACAGAAGCACCTCTGTAAGTTCGCTCATCAAAACCGCCTTCAGAAACCATTTTTGCAACCAAAAAAACAAACATTGGTCTCATTTGTTTTCCTTTTCTACGAACAATGTAATATGTAATTCTGTTTAAAAGCGGAACTTTTGAAAGCATGGAATCCTTGAACTTTTTCTCAAAGAGTTCCATCTCTTTTTTAATAGGAAGTTTTATAAGTTCTACAGGCTTCATTCAAGCACAAAAATACAAAATATAAACAAGAATTTTTACAAGTTAAACTCTAAGAAATCAGAAATATATGTTAAGACTTATTTGCTAATTGCCCACAAGCAGCATCAATATCTTTACCTCTACTTCTTCTTACGTTTATGGTAATATCATTCATTTCTAAGTTAGAAATATAATTGTTTATTGCAGCATTACTTGCTTGCTGAAATTGGCCATCATCAATTGGGTTGTATTCTATTAGATTTACTTTACAAGGCACATATTTACAAAAATCTACTAAAGCCTTTATGTCTTCTTTTCTATCGTTTATACCTTCCCAAACCACATATTCGTATGTGATTGCTCTTTTTGTTTTTGCATACCAATATTCTAAAGCTTCTCTTAAATCTTTTAAAGGAAAAGTAGTATTAAAAGGCATAATTGAAGTTCTAACCTCATCTATTGCAGAGTGTAAAGAGACTGCTAAATTAAATTTAACTTCTTCATCTGCCATTTTTTTAATCATTTTTGGCACACCAGAAGTAGATACAGTAATTCTTTTTGATGACATACCCAACCCTTCAGGAGAGGTGATCATTTCTATGGATTTCATTACATTTTTGTAATTCATAAGTGGCTCACCCATTCCCATAAAAACAATATTTGTTAATGGATGATGATGATATAATCTACTTTGTTTATCTATCACCACAACTTGGTCATAAATCTCATCAGGATTTAAATTACGCATTCTTTTTAAACTAGCTGTAGCACAAAATTTACAGTCTAAACTACACCCAACTTGACTAGAAACACATGCTGTTGTTCTGGTTGATGTAGGAATTAAAACAGATTCTACAACTAAACCATCATGTAGTTTTATTCCGTTTTTTATAGTACCATCTGCACTTTTTTGCATAGAATCTACTTTAATATGATTGATAACAAAGTTATCTTCTAACATTTGTCTAGTTTCTTTAGAAATGTTAGTCATATCTTCAAAGGTGTGTAAAGATTTGCTCCATAACCAATCGTAAACTTGATTTCCACGAAAAGCTTTATCGCCATTTTCTACAAAAAATTGGCGTAATTGTTCTTTGGTTAAGGCTCTTATGTCTTTCTTTTTAGGCTTCATTTGCTTGCAAAAGTACAAAACCTCACAAGAAACTTGTGAGGTTTATATTTTTATAAATTTTATTTTAATTTAGATGATTAACATTGCATCTCCATAAGAGTAAAATCTATACCCTTCTTTTACGGCTTCTTTGTAAGCTTTCATTGTAAAATCGTAACCAGCAAATGCTGCTACCATCATTAACAATGTAGATTTTGGTGTATGGAAATTAGTAATCATTGAGTTTGCAATACTAAAATCGTAAGGAGGAAAAATAAATTTATTTGTCCAACCTTCGTAAGGATTTAGCATTTGATTAGAAGATACTGAAGATTCTACTGTTCTCATTACAGTTGTACCTACTGCACAAATTCTTCTCTTTTCATTTTTAGCTAAATTTATTCTATCTGCAGCAGATTGTGGAATAATAATTTGCTCAGAATCCATTTTATGCTTAGATAAATCTTCAACCTCTACAGGACTAAAAGTACCTAAACCAACATGTAAAGTCATTTCTGCAAAATCAACTCCTTTAATTTCTAAACGCTTTAATAAATGTTTAGAAAAGTGTAAACCTGCAGTTGGAGCAGCTACTGCACCTTCGTGTTTTGCATAAATAGTTTGGTAACGCTCTTCATCTGATGCTTCTACCTCTCTATTGATATATTTTGGTAAAGGAGTCTCACCTAATTCTAATAATTTTTCTCTAAAGGCTTCATAACTTCCATCAAACAAGAAACGTAATGTTCTACCTCTAGAAGTAGTATTATCTATCACTTCTGCTACTAAACTATCATCTTCTCCAAAAAATAATTTGTTTCCAATTCTAATTTTTCTTGCAGGATCTACTAAAACATCCCAAAGTCTATTTTCTGCATTTAACTCTCTTAATAAGAAAACTTCGATTCTTGCTCCTGTTTTTTCTTTGTTACCAAACATTCTAGCAGGAAAAACCTTTGTGTTATTTAACATCATTACATCTCCCTCATCAAAGTAATTTATAACATCTTTAAACAGTTTGTGCTCTATAGTTTGCTCTTTTCTGTTTAGAACCATTAAACGAGATTCATCTCTATGTTCTGCAGGATATTCTGCTAATAATTCTTCTGGTAATTCAAAGTCAAAGTTTGATAATTTCATAAGTCTATATTCTTTTACAAAAGTTGCAAAGATACAATCTCATGATAGGGGTTGTCAAGTGTTTAGCGATTTAATTTAAATATTATCTATTTTAATACCTAATTGCTGCATATCATCCCAAAATTTTTGATAAGATTTTGTTACAACTTCAGCATCTAAAATCTGTATTGGAACTCTTAAAGCCAAAGGTGCAAAAGCCATAGCCATTCTATGATCATTATAGGTTTTTATAGAAACATTTGCATTGATTTTTGTAGAAACTTCTAAATGTAAACTTTCATCAGATACTTTTATTGATGCTCCAAGTTTAGTAAGCTCATCATGTAACGCAACTAATCTGTCAGTTTCTTTAATTTTTAAAGTATGTAAACCTGTTAAATTACATGAGATATTCTCTGCAAAACAAGTCACAGCAATTGTTTGTGCGATATCTGGGGCATTTTTTAGGTTGATATCAAGAGAAGATGTATTACTTTTTTTAATCTTTTTTAGAATAATAGAATTTTGATTAAAAGTTGTTTCTACTCCAAAATGATTATAAATTTCAGCTAAACAAGAATCTCCTTGTAAGCTCTCTTTTTTATATGCAGTTAATTGGATTTCTGAACCAATTTCTGATAAAGCTATTATAGAATAAAAGTAACTAGCAGAAGACCAATCTGATTCTACAACAACAGTTTGTTTATGAATTGATTTTTTAGGATAAACTGTAATAAAATTTCCTTCAAATTTATTTTCAATTCCTAATTGAGTTAATAAACTCAATGTCATCTTTATATAAGGTACAGAAGTTATTTTACCAATTAATTCTATCTCTAATCCATTTTCTAATTTTGACGCTATTAATAGTAAAGAAGAAATGTATTGACTACTTACATTACCATTAATTTGTACTTTATCTTTAATTAGTTTTTTACCAATAATTCTTATTGGAGGGTACCCTTCTTTAGCTTCATACGTAATATTAGCTCCTAAATCTTTTAACGCATTTACTAAAATTTCAATGGGCCTATTTTGCATTCTTTCAGAACCTGTAAGTACAGTTTCTCTGTTTTCTTGAACTGCGAAATAAGAAGTTAAAAAACGCATTGCAGTTCCTGCATGTCCTATATCTACTAATTCATCTTGAGTAGAAAGTGCGTGTAGCATGTGAACAGAATCATCAGAATCAGATAAATTTTTTATTGAAATTTCAGGAAAAAGCTTCTGTAAAATTAATAATCTGTTAGATTCACTTTTAGAGCCAGATATAGTAATTTCTTGGTGTAATTTTTTATCCTCTAAAACATTTAACAATATGTCCATTTCTAAAACTGAATTTAATTCTTATTTTTAACCTCAAACTTATAACTAACCCAACATGAAAAAAATACTTTTTCTGGCAGTTTGCATCTTCTTAACAGCAAATGCCAAAGTTAATGCACAAAAAAAATCTACCAAAGTTTCTGAAGAATATTTTAGTGCAGTAGAATGGAGAAATATAGGACCTTTTAGAGGAGGAAGAAGTGCTGCTGTTACAGGTGTTTCTGGTAAAGCAAACCTTTTTTACATGGGATCTACAGGTGGTGGAGTTTGGAAAACTAATGACGCAGGTAACACTTGGCAAAATATTTCTGATGGATTTTTTGGAGGCTCAGTTGGCTCAGTGGCTATTTCTGAATCAGACAATAATGTAATTTATGTTGGAATGGGTGAGAAAACCGTTCGTGGAAATGTTTCTTCTGGAGATGGAGTTTGGAAATCTGAAAATGCAGGAAAAACATGGAAACATGTAGGTTTAAAAAACTCAAGACACATTCCAAGAATGCGTATTCATCCAAAAAATTCTGATATTGTTTTTGCAGGAGTTATGGGAGATTTATACAAACCTACTCAAGAAAGAGGAGTTTATAAAACAACAGATGGAGGAGAAACTTGGAGAAAAGTATTGTTTTCTAATGAAAATGCTGGAGTTGTAGATTTAATTATTGATCCAAATAACCCAAGAATTTTATATGCAACTACCTGGAATGTAAGAAGAACACCTTACAGTTTATCTTCTGGTGGTGATGGATCTGCTTTATGGAAAAGTACAGATGAAGGAGAAACTTGGACAAATATTTCTACCAACAAAGGTTTACCTGATGGAATTTGGGGTATTGCTGGTGTTACAGTTTCACCAGTAAATTCAGATATAGTTTATGCTTTAATAGAAAATAAAAAAGGTGGTGTATACAAGTCTTTTGATGCTGGTAAAACTTGGAGATTAATAAATTCTGAACGTAAATTACGTCAAAGAGCTTGGTATTATACGCGTTTGTATGCAGATACACAAGATGAAAATATTTTATATGTTTTAAATGTACGTTATCATAAATCTACAGATGGTGGTAGAACTTATAAAACTTATAATGCACCTCATGGAGATCATCATGATTTATGGATTGCTCCAGAAGATAACCAAAGAATGATTATTGGTGATGATGGTGGAGCACAAATTTCTTTTGATGCTGGAGAAAATTGGAGTACGTATATGAATCAACCTACATCTCAATTTTATAGAGTTACCACAGATAATCATTTTCCATACAGAATTTTAGCAGCACAACAAGATAATTCAACTGTAAGAATTTCACATAGAACAGATGGTAGTTTCATTACAGAATCTGATTGGAGCTCAACAGCTGGTGGTGAAAGTGCACATTTAGCTGCAGATCCATTAAATCCTGATATTGTTTATGGAGGTAGTTATGGTGGATTATTAACTAGAGTTAATCATAAAACAAACGAAACACGTGCTATAAATGTATGGCCAGATGATCCTATGGGTCATGGAGCAGAAGATTTTAAATATCGTTTTCAATGGAATTTTCCAATATTCTTTTCTCCAAATAATAAAAAGAGATTGTATGCAGCTTCTAACCATTTGCACGTAACAGAAAACGAAGGACAATCTTGGAAAATTATTAGCCCAGATTTAACTAGAAACGATCCAAAAACATTAGGTCCTTCTGGAGGTCCAATTACTAAAGACAATACTGGAGTAGAATATTATGGAACTATTTTCGCAGCAACAGAATCTCCTTTTGAACCTGGATTAATTTATACTGGTTCAGATGATGGTTTAGTTCATGTTTCTAAAGATAATGGTGCTACTTGGAATAATATTACTCCTAAAAAAATGCCAGAATGGATGATGATTAATTGCATAGAAGTTGATCCTTTTAATAAAGGTGGAGCTTACATTGTTGGTACTAAATATAAAACAGGAGATTATGCACCTTACATTTATAAAACTGAAAACTATGGTAAATCTTGGAAACAAATTACAAACGGAATTGCCTCTGAAGATTTTACAAGAGCATTAAGAGCAGACCCAAAACGTAAAGGTTTATTATATGCAGGTACTGAAAGAGGTATGTATATTTCTTTTGATGATGGTGATAATTGGCAAACTTTTCAGCAAAATTTACCAATTGTACCAATTACAGATTTAGCTATTAAAAACGATAATTTAATTGCAGCTACACAAGGTAGATCTTTATGGATTATTGATGATTTAACACCTCTTCATCAACTAAATTCTTCAACATTAAAAGAAGATGTTGTCTTATACAGACCAAAAGATACCTATAATATGAGTGGTGGTCGTGGAAGGACTTCTAGAACTGCAGGTACAAATCATCCAGGAGGAGTTGCAGTAAATTATTACATTAAAGAAAAAGGTGATAAGGATGTTGTTTCTTTAACGTTCTATGACAAAAATGATAATGCCATCAAAACATTTAGTACAAAACCTAACAAAGAAAATAAAGATGGTAAATTGTCTGTAAAAGATGGTAATAATATTTTTTATTGGAATATGATGTATGATGGTGCAGAACGTGTACCAGGCATGATTTTATGGTGGGCTTCTTTAAGTGGACCAATGGCTTTACCTGGAGATTATAAGGTTGAATTAAAAGTAAATAACAAAATAATGAGTCAGCCTTTTAGTGTCTTAAAAAATCCTATGTCAGAAGCTACAGAAAGTGATATGAAAGCACAATTTGACTTTATAAATGATATTAATACCAAAATGACTGAGATACATAAAGCATTAAAGAATGTGAAAAAAGTTAGAAGTCAAGTTGGTTTATTAAAGAAATCCATTAAAGACAAAAAGAAACATAAAGACTTAATAGATTTTGCAGATAAGTTAGTAAAAGATATGACTGTTGTTGAAGAAACATTGTACCAAACAAAAAGTAAAAGTGGTCAAGATCCTTTAAATTTTCCAATTAGACTTAACAACAAATTAGCTCATTTAAATTCATTAACAAGAATTGGTAATTATGCTCCTACACAACAGGCTATCGATTTTAAAAATGAAATTACAAAACAAATAGATCTTGAATTAGCTAAATTAAATAAGCTCTTTAATAATGGTGTAAAAGAATTAAATACAAAAGTGAAAAATAGTGATATAGACTTAATTCAATTAGATTAATTTCATTTAGTATTTAAAACTTAGAAAAGTATATTAAACACGACTCATAGGGTCGTGTTTTTTGTTTTAAAAAGAGATGAAAATTTTCTAAAAATGATATTTGTCATAGCATAAAAATAGGGTTCGCCTTAGATTTAATGTTGCAAATAGAATGTTTAAAATCTTTAAATATTCACAAATATTAATATTATGAAAAATTCATTTTTAAAATTAATTACGCTTTTATTCGCGTCAACTTTATTTGCTCAAACTGGGCATGTTATGCAAGGTGTTGGTGCTGTTAATATGTCTATGGGTGGTGCTGCAACAGCACAACCATTAGATATTTCTGGAGCAATGCAATGGAATCCAGCTGCATTATCAACCTTTGACCAAAAACTTATAAAATTTGATTTAGGCTTATTTTTCTCAGCACCAGAATTAAATTCTACAGTTCCTATTTTTGATTTAAATGGACAACCAACAGGAAACTTTATGAGTGGAACCACAGCTGATGATAGAGGAATATCTCCAATGCCAGCACTAGCAATGGTTTGGGGTAAAGAAGATAGTAAACATACTTTTGGAGTGTCTGCATTTGGTATCAGTGGATTTGGAGTTACTTTTCCAGAAAGTACAACAAACCCTATTAATATGCCTCAAAGTATGGGAGGATTTGGTAAAATTGAATCTGATTACATGCTATTACAAGTTGGTTTTAGTTGGGCTTATGAGTTAAGTGATAAGTTTTCTATTGGGGTACAACCTACAATGAATTACGCTGCCTTAGAATTGATGCCAAATCCAACAGCAAATCCAACACAAGCAGGTTACCCATCAACAGATAAAGCTACTGCACTAGGTTTTGGGGCTCAATTTGGAGTTTTCTTTGATACAGGTTCTGGTTTTAAGTTAGGTGCATCCTATAAAACAACTCAGAAGTTTAGTAAATTCGAGTTTAATAATACATATTTAGATGGTAGTACTGCTACCAATAATTTTCAAATGGATTATCCTGCTATATTATCATTTGGTCTTGGTTATTCAAAAGGAAATTTTGATTTCGCTTTAGATTACAGATCTGTTGATTACGAAAACACAGATGGTTTCTCTAAAACTGGATGGACTCAAACTGCATCTGTTGCAGGATTTGGGTGGAAAAACATTAATATTATATCTGCAGGATTGCAATATAAAGGAATTGAAAAGTTTCCATTAAGATTAGGCTATACATATAGTTCAAATCCTATTGAAAGTGATGTTGCATTTTTCAACATTCCTGCTACAGCTATTATAGCAAATGCTTTCCAATTTGGTTTTAGTTATGAAATTAGTAATAAAATAATGTTAGATGCTGTTTATCATCATGGAGCAAGTGATGGTAGAACTTCTGGTCAATTATTAAACCCAATGTTTGCTTCAGCAAATAATCCTTATGGAGCAATACCAGGTAGTGAAGTTTCATATGACATGACCACTGATTTAATTATGTTTGGAATTTCTTATAACTTCTTAAAATAAGAAGTCAATAACTTGAACAGCTAGTCGCATTAACAAATAATGTTAAAAAGAAAATCGTCTAAAATAAAATTTTAGACGATTTTTTTAATTGTTTTTATTTTTCCAATTTGAATTGATGACTTTTCTAATTTTATGAAAAATTCTAAATAAAACAGCAAAACTAAAAGCTTGAAATAAAATCAAACGCCAATCAAACTCAATATTTAAAAAGAAACTAGCTATAATTTGACCTATTGCAAACATTGCAAATAGTATAGGAATATAAATTAATAAGTACTTACCAATAGATAAAGAATTTATTAATTCTGTCTCTTCATTTATGTTTTTATTTAGTTTTTGATTAACCTTTTTTATATTCACTTTTTATATTTTTATTTGTCATATAAAAACCATACACTAAGCTTAAAACAATTTTAGGAGCAAAGAATGCTTTATATCGTCCTTCAGCAAAGTTGGTTTTATTAACCTCAGAAAAATTACCCGAAAAAATATCTGAAAAACTGTTAATTAACAGTGAAAAAACAATTACAAAAAGAAAAAATGGAATGGCAAAATTTATAAATAATCTCCAGAATTTTGGTTTTTTAAAGTTGTCTAAAAATTTCATTTATTTTAATTTTTTGTTATTATGATGTCTGTCATGATCACGTTTTGTTTTTAAGTCTAATTTTTTCTCAAAAGCATCTTGTAGATTAACTCCTGTTTGGTTTGCTAAACATAAAACCACAAATAGCACATCAGCTAATTCTTCTCCTAAGTCTTTATTTTTATCAGACTCTTTTTCACTTTGCTCTCCATATCGTCTTGCAATAATTCTAGCAACTTCACCAACTTCTTCTGTTAATTGAGCCATATTTGTCAATTCATTAAAATAACGAACTCCATGATTTTTAATCCATTCGTCTACTTGTTGCTGAGCGTTTTGTATTTTCATATCTTAGAAGTTAAAGTTGTAAATTTACAAACTTTGCAAAGAATTATTTTTAAATTATCATAATTCTATAGGTTTTAAAAAAATTAGGTATATTGTTATGTCTATTTGATTTGAAACCATCTTTCTGTCCCTTCTAAATGGAATAAATCAATCTAAACTTTTATTCTATGAAAAAAATCATCTTTATTCTTACTCTTGCTTTTTTTACAACATCAATTAATGCACAAAAAAATGCATTTCAACAAAAACAAGACTCATTGTTCACCATTTGGAAAGACACAACAAAAAAAGATTATGACAGAGCCTATGCATTTGTAGATTATATAAACCCATATATGCAATTCGATTTAGACTCAGTATTAATTTATGCAGAAAGCTTACAAAGTTTTGGGTTAAAAAATAATTTATCCTATGCTATAAAACATGCTAATAATTACAAAGGTAGTTACTGGATGAGCAAAGGAAATCTAGATAAAGCTATCTTTTTTTTTAAAGAAAACATTGTTATCGCTGAAAAGATGAATGATAAAGACGGATTAGCTATAGCAGAGGCAAATATTGGTGTAAATTATTTCTACAAGAATGACTACGTGAAAGCTCTTAATTATACTTCAAGAAGTATTAAATATTTTAAAGAACTTGAAAAAAACTTAAGAGTTGCTAATGGGTTTAATATGATGGGAAACATCTATGGTAAAATAGGTAATAAAATAAAATCTATTGAATATTATATTAAATCTTATGATATCCATAAAAAAGAGAATTTTAGGAGAGGTATGGTAAGTAATTTAATAAATTTAGGAACTAGATATTACGAAATTAAAGATTATAATAAAGCTTTAGAATATAGTAATAAAGCATTAAATATTAGAGGAATAAGTTCAGATAAATATACATATTCAGTAGCTCTTAGTCATGTGGGATCTATATATATAGAACTTAAAAAGTTTAGTAAAGCAAAAGATTACTATACTCAAGCACTAAAACTTCAAGAAGAAATGGGCCTTGGCTTAAATATTTCTACTACTTTAATAAGTCTTGGAGTTTTAAGTCATAACGAAGGCAAAAAAAAAAGAAGCTCTCCAATATTACAAAAAAGGTTTAAAAATTAAAGAACAAATCAAAGACCTAAATGGTATTTCAGATGGTCTATCTCGAATTGGCACATTATACAAAGAACAATCAAAATATAGTTTATCTATAAAATACTGTAAAGAAGGTTACGAAATGGCCAAGACTATAGAAAGTTTTGAAAAACAACAACAAAATTGTGATTGTTTGTATGAAAGTTATAAAGCCTCAGGTAATCTTAAAAAAGCACTAGAATATTATGAATTAGGAAACCAAGCAAAAGATTCCTTAAAGGAAGGTGAAACTGCAAAAAAACTCCAACAAATGGAGTTTGCCAAACAAGTTACTGCAGATAGCTTGGCTACTGCAGAAAAAGAAAGATTAGTAGAGGTAGCTCATAAAGAAGAAGTACTAAAAAAAAACCAAACACGTAATATTTTATTTGGTGTTGCAGGTTTAATTTTACTTATAGCAGGTGGTATTTATAGTAGATTAAGATATGTTCGTAAATCGAAAGCCATCATAGAAAAAGAAAAAGATAGATCAGAAAACCTTCTTCTTAATATTTTACCAGCTCAAATTGCAGAAGAATTAAAAATAAAAGGGAAAGCAGATGCACGAGATTTTGATATGGTTTCTATACTGTTTACAGACTTTAAAGGGTTTACAGAGCAAAGCGCAAAACTTAGTGCTGCTGAATTAGTAAATGAAATAAACATTTGCTTTGAAGCTTTTGATACTATTATGGAAAAGTTTGGTATTGAAAAAATAAAAACCATTGGAGATGCTTATATGGCTGCAGGTGGTTTACCTGTTCCAACTGATGATTCTGTAAAAAATACTGTTTTGGCTGCTTTTGAAATGCAAAATTTTATAAGAGAACGAAAAGCAGAAATGGATGCAAAAGGACTTCCTTCTTTTCAAATGCGAGTTGGTATAAACACAGGTCCTGTAGTCGCTGGTATTGTAGGTGTTAAAAAATTTCAATATGATATTTGGGGAGATACTGTAAACACAGCAAGTCGTATAGAAAGTAATGGAGAAGTAGATAAAGTTAATATAAGCCAATCTACTTATGAATATTTAAAAGATGATTCTGATTTTACTTTTGAAAGTCGTGGTAAAATTGTAGCCAAAGGTAAAGGAGAAATTAACATGTATTTTGTGAGTAAAAAATAAATACTAAACCAATCCTTTTTCTTTTGAAAAACTATTTATTTTGCAGCATTAGCTTTAATAAGAATATTCTAATCTTGTGAAAACAGAACTCACCTCTAAAAACATAGTATTTTTATGAAAATAAAAACACTAATTCTTTTTTTAATTGGCTTTAGTTTTAATTTAACTAGTCAAAATCAGTTTTCGATTTCTGGAGTGATTTTTGATAAAAAAACAAAGAATCCTTTACCTTTTGCATCTGTTGTTTATATAAAAAAATCTTTAGGAACAACTTCAGATATTAATGGTAACTTTTCATTTACCATTTTTAATGCAAAAAAAACTGATACAATTTTAATCTCACATATAGGCTACAAAACTCTTAAACTACAGGTTTCTGAAATTAATAAAATAAAAAATATAGCACTTTTAGAAAACACCAATAGTTTAAAAGAAATTATTATTAAAACTAAAAGTAACTTAAAACTAAAAAAGTTTATTAAAGAAACTATTTTAAACTATAATAATAACAAAAAACAAGAACCTCATATAGCTATTGCACATTACAGAGAAAAGGCTAAAAAAAATAGCAAGCATATAATGTTTATGGAAAGTGTTGGATATTCTGTTTATGCTGGCAAAACCAATAATACCAGTCAGCTGTCTAATTATAAGTTTTTTAATAAATTATCTAGAGCTTACGTTAATCACCCTAAATGGAAAGCCTACAAAAAAAATGAAAAGAACTTAACAAAAGAAACCATAAATCCTTCAGGTGGTTCAAATTTAAACGCTTTTAGATATACAGAAATTTATGGGGTTTTATCTAAAAAGAATATCAATAGATATAAATTTAAAGTAGATAGTACTTTTTTTATTAAAGACGATTTAGTTTATATTTTTAATTATAAGGGTAATATAGATAATGGAACATTATATGTTATTGCAAAAAATAAACACATTATAAAAATTACATCAAATACTAAGAGGTATTATAGTCAAGCTTTTCAGAAAAGAATTCCTGCAGAATTAGAAATTTCATTTAGTTATTATAACAACATTCCTTTTATTTCAAAAATTAATGCTTTTTTAAAATACAAAGACCTAACATATACTAACACATTAACTATAAAAACTCAGAAGTTTGAGGATTTTAAATTTTCGAATAAAGATTATTGGAGTTTAAACAGGTATGAAACAAATCCTTACATATTCTATGATTCTATAAAGTGGAATCAATTAGGAGTTAAGGAGGATGAAGATTATTATAAAATAGCTATAGATTTAGTTGAGTCTACTTCAAATTTAGAAAATCATTTTAAAAAATTTAATAATCGATGGTTTTTTAATACCAAAAAAAACAATTATAATTCAATAAAAATAATAGAAGAATTAAAGTTAAATTTTTGATTTGAAAAGTTTAAAAAACTGATTTGGAGTAAAAATATTTATACAATCATTAACTATTTAATTATAAATATTTAGTTTTTAATTTGTTATCTTTATTAAAAATTCCTCCATGCTATGAAAAAAAGACTCTATTTTACAATAATAGTGCTTACTCTTCTTGTCTTTATAGACAAATATTATATTTATAATGATTTAGAGATTATTAAAAAAGATATTGAAGTAATTAATCTGGCAGGCTCTCAAAGAATGA
>Ga0209652_1000819_pt1 | contig 26195 bp, 24 predicted proteins | sample SaaInl74LU_5_DNA_FD_184641 | JGI IMG/M metagenome (GOLD analysis project Ga0209652, IMG submission 184641) | Marine microbial communities from expanding oxygen minimum zones in the Saanich Inlet - ESP_74LU_5_DNA (SPAdes) (version 2) | ecosystem: Environmental > Aquatic > Marine > Intertidal zone... | reverse complement strand
TCATCGTTCTTGTCAAAGAGAACTGTTTTTGTGCGCCCAGCTGAGACAATCTCTGCATCGTTCTTGGCAAAGCCAGTACCTAATTCCACTTCTGGTGCAGCAGGGTCTTCACCAAACTTGTGGACGCGTAATGTGATCGTTGCGTCATCTGTGCTGCCATCGGGCGCTTCAAGTGTATAGGTCAGCTCGGTGTCGCCAATGAAGGGCGCAGGGGCGTGGATCGGGGCCCATTTGGACCCTGTGAAAGCGCCCCAGAGCAGAAAGATTGTGACCACTGAAATGACGCTGGCCCAGCGATCAGGACGCACGGCACTTTCGTCGCCGAAGGTCACTGTTTTGAGCGATGTGAAGTCAGCGCGAGTTTGCATCAAACGCTTGACGCCGAAGCGGACGAGGAAGAAGCCAGCGATGAAAATTGAAGTATAGAGGAGGAGAATAATCATGCGCTTGCCTCCGCAGCGTTACCCATGATCTCTTCTTCCATATCCCAGATCATGCTTAGGATTTCTTCGCGTTTTTCACCAAATTCAGGGTGCTTTTTGACTTCGCGCAGGTCTTGGCCAACGCCCATATCGGCGAATGGAAGGCGGTATTCTCGGTGAATGCGCCCGGGACGTGGCGCGAGGACAAGCAGGCGCTCGCCGAGAAGCAGTGCTTCTTCGACCGAGTGGGTGATCAGGATGATGGTTTTGCCAGTTTCTTTCCAGAGCTTGAGGACAAGTCCTTGCATCTTTTCGCGCGTCAGAGCGTCGAGGGCGCCCAAGGGTTCATCCATAAGGATCACATCGGGATCATTTGCGAGACAACGGGCGAGGGCGACACGCTGCTGCATCCCGCCCGAAAGTTCGAACACGGACTTTTCTTTAAAGTCGCGCAGGCCAACAATATCTAGCAAATGGTCAACGTTATCGCGCCATTCTGCTTCGCGTTGGCCTTTCATGCGGGGCCCGAAACTTACGTTTTCGCGCACGGACATCCACTCAAACAGCGCACCTTGCTGAAAGACCATGCCGCGCTCGGCATCGGGGCCTGTGATCAGATGATTGTTGAGCGTCATCGTGCCTTGTGTCGGGGCAAGAAATCCGGCGACGATGTTGAGAAGCGTTGTCTTGCCACAGCCAGAGGGGCCAAGGACGCTCATCAGTTCGCCTGTTTTGATTTCGAGGGAAATGTCTTTGAGTGCTTGAACATGGCTGCCGTTTGGCAAGTCAAAGCGCATGGAGATTTTATCGATGGAGAGAGTGGACATGCTCGCCTTTCGGGGCCTCAAGCCCCTGTTGTGTCGTCTTAGTCAGAACTTTGCCTTGAGTGTAAGGCTAGGAGAAAGCGAGAAGTGGCCCGCTGCGAACAAGACGCAGCGGGCCAGTTTGCTTTACATACCGCCTGCAGCCGCGAGGGGCCCTGTATTGACGGCGTTCTCATAAGTATCGAGTGCGGCGTCAATGCTTCCGGCTTCAAGGAAGACATCGGCGACGCCCTTCATGAACGTTGCGGCGTTGCCACCGAGCCATGCGCTGCTGAGCTGCTCTTCCACTGTCGGAAACTTGAAGGTTGCGATGGTTTCCATTGTGGCTTTTTCGTCCATGCCCGCGTCTTTTGCGATAGCTGGAAGCATGGCTGCGTGGTTGGCTTCATCGGCCCACATTGCGTTTGCATCGGCTGTGACCTTGAGGAACTTGGCGACAAGGTCGCTGTTCTCGGCGACAAAACTTGCTGACGCTGACGTAACATCAAACACAAGAATGCCGAGATCTGTTTTTTCGTCACCTGTGAGCAGAACATTGCCGTGCTCAAGTGCGCGGCGCAGAGAGCCGCCCCAGCCACAGAACATATCAACCGCGCCCTGAGCGATGGCTGCGGAGCCTTCAGGGGGGTTCATGTTGACGACTTCCATGGAGCCGACATCAACGCCGAAGTGGCTCATTTGCTTGAGGAAGCCGTAGTGTGCGGCTGTTCCGAGCGGCACAGCTACTTTCTTGCCTGCCAGTTCTGCGGCGTTTGTCTTGTCGATTTCGAGCGCTTCGGCAACGACGCAGTTGTCATTGTCGGCATAGCTGACGGCTACGTCGAGGATCTGGAGATCCTGCCCGCCTGATGTTGCGACAACGAAGGGTGGAACGCCTTGGCTAACAGAGAGGTGCACATCGCCTGAGGCCATGGCCGCGCTCATCTCTGTTCCTGAACCGAAGGCACGCCAGTTGACCTTTACGCCCATGGCTTCGTCATAAGCGCCCATAACTTTGTGATGCTGGAACGGCATTGGCCATTCTTGGAAGTATGCGACTGTGATTTCGTCAAGCGCGGCGGCTTGGCTGCCTGCGAGCATCGCGGCTGCGGCCACGGCTGACATAAGGGTTGATTTAAGTTTCATGAGGTAGCTCCCGTTGTTGGTTTTACGCCAGACTAGGCGCAGCTCACCAGTTTGTCTGGCTTTTGAGCATTCTGCGGGGCGTGTGGCACGCACGCGCCTCGCTGTGTTAGCATCAGGGCGCAAATGGTGATTCCGATCAATGTCTAATTTGGGGAATAGGCTGCGTTTTTAGATTTTGTGAAAAGTGGATTTGGGGGTGTTGCGGCGGTTTTTGCTAGGAAATACTGGCGTTGGATGTTGATGGCGCTCGTATTTGAGTGTTATTTTGGTCTTATATGAGGAAACTGACTGGCCCTATCAGACTCGGGTAAATTAGCGCTTTGCTATCTGCTAGAATTTGATCAAAACTGCGCTGTGCGGAGCTATGCCTCGCGCACGATCCAAACGGAGGCTCCAGACCATGGACGGCAATCTTTCTGCAAATGACATCAGCCATATTGTTGACGCGGATCGCGCGCACGTCTGGCACCATCTGACTCAGCACAAGCCGTTTGAGACGGGTGAGCCGCGTATCATCATAGAAGGCAAGGGGATGCGCGTCTGGGACCAGAAGGGCAAAGAGTATCTTGATGCCGTGTCTGGTGGGGTCTGGACAGTCAATGTTGGTTACGGACGCGAGAGCATCGCCAACGCTGTGCGCGACCAGCTTATAAAGCTGCCCTACTTTGCAGGATCTGCGGGCTCTGTTCCTGGTGCTTTGTTTGCTGAAAAACTGATCAGCAAGATGCCTGGCATGAGCCGCGTCTACCAGACGAATTCAGGGTCTGAGGCCAATGAGAAGGCCTTCAAGATGGTGCGCCAGATCAGCCACAAGCGATATGGTGGCAAGAAATACAAAATCCTCTATCGTGAACGCGACTATCATGGCTCAACTTTGGCCACGATGTCCGCAGGCGGACAAGACGAGCGCAATGCCCAATACGGACCGTTTGCGCCTGGGTTTGTGCGGGTTCCTCATTGCATGGAGTATCGTGCGCAGTGGGACCTGACGGGCGAAGCCTATGCAGCGGCCTCTGTAAAAGCGATTGAAGAAGTTATCCTCGCTGAGGGTGCGGATACCATCGGCGCACTTTGCCTTGAACCAGTGACGGCCGGTGGCGGGGTTATTCCTGCGCCTGAAGGCTACTGGCCGCTGATTGGCGAACTTTGCCGCAAGTATGATATCTTGCTGCACATTGACGAAGTTGTTTGCGGCGTCGGGCGCACGGGGACAGAGTGGTTCGGCTATCAGCATTATGGTGTGGAGCCTGATTTTGTGACCATGGCCAAGGGCGTGGCCTCTGGCTATGCCGCGATTGCTTGCTGTGTGACGAATGAACGTGTTTTTGAGATGTTCAAAGATGACACGACTGATCCGCTCAACTATTTCCGCGATATTTCGACATTCGGAGGCTGCACTGCGGGCCCTGCGGCAGCGCTGGAGTGTTTCCGTATCATCGAAGATGAAAACCTCTTGGAGAACACCACTAAGATGGGCGCGCGCATGGTTGCCAACCTCTGGGAGCTTGCTGAGCACCACAAAGTCATCGGTGATGTGCGCGGGCTAGGGCTTTTCTGCGGCGCCGAGCTTGTGAGCGACCGTGCCACCAAAGAGCCGATGGACGAAAAACTTGTGGCGCAGGTCGTGGCGGAGTGCGGTGCGATGGGTGTGATCATCGGGGCGACCAATCGCTCGATCCCAGGCTTTAACAACACGCTTTGTTTCTCGCCTGCGCTGATCAGCACGGAAGACGACATTGACCAGATTTGTGAGACTGTCGGCAAGGCGCTAGGCAAGGTCTTTGGCTGATATTATGAATGAGATGGGCCAGCCTATCGGCTGGCCTGTTGGAACCGATCTGCCAAGGCCCAGGCCTGAAAAGGTAAGGCTTGAGGGGGGGTTTTGTTCTTTGGTTCCGCTTGATACCGAGGCGCATGGCAAAGAGCTTTGGGAAGCGTTTTCTGCGGATACGACAGGGAAAAACTGGACGTATTTGCCGATCGCGCCGATTGAGGCCGAGGCTGACCTTGGTGTCTTTTTACGCGCAGCTGAGGCGAGCGAAGACCCACTTTATTTTACGGTTTTGAACGCAGAAGGCCGCGCCGTCGGCCATGCGACATATCTCAGGATCGACCCTGCGAATGGCGTGATTGAAGTTGGTTACATTCATTTTTCACCACTGATGCAGCGCACGCCCATGAGCACAGAGGCGATGTATCTGATGATGGCCTATGTCTTTGAGACACTGGGTTACAGGCGCTATGAGTGGAAATGTGATGCTTTGAACGCACCATCGCTTGCGGCGGCGAAGCGACTTGGATTTACGTTTGAAGGGGTGTTTCGGCAGGCTGTTGTCTACAAGGGGCGCAACCGTGATACGGCTTGGCTTTCGGTTTTGGACAGCGAGTGGCCCGCCTTGAAAGCGCGTTTTGAGCGCTGGTTGGAGCCTGCGAATTTTGACGCGCAGGGGCGGCAGCGGACGGCCTTGTAGGGTCGAATTTTCGCTTCGCGAAAATCCGATCCATTGAGGGGGGGCTAGCCCCCCTCAAACTCCCCCCAGGATATTTTTAAAAAGAAGAAGCAGGGTTTTGTTTTAGAGTTGGCGCACTGCGCCTTTGGCGGCACTTGTTGTGAGGGCAGCGTAGGCTTTGAGCGCTGTTGTGACCTTGCGTTTGCGTGGCGCGGCGGGTTGCCAGCCTTTGGCATCTTGGGCAGTTCGGCGTGTGGCGAGTGTTGCATCGTCGACCGCGAGGTTGATTGTCCGATTAGGGATGTCGATTTCGATGAGATCACCCTGCTCGACGAGGCCGATGAGGCCGCCTTCGGCCGCTTCTGGAGAGACGTGGCCAATGGAGAGGCCCGACGTGCCGCCCGAGAAGCGACCATCTGTCAGAAGCGCGCAGGCTGCGCCGAGGCCTTTTGATTTGAGGTAGCTTGTCGGGTAGAGCATTTCTTGCATGCCGGGGCCGCCGCGAGGGCCTTCGTAGCGGATGATCACCACATCACCTGATTTGACCTTGCCTGTGAGAATGTCGCTGACAGCTTGATCCTGACTTTCGCAGACGTAGGCGGGGCCAGAGAACTTGAGAATGCTGTCGTCAACACCTGCTGTTTTGACGATGCAGCCTTCTTCGGCGAGGTTGCCGAAGAGGACGGCGAGGCCGCCATCCTGACTGAAGGCGTGTTCTTTGGTGCGGATGACGCCTGTTTTGCGGTCCAGATCAAGCTCTGGATAGCGGCGGCTTTGCGAGAAGGCGACTTGTGTTGGCACACCACCCGGAGCTGCCCGGTAGAACTGGTGCACGGATTCGTCTGTGCTTTGGGCGACGTCGTATTTGGCGAGGGCGTCTGCCATCGTTGGCGAGTGCACAGTGGGCAAATCGCGGTGGATGAGCCCTGCGCGGTCAAGCTCGCCCAAGATGGCCATGATGCCGCCTGCGCGGTGGACGTCTTCCATATGCACATCGGATTTCGCGGGGGCGACTTTACAGAGGCAGGGGACATTGCGGCTGAGCCTGTCGATATCCTGCATGGTGAAATCGATTTCGCCTTCGTAAGCGGCGGCGAGCAGGTGTAGCACGGTGTTTGTCGAGCCGCCCATCGAGATGTCGAGGGTCATGGCATTTTCAAATGCTTTGAAGCTGGCAATGTTGCGCGGCAGGACGGAGTGATCATTGCCCTCGTAGAAGCGCTTGCAGAGGTCGACCACGCGGTGACCCGCTTCGCGGAAGAGCGCTTCACGATCGGCGTGGGTTGCCAGCACGGAGCCATTGCCCGGAAGCGAGAGGCCGAGGGCTTCTGTGAGGCAGTTCATTGAATTGGCTGTGAACATGCCTGAGCAGGAGCCACATGTTGGGCAGGCGGAGCGCTCGATGGCATCGACTTGTTCGTCAGACATATTTTCATCTGCGGCGGCGACCATGGCATCAACCAGATCAATTGCTTTTTCTTCGCCGTCCCAGACAACCTTGCCTGCTTCCATGGGACCGCCAGACACAAAGACACAGGGTATATTGAGGCGCATGGCGGCCATCAGCATTCCTGGCGTGATCTTATCGCAGTTGGAGATACAGACCATTGCATCGGCGCAGTGGGCGTTGACCATATATTCGGTGCTGTCGGCAATGATCTCGCGGCTCGGAAGCGAGTAGAGCATGCCATCGTGGCCCATAGCGATACCGTCATCGACGGCGATTGTGTTAAATTCCTTTGCGACACCGCCTGCTTTTTCGACTTCGCGGGCGACGAGCTGACCCAAGTCTTTGAGGTGCACGTGACCAGGAACGAACTGCGTGAAGGAGTTGACGATGGCAACGATGGGCTTGCCGAAATCGTCGTCTTTCATGCCTGTGGCGCGCCAGAGGCCGCGGGCTCCTGCCATGTTGCGGCCGTGGGTGCTGGTGCGTGAACGTAGAACTGGCATGAGAGACTCCTGAATTGATCTGGAGAGGCAATGTGCATATGGGCGCGTGGAAGGCAAGAGAGAGGTGGTTTGTCCGTGGTGTGCGTTGCTGCGGGCGGAGGTGAAAAGAGGGCGCACTCGTTGTGAACTTGAAGAGAGTGCCATGCGCAGGCAAATGCGACCAAAGCCAGTTTCGAGTCTGGACAGCAATGTGTTGTGGCGAAGCGATTGCGCGAAAGGAAGAAGGCCGCTAAAGGGGAGGCTGGTTTTTTGAACACGCGATTTGGGGAGACAGATATGTCAAACGCACAGCTTGAAGCAGCGATTGAAGCGGCATGGGACGCGCGAGACGCGATCACGCCAGCCACAACAGGCGAGGCCCGCGAGGCGATTGAAGATACGCTCAATGCGCTCGACAGCGGCAAGCTGCGCGTTGCGGAGAAGCAGGCGGACAATAGCTGGCATGTAAACCAATGGGCTAAGAAAGCAGTTCTTTTGGGCTTCCGTATCAAGGATATGGAAATTCAGGAAGGCGGCCCGCAGGCTGGTGGCTGGTGGGACAAGGTCGACAGCAAGTTTGCCGGCTGGAAGGCGGATGACTGGAAGACAGCGGGCTTTCGCGCCGTTCCGAACTGTGTTGTGCGCAAGTCGGCCTACATCGCGCCTGGCGTTGTTTTGATGCCTTCGTTCGTCAACATCGGCGCCTATGTCGACAGTGGCACGATGGTTGATACATGGGCGACTGTCGGGTCTTGCGCGCAGATCGGCAAGAACGTGCACCTGAGTGGCGGCGTTGGCATTGGCGGCGTTTTGGAGCCGATGCAGGCTGGCCCGACGATTATTGAAGACAACTGCTTTATCGGGGCGCGCTCGGAAGTTGTAGAAGGTTGCATTGTGCGCGAGGGCTCTGTGCTTGGGATGGGTGTTTTTATCGGCCAGTCGACCAAGATTGTCGACCGTGAGACAGGCGAAGTGATGTATGGCGAAGTGCCTTCTGGCTCTGTTGTTGTTGCGGGCTCGATGCCGAGCAAGAACGGTGTGAACCTTTACTGCGCTGTGATTGTGAAGCGAGTGGATGAGCGCACGCGCTCCAAGACCTCGATCAACGAGCTTTTGCGGGACTAAGCTTTTCCGAGAAAAAAGTTAGAGCGCGGCGACGGAAGTTGCCGCGTTTTGCGTTTGTGTCCTGAGTGAAGGGAGAAACGCGATGAGAAAGACGCTCGTATTGATTGCTATGATCGGTTTGGGTCTTTGGCTACAGGCGCAGGGAATGGCTTGAGGCGCCCGCCCAAGAAAGCCCGAAAAAGTTTAGCGTGTGGCGAGTTATAGCTCCCTGACAGCGCAACCGCTGATGTTTGACTTTGTGTCAAGCAATGTGGCGATGTGAGCCCCATGTTTTGCTTCGTGTTGGCAGGCCTTGCGTGTGTCTGTTGTGCGCCTGGTGGCGCGACTGGTGGCTTTCTTTCGAGCAGGGTGCTCAGTTGCCAAAGTATTTGCGTTGGAGTTCATCTGTTGTGCCATTTTCACGCAGAGTGAGGAGGGCGCGGTTGATGTCTTCTGTTAGCGGACTGCCTGTTGGAAGAGCGATACCGTAATTTTCGCGCTTGAAGACGCTCTCAACAAGACGACCGCTCTCTATGCTGCGAGATCGCAGATACCACGCTAGGATCGGTCCATCAAAAATCACAGCGTCGATCTCTCCGTTTTCGAAGTCGGCGAGCATGTCTGCGAATTTGGTGTATGGCGTGAAGGCAATACCGCGGGCGGCGAGGAAAGCCTCGCCTGTGGAACCGGCTGTTGTGGCGACGGCGCGGCCTTCTATGTCATTGATGCTATCGACGTTTTCGGAAATGGCTGCGACGGTCATGGCGGCAGTGATTTTTGCCACGAAAATCGAGACCACGAAGAGAGATGAAACAACAAGCATCACTCCGAAGAACCGGCCGACGCGGGTTTGTGGCACGCGTTCTTCAAAACCGCCATTCACAACCAGATTGAGCGCCCACCAGAACGAGGGAAAGAGTGCTTCTTTGAAAGGGCGTTGGAAATAGGGCTGACGTTTGCGCTCAAAGACCCACATCAGCATGCCAATGCTAAAGAGCGCCCCGAAGGCGGAGAGCAAGAAGAAGGCGATATCACGGGTCACAATAACGCTAAAGAGGCTTGCGCTGTGCTCTTCTTCAGGAAGCATGATCTGAAGGCCGCTTTCGAAAATCGGTTGGCTAAAGTCCATAACTTGCTCGCGAGCGGCCGTGATCGAGATATTGGCAATGGCTCCATCGGAGCGGCCTTCTTCAACAGAGCTCAACATTTCACCAAAGGTTTCAACAGGTTGAAACTTAATTGGCCGGCCCAGCTCTTTGGCGATGGCGCGCATCAAATCAATCGAAAACCCGCTGCGCTCGCCGATGGCATCCATGGAAAACGGCGGCCGCTCGACTGTAGTAAACGTGAGCGGAGCGTTTTGCGCCATGGCTGCAAGCGATGAAAGCAGCATGGCGGCTCCAAAGCACAAGCAGTGAATTGCGTGTTTCATAGTCAGATTACCCCAGTTAGCCAATTTTTTCAGCGTGAGGTGCGGGGGTCAAGCCCTAACCCGTTTTCTTCCTTAATATTAAGGGGTCAAGAGGGGCATAAGTGTCACGGTTTCAGGCTTCGGGTTGACTTGCGCGGCACAGTTCGCCAAGCCTCGGGGTGAAAAGATATGGAGGCTGAAAATGGCCGATAAGACAGCCGATAAATCCAAAGAGAAGAAGCCAAAGAAGCCACAACAGGTGTATACTTTGTTGGTCGAGATTGGCCGCAAGGAGGGCGACGGCTTGCCCAAGGGTGCGACGGGTGCTGCGCTGGTGATCTACGCGAGTGGCGTGGATGAGGAAGAGGCCGTGCGTGAAACTGTGGCGATATTGAAGCAAGCGGATACGGCGCCTCTGGATGTAACAGGCTATGGCACGTTGGAAGAGCGCTTGGAGCTTGGCCACGACATCCCGGAGGAAGAACGCGAGCTTATGGCGCGGGCTTTGGCGGAGAACTCGGTGATCGTAGCGCAGATGGAGCCCTATTTTGAGGGTCAGGGCTACAAAAGCGAAAGTGAGCACTAAGATGAGCGACCGAGTCATCAGGATTGCGATCAACGGGTTTGGGCGCATCGGTCGCTCGATCCTGCGCATGCTGCATGGCGCGGGGCATGGCGTGCGGGCGGGCACCTTTGAGGTTGTGCTGATCAACGATATCGCACCGCTTGAGAGCTGTGCCTATCTTTTTGCTTATGACAGTATTTTCGGTCCGTTTCCGGGAACGGTAGGCCATGAAGAGCGGTGTCTTGATGTGGACGGTGTGCGCTACCCGTTTCACGCGGAGGCCGATATTCGTGCGCTAGATCTAAGCGGCGTTGATGTATTGCTCGAATGCACAGGCGCTGCAGGCAATCGTGCGGTTGCCGAACGAGGGCTTGAGGCTGGCGCAAAGGCTGTGCTGATTTCAGGGCCCTCGGAGGCTGCTGATATAACCATCGTGTTGGGCGCGAATGAGGCCGAGATCGGCGCGCATAAGATTATTTCTAACGCCAGCTGCACGACCAATGCTCTGGCGCCGTTGCTTCGCCTTTTGGATGAAGGCTGGGGTGTTGAGAGCGGGCATATGACCACCGTGCATTGCTATACAGGGTCGCAGCCGACAATCGACAAGCCGCGAGGTGATCTGGTGCGCTCACGTGCGGCAGCGCTTTCGATGGTTCCGACAACGACCAGTGCTGCGCGACTGATTGACGATGTCTTGCCCAATCTTTCGGGACGGATTGAAGCGCGTGCGGTGCGTGTTCCGACGGCGAGTGTTTCTGCAATTGATTTGGCTTTGCAGGTTGCACGCCCCGCCACTGCGGCAGATGTGAACGCAGCCTTGGTTGAGGTGGCGGACCACAGTCCTTTGTTTGGGTATATCACGGATCCCCTTGTCTCGACTGACCTGCGGGGGCGGCCTGAAAGTATCATCATGTCCGGACGTGAAACGAGCGTCTCTGTGGGGGGGCTGCTGCGCGTTTTTGGCTGGTATGATAACGAATGGGGCTTTTCTGCGCGGATGCTCGACATGGCCGCCTTGATGGCGCACCGGGGGCGCTAGAAGATCCCGTTGGCGCGCTGCAGCTCGCGAATATAGGTGATGATCGTGGCGACTTCGGCGCGGGTTATCCCCTCGACGGGTGGCATGTTTCCAAAGCGCCAGTGATGTGCCTGAACGCCCATGGCGGCGGCGTAGTGGAAGCTTTCGTCGCCGTGATGGCTCGGCTCGTAAATCTTGTGAATGAGCGGCGGGGCGGCGTTAACATTGCCCGCCGCATTTGCACCATGGCAGGCGGCGCATTTGGCTTCAAAGGCGGCTTTGCCGAGCTGGGCCTTGGAAGTCAGCGTTGCGGGAAGCGTAACCTTGACCATCGCTGTTTCGGCGGAAGGCAGGGCAGGCGCTTCGGGTGCTGGCTTCATGGCGGTGTAGCTGACAGCGACCCCGACCGTAGCCAGAGCCATGAGAACGATAGGTTTTTTATGCATGAGACCGCTCCTTTTGACTCATTGTCGAACAATGTGTAGGGCTTCCCCCGACTGGAAGGTCAAGCGGGAGTTTTGCCATGAACATTTCTGGGGCTGCAAAGGCCGCGGGGTTGCCTGTGAAGACGGTGCGATACTATGCGGACATCGGGCTCGTGCAGCCTGCGGCGCGCACGGCGGCGGGGTATCGCGACTATGACGACGCGGCAATGCGCAAGCTTTCTTTTGTTGGCCGCGCGCGAGGCTTTGGCTTTTCAATTGCGCAGTGCCGAGAGCTTTTAGGCCTGTATCAAGACGAACACCGAAGCAGCGCCGAAGTGAAGCAGATTGCCAGTGCGAGACTCGAAGATATTCGGGCCAAGCAGCGCGAGCTTCAAGCGCTTCACGACGAGCTCGAGCATTTGGTGGGTGCTTGTTGTGGAGACGAAAGGCCAGACTGCCCAATCATTGATTATCTGAGTTAGGACATCGCGCGAAGCTGCGGCTTGAGCGCTTCGGCGACATAGTCGATGAAGAGGCGCACTTTGGGGTCTTGTAGCTTGCGGTGGGGGTATAGGCAGAGGAAGCTTGTCGGCATGGGTGGTGTCTGGGGCAGAACTTCGACAAGAGCACCAGATCCAAGATGCATTGCGACTTCAAAACGGGGTTTATTGGCGATGCCGTAGCCTGCGAGAGCCCAATCGGTCAGGATGTCGGAGCTATCGGCATCAAAACGGCCCAGCACATTGAGTTTGAGCGGGCCATCGGAGGTGTTCAATGTCCAGAAGTATTCGGGCGAGCGCGGGTATCGTAGGAGAAGGCAGTTATGGTTCATAAGTGCTTGGGGGCTGTCGGGCGTGCCGTGCTTGGCCAGATAGTCGGGTGTTGCGACGAGGGCGCGGGGTACGTCGGCCAACTTACGTTGTTTGAAGGTGCTGTCAGGCGGATTGCCGAGCATGAAGGCGATGTCGAGACGGTCTTCCAACAGGTCGATCTTGCGATCTGACAGGCGCAGCTGAATTTGCACATCGGGATGACTGTCTGCGAAAGCGGGCACGAGCGGGGCAAGCAGGCGCTGACCAAGACCGAGTGGTGAAGATACACGCAAAGCACCCCGAGGTTGGCCTGAAAAGCCCGCAAGAGCGGCCTCTGCATCATCCAGCGTGTCAATGACGCGGCGGGCATGGTCGTAGAAAAGCTGGCCGGCTTCTGTGGTGCGCAGTTTGCGCGTTGTTCGATCAAACAGGCGGACACCAAGGCGCTTTTCGAGCTCTTTGATACGATTGGACGCGACGGCGGGGGTCAGGCGCATGTCACGGCCTCCCGATGTGATGGATCCAAGCTCGACCACACGGCAAAAAACCTTGATACTCTCTACATAGGGCATGATGTCCTCCCTTTTGATGTGGACAGTATGGCGTAGTTTGCAAATGATTATTTTATAATATTTGTTGAAAGTGTCTAGCAGTGAGCGCTGCTTTCGTTGAAAGTTAAACGGGCGTAAACTCGGCGCAAGAAGTCTTAGGAAAGGTCACGCCATGGCGCTGCCGCGACACGAGATCAGATTTTTGTTGAATGGTGAGGATGTGCGGCTTGACGCTGTTGGCGCGCAAGAGACTTTGCTTGATTTTTTGAGAATTACGAAGCGGCTTACTGGAACGAAAGAGGGCTGCGCCGAGGGCGATTGCGGTGCTTGCACCGTGCTTGTGGGGCGGCTTACGGGCGTGGGATTGCGTTATGAAACTGTGAACGCCTGTATTCGTTTTTTGGCAAGTCTCGATGGCTGTCATGTGGTTACGATCGAGCATTTGCGTGGCGCTGGCGGTGGTTTGCATCCTGTTCAGCAGGCGATGGTCGATGCTCATGGAAGCCAGTGTGGCTTTTGCACCCCTGGCATTGTGATGTCGCTTTATGCGCTCTGGATGGAAGCGCCTGAGCCGAGTGATGCGCAAATTGAGACAGCGCTGCAGGGCAATTTGTGCCGGTGCACGGGTTATGAGCCGATTTTTAAGGCTGCGCGCGCGGCTGCGGCTTTGGGTGACCCTTCTGCAGATCCGCTGGCAGTCGAGCGGGCTGATGTTGCTTCTTGGCTGGAGGCTTTGAGAGACGGTCGGCGCGTGGATGTTTGCAAGGCTGACGATCGTGCGATTTTGCCGGCGAACCTTGCTGATTTGACTGAGATTTTAGCAGAGCATCCAGATGCGACGATTGTTGCGGGGGCGACGGATGTCGGGCTGTGGGTGACGAAGCTTTTGCGCCCTATTTCGCCAGCTGTATTCATAGGGCATTTGCCGGAGTTGCGTCAGATCAAACGTTCAGGCTCTGCCCTGAAACTTGGTGCTGGTGTGAGCTATAGCGAAGCAGAAGAGGCTCTGATGGCGGCCTTCCCGCATTTGGCGAATTATTGGCGGCGGATTGCAGGCTGGCAAGTGCGCAATATGGGAACGATTGGAGGAAACATTGCCAATGGATCGCCGATTGGAGATGTGCCGCCTGTGTTCATTGCACTTGGAGCAAAACTTCATTTGCGAAGCGCGATAGGCCGCCGGAAGCTACCGCTGGAAGAGTATTTCATCGCTTATGGAAAGCAGGATTTGCGCGTGGGTGAGTTCGTTGAAGCTATAGAGCTGCCGCTTGGGCAAGCTGGCGTGCATCATGCTGCATACAAAGTTTCCAAACGGCGGGATGAAGATATTACGGCTGTTGCTGTCGGTATAGCTGTGGCGGTGCGTGAAGGCAGGATTGCGCAAGCGCGGATTGCTTTTGGCGGTATGGCAGCTACACCCAAGCGGGCGGAGGCGGCAGAGGCGGCACTTGTTGGGCAGCCGTTTGCCGTGGAGAGTTTTGAAGCGGCCGCGAGGGCTGTTGGGGATGATTTTCAGCCATTGAGTGACTGGCGCGCCACTGCCGAATACCGGAGCCTTGTGGCAGGAAACTTTTTGCGGCGCTTTTGGGCGGAGCAGGGCGCGGGCGAAGTCGCCAAGTTGGAGGGTATGTGAGTGGCTGAGTTCGGACATACTGGCACAGATGCCAAACACGACAGCGCGATAAAACAAGTGATGGGGCGAGCGGAATACACTGACGACATCCCCGAGCCTGTCGGCACGTTGCACGCTTATCTCGGCTGCTCACAGGTCGCGCATGGGGCCATCAAATCGCTTGATCTGAGCGCTGTCTTGGCTGTGCAAGGTGTGATTGGGGTGCTGACGGCTGCGGATATCCCGGGGGTGAATGATGTCTCTGCCGTTCATGCGGGAGATGAGCCAGTTTTCCCTGAAATGACTATCGAATTTTATGGTCAGCCCTTGTTTGCCGTGATCGCCGAGAGCCGCGATATTGCGCGGCGGGCGGCGGAGCGGGCGAAAGTGGATATTGATGTGCTGCCACATGTTCTTGGGCCGATAGACGCAATTGCAGCGGGCTATCCTGATGTGACAGCGCCATTGACGCTTGAGCGCGGCGATGTGGGCGAAGGCTTTGCCAAGGCGGCCAATCGTATCACGGGGCAGATGGCGATTGGCGGGCAGGACCACATGTATCTGGAGGGTCATATCTCTTTTGCGATGCCTGGCGAAGACGATGATGTGGTTATCTATGCTTCGACGCAGCACCCGACCGAGGCGCAGATGATTGTAGCGCAGGTTCTGGGCGTTTCCGCCAACTCTGTTGTCGTCAATGTGCGGCGTATGGGCGGGGGGTTTGGCGGCAAGGAAAGCCAGATGAACCTCTTTGCTGCCGTTGCGGCCATGGCGGCAAAAAAGTGGAACCGCCCCGTAAAGATCCGCCCTGATCGGGATCAGGATATGAGCTCGACAGGGAAGAGACACGACTTTGTGGCCGATTATGCTGTGGGTTTTGATGAAGACGGGCGCATCGAGGCTGTCGAGGGCCAGTGGGCGGCGCGCTGTGGCTTTGCGGCGGACCTTTCAGGGCCTGTGACAGACCGTGCTCTTTTCCATGCGGATAACGCTTATTTCTATCCGCATGTGCGGCTTAAATCGCGGCCCATGAAGACGAATACAGTATCTAACACGGCCTTTAGAGGGTTTGGCGGACCTCAGGGCGTGATTGTGGCGGAGCGCATGATTGAAGAGATTGCGTATGTACTGGGCAAGGACACGCTCGATATCCGCAAGGCCAACTTCTATGGGGTGGGTGAGCGGGATGTGACGCCGTATCATCAGAAAGTGGAAGACAACATTCTTGAGCAGCTCATTGGCGAGCTTGAAGAAACGTCAGAATATCGTAAGCGGCGTGAAGAAATCATCGCGTTTAATGCCAAAGGCGGGATTTTGCGGCGTGGGATTGCTCTGACGCCTGTTAAGTTTGGCATCAGCTTTACAGCAACTTGGTACAATCAGGCGGGCGCCTTGCTACATATCTATAAGGATGGATCGCTCATGATTAACCATGGCGGTACGGAGATGGGCCAAGGGCTGAACACCAAGATTGCGCAGATCGTGGCGGAGGCTTTTGGTGTATCGCTTGAGGCTGTGAAGATCACCAAGACCACGACAGAGAAGGTCCCAAACACCAGTGCTACGGCAGCGTCTTCGGGGACAGATCTTAACGGTATGGCGGCGCTGGATGCCTGTGAGCAGATCAAGGCGCGGCTAAAAGACTATGCCCGCGAAAAATGGGGTGTGGGCGAAGTATGCTTTGAGTGTGGGAATGTTCTTCTTGGTGACAAGGTCTTTGGCTTCAAGGAGTTTATTGCGGGAGCCTATATGGACCGTGTGCAGCTCTCTGCTACGGGGTTTTATAAGACGCCTGAAATTCATTGGGACAGGGCCACGGGCAAGGGGCAGCCTTTTTTCTACTTCGCCTATGGTGCGTCTTGTTCAGAAGTTGAGATTGATACGCTTACAGGCGAGTATCGTGTCACACGCGCTGATATTTTGCATGATGTGGGCCGCTCTCTCAACCCTGCGATTGACCGTGGGCAAGTGGAGGGCGCATTCATTCAAGGGATGGGCTGGCTGACCACTGAAGAGCTTTGGTGGGATGACAAAGGTCAGCTCAGAACCCATGCGCCGAGCACCTACAAGATACCTCTGGCTTCTGACAAACCGCGGCATTTTGATGTGCGGCTGGCAGAGTGGAGCGAGAATCCCAAGCGTACGATCAAGCGGAGCAAGGCGGTGGGTGAGCCGCCATTTATGCTTGGAATTTCGGTGTTCGAGGCGATTGGTCATGCGGTGGCCTCTGTGGCTGATTACAAAGAATGCCCTAGGCTTGATGCCCCTGCCACGCCTGAGCGAGTATTGATGGCGATCGAGCGGCTCAAGCGATGAGTGGGCTGGCGAATTTTCTTGAGGTTGAAGGCGCTGTTGTCGAAGTGCGTATTGCCGAGGTGCGCGGGTCGTCGCCGCGTGAGTCAGGTGCGTTCATGCTTGTGCGCGGCACTCAGATTTGGGGCACTGTTGGCGGCGGTCAGCTTGAATATATGGCGATGGATGAAGCTCGGATGCTGGCTCGTTCTGGTGAGCGCTTTCGTGAAATGAACGTACCGCTTGGCCCTGAGATCGGCCAATGTTGTGGAGGGCGCGTGCGCCTTATGCTCAAGGAGCTAGACGATAAGGGCAAGGCTGAGATTATTGCTGAGGAGGCAAAGCGGCTGATGGGCTTGCCTGAGGTGTTGATCCTTGGTGCGGGGCATGTTGGCCGCGCGCTTGCTTATGCTTTCGCGCCGCTTCCCGTGCGTGCAAAGCTGATCGACAGCCGAGCAGAGGAGTTGGCCCGCGCGCCGAACGGGACGGAGAAAATTTGCACGCCGCTGCCAGAGGCCGAGCTGCGGAAGGCGGGTGCGGGTGCGGCCTATATTGTGGCCACGCATGAGCACAGTCTCGACTTTCTGCTCACACAAGAAGCACTGGCACGCACCGATGCGGCATATGTTGGAATGATCGGCTCCAAGACCAAGCGTGCAAAATTTGAAAGCTGGGCAGGGGGAGGCACGGGGGCCTTGATGTGTCCGATGGCGGCAGCGCACAAAGGAGACAGGCGGCCTGAAGTGATTGCTGCGTTTGTTGTGGCTGAGGTTATGATGGCTTTGACAAAAGCGCACTCAAAGGAGCTGGCAGATGAGTGAAACGCTATTTCTTGGCCGCGTGCTGAGCTTTCACCGTCGCCCCGAGAGCGCGCATGATGAGGCGGCATTTAATTATCACGAGGCGGGGGCTGTGCACGTCAGGGACGGGCGTATTGTGGCTATGGGAGACGCGGATGATGTGCGCAAAAGCGTCCATGGCGCGCATGTTGTGGACCACCGACCGCATCTGATTTTGCCAGGCTTCATTGATATGCATCTCCATTTCCCGCAGGTGCAGGTTCTGGCGAGCTGGGGCAAAGATCTGCTTGATTGGCTCAACAAATATACGTTTGTGGAAGAGCAGCGCTTTGCGGATATGGCGCATTGCGAGGCAATGGCGACAGGATTTTATGACGGGCTCCTGAGAAACGGGACGACCACAGGCGTGGCCTATGGTTCGGTTCATGCCACAAGTGCTGAGGCGATGTTTGCGGAAGCCGAACGGCGCGGCATGCGCATGATCGGGGGTAAGGTGATGATGGACTGTCATGCGCCTGAGGCTTTGCTCGACACGGCGCAGACGGGCTATGACGAGAGCCTTGCCTTGATTGAACGATGGCACGGTAAGGGACGGCTGTCTTATGCGATTACGCCTCGATTTGCTCTGACATCCACCCCTGAGCAGCTAGAGGCAGCGGGGGCTTTGTGCGCCTTACACCCTGAGTGCTACATGCAGACCCATGTCAGCGAAAACCTGACAGAGATTGAACGGGCGCGCGAGCTTTACCCCGATGCGCCCGATTACCTGGGTATTTATGAGCGTTATGGGCTTTTGGGTGCGCGGGCGTTGCTTGGCCATGCGATCCATCTTGAGCCTCGCGAGATTGATGTGATTGCGGGGACGGGTGCGAAGCCTGTGTTTTGTCCAACATCAAATCTCTTTCTGGGCTCTGGTCTCTTTGATGATGCGGGGCTTCGTGCGCGTGGTATTCAGGGTGCAATCGCTACTGATATAGGCGGGGGCACGTCTTACTCGATGCTTCAGACGCTGAACGAGGGATATAAAGTTTTGCAGCTTCGTGGGCAGCAGATGCATCCTTATCAAGCATTTGACTGGATCACGCGCGGCAATGCCGAAGCGCTTGGGCTGGTGCAGGAAATTGGCACGCTAAAGGCAGGGAGCGTTGCCGATATGGTTGTGCTCGACGCGCGAGCAACACCTGAGATGGCTTTGCGCGCGGATCGCATCGAGACACTTGCGGAAGAGCTTTTCCTTTTGATGATCATGGGCGATGATCGCGCCGTTGCGCAAACCTATGTTGCCGGTGCAGCGCAGAAGGATGTTTGAGAGATGCCACGGTTTTCGGCTAATATTTCTATGATGTTTACCGAGCTTGCATTTGATGCTCGCTTTGAGGCGGCGCGAAATGCGGGCTTTGGGGCGGTCGAATTCATGTTTCCTTATGGCTATGTACCTGAGAGCCTTGCGTGGGCTCTTGAGGAATATGCGCTGGGACTATCTGTTTTTAATTTGCCACCTGGAGATTGGGGTGGATGCGAGCGTGGGCTGGCAGCTGTACGCGGACGCGAAGCCGAGTTTGCGGAAGGTCTCGATATGGCTGCGCGCTACGGACGCATTCTGCGTGCGGATCGTGTGCATTGCATGGCAGGAATTACTGAAGGGCGCGAAGCAGAGGTATGCTATATTGGGAACGTCCGCCGCGCAGCGGACAAGCTCGCGCGACAGGATTGCACTGTTCTGATCGAGCCGATTAATACGTTTGATATGCCTGGGTATTTCCTGAATCGCACTGATCAGGCGGTGGAGCTCTTGCATAAAATTGATCATGAGAATGTCGCCCTTCAGTGGGATATATATCATCACGAGCGGACACATGGTAATGCTCTGAGCGCTTTATCTGATGTATTGCCACACATGGCTCACGTTCAGATTGCGGGCGTGCCAGAGAGGCATGAACCGAAAGGGTTCGGGGCGTTATTTGCAGCGCTTGATGCGTCAGGTTATGCGGGATGGGTAGGCTGCGAATATCATCCCCGCGGTAAGACAATTGAAGGCCTTAGCTGGCTCGGAGAGGCACGAGATGCGGCAGGAGCGTCCAGAACTTGAAGCGTTGATTGCCGTGGCGCGGGGCGAGGTCCCCGCTGATACTTTGCTGCGCGGTGGTGAAGTTTTTGATGTGGTGACGGGCGCGCTGATTGCTGGCGATGTGGCAATCTTTCAGGGGATCATTGCAGGGATTGGCGCGGACTATGAGGCCCGTGAAATCGTTGATGTGAGTGGGCTTACCCTTGTTCCTGGGTTCGTCGATACGCATCTGCATGTGGAAAGTTCTCTTGTGACACCGTTTGAGTTTGATCGTTGTGTTGGGCCTCGTGGCGTCACGACTGCGATCTGTGATCCGCATGAAATAGCAAATGTTATAGGGGTCGCGGGCCTCCAGTATTTTTTGGACGCCTCTGAGCGGGTCTTGATGGATTTGCGCGTGAACCTCAGTTCTTGTGTCCCATCAACAGAAATGGAAACCGCTGGGGCGCGGATTGAGGCGGAGGATCTTGCCCCGCTGATGAGCCACCCGCAAGTGAGCGGGCTGGCCGAGGTTATGAATTACCCCGGAGTGGTTCATCGTGACGCGGGGATTATGGCAAAGCTCAAGCTATTTGAGGGTCAGCATATCGACGGGCACGCGCCCTTGCTTTCGGGCCTCGACCTGAACGCTTATGTGAGCGCGGGTGTGCGTACGGAGCATGAGGCGACGAGCGCAGAAGAAGCCCGTGAGAAGCTACAGAAAGGGCTGCGGGTGCTCATTCGAGAAGGCTCTGTCAGCAAAGACTTGGAGGCGTTGGCGGAATTGCTCGACGATTTTACCTCTCCCTATATGTGTCTGTGTACCGATGATCGGAACCCGCTTGATATCGCGGAAGAAGGGCATCTGGACTATATGATCAGGCGTTTGATTGAGCGTGGTTGTTCGGCGCGGGCGGTCTATCGGGCGGCGAGCTTGTCGGCGGCGGAGGCTTTTGGCCTGAAGGACCGTGGACAGATAGCGCCTGGAAAGCGCGCGGATATCGTTGCTGTTAAGGGCCTTGAGGCTTGTGATGTTCAGGCTGTCTGGGCGGGTGGAGTCCTGTTGACAGATCAGGCCTTTGCAATGCGAGAGGTGATTGAACCTGTTGGGCGAAATTCTGTGAAGGCGCCTAAAGTCATGGGCGAGGCGTTTCGCACCGCGGGGAATCGCGAGAGCACAAGTGTGATCGGGATTATCGAGGGCAAGATTATCACCGAGCATTTGCATGAGGACATTCCGATTGTTGACGGCGATAAACGGCCCGATGTGGCGCGTGATTTGGTCAAGATTGGTGTCATCGAGCGGCATGGAAAAAACGGCAACATAGCCACTGGCTTTGTGCGTGGATTTGGCCTCAAGCGCGGGGCGATAGCTTCGACGGTGTGCCACGACCATCACAACATTGCCGTTGTGGGTGTGGACTATGACGATATGGCGCTTGCCGCGAACCGATTGGGAGAGATTGAGGGCGGGTTTGTTGTTGTTGAAGCTGGACGTGTGCTTGCCGAGCTTCCCCTGCCTTTGGCGGGGCTGATGAGCCTCGAGAGCTATGAGGATGTTCATGAACAGCTTGTGCCGCTGCGGGCGGCGGCTGCGAGTCTTGATGTGAGCTTGCGCGAGCCGTTCTTGCAGCTGGCGTTTTTGGCGCTCCCTGTGATTCCGGCGCTGAAGATCACGGACCGTGGGCTTGTCGATGTTATGAAGTTTGAGATCATCGGGTGACTTGGCCGAGCAGCTTTGGCGCTTTGGTATGCAGAGAGTTTTTGGCAACCTCTTTTCACCACCCCTTGAGGCGTTATATAGAGCGGTGACTGCGGAGCAAAATGTCAGGCATGATGCAAGAACTTGCGATCATTAGAATGGGCGACGAGGACGACGATGGGGGGGACACCTCTGTTATCACCAAAGTGAAGCCCAAGACCAAGCGGCCACCTCTTTATAAGGTGATGCTGCTGAATGACGATTATACGCCAATGGAATTTGTTGTGCATGTTCTGGAGCGTTTTTTTGGTATGGATCATGCTCAGGCATTCGAGATTATGCTGACAGTTCATAAGCGAGGGCTTGCTGTTGTCGGTGTTTTCTCGCATGAGATCGCCGAAACGAAGGTGACACAGGTTATGGACCTTGCACGCCAGCACCAGCACCCGCTGCAATGCACGATGGAAAAGGAGTGAGGCGCGGCCTCGCCCTGAAGGGATTATTCTGATGATGGATACACGTTTGTCACTCGCGCTTGAGGCGGGGCATGTGAGCTTGCCGGCCGAAGGCGATATTGTTGTTTTGGGCGCTGCTGGCCAGAATCTTGAGGGTTTGCCGCAGGAACGTCTTTTGATTGTTTGCGATGACGCGGTGGCCGCCAGTGCCTATGAGGCGCAGGGCTATGCTCTGGCGACAGAGCTTCCCGATGTCGCCGCGGGCGTGGTCGTATTTGTGCCGCGTGGACGACTGGAGGGACGCGTTTTGTTTGCACGCGCTGCCAAGATGACAGGCGGTAGCTTTATTGTTGATGGCGTTAAGACCGATGGCGTTGACAGCCACTTCAAAGAACTACGCAAGCGCGGCACATGCAGCGCGGCCTATAGCAAGGCGCATGGTAAGATTTTTAGCTGTGAGCTTACGCAGGATGCAGCGCAAGACTGGCTTGAGGCTGGTGTTGGTGGCCAAAATGCGGACGGTTTCTTCACTGTTCCGGGCGTTTTTTCTGCTGAAAAGGCGGATGAGGGATCACGGCTTTTGGAGGCCGCCTTGCCCGAAAAGCTTGGTAAGGAAGTCGCCGATCTTGGCGCGGGTTGGGGCTATCTTTCACGCGCGATTTTGACGCGAGAGACTGTTGAGACTTTGCATATGGTTGAATCAAGCCATGCAGCACTTGGATGTGCGAGGGTAAACACTCCAGATTCACGTGTTCAGTTTCACTGGGCGGATGCAACGCGTTGGCAGCCGCGAGCCTCGTTGGATAGCGTTGTGATGAACCCGCCGTTTCATACGGGACGTAAGGGTGTGCCTGAGTTGGGGCAGGCTTTTATTGCTTCAGCGGCGGCGGCTTTGAAAGGGGTCGGGCACCTCTATATGGTGGCCAATCGTCACCTGCCTTATGAGGAATCCCTGCGCGCGCGTTTTGGCTTTGTTGAAGAGCTTGAGGGCGGTAACAGTCGCTTCAAGATTTTGCATGCGGCCAAGCCGTCTCGTAAGCGCTAGGTTTTTGCGCTAACAGTTTCTCCAGTTTTAGAGAAGATTCGAACGAAGGAGCGAGAGATGTCGCTTTCGATCAGTGGAAAAACGGCGATTGTTACGGGGGCCGCGAATGGTGTTGGCCTCGCGATTGCGCGGCATTTTGTCGACAAGGGGGCAAACGTCATGTTTGCCGATATGGACGACGAAGCGCTGACAAAGGAAGTCGGTGTTCAAGAAGAAGGTAGCCCGATCCGTGCGTTTGCAGGCGATTTGCGTGAGAAGCTGACGCTGGCCAACTTGCTTTCAGCTACGATTGACGCCTTTGACCGCGTGGATATTTTGGTCAATGCATCGAGGCAGGTTGTTTCTTCTGACCCCCTGAACCCTGATGATGATGCTGTTCAAACGGCACTGGAACAGAACTTGATGGCGTCGTTGCGCCTCAGTCAGCTCATTGCCAAGCGGATGATCAAGCAAGCCCATGATGATGACAGTGATAGGCCTGCCGGTTCAATCATCAACCTTTCGTCTATTCTGGCGCGGCGAGCGCATCCGCAGCTTATGGCACTGTCGATCTCAAATGCGGCATTGGAACAGATGACACGCTCTCTGGCTGTGGCGCTTGCGCCTGATCGTATCAGAGTGAACGCCGTTGCGATGGGGTCTGTGATGAGCGCGAGTTTGCAGGAGCATTTGAAGGACAATCCTGATTTTCGCTCGGTTATTGAGAGCGGTACGCCGATGGGACGGATTGCGAGCCCCACCGAATTGGCGGAAGCTGTACAGTTTTTGGCCTCCGACGGGGCGAGTTTTATGACGGGGCAAGTGCTGACTGTTGATGGCGGTCGTACGCTGCTTGATCCTGTGGCCGCGCCTGCGCACTGATATGCCTAAAGGCCACGGAGGAGAATAACATGAGTGATATGCTAGACGAGAAAACCCGCGCAAGCGCGTGGTTCCGTGAGTTGCGCAACGAGATTGTGACGGCTTTTGAAGGGTTGGAAGACGCATTTGGCGGTGATGAGCCTGCGGGTCGCTTTGAGGTAAGCGAAACTACGCGCCAGTCTGATGATGGCTCTGATGCGGGTGGTGGCTTGATGAGTGTGATGCGCGGAGGCCGCGTGTTTGAGAAGGTTGGTGTAAATATTTCAACAGTCTATGGCACGCTCGGCAGCCGTGCTCAGGCGGCGATGGCCGCGCGCAAGGGTCTTGCGGGTATGGCGGAAGATCCGCGTTTCTGGGCTGCGGGGATCAGCCTTGTGGCGCATATGCAGAACCCGCATAGCCCCGCAGTTCACATGAATACGCGCATGTTCTGGACCCCGCATGGCTGGTGGTTTGGTGGCGGATCAGACCTGAACCCCTGTATCGAATATGCCGAGGACACGGCGCATTTTCATGCTGTGCAAAAAGAACATTGCGACAAGCATGGAAGCGAGCATTATCCGCGGCTCAAGGCGTGGGCGGACGAGTATTTTTATATCCCGCACCGCAACCGCGCACGGGGCGTGGGTGGCATTTTCCTTGATGATCACAACACGGGCGATTGGGCCAAGGACTTTGCCTTCATTCAGGATGTTGGCCGCGCGTTTCTGCCTGCCTTTGTGCCGTTGACGGAAAAGCGCATGAGCCAGCCTTGGGGCGCGGCGGAAAAAGACAAGCAACTGGTGCACCGCGGGCTCTACGCCGAGTATAACCTTGTCTATGACCGTGGAACGAAGTTTGGCCTTGAAACAGGGCATGATGCGAATGCCGTTTTGATGAGCCTGCCGCCGATGGCGAAGTGGGTATGAGCCGCAAAACAGCGCTTGTCACCGGTGCGGCGCGCGGTATCGGTCTGGCGACGACCAAGCTTTTTCTGGCCGAGGGCTGGCAAGTTGCGATGGTTGATCGCGACTGTGAGGAACTGGCGCAGGCGTCTGAAGGGCTTGAGAACGTCAAGACGATCTGCCGCGACGTTTCGCAGGCTGGTGACGTTGAGGCGATCATCACGGAGGTCATCGACTGGTCAGGCGAGCTCGACGCATTGGTGAATAACGCGGGTGTGGCCGACTTCGGGCCGATTGACGAGACAGACTTTGCCCGCTGGCGCACGGTCATGGAGACCAACCTTGATGGCGTGTTTCTCATGTCTCAGGCGGCGGCTCCGCTCTTGCAAAAGGCGCGTGGTGCGGTTGTGAATATTGCCTCGATCAGCGGTCTGCGCGCTTCGACCCTTCGAGTGGCTTACGGCACATCAAAGGCAGGTGTCATGCACCTGTCGCAGCAGCAGGCGGCTGAGTGGGGGGAGCATGGTGTGAGGGTGAATTGCATTTGCCCTGGGCCTGTGCGCACCAAGCTTGCAATGGCCGTGCACACTCAGGATATCATTGATGCCTATCATGACGCGATCCCGCTGGGCCGCTATGGCAGCGAGGAAGAGATCGGCAATGTCATCACCTTCCTGTGCTCGGAAAAGGCGAGCTATGTCACAGGACAGGTGATTTCTGTGGACGGGGGCTTCCAGAGCACGGGGATCGGCTTGCCAAGCTTGCGCGGCTAGGATCAAGAGCCGTTGCAGGCTGTTACGCAACTGTCGCAAAACGGTGTTTTTCGCGGTCATGCAGCTTAGAATTGATCTAAGTCATACTTCGCCATGGGGGCTGTCTTTAGACTGAGGGTATTCGGATTCGCGTAAATTCTGAAACCATATGGCTTTAGGAGGCCACCGATGAAACCATTTCACCTGATGACCGCAACTGCATTGAGCCTGTCCCTCGCGGGCGCCGCGACAGCAAACGAGCTGCGCAACGAAGCGCTGGAGCTTTTCGCGCCGCTGCCTTCCACGATCCCTGCATTGAATGCGAACCCTGTCACGCCCGAGAAGATTGATCTTGGGAAAGCGCTCTTCTTTGATCCGCGCATGTCAGCGTCTGGTGTTTTCTCCTGCAACTCTTGCCACAACCTCGCCACCGGCGGAGACGACAATATGCCAACCTCTATTGGCCACGGCTGGCAGAAAGGCCCGCGTAACTCGCCCACCGTGTTGAACTCTGTCTTCAACGAAGCCCAGTTCTGGGATGGGCGCGCGCCAGACCTAGCCGCGCAGGCCAAGGGGCCGGTTTAAGCGGGAGTGGAGATGGCCAATACGCCTGATAACGTGGTCGCGACGCTCAACTCTATGCCGCAATATGTGGAGTGGTTTGAGGCGTCTTTCCCTGAAGAGGCGGAGCCTGTGAGCTTTGACAACTTCGCCAAGGCAATCGAGGCTTATGAGGCGACGCTGATCACGCCTGCGCCCTTTGACGCTTGGCTCAATGGAGATGACCCGGCTTTGGGCGAGATGGAAACGGCAGGCCTTAGTCTGTTCATCGACAAGGGCTGTGCATCCTGCCATAGCGGGGTCAACCTTGGGGGCAATGGCTATTATCCCTTCGGTCTGATCGAAAAGCCTGGGGCGGATATTCTGCCTGAGGGTGATAAGGGCCGCTTCGCTGTGACCGAAACGGCGGATGACGAGTATGTCTTCCGCGCCTCGCCTCTGCGCAACATCAACCAGACTGCGCCATACTTTCACTCTGGTATCGTATGGGACTTGAAAGTCGCCGTGCAGGTGATGGGTGAGAGCCAGCTGGGCGAGGATTTGAC
>Ga0209652_1000815_pt1 | contig 26232 bp, 27 predicted proteins | sample SaaInl74LU_5_DNA_FD_184641 | JGI IMG/M metagenome (GOLD analysis project Ga0209652, IMG submission 184641) | Marine microbial communities from expanding oxygen minimum zones in the Saanich Inlet - ESP_74LU_5_DNA (SPAdes) (version 2) | ecosystem: Environmental > Aquatic > Marine > Intertidal zone... | reverse complement strand
GGGAGCCGCGTCGCGGGTGGTGGTCTTCATTCACCCGCGCTACCAGCGCGTGCTGGGCCGAAAAAATGGAGTTCCCGTGGCTGTCAGAAACCCTGATGTTCGCACACAACTAACCCTTCGAGTGACAGCGCTCGCTACACAGCCCGTTTAGACCCCGAGCTCAGCGAGGCGCGCCTGAACTAAATCAACAAAGAGTTGCGAGTCGATCTCGCGATCCAGGTCAATTCGCACCAGGTTGGCAGTGGTGGAATAGCTCCCCAAGCGCTCCCTAAACGCCCCCATCACCTCTTTACTCCAAGGAGAAAAAGAAACCCATTTTTCAGCAGCACTCAGCCCCGCCACGTAATCTTTGCCCTGCCTGAAGTGTGGGACATTCCAGGCCAGTGTCATCTCTAACTCCGGGAAACTTTGGCCAATGGCATCCATCAGGGTTCTCAGGGCATGGGCCTGGTCGTCGCCCTGATGCGCTAAATAGTCCTCGGCGTCAAGAAGAGGTGCCGCCACTTAAGGTCGCTTCCGATTCTTAATGGCTCGAGTAATTCTTGCCACAATCCCCACAGCAATCGAGAGAGTTACCACGCCAGAAAAAACCCACTTGATCATGGCTGAGACCGAGGCCAGCTGCGCCAGAGAAGACGAAACCACACCGTCGGTGAGGTACTGGCTGGACAAGGATGCCAACGCAAAGTTTTCAAGCCAGTCAAAAATAACTTGACCAAAGGGCAGCAGGTTGAGCCAAGCGACCCTCTGCGCAAAAGGCCTAAACAGCACCGAGAGCCACACCACGTACATCACACCGTAAATGAGGGCAAAAAGGGTGTCCCAAATCTGGTTAGAGGCTATGTACCCAAGAATCATGTCCTCGGTGCGGGAGGTCAAAAAGGCGAGTACGTCGGTGGAATTAAAACCGATTGAGGTGCCCAGCGACTGAGGGCCATTACCTGGCACTGCGAAGCTAGCGCTTTGAGGAATTGACACAAAAAGTAGGTAGCCGCCAAACACCGCGGTGAGCACTGCGGCCAGGACAAGATTCGAGCGTTGGTAGAAAAAACCGGACAAACCCAAACGCTTCGCGGACTTAGCCGCGACAGTGTCTCCGGCTGCTGCCTTGTTAGCATCGATCATTTCTGATGTTCTCCTTCGTGCCTTTAGTAGTGCCGAGCCCGTGCGTTGTGTGAGTGCTAGAGCAGAGAGGTGTCTCAACGAGCGAGCCCCTTGCTGATGCTAGTTGTTGGCCATCGACAACCGCTGGCCACCCGCCGCAGTAAAAACATCCGGTGAATAACAAAGGGCCCGGGTTTCCCCGGGCCCTTCGTTATAGCTGGAACTACTTGATGATCTTGGTCACCGTTCCGGCACCTACAGTGCGTCCACCCTCACGGATGGCGAAGCTGAGGCCCTCTTCCATGGCGATGGGCTGAATCAAGTCCACCTTCATGTCAGTGGTGTCACCAGGCATGACCATTTCGGTGCCCTCAGGCAACGAAATAACACCGGTCACGTCCGTGGTGCGGAAGTAGAACTGAGGACGGTAGTTCGTGTAGAAGGGGTTGTGGCGTCCACCCTCGTCTTTGCCGAGGATGTAAGCAGTTCCTTCGAACTCCGTGTGGGGGGTAACGGAACCAGGTGCAACAACAACCTGGCCGCGCTCCACGTCTTCACGCTTGGTGCCGCGAAGAAGCAATCCACAGTTCTCGCCGGCCCAGGCCTCGTCGAGCTGCTTGTGGAACATTTCGATACCCGTAACGGTGGTCTTCTGCGTGGGACGAATACCCACGATTTCGACATCCGAGTTGATAGCCAGCGTGCCACGCTCGGCACGGCCGGTCACCACGGTGCCACGACCGGTGATGGTGAACACGTCTTCCACGGGCATCAAGAACGGCTTGTCCTTGTCGCGCACGGGGTCAGGAACGTTTGCGTCCACTGCATCCATGAGCTCCATGATCTTGTCGCCCCAGGCTGCGTCGCCCTCAAGCGCCTTCAGGCCGGAAACGCGGACCACAGGAGCGTTGTCGCCATCGAAGCCCTGGCTGGAAAGCAGCTCACGGACCTCGACCTCGACGAGCTCAAGGATTTCTTCATCGTCGACCATGTCGGACTTGTTCAGCGCGACGAGCAGGTAAGGAACACCCACCTGCTTGGCGAGAAGAACGTGCTCACGAGTCTGAGCCATCGGACCGTCAGTGGCGGCAACCACGAGGATTGCACCGTCCATCTGTGCGGCACCGGTGATCATGTTCTTGATGTAGTCGGCGTGGCCGGGAGCGTCAACGTGTGCATAGTGACGCTTCTCGGTCTCGTACTCCACGTGGGAGATGTTGATGGTGATACCGCGCTGACGCTCTTCCGGAGCAGAGTCAATGGATGCGAAATCGCGCATCACGTTGACTGCTGACGGGTGACGGTCTGCGAGCACCTTGGAAATAGCAGCGGTAAGAGTGGTCTTGCCGTGATCGACGTGACCGATCGTACCGATGTTAACGTGCGGTTTGGTCCGCTCGAACTTGGCCTTAGCCACTATGGTCCTCCTCGGGACTGTTCACCTGAACTTTGTGGGTTCAGATTGTTGGGTACTTGTCTTGTTTGTTAGGCCCACGAGCCTATTCGTTTGGGCTTAGTCTCCCTTGCCCTTCTGAATAATCTCGTCGGCTACAGCCTTCGGGACTTCAGAGTACGTCTCGAATGTCATGGAATACATTGCGCGACCCGAGGTCTTAGACCGCAGATCTCCAACGTAACCGAACATTTCCGACAATGGCACGAGTGCGCGAACAACTTTAACGCCGGTCGCATCCTCCATGCTCTGAATCTGCCCACGCCTCGAGTTCAGGTCACCGATGACATCACCCATATATTCTTCTGGGGTCCGCACCTCGACAGCCATCAAAGGCTCGAGCAGAACAGGGTTTGCCAATCTTGCGGCCTCTTTAAAGACCATCGAACCAGCAATTTTGAACGCCATCTCCGAAGAGTCGACGTCGTGGAACTGCCCATCCAGGAGTGTCACTTTGACACCCACAGTTGGGTAGCCCGCCAGAACGCCTACCTGCATAGCGTCCTGAATTCCAGCGTCCACCGAGGGGATGTATTCGCGAGGAATACGACCACCGGTGACCTTGTTATCAAATTCGTACATGGTCTCGCCCGTAATTTCGAGCGGCTCCATGCTGATCTGCACCTTCGCAAACTGACCAGATCCACCGGTCTGCTTCTTGTGGGTGTAATCAATCTTGTCCACGGTGCGACGAATGGTTTCACGGTAGGCAACCTGGGGCTTACCCACGTTGGCTTCCACGTTGAATTCGCGCTTCATGCGATCAACCAAGATGTCGAGGTGAAGCTCACCCATTCCCTTGATGACGGTCTGGCCAGTTTCCTGGTTCTGTTCCGTACGGAAGGTGGGGTCTTCTTCAGCAAGCTTCTGAATGGCCAAGGAAAGCTTCTCCTGGTCAGCCTTGGTCTTGGGCTCGATAGCAACCTCAATAACAGGCTCAGGGAAGGTCATGGATTCCAGTACCACGGGGTGAGTGGGGTCACACAGGGTGTCCCCGGTCGTGGTGTCTTTCAAACCAATGACGGCATAAATGTGTCCTGCGGACACCTTTTCTACCGGGTTTTCCTTGTTGGCGTGCATCTGGAAGATCTTTCCGATGCGCTCCTTCTTGTCCTTGGTGGAGTTAATCACCTGGGCACCAGAATCAATCGTTCCCGAATACACGCGAATGTAGGTGAGACGACCAAAGAAGGGGTGCACGGCAACCTTGAAGGCCAAGGCAGAAAAAGGCTCACCAGATTCTGGCTTGCGCGAGACAATCTTTTCAGCATCCCGGACATCGTGGCCTTCAATAGCAGGCACATCCAGCGGAGAAGGAAGGTAGTCAACAACGGCATCGAGCATCGGCTGGACACCACGGTTTTTGAAGGACGATCCACACAACACGGGGTAGGCCTCACCAGCGATGGTCAGCTGACGAATACCTGCCTTGAGTTCAGGAATGGAAATCTCGTCACCGCTGAGGAACTTCTCGAGAAGTTCTTCGTTAGCTTCGGCAACACCCTCGATCAGTGTGGCGCGGTATTCCTCGGCTTTAGCTTTGAGATCCTCAGGAATTTCCACGGTCTCGTAAGCGGCACCCAAGGTCACATCACCCTTGGAGTCACCAGGCCAAATCATGGCTTTCATTTCCACGAGGTCCACAACACCGGTGAAGGAGTTCTCGAACCCAATGGGCAACTGAATGACCAAAGGCTTAGCACCAAGGCGCTTGATGATGGTGTCGACGGTGAAGTAGAAATCAGCACCGAGCTTGTCCATCTTGTTGACGAAGCAAATACGGGGAACGTTGTACTTGTCAGCCTGGCGCCACACCGTTTCCGATTGTGGCTCCACACCCTCTTTGCCATCGAAGACAGCAACAGCACCATCGAGAACACGAAGGCTTCGCTCCACCTCTACGGTGAAGTCCACGTGGCCTGGTGTGTCAATGATGTTGATCTGGTTGTTGTCCCAGAAACAGGTGGTGGCAGCGGAGGTAATGGTGATGCCGCGCTCTTGCTCCTGCGCCATCCAGTCCATCGTGGCAGCACCATCGTGAACCTCACCGATTTTGTGGGAAATACCCGTGTAAAACAGAATGCGCTCTGTCGTCGTGGTCTTTCCCGCATCGATGTGGGCCATGATGCCGATGTTGCGGACCTTGTTCAGGTCAGTTAGCACGTCCTGTGCCACAGTGTTCCTCCGAGATTTAGGTGGTTAAACGAGGCTTTCGCCTGCGTCCTACCAGCGGTAGTGAGCGAAGGCCTTGTTGGACTCCGCCATTTTGTGGGTATCTTCTCTACGCTTCACCGCGGCGCCAAGGCCATTAGAAGCATCCAGAATTTCATTGGTCAAACGCTCGGTCATCGTCTTTTCACGACGATCTTTGGCGTAGCTCGACAGCCAACGCAACGCGAGAGTATTGGCACGGTGAGGCTTTACTTCCACCGGCACCTGGTAGGTAGAGCCACCCACGCGACGAGAACGAACCTCGAGGGTGGGACGGACGTTATCGAGTGCCTTCTTTAGCACGACGACGGCATCCTGGCCGCTTTTCTGGCCAACGCCTTCGAGTGCACCATAAACGATGCGCTCAGCGAGGCCCTTTTTACCAGCAACCAAAATCTTGTTAACCAGCTGAGACACTACGGGCGAACCGTAGACGGGGTCAGCAACAACGGGACGCTTAGGAGCGGGTCCTTTACGAGGCATTACTTCTTCTCCATCTTTGCACCGTAGAGGCTACGAGCCTGCTTGCGGTTCTTGACAGCCTGGGTGTCCAAGGCGCCACGGACGATCTTGTAGCGCACACCGGGGAGGTCCTTCACACGACCGCCACGAACCAAGACCATCGAGTGCTCTTGGAGGTTGTGGCCTTCACCGGGGATGTAGGCAGTTACTTCAGTTCCATTGGAAAGCTTCACACGAGCGACCTTCCGCAGAGCCGAGTTCGGCTTCTTAGGGGTCGTGGTGTAGACACGCGTGCATACGCCGCGCTGTTGTGGGTTGGCCTTCAGGGCAGGCGCCTTGGTCTTAGCGACCTTGGGCTTGCGTCCCTTACGGACCAACTGTTGAATCGTTGGCACAGTTCACTCCTTATTGGTGCTGCACGGTGACAGCTCATTGATGGTTATGACTGGATGGTGATGATGTGTTCCCCACCACCCAGCGACATCGCACCAAGTGCGCCGAGGCGACTAGTACTTGGTATGCCGTGGGGGTTGGCTTGATGGTGTTGCCACCATGGTTGCCCGTGGACCCTTGTTGTGGAAGTGATGACCCGAGCCTTCGCTACCCACGTTCGGGCAAAAAGACGGGCGTGCCATCGCACACACAAACTCCAAGAGTAATACCGAAAAAGCCGTTGGTCAAATGATTTCTGGACTTTGTGCCCAAATAATACTCAGGCACACCCCCGCCATCATCCAGGGGCCGAAAGCAATCGGGTCCCGCACGCTCCCTCGGCGAGAGAAGACCATGCCCAGCCCCTGCAGTGAACCTAGAAAAAACGCGGTCATTACCTGCACTATTTCCCATCCAGGATGCACAAAACCGAGGTAAAAACCAAGCCCTGCTTGAAATTTCACATCCCCCCACCCCAGTCCTCGCCCCGGCACCAGGGCAAGAAGCGCAAAGAATCCAGCGGTGAACACCGACGCCACAACGCCACCAGTGAGGCTCCCCACGCCCGGGTTCATCAGGGCCAATGTCACAAGTGCTGCACACAATGAGCCTGTGAGGCGATTGGGGAGACGGTGTTCTCGCAGGTCAATGACGCACAACCACAAGCCCACCACGCCCATACAGCCATGCATCAACCACTCTGTGACGCTCTGGGACATGCCTCCACGCTAAGCACCGCGATCACGGTAGCTGCTGCGTTATCCACAGGCTGGTGGCACGCCAGACCCACCGCGTCACCACAGTGTCTGTTAACGACGTCAGGGCCAGCAGAAGCTGGCCCTGACGTGGTGAGAAATGTTCTCGGTTATTCGTCCACCTTGGGAGAATCACTGCTTTCTTCTGCAGAGAACGATTCGAAGTCCACGAAGGAGAGATCATCCGCTGCCGCAAATTCACTGTCGTCTGCATAGAGGCGAGCAGGGTAGTGCTCTGCTCGAGCTTCCTCAGTGGGTTCGACCGTGACGTTGCGGTACTGGGCAAGACCGGTTCCCGCAGGAATCAGCTTTCCAATAATGACGTTCTCCTTGAGGCCAACCAGGGAATCACTCTTGCCCTGCATGGCAGCTTCGGTGAGCACTCGGGTGGTCTCCTGGAAGGAGGCCGCGGAGAGCCATGACTCGGTAGCCAGAGAAGCCTTGGTGATACCCATGACTTCCTGACGAGCCGACGCTGTCTTCTTGCCCTCCGAGAGCGCTTCACGGTTGAGAGAGTTGTACTTGGTGCGATCCACAAGCTCACCAGGAAGCAAGCTAGTTTCAGCGTGATCCACCACGGTGACCTTGCGCATCATCTGACGCACGATGACCTCGATGTGCTTGTCGTGGATGGGCACACCCTGTGAGCCATACACGCTTTGGACACCATCGACGAGGTGCTCCTGCACCGCACGGACACCCTTGACGCGAAGAACTTCCTTCGGATCCAGTGGTCCTTCGTGCAGTTGGGCACCCAGCTCGACGCTCTGGCCATCTTCGACCAGAAGAGTCATGCGCTTGGAAACCGTGTGAGTCACTTCTTCATCACCGTTATCGGGGATGAGAGTGATCTTGTATTGGGTTTCGGTCTCTTCAATGCTGATGCGACCATTGGCCTCACAAATCGGGCTGGAACCCTTGGGGTTACGAGCTTCGAAGAGTTCGGTCACCCGGGGAAGACCCTGGGTGATGTCATCAGCTGATGCGGAACCACCGGTGTGGAAGGTACGCATAGTGAGCTGCGTTCCTGGTTCACCAATGGACTGGGCCGCAATGATTCCCACGGCTTCACCCAAGTCCACGGCGATACCGGAGGCAAGGGAGCGACCGTAACAAGCGGCACACACACCCACGAGAGATTCACACACGAGGACCGAGCGAACGACGATCTCACGAACGCCACCGGTGACGAGCTGAGAAATCAGCACATCTCCGACATCGGAACCAGCGGGGGCAACCACTTTGCCCTTCTCGTCCACGGCATCCGCAGCGAGGTTGCGCGCATAGACCTCGTTTTCCACGTTGTCTTCGCGAACCCAGACACCCTCGTCGTTCTTGGTCGCAATCGGGAAGGTGATTCCCTTGGTGGTGCCACAGTCGCGCTCGCGAATGATGACATCCTGCGCCACGTCCACGAGACGCCTGGTGAGGTAACCAGAGTCGGCCGTACGCAAAGCGGTGTCGGCGAGACCCTTTCTCGCACCGTGTGTGGCGATGAAGTACTCAGCAACAGAGAGGCCTTCACGGTAGCTGGAGATAATCGGGCGGGCGATAACTTCACCACGGGGGTTGGAGACCAACCCACGCATACCGGCGATGTTTCCGACCTGCAACCAGTTACCACGAGCACCCGAAGTGACCATGCGGTTAATGGTGTTGTCCTCGGGGAAGGCAGCACGCATCTCGGTGTTGACTTCCTTCGTGGCAGCACTCCAGACCTCAACAAGTTCGCGTCGACGCTCAACATCAGAGATCAGACCCTTGTCGTATTGCGACTGAATCTTGTCCGCCAACTTCTCGTACTTGGCGATGATCTCTTTCTTGTTCTTGGGCGTGAGCACGTCGGAAAGCGCCACGGTCACACCAGAGCGAGTAGCCCAGTAGAAACCGGCGTCCTTGATGCGGTCAAGAGTTTCCGCCACGGCGACCTTGGGGTAGCGCTCAGCCAAGTCGTTCACCAAAGAGGAAATCAGACCCTTGTCGGCAACAGCTGCCACCCAGGGGTAATCCGCGGGCATCAGTTCGTTGAACAAAGCGCGACCCAGTGACGTTTCCTGGATAGCAGTGCTGCCCTGCACGAAGCCCTCAGGGGCATCAGCAAGGTAGAGGCTTTCGATACGAATCTTCACCACGGCGTTGAGGCTAAGGCTGTGCTGATCCATGGCCATGATGGCTTCCGAGATCGAGCTGAAGGCTCGTCCTTCACCCACAGCACCTTCCTTGACGGTGGTCAAGTGGTGCAGACCAATGATCATGTCCTGGGTAGGAACGGTCACAGGTCGGCCATCAGAAGGCTTCAAGATGTTGTTCGAAGCGAGCATCAAGACGCGAGCTTCGGCCTGAGCTTCCACCGAGAGCGGAAGGTGCACAGCCATCTGGTCGCCATCGAAGTCAGCGTTGAACGCAGCACAGACCAGGGGGTGAAGCTGAATCGCTTTACCTTCCACAAGTTGTGGCTCAAACGCCTGAATTCCGAGACGGTGAAGCGTTGGTGCGCGGTTGAGCAACACAGGGCGCTCGCGAATGATTTCTTCGAGAACATCCCACACCTCGGCACGGGAGCGTTCCACCATGCGCTTCGCGTTCTTGATGTTGCTGGAGTGACCCAGGTCCATCAGACGCTTAATCACGAAGGGCTTGAACAGTTCCAAAGCCATGATCTTGGGCAGACCACACTGGTGGAGCTTGAGCTGAGGACCGACCACGATGACCGAACGGCCCGAGTAGTCCACGCGCTTACCCAACAGGTTCTGGCGGAAACGACCCTGCTTACCCTTGAGCATGTCGGAGAGGCTCTTGAGCGGACGGTTACCCGTTCCGGTCACGGGGCGACCACGACGACCGTTGTCAAAGAGAGCGTCCACTGCTTCTTGCAGCATGCGCTTTTCGTTGTTGACAATGATTTCTGGTGCACCCAAGTCCAACAGGCGACGCAGACGGTTGTTGCGGTTGATCACTCGGCGATAGAGGTCGTTGAGGTCCGAGGTGGCGAAACGGCCACCATCGAGCTGAACCATGGGACGAAGCTCCGGTGGAATAACCGGCACAACCTCCAAGACCATCGAGGCAGGCGAGGCGCCTGTTTGCAAGAAAGCGTTGACCACTTTCAAGCGCTTGATGGCACGGATCTTGCGCTGGCCTTTCCCATTAGCAATCTCGTCGTGGAGCTTTTCGGCTTCCCCGGCGAGATCGAAGGCCTCGAGGCGACGACGGATGGACTCGGCACCCATGTGGGCTTCGAAGAACATGCCGTAACGATCCTGGACGTCCTGGAAAACGGCATCTTCAGCACGAAGATCGCCCACCTTGAGTGAACGGAAGTCATCCCAGACGCGCTCGAGGTGAGCAATCTCGTCATCGAAGCTCTTGCGAATAGAAGCAAGTTCCTTCTTGCCAGCGTCATCAGTCTTACGCTTCTGGTCAGCTTTGGCGTTGGCTTCTTCCAGCGCTGCGAGGTCCTTTTCCAGTTCCACCATGCGGTCGCTCAAGAGTGCGTCGCGCTCTTTTTCCGACTGCTTGATTTCCTGGCGAAGTTCCTTCTCCAGCTCGGGCAATTCGCGGTGGCGAGCTTCCTCGTCCACGTTGATGATCATGTAGGCGGCGAAGTAAATGACCTTTTCAAGGTCCTTCGGTGCCATGTCCAGGAGGTAACCCAAACGGCTAGGAACGCCCTTGAAGTACCAGATGTGGGTAACAGGGGCAGCCAATTCAATGTGGCCCATGCGCTCACGACGCACGGACGACTTGGTGACCTCTACTCCACAGCGCTCACAGACAATGCCTTTGAAGCGCACGCGCTTGTACTTGCCACACGCACACTCCCAGTCACGACTGGGTCCAAAGATCTGCTCACCGAACAAACCATCCTTTTCAGGCTTGAGGGTTCGGTAGTTGATGGTTTCGGGCTTCTTTACTTCACCATGCGACCAGCCACGGATGTTATCCGAGGTAGCAAGGCCAATGCGAAGGGCGTCAAATGTTGTTGCTTCCAGCACGATTAATCTCTCTCGTTAGTTCTTGACGTCTAAATTCTTAGATTTCGTCCACGGACGAAGTCTCGAAACGGGTCGAGATGTTGATGCCCAGTTCTTCCGCGGCGCGGTAGAGCTCGTCATCAGAATCCTTCAGCGAGACCACTTGCCCGTCTGCTGAGAGCACCTCCACATTGAGACACAGTGACTGCATCTCTTTCATCAACACCTTGAAGCTCTCGGGAATACCGGGCTCCTGAATGTTTTCGCCCTTCACGATGGCCTCATAGACCTTCACGCGGCCCAGGATGTCATCCGACTTGATGGTCAAGAGCTCCTGGAGAGCATAGGAAGCGCCATAGGCCTCGAGGGCCCACACTTCCATCTCACCAAAGCGCTGACCACCAAACTGAGCTTTACCACCCAAAGGCTGCTGCGTGATCATCGAGTACGGTCCCGTGGAACGGGCGTGAATCTTGTCATCGATGAGGTGGTGGAGCTTGAGGATGTACATGTAGCCCACCGAGATGGGGTCAGGGAAAGGCTCACCGGATCGACCGTCGAAGAGACGAGTCTTACCCGTGGAGTTCACCATCCGGTTGCCATCACGATTGACCAGTGTCGAATCGAGCAACCCGGCAATTTCTTCCTCGCTCGCACCATCGAACACCGGTGTTGCCACCTTGGTGCCGGGCAGTGCTTCCTTGGCGGAATCGGCAAGACGCTTGGCCCATGCGGGATCCCCGCTGACCTTCCAGCCCTGCTTGGCAGCCCAACCCAGGTGGATTTCCAGGACCTGACCGAAGTTCATTCGACCAGGAACACCCAGTGGGTTCAAAATGATGTCGACAGGGGTTCCATCTTCCAGGAACGGCATGTCTTCGATGGGAAGAATCCTGGCGATAACACCCTTGTTGCCGTGACGGCCAGCAAGTTTGTCACCTTCAGAGATCTTGCGCTTCTGGGCGATGTAGACCACGACGCGCTGGTTGACTCCCGAGCCAAGCTCGTCGTCACCATCCACGGCGTCGAACACCTTGACACCAATAATGGTGCCCTGCTCACCGTGGGGAACCTTGAGAGACGTATCGCGAACCTCGCGTGACTTCTCGTTGAAGATGGCGCGCAGAAGGCGCTCTTCCGCACTGAGCTCGGTTTCACCCTTCGGCGTAACCTTGCCCACCAAGATGTCGCCAGGGCGAACCTCGGCACCAATGCGAATGATGCCTCGCTCATCCAGGTTGGCCAACAACTCAGGAGAAACGTTGGGAAGGTCTCGGGTGATTTCTTCCTTACCGAGCTTCGTGTCTCGAGCGTCCACGTCATACTCTTCGATGTGGATCGAGGAGAGGGTGTCGTCCTTCACCAAGTCCTGAGACAAGATGATCGCGTCTTCGAAGTTGTAACCCTCCCATGACATGAAGGCCACCAAGAGATTCTTACCCAAAGCCAATTCGCCAGCTTCGGTGGCGGGGCCATCGGCAATAACGGAACCTTCGACAACCTTGTCGCCCACGTCAACGCGGACCTTGTGGTTGTAGTTGGTGCCCTGGTTAGAGCGGTCAAACTTACGCAAGACATACGTCTTGGTTCCACCCTTGTCCTGCTTGACCACAGCGTGGTCAGCGGAGACCTCGGTCACCACACCGGGAGCCTCAGCGACGATAACGTCACCAGCATCCACAGCGGCAAAGGATTCCATTCCGGTTCCCACCAAAGGCGACTCTGAAGCCAACAGCGGCACCGCTTGGCGCTGCATGTTCGCTCCCATCAGGGCGCGGTTAGCATCGTCGTGCTCGAGGAACGGAATCAGCGACGTAGCGACCGACACCATCTGGCGTGGCGAAACGTCTACGTAGTCCACCGTGTCGGGGGAGACGAGTTCAACCTCTCCACCCTTCTTACGGACCAACACGCGATCGACGGCAAAGGTGCCATCGGCGTTGAGGGGTGTTCCCGCCTGGGCGACGACAAACTCGTCTTCGTCATTGGCGGTGAGGTAGTCAATGTTCTTGCTGACCTTGCCCTTGGTGACGCGACGATACGGGGTCTCGATGAAACCAAAAGCGTTGATCCGAGCAAACGAAGCCAACGAACCGATCAGACCAATGTTCGGGCCTTCGGGAGTCTCAATCGGGCACATGCGGCCATAGTGCGACGAGTGAACGTCACGGACCTCAACACCTGCACGCTCACGGCTCAGACCACCTGGGCCCAGTGCCGAGAGACGACGCTTGTGGGTCAGACCCGAGAGTGGGTTGTTCTGATCCATAAACTGCGAGAGCTGGCTGGTACCAAAGAACTCTTTAATGGCTGCCACGACGGGGCGGACATTGATCAGGGTCTGTGGGGTAATCGCTTCGATGTCCTGTGTGGTCATGCGCTCGCGCACCACACGCTCCATACGAGAAAGACCCGTGCGGACCTGGTTTTGAATCAGCTCACCCACCGCGCGAATACGACGGTTACCAAAGTGGTCAATGTCGTCCACGTCGAGACGCAGTTCAACCTTCTTGCCCCCACGAGAACCTTCAATGTGGGTACGGCCATCGTGCAGAGCCACCAGGTACTTGATCGTGGCGACAATGTCTTCCACGGTCAACACTGAGGTGCCCAAAGGAAGCTCGAGACCCAGCTTGCGGTTGATCTTGTAACGACCCACCTTGGCTAGGTCATAGCGCTTGGGGTTGAAGAAGAAGTTATCCAAGAGCAAACGGGCAGCTTCTGCAGCAACCTGCTCGCCTGGACGAAGCTTGCGGTAGATGTCTTTCAGGGCTTCTTCTTTGGTGAGAATAGTGTCCTTCTCCAGAGCTTCTTCCACCGAGGGGAAACCCTTGAAGTGCTCACGGATTTCCTCGGTGGTCATGCCCAGAGCCTTCAAGAAAACAGTCACGGACTGCTTACGCTTACGGTCGATGCGAACACCCACCTGGTCCTTCTTGTCGACCTCGAACTCCAGCCATGCGCCACGGCTGGGAATAATGCGAACGGAATGAATTTCCTTGTCGCTGAGTTTGTCCAGCGAGGTGTCGAAGTACACACCGGGACTACGCACCAACTGAGACACCACGACACGCTCGGTGCCGTTGATGATGAAGGTTCCCTTTTCGGTCATCAAGGGGAAGTCACCCATGAACACTGTCTGGGTCTTGATTTCACCGGTGAGGTGGTTCATGAATTCTGCTTCGACATAGAGCGGAGCGGCATAGGTCTTGCCACGCTCCTTGCACTCGTCGAGTGAATACTTCTCGTCCTCGAGGTAAGGGTTGGAGAACGACAGTTGCATCGTTTCTCCACTGTCTTCGATGGGCGAAATCTCTTGGAAGATCTCCTGAAGCCCACTGCGGTCCGAAACGATGGTCTCGCCGGCAGCTTTCGCCGCGGCAACACGCTTCTTCCAGACTTTCGAGCCGACAAGCCACTCGAAGCTCTCGGTCTGCAACGCAAGCAGATCCGGAACCTCGACGGTGTCGCTGATTTTGGCGAACGACAGTCGCTGGGCGACTCGACCGTTCTTGGCAGTTGTAGATGATGCGGAACGCGCTGCAGCCAAGGGTAATTAACCTCCAGGGCCCTCATTAGGAGCCTCATTGTGGGTGACCAAACCGGAAAAGCATCGCCTGGAACTCAGCACAAGGAGTTCACCCCGCCGCTATACTCGGGGCTCTCGAGTCGACCACAATTTGACGGCACGAGAAGTCAGGGAAGCAAACCTCCACTGTATACGGTTTGATAACGATTTGTCTAGCCCGAGAGTTAACCTGCTAAGGGGGCACTGCTTGGGGATAAGGTCCGCGCGAGAATCTCCGCTTCGTTACCCTGGGGTGATGGCCGAATCAGGGTGGGTGGAACAGCGAGCTGCTGAGCTCCTCGAAGCCCACGGACTTTCTCCGCAGTGGAGTTTTGGCTGGGATCGGGCCAAAACACGCTTTGGCCAGTGCGACCATCACCATCGGCGCATTTCTCTTTCGCGCTACCTCGCTACGGCGGGAAGCCTGGAAGAAGTTGACCAGGTGTTGTTACACGAAGTTGCCCATGCGCTAGCAGGCAGTCGAGCAGGACATGGACCGAGATGGCGCAGCATTGCTCAGTCTTTGGGCTACACCGGTGGGCGCACCCACACCGCTTCGCTTGATCGCTCCCATGCCCGATGGATTGGGGTGTGCCCGAGTGGGCATGAAATTGCGCGCTACCGTCGCCCGGGTAAACCTGTGTCCTGCGCTGCGTGCGATCGCCGATTCAATAGCAACCACCTCATCGCCTGGTCAGAAAGTGTCCATTACTCGGCGATCGTCACTTCTTTCCAAAAACAGACGTAACCGGCAAAGTCTGCCCCGACACGATCCGTCGCTCCGGGTCGCAATTCGTTGTAGGAAAAAGCCCGATCTTGATACGACTTACCCTCGAGAGAAATCGTGTAGTACTGGCACTCCCCTTTCCAAGAGCAGGTGTACGCAGTGGGGCTAGGGGTGAGGTACCCGAAATCGACACTGGCCGGTGGGAAGTACCAGTTTCCTTCAATGCGAATCAAGTCTGATTCGGGTGCCTGGGCAATGACGTGTCCATCGATAGTTGCTTTCATACTCGCCACGCTAGGCCCGAGGGCTGAATGCCAGGTGAATAGGTAACACTGGGGGCGTGAAAGTTTCTCTTCGTGTGATGTTGCCGTGCACCGTCAGCGAAGCCTGGGCGGCTTTGCATGATCCCGCGGTGTTCACCGCTGTGTCGAAACCCTTTCTGCGGTTTAGACCCCTTAATCCTGAAGAGTTCCCGAAGGCCTGGTCTACCGGTTCGACCTATGTGGTCGAAGGTCTGGCACTGGGCTTCATTCCTCTGGGTCACCAGGAAATCAATCCCGTCACCACCGAATCCGATACCGAGAAGACCTTTAGCGATAACGGTCGAGGTATTTCGGGAGCACTGGGCTTAGTCTCTTCGTTTCAACACCGGATGACCCTGCGACCCAGTGGGGTCGGGCCTACCGAATTGCAGGATGAACTGGAATTTGATGCGGGTGTTCTCAGTCCTCTTTTTTGGCTGGGGTTTCGAATGTTCTGGTGGTGGCGCCATCGCGTAATGAAAAAATTAGTGTCCTCGTGGCGAAGCAAAGCAGGACTCTCGTGGGATGAGCGCTACACGCGGAAAAAGTGGAGTGGCAACCCCAACGCCAGCCTGGTGGCGGCGGTATCAGGCCTCACCCCCGGGACCGCCCTGGATCTTGGGTGCGGGGAAGGTGCCGATGCCCTGTGGCTTGCCGAACAAGGCTTCGAGGTCACCGCGCTGGATGCGTCACCGCTTGCGTTAGCCCGCGGGGAAGAACATCGAAGGGCGCAGGTGACACGGGACCACCAGCCTCGAATTATTCGCTGGATCGCTCAAGATGTGATCACTGAGCCCTTACCCGAATCCCCTACAGGGTTTGATCTCATCACCGCTAGTTTTTTTCATGTACCTGCGACCGAGCGCAAGCGCGTGTGGAAAAAGATGGTGGCAGCGCTTGCCCGCGGCGGAACCCTGGTCATTATTGGCCACGCCATCGAAGAAGCCACCAGTGGTGTGCATGGTCCACCCCAACACCTGCGCTTTGATCACGCAGAGCTCCGGGGCGCAATACCGAAGAGCTGGAGCAGCGTCAAGGTTGAGCAACGCACGCGAGAGCAACGAGGGAGCGATGGTGCGGTGCACACCGTCACCGACACTGTCTTGGTGGCTCAGCGCTAAGACGCTTCTAGCTCAGTGCGCCCACGGTGGCCAGCGCAGCTTTGAGTAACGCCCCCCGCCCACCTTCGAGCTCTCGCAAGACCTCCACCGACGTGGCTTCCTCTGGAGTCATCCACGTCATATCTAGCGCGTCTTGACGGGGTTCGCAGGTCCCCGTTACCGGCACCACGTAGACCAGCGAGACTGCGTGTTGGCGGGAGTCGTGAAACTTCGAACCAGGAAAGGGAAAGTATTCCGCGATGTGCGCAGGTTGTGCCGCCGGCGGTAACTGGGGAAAGGCCATCGGACCCAAATCCTTTTCGAGGTGTCGGAAGAGAGCATCGCGCACACTTTCACCAAACATCACCCGACCGGCAACGAGAGCCCGGGCAATGGAGCCCTCATTCGACACCCGAAGCATCAGACCGACCTCGGTGACCTCCCCCATGCCATCGAGTCGCACAGGAACTGCCTCCACATAGATCAGCGGCATCCTTTGGCGAATCTCTGAGAGCTCATCATCCGAGAGCCAACCAGGGTTGGGGTCGGGGGTTCGGGTCGAGGACATAGTTCCTTTTTACTCCGATTCGCCAGAAATGCGAGCCCCCGCTGAGACCAAAGCCTCGCGCAGCGAGTCAGCATCAACACGCCATTGGGAATGCCACGCATCATTAATCAGCACGACCGGGACGCTATCGGTGTAAGCGGCTTCCCATTCCGGGTTTTCGCTCACCATCCGATGAGATATTTCTACGTTAGAAAAGTCGCTGGTCGATTGGGTGATGACCTCCCAGGCATCGTCGCAGAGGTGGCATCCCTCGCGGCTGAACATGACTAGGGAAATCGAATCCATACGCAAAGCCTATGCTGAACAGCGATGACCCCCTCAATAAACTCCACAGGCCCCTCGGTTCCCACTCCGGTTATCGCCTTCGTGGATGTCGATAACACCCTGGTCAAAGGGGCCAGCATTTACATGTTTGCTATCGAGGCGTGGAAATCAGGCTTCATCAAATGGCACCACGTCATTCCGGCTCTTTTTCAACAGCGCTACTTCATCCGCAAAGGCGAAACCAGCAAGCGCATCACCTCCACCCGAGAGCGTGCCCAAGCCTTAGTCGCCGGACACAGCGAGGCTGACTTTAATCAGGTTGCCGAAATTGCCTGGCGGCGATCGATTGCCCCCAAAGTTTTTGACGACATGGTGGTGCGACTCCAAGAGCACCTGAGTCACGGGGATCAAGTGTGGTTGCTCACCGCGAGTCCCCAAGCTCTGGCCTCGGTGATGGCCCGCGACCTTCGTCTCACCGGAGCGATTGGGACCACAGTCGAAGTTGTCGATGGAGCCTTCACCGGAAACATCGAGGGGGAAATGCTCCATGGCCCCAAGAAAGCCGAGGCTGCCACAGAACTAGCAGAGCGCTTAGGGGCGAAACTAGAAGACTGCTATGCCTACTCCGATTCGGCGGCCGATATTCCACTGCTCGAGTTGGTGGGTCACCCCAGTGCAGTTAACCCCGATGCAGAGCTCTTGGCCCACGCGGAGCAACGCCACTGGCCGATCATCTGGCCAGAGGAGACCAAGAAAAACAAACGCCGACGGTCTTAGTGGGCAGAGAAAAGCGCTGGCCCCGAGGATTCTCGTGAACCAGCGCGCTAACCAGTGTCGCTACTTCTTATTGCGACGCTGGTGGCGAGTCTTGCGAAGCAACTTACGGTGCTTCTTCTTCGCCATACGCTTGCGACGCTTCTTGATAACTGAGCCCATTAAGTGTCCTTCAAACCTTGAGTCTTTAATGCGTGTCGCCCGGGCGCGGACAACTTAGGGAGTCTAGCGCAGTGCAGCCGGCTCAGCCGACCTGGTTCATGTCGCCGAGGTCATGCTGCCCAAAGAGCATGCTGGTCACCGCTGATTCGGGAATACGAAACGAGCGACCAAAGCGCACTGCGGGAAGTTCACCCGAGTGGACCAATCGATACACCGTCATAGTCGATACCCGCATCGCATCGGCAACCTCGGCCACCGTGAGAAAGTTCATCGCTGAGAGAGGGGATGCCATGGGACTCTCCTCGTGTGCTCAGGTGGGATACGAACTACCTGTCACACCATAGAGGCCACGTTGGCCTGTGTAAAGAGTTTTATCGTCGCGTTCCCAGCACCACGCCATCGAGAAAAGCCATGACGTCTGTGAGCAGGGATCCCGCCGCGCGACCCAGCGGAGCTAGATCCACGAAAGGAACCGCCGCATCTTTATCGAGGGCTTCAGGCGAGGCGGTGGCAGAAACGCGTGTCCCCCCGACCCATGTTCTGACGGCACCCAGCGCGGCATCATCAAATCGGTAGTAGCGATGTTGGCCGTCTTCTCGAACAGACACTAAGCCACTTTCTCGCAGTACTTTGAGGTGCTTAGACACCGTGGGCTGGGTGATACCCAGGGACTCCACCAACTCCCCCACACTCATCTCACGCTGGGGGTGAGAGGGCGATCGCAACAAGTCCACAATGTCGCGTCGGATGGGGTCAGCGAGGACGTCAAAGAGATCGGTCATAACTCAGTAGCGTACAAGTTCTCGTGCAGGAGTACTATGGCGGGCGTTGTCCCAGGTGCGGATGAGGAAGAAGGCAGGGCGAGTGTCGTCGTGGCTAGGTTCACTCAAACGGCGCGTTGCTGGCATGACCAGGAGACGCTCTGCATCGCAGCAGCGCCTGAACCGTTATCAAACCCCTCGGGGATTTGGCCGATTTCTTGCTCTGCTTCAAGGCGCCCTGGGAGGGCAAGCAGCCACGTTGACCGTGGTTGTTTTTCTCGTCTTAGTGACCATCACAGCGACCCTGTTAATGCTGCCTCAGGCGTCCGCTTCCGGGGTAGCCACCGCACCTGCCGATGCCCTCTTCACCGCGGTATCGGCAATCTGTGTCACCGGACTCACGGTGGTGAATATGGCGACTCACTGGTCGGCCTTTGGCCACACGGTCATCTTTATCGCCTTGCAGGTAGGCGGTATGGGAGTGATGACGCTGGCCACACTGCTCGCCGTTATCGCCTCGAAGCGTTTAGGACTCTCGGTGCGAAAAATGATGGCCGGGGATGTGGATCCTTCTCGCCTGCACGAGCGCGATGACTTAGAGGGTCACGGCATGCGCCTCGGTGACGTGAAGGGATTGCTCAAGACAGTCTTCATCAGTGTGATCGCTATCGAGTTGGTGCTTGCCGCCATCATTATTCCCAGGCTCTATGTTGCGGGCCTGGACCTCACCTCTGCGTTGTGGCAAGGCGGCTACCTCGCTGTTTCCGCGTTCACGAACACCGGTTTTGTTCCGCTGGTGGATGGACTGTCACCGTTTGCTGCCGACCCTGTGATGGTCTTCACCATCGGCATTGGTGTGTTTTTGGGCAGTATCGGCTTTCCCGTTATCTATGCCATTGCCCGGGCTGTTCGCACCGCGCGCCGGCGTCGATTGGGCAGCACCTGGGATCACGCCCGCCTGGGTGTGCATGCGAAACTCACACTGGCCACGACAACCATTTTGTTAGTGTTGGGTGCCCTGGCAATTGGCGTCTTGGAGTGGGGCAACGAGAACACACTGGGTGGACAACCCGGCGAAGTTCGCCCGATGACCGCACTGTTCACCTCGATGATGGCGCGCTCTGGTGGATTCAACACAGTGGATACCTCTGAATTTGGTGGAGCCACCCTCTTAGTCCTCGACATGCTGATGTTTGTCGGTGGTGGTTCAGCCTCCACCGCGGGGGGAATCAAAGTGACGACCTTGGCCATTTTGTTCCTCGCCGCCTTTGCGGAATCTCGCGGGGATCAAGACATCGTTGCCTATGAGCGTCGCATCCCCTCGGACACGGTGCGCCTTGCGGTGAGCGTGGTGTTGTGGGGAGCGAGCATTGTTGCCATCGCCACCATCGCCCTGTTGCGCATCACGGACGCACCGCTGGAGCGCGTGCTCTTTGACGTAATCTCTGCCTTTGCCACCTGTGGTTTGAGCGCTGGACTCACCACCAACGATTTGCCCGATGCCGCCAAATACGTCTTAGCCGCCACCATGCTGCTGGGTCGTGTTGGTACAGTGACGCTGGCGACTGCTTTGAGTGGAACCCACCGTCAGACGGTATATCGCCGGGCAAAAGAAAGGCCGATCGTTGGTTGAGAAAATTCCGCATGATGCACCGGTATTAGTCATTGGTTTAGGACGCTTCGGCGCCGCCACCGCCGGAGAACTCGACAAGCTTGGACGCGATGTTCTTGCCGTTGACGAGGATCCGGCTTTGGTTCAAAAGTGGGCTGAGCGCGTGCGCCACACCGCCGTCTTGGACGCCAGAAATATGAGTGCACTAGAACAAATTGGTGCCCGGGATTTCCCGATCGCCGTGGTGGCCACGGGATCCTCTATTGAAGCCAGCGTGCTGATTACCACCAACCTGGTCGATCTCAAGGTTCCCCAAATCTGGGCCAAAGCCATTAGTGAATCCCACGGAAAAATCTTGACGCGTATTGGAGCTCACCGAGTTATTTATCCTGAGCGCGAAGCCGGCGAGCGAGTAGCGCACTTGGTCTCGGGGCGCATGATTGACTTCATTCGCTTTGATGACAACTTTGCCCTGGTGAAGATGTATCCACCCAAGCCCATTCGGGGTCTTTCCTTGACCGATTCCAAGGTGCGCTCGAAATACAACATCACCGTGGTGGGGGTTAAGTCGCCTGGGAAACCCTTTACCTACGCCACGGAAAAGACTGTGGTTACCAACCACGATCTGATTATCGTTTCGGGCACCAACGAGGACATTGAAACTTTCGCAGCGCTGGATAAATAACTAGTCGCCGGCGAGCTCCTGTGCTCGAGCGATTGCTGCAGCACTGGCTTGGCGAATAATGCTGGGCAGATCGGCTGCGGCATAAACGTTAAGGGCCGCTTCGGTCGTGCCCTGGGGGCTCGTTACGGCCTCCCGTAATTCGTGAGGAGCCTGGCCAGATTGTTCTAGTAAGGCGAGCGCGCCGACGAACGTTCCTCGAATCATCACCTCGGCTTGGTCTGGACTAAAGCCCAATTCACCCGCCACTTCAAGAAACTTCTCCATAAAGAAATACACATAAGCAGGGCCCGAACCCGAGAGCGAACTCAGGGCATTGATCTGTTCCTCCGCAATCACCAACACTTCCCCGACGGTGCCAAAAAGAGTTTCCACCTCACGGGATTGGTCCGGGCTCACCGTGGTGCCAATACTCATCCCGGTCACGCCTTTACCCACCCCCGAGGGCGTGTTGGGCATAGCCCGCACGAGGGCTCCTGGCCATACTTTTTCCATCGTAGGAATCGTGATTCCCGCCGCCACACTCACCATCACGGCATCAGGGTGGGCCTGGGAAGAAATCTCGCCAAGCAATTCCACTATTTGATAGGGCTTCACACCTAAGACAACAAGGCGGGCGGTCTCCAGGGCCCATGCATTGGCATCGCTATCTTCTTCGAGGCTCTTCGCTTCCACCCCGCTGGCTCGGAGTGTGTGGGCGGAGGCCGCACTGCGAGTGGTTACTCGAATACTCTCAGCCTCGATTCCTGGTGCGAGCAGACCACGCAGGATGGCACCACCCATATTGCCCGTGCCCAAAATTGCCACCGAAGGAAGAATTGTGCTCATCTTCTAAGTGTAGATTGGTGCCAAGCTGTCACAGACGACACGGACGATTTTTGAGGTATTCGGTATGGGTGGAAAAAAGAAATCGCAAGAATCCCTTCCCGAGCGCGGTCCGATTCTGGCCGCACTAATGGACACTCCCGACGCCCAGTCCGTCTTGCGCTTGAGCGTGGTGGCCGAACCCGATGGTCACTGGGTCATTGCCGCCACGGTGCAAATGATTGATTCGCTGCCCGTGTATGTGCTCTCCCACGCCCTCGATGACGCGAAGCGGCGTGTTCGAGAGGTAGTAGGCGACACGGTCGAGGTCTATATTGAACCTGAGTTGGTGCGAGACCCTGCTTTAGAGGCTCCCGCCACCGATGTCATCGTCATCAAAGCATCCGATTAAAGAAAGGCACCCCCATGGAGCTCGCCCGCAATCTAGGACTGATCGTTCACTTCTTAGGCCTTGCCATGATTCTGGGGCCGTTTCTTGTTCAGATGCGATCCCACTCGGGCTACTCGTTTGGGTGGGTAGCAACGGGTGCGCTTCTCCAACTTCTCTCCGGTAGCTTCCTGACCGTTGTGGCAGAAATGCGCCTGGCCGAGGACCCCGATGAGTCGGTCAACCACATGAAAATTGGCGTCAAACTGCTACTGGCACTGGTCATCCTCGTAGTCGCCCTGGTGGGCCGCTCCAGGATGAAGAAGATTCCTACCGGGTCTTCGCCTCGTAAGCTTCTGCCTCTGCTGCACATCGCAGGGTTCTTGGCCCTGACCGATCTCGCACTGGCGGTGCTGTGGCCGGGCGTAGTGACCTAGGTCTATTTCTCGGCAAAGAAATCAGCCAGCAGGGCCCTACATTGTGCTTCGCTGATTCCCCCGATCACTTCCGCCACCCGGTGGGGCAGTGATCGATCGCGCACGAGATCATGCTTACTCCCCGCGGCCCCTGCCTTGTCATCCCAGGCGCCAAAGACCAACCGGGAGATCCGGGCCTGAGCGATAGCCCCGGCACACATCACACAGGGCTCCAGAGTGACCACAAGGGTGTGCTGGGACAGATTCGCGGTACCTAAGGCTTTGCCCGCTGCTCGCAAGGCCACTATTTCCGCATGGGCCGTGGGGTCGCTATCGCGCTCTTTGGTATTCACGCCCTGGGAGATGACATACCCCGCGGGGTCCAGCACGAGTGCCGCCACCGGGACGTCTCCCGTGGCGAGGGCAGTCTGGGCAAGCTCAATCGCATCGGCCATGAGGTCTTCATCACTGCGCATGGACACAGACTATCCAGACGATTCTGCTCCCGAGCCTCAGGTAGTGTGAAGCGCATGCAGGTACACGTCGCCGATCATCCCCTCATCTCCCACAAGCTCAGCCTGTTGAGGGATAAGAGCACACCCTCTCCGACCTTTCGAGCCCTCACCTCCGAGCTCGTCACGCTGTTGGCCTATGAGGCGACCCGCCACATTCGCGTCGAAGACCAAGAGATTGTCACACCGGTGACCACGACGGTGGGGAAAAAACTTGCACAGCCACGACCCGTGGTGGTCCCCATTCTTCGCGCCGGGCTGGGGATGCTCGAGGGAATGGTGGCGTTATTGCCCAGTGCTGAGGTGGGCTTCTTAGGAATGGTGCGTAACGAAGAGACCCTTCAGCCGAGCGTCTATGCCGAGCGTCTACCCGAAGACCTCGCCGATCGTCAGTGCTTTGTCCTGGATCCGATGCTGGCCACGGGCGGGTCTCTATTGCAAGCCATTAACTTCGTCTTCGCCAAAGGCGCCAGGGATGTCACCGCGGTGTGTTTACTCGCAGCCCCCGAAGGACTGGCGGCCATCGAGAAAGCCCTCGATGGTAAAGACGTGACCATCGTGTTAGGCGCCCTCGATGAGAAACTCAATGAGCACGGATTTATCGTGCCGGGCCTGGGCGATGCCGGAGATCGACTCTATGGAACCGTGGGCTAATAACGCACAAAGACTTGACGCCTGGGGCCTTGCCTGGCCATAATCAAGCCATGACACTCCAGGACAACACAGGTCGCTACGACCTCACTGCGCGCCTGGCTCTGTGTCGCTGTCGAATGTGTGCCTAATCAACCCCACACCTTCTTATCCCAGGCCTTAGGCCCTAACGAATCGACAGCACATGACTTCTCCCTCGTCTAACGAACCGCGAGGTTTTGCCCTCTATGTGGGTATTACCGAAGATGATGCGAAAGCGGCAGGGGTGTCCCTGCAGCACATCGTCACAGAGCTCAAGACAACACTCAACGCCATGGTTCCCGAGACCCACACCCATGCCGCCATCGCACTTGCTCCGAAAGGGGCCGGTGGCCGCGATCTGGACATTGTCCGAATGGCGCTTCATGATCCCGCTGCTTTAGCGAAACTGAAGCCAGCCTCCAGCACCAACGAGTATGAAGTGGTCATTGATATTTCTCGCAAGCGCGTGGAAATCGGCGACGAGATGGCGCCGTTGACCTATAAAGAGTTTGCGCTGCTGCAGTTCCTGGTCCTGCGCGAAGGCCAGACTGTCAAACGCGAGACCATCATCGAAGCGCTCTGGGCCGCCGATGACGAAGACATCCCGAATTCCCGAACTATCGATGTGCATATTCGCAGGCTTCGCTCCAAATTGGGCGCATACGAAGATATTGTCCGCACGGTGCGAGGTGTGGGGTACCGCTTTGATCGCCATGCCGATGTGACTATTTACTACGGCGTCGCTCCGTCACCGGACATGATTTAGCGCCGAAAAGATTGCTCCCGGCGGCGCTCTAGACGCCGTTACCATTTTGTTATATAGTCGCATCATCGTCAGTTGTTAGCTGGTTCAGCTCTCGACAGTGTGATGGAAAGACACTCTTGGTGCAAGGGAAATAGGGCCGGTCGCTCGCCTCAGCGGCCGGCCCTTATCTTTGCTCCGCCAGACTCTTCCTCACTCCCAGCAAGGCGCTCTACGCTGGTGCCATGAGCGCTTCACCGAGCATTGTGTGGTTTCGCCACGACTTGCGTTTGGCCGATAACCCCGCCCTCCAGGCAGCCCTTGCTCGCGGCCAACAGATGGTGTTGCTCTACATCCACGATGACGTCTCTCCCGGGATGCGTCCTATGGGCGGGGCGAGCGCGTGGTGGACCCATCACTCGCTGGTGTCCTTGGCTAACGATATTCGGGCTCTGGGTGGGCAGCTCGTGCTCCGCCAGGGTCCAGCCCACGACATCATCACTGCCTTGGTGGAACACACCGGAGCCGGGGGCGTGTATTGGAATCGACGCTATGGCCGATCTCGCGACGGGGACCAAGCGCTAAAGACACACCTGCGAAACGCTGGTGTCATCTGTGAAAGCTTCGGCGGAAACCTACTATTTGAACCCTGGAGCGTAGCCACGGGCGAAGGCAAACCTTTTCGCGTGTTTACCCCTTTTTGGAGGGCCTGTGTAGCAAGTGAGCCGCCTCGCCTGCCGCTACCCGCACCCACGTCCCTCGAGTGCGTGCCCGGCATAGCCAGCGACGAGATTGAGACCTGGGATCTCACCCCCCACTCCCCCGATTGGTCGGCAGAGATTGCTCAGATGTGGACACCGGGCGAGGCCGGAGCCCATGCGCGCCTGGAGGACTTTATCGAGAATATTTTGCGGGAGTATCACCGCCGTGATGAGCCCGGACCGATTACGACGTCTCGCCTTAGCCCTCATCTGCGCAGCGGTGAAATCAGCCCCCAGAGCATTTGGTATGCGCTTGAGAGGAACCTGCCGGGAGATGCCCAGGCCAACAAAGCCAAATTCCTCAGTGAAATTGGCTGGCGAGAATTCTCGTACAACATCTTGTATCACTTCCCCGAGCTCGATACCGCGAATTTTCGGCCGGAATTCGATCGCTTCCCCTGGGGAGAGCCCGAGGCTTCAGCGCTGAGAGCCTGGCACCAAGGCCGCACCGGCATTCCTCTGGTGGATGCCGGAATGCGGGAGCTGTGGCACACCGGCTACATGCATAATCGGGTTCGGATGGTCACCGCATCGTTCTTGATTAAGAACCTCCTGGTGGATTGGCGCGTGGGGGAATCCTGGTTCTGGGACACGCTCGTAGATGCGGATGAAGCCAACAACCCCGCTAGTTGGCAATGGGTAGCCGGAAGTGGCGCGGATGCGGCACCCTACTTTCGAGTATTTAACCCCGTTCTCCAGGCAGAAAAATTTGACCCGGAGCAGGTCTATATCAAGCGTTGGATTCCCGAAATCGGCACGGACGCTTACCCCGATAAGCCCGTTGTTGATCTCAAAGCCAGTCGGGAAGTCGCCTTGGCAGCGTTTGCGAAACTTAAGGGCGAGCGCCCACCTGAGTAACGCATCGAGCAGAGAGCTCAATAGCCCGCTGCGCAGAAGCAACAATGGATGCTCCCCCAGCTAATCCAGCCAAAATCCCCGCGTTAAAGGAATCACCCGCACCCGTGGGATCCACCACGCTGAGATGAGGTGCTTCGATGTGGTGACTACTTCCGTCCTCCCAGACCA
>Ga0209652_1000813_pt1 | contig 26238 bp, 24 predicted proteins | sample SaaInl74LU_5_DNA_FD_184641 | JGI IMG/M metagenome (GOLD analysis project Ga0209652, IMG submission 184641) | Marine microbial communities from expanding oxygen minimum zones in the Saanich Inlet - ESP_74LU_5_DNA (SPAdes) (version 2) | ecosystem: Environmental > Aquatic > Marine > Intertidal zone... | reverse complement strand
CCTTTCTGCGCGTTCAAAAGGCTATTCGCTCGATAGAGCAGATAGTGAACGGCTGTTATAGTGAGTGGATCGTTGAATTTTAATAGAGATTGATCGTTTATGACACAGAGTATGACCGCATTTGCGCGCAAAGAGGCGACTTATTCGTGGGGAAACCTGAGTTGGGAGCTGCGTGCGGTGAATCATCGTTATCTGGAACCGCAGTTAAAGATTCATGATGCTCTGCGAGATATCGAGCCGGTAGTGCGTGACAAGCTGCGCTCGAACCTGAGTCGCGGCAAGATTGAATGTACGTTGCGTTTCCATGCCGAGTCAGGCGCTTCAACGATTGAGGTTGACTCTCACCGAGTCGCTGCCCTAGTTGAAGCCTTGGAACAGATAAGGTCTCACTCGAGTGATCTTGCCCCCGTGGATCCGCTGGCACTGCTGCACTATCCGGGCGTGCAAAAGAGTGCCGGCATCGATACTGATGCGGTGCTCAGTGCCGCTGCGGCACTGTTGGATGAGACGCTGGAGCAATTTATCGAAGCGCGCAAGCGCGAAGGGGTAGAGCTCGCCCGACTGATTGAGCAACGGCTCGACGCCATTGATCAAATCGTGGTGGAGGTTCGTCGCTTGATGCCAGAGATCCTGCAGGCGCAGCGTGGTAACTTGCGTCAACGCGTCGAGCAGCTTGGCGTGGACCTGGATCGTGAACGCCTGGAGCAGGAAGTTGTAATGCTGGCGCAGAAAGCCGATGTGGCTGAAGAGCTTGATCGTCTCGAAACTCACGTGAATGAGGTCAGGCGTGCGTTAAAGCAGAAAGGCCCCGTCGGTCGTCGCCTTGACTTTCTAATGCAGGAACTAAACCGTGAAGCCAACACGCTTGGTTCGAAATCAATAGTGACCAGCACCACGGCTTGCTCGGTTGAGCTGAAGGTGTTGATTGAGCAGATGCGCGAGCAGATCCAGAATATCGAGTAAAATCCTGGTTTGTCTCAATTCGTCCTAAAAGCCCAGTAGATACTGGGATTTTTATTGAGCTATGTCCGGTAAAGTCCGGTTATGTATTTCTAAATCCAATTTTTAATGGTGGGTATGTTGGTGGGTATTTCGATGTTTACTGGAATGAGAGTGGTGGGTATTATCTGAATTCTCCAGGCAAAAAAACTACCGGTGCACCAATGAGTAAATCTGAAAATCTTACCGTCAAAGAGGTTCAATCGAAGGTAAGTAAAGGATCAGTTGGCCGTTATGCTGATGGGGGTGGTCTGTACTTGGTCGTTCCAAAATCCGGCTCCGCATATTGGATGTTGCGTTATTCAGCGAACAAGAGGCGTAAAGAGATGACGCTCGGTAAGTGCACCGACCTATCGCTCAAGGATGCGCGGTTTGAGGCTGCATCTAAGATGAAGCAACTCCGAGAAGGCGTTGATCCTCTGCTAGCAAAGCGTCGTGAAGAGCAGGAGAGTATACAGACTGTGGATGACTTGTTTGCAGACTGGTATCCAACTCTCGTATCTAGATTGAAACACCCAGAGATTCCAAAGCGTGTCTACGAGAAAGAGATTGGTCCTCAGATTGGTGAGTACAAACTAGGTCAGGTTACCGCGCGTGATATCCGTAGCATCATCGAGTTAATTAAGAAGTCAGGAAGAATGGCAATTGCGAATGACGCTTTGGGTTACTGTAAACAGCTATTCAATCACGGGGTAAAGCTCGACTTGATTGGGCTAAATCCGGCCTCACCGTTCACTTTCAAAGACGCTGGTGGGTTAGAGAAAAGTAGAGCGCGCGCGCTTACAGAGTCTGAATTCAGACACTTTCTTGACGTTGCTAGACAGAACAGCAAAAGCTTCAGCCGTGACAATTACCTTGCCTGTCTCCTGTTGGTGACTTTAGGCGTTCGGAAGTCAGAACTTTGTGAAGCAAAGTGGGAGGAGTTTTCCCTCGTAGATGGTATTTGGAAGCTTCCAGCGGCAAGGAGCAAAACAGGAGTCGGTCTAGATATACCGTTATCTCCAATTGTGGTTGCCTGGCTGCAAGAATTGGAAGTTAGAGCCATTGGCTCCGAGTATGTCTTCCCAAGTCGCAGAATGGCCAGCAAGCCTCACATGGGACCGGATACATTGAACCGAGCAATCTCGAAGCTCTTCGGCCGCGAGGCGGGTAAGAAGAAGCAACCACCGAACTTGATGGGCGATATGGAGCATTTCACAGTCCACGACTTGCGACGAACCTGTCGAACGCTTTTAGCGCAGCAAGGAACACCGGGTCATGTGGCGGAGCGTTGTCTAAACCATAAACTGAAAGGCGTAGAAGGAATCTACAATAAGCATGATTACTTCGAAGAGCGGAGGGAGGCGCTTAACTTGTTGGCTGAAAGGGTAGCTAATCTCCAGTTGATTCAACAAAACTCGGCGCGCAAAACATAGACAACACTAAAATCTGTTTGGATGAGAAGTGCGCAATTGTGCACCCCCAGTGTCTCTTGACGACCCTTCTCTGCCATGTGGCATGTTTAAACTACTGACTGGTTTGGTTCATATAGCAGTCATTAAGGCACGCAGTGTAACCAGTCTGATGTCGCTGTAGTTACGCCTTAGGATACCAGTCAGGATCTCGAAATTAGAGCGCTGGAACAAAAAAGCGCGTCCCAAAGACGCGCTCAACCCTCACTTTTTACTAACGCAAAAACTTATACGATACCGGAGCTCGCACCCTTTACCGCTGGGCGCTTTCCGCCACACTGTTGGCGATAGCCGCTAGCGCGGTAGGTTACTAATGGGTTGATCGCACCGCCGCTGCGGAGTCGCGCCATCTGTAGAATTGGTTCCACTTCGAGGTTGTAAGCAGCTTTCAACGTCGCCTGAGCCATCATTGGATCGTTATTCTCTTGGAAGCCGTGCAGGCCAGAGCGATCAACCACTAGAGCCTTGATAAAGGCACGCTGAACCTCAGCAGCACTGTACATCAGGCTTTCTATTGGATCGGTAACGTTGTGTGACTGGTCCAGCATATAGAAAGGTGCGAAGCTCTTGTTTCTTAGCTCCTCTTCTACCAGTTCGTTGAACACCAGGAAGAGCTGGTAAGGGTTAATAGACCCGCTGTCCAAGTCATCATCGCCGTACTTACTGTCATTGAAGTGGAAGCCACCCAGCTTTCCGAACTGCGCGAGGCGAGCCACGATCATCTCAATGTTAACATTGGGAGCGTGGTGTCCAAGATCAACCAGGCTCTTACAGCGCTCACCAATCTCTTTGGCAGCAAGGTATGAACTGCCCCAATCCTGAATCACAGTAGAGTAGAAGGCTGGTTCAAAAATTTTGTGCTCCAGCAGCATGTTCCAGTCTTCTGGGAGTGCCTTGTAGATCGCCTTTGTTGATTCAAGGTAGCGAGAAAAGCCACGGGTGAAGTCTTGCTGGCCAGGGAAGTTAGAGCCGTCGCCTACCCAAACGGTCAGCGCTTTAGAGCCAAGCTTTTTACCCAGCTCGATAACTTCGATGTTGTGCTCTACAGCTTGCTCGCGAGCAGCCTCATTTGCCGCGCTGAGACTGCCGTATTTATAGGTATGTGCCTGATCAACCTGGTCTTGGAAAGTGTTTGAGTTCATTGCATCGAAACCGAGACCCAGCGATTCTGCGAACTGCTTTAGTTCAGCTGGATCTTTTGGGGTATCCCAAGGGATGTGCAGCGAAACAGTTGGAGTCGCTTGGCTTAGCTGCTGTATGACAGAACAGTCCTCAAGCTTATCGATAATATTACGTGGCTCGCCGATGCCCGGGAAACGAGCAAAGCGGGTTCCACCTGTACCTACGCCCCAAGAGGGGATGGCTACAGCGAACTCCTGCGCTCGCGCGGTCAGTTGTTCGATGTCGAGTCCACGACGCGCCAATTGAGTACCCAGCGCATCGTAGTCGTAGTCTAGAGCTGCTTTTGCCGCATCATTTTGGTCTTTAACCAGTTGAGAATCGATCATTATTGTCATTGTTTTTTATCTCTTAACTGTTAGCGCGTAAACGAGGGGGCGTGGCCCGCGTCGACGTTTAGAATATTGCCCGTTGATTTTGCAGATTTGTCGGAGACAAAGAAGTAAATGCCCTCCGCAATATCTTCAGGGAATACATTCAACTTGAGCATGCTACGCTGACGGTAGTGCTCTTCCAAGCTATCGGTGTCGAGGTTGTACGCACTGGCGCGCTCCTCTTTCCACTTGCCGGTCCAAATCTTAGAACCGCGTAGCACTGCATCAGGGTTCACTACGTTTGAGCGGATGCCAAAGGGTGCTCCCTCTAGAGCGACACAACGCGATAGCTGAATCTCTGCAGCTTTCGCTACGCAGTAAGCCGACGCATTGGCTGAAGCAACTAGGCCATTTTTGCTGGCGACAAAGACAAACGAGCCGCCCATATCTTGCAGTTTAAGCTTCTTAAAGCCTTCACGCGCAACAAGGAAGTAGCCAGTGGAGAGAATCGACTGGTTGAAATTCCAGCGCTCAAGGGTTGTCTCATCCAGAGCATCTGAAGAGGCGATACCCGCATTAGATACGACAATATCAACGCCGCCAAAACGCTGCGCGGTGTAGTCGAAGGCACCAATAACATCATCCTCAGCAGTCACATTCATACGGAAACTGTCGACCTGATCTTTGGAGTATACAGCTTGGAGCTCTGACTTCACGCGAGCCAAAGACTCCTCGTCGATATCCGTGAGCATCACGCATGCCCCCTCAGACAGGAGGCGTTCTGCGGTTGCTCGTCCAATGCCACCAGCACCGCCAGTGATCAGAGCGATCTGACCAGCAAGTGACTTAGGCTTGGGCATGCGTTGCAGTTTGGCCTCCTCGAGCAGCCAATACTCGATATCAAAAGCTTCCTGTTCTGGTAGGCCCATGTACTCACTTACGCCACTGGCTCCACGCATAACATTGATAGCGTTGACATAGAACTCACCCGCGATTCGCGCTGTTGCTTTGTCCTTGGCGAAGGTGAGCATACCGACGCCAGGAACAAGGTAAACGACCGGATTAGCATCGCGGATAGCTGGGCTGTTATCACGTTTACAGCGCGCGTAGTAAGCAGAGTAGTCGTCACGGTACTGTTCCAATTGAGTATCTAACCCTGAGATAACCTCGTCTAAATTATCTTTTGCAGGGTTGTAGTTGACGACGAGCGGTTTGATTTTCGTGCGCAAAAAATGATCCGGGCAGGATGTCCCGAGTTCAGCCAGTGCCTGCATATTAACGCTGTTAACAAACTCCAGCACGACGTCGGAATCGTTAAAGTGCCCTATTTGGCGTTGGTGTGAGCTACTCATGCCGCGGATTACGGGCATCAATGCGGTGGCAACAGAGGTTCTTTTAGACTCCTCAAGCGCTTCATGCACAGCGCCTCCGAAAGCGGGTACGTATTCGAGTTTAGAATCGAGCCAAACCTGAGCTCGGTTAATCATCTCCAATGAGAGCTCATAACAGGCCTTAGAGTCGTCGGCCCAAGTGAATAGCCCGTGGGCTTCTAGCACGACGCCTTTGAGATTTGGATTAGCTTGTGCAATCTTCTCAAGCTCCAGCCCAAGCTGGTAGCCAGGTCGACGCCAGGGGAGCCAGCCAATTTCATCACCGTAGATCTCCTCTGTTAGCTCCTTACTGTTCTTGCTTGCGGCGATCGCAATAACGGCGTCTGGATGCAGGTGATCTACATGCTTAAACGGCACATAAGCGTGCAATGGAGTATCGATGCTCGCAGCACGAGTGTTGAGGTTGTAGGTGCAGTGTGGAAGGTAGCCAACCATCTCATCTTCATGCTCTTCGCCGCGATAGATGCCTTTTAGGGCATTTAGTTTCTCCATGTAGAGAGTAGAGAAACCATCGAGTTTCATACTACCAATGTCACCACCTGAGCCTTTTACCCACAAAACCTCAACCTGCTGGCCGCTAAGAGGGTCTGTACAGTCAATCTTTCCTGAAGTATTGCCGCCACCATAGTTTGTGACGCGCATGTCCGAACCCAGAAGGTTTGAGCGGTAAAGTAGAAGGTCTGGCTCGGACAGCGTAGCGGCGTGCTCGTTATCCCACTTATTAGGAATTAGTCGGCCGGAAGGCGTTGTGTTCATGGCACTTTTATCCTTTTAATTATGTGTCGTTGTGGCCATACTCAGGCATGATCGAAATTGATTGGTTGTTTGAATGCTAATGATTGAAATTGATTATTTCAACTAGTATTTGCTTATAAAATTTAATTTTAGATAATTAAATTGTAAAAAATGCTTGAAATATGATTTTTTTTGAAAGATATTGATTGGAGTGGATTGGAAATGCACGAAAGAGAGCGGCACAGGATTATTCTGGCTGAGGTAAATGAGAAGCCCGTGGTGACGGTAACTTATCTTGTTGACCTGCTGGGAGCTTCCGAAGCCACTATTCGAAGGGATATCAACCAGCTTCACAAAGAGGGTCGGTTGATAAAAGTACGCGGCGGTGCTGAATCATTGCGTCCTCCAACTTCGATGGCACTTGCAGGTCGACCGATTGCGATTAGCCAGACTATCCATTCGAAGGAGAAGAGGTTAGTTGCTAGGGCGGCAGCAAAAATGTGTCGGGATGGTGATTCGGTCATTTTAGGCGGTGGAAGCACTGTCTTTATGATGGCAGAACACCTGAAGAACACTCAGATGCACGTGCTGACAAACTCTTTCGCAGTCGCCGATTACCTGCTGAAACACAGCAAGAACGTGGTGAACGTGCCGGCCGGAAAGATTTATAGGGAACAGAATCTGATTCTGAGCCCCTTTAATGAAGATGGTTCGGGCAACTTCTACGCCAAAATGCTGTTTATCGGTGCCCAAGGGATAGGGCCATTAGGGGTGATGGAGGCAGATCCGCAAATCGTTCAGGCCTCTTCGCGACTGTTGAAACAGGCCGAACAGCGAGTACTTGTGATCGACAGTAGCAAGTTCGAGCAACGCAGCAGTTTGATTCTGTGTGCATTGTCAGAGGTTGATACGGTGATTACCGATGCAGGTATCTACGATACTTCGCGGGATATGCTCAAAGAGAATGGCTGCGAACTCATCATTGCCGAAGAGTTCCTTGCTGACTAAGCGGTATTATCCACTGCCAGGATGTATACCAGACAAAAAAAACAACACAGAAGTGGAGAACACTCCCATGGCAATGAAGAAACTCCTAGCCACAGCTATTGTGACTGCAACCATGACCACAGCGGGTATTGCTAACGCGGCTGACACTCGAGTCGGTCTGGTAGTTAAAGCATTGGGTATCGGCTTCTTCGAAGCAGCTGCCGAAGGTGCAGAAGAAGCAGCAAAAGAACTCGGTGATGTAGAGGTTATCTACACAGGCCCAACCACCACTACGGCTGAAGGTCAGATAGAAGTTATCAACTCACTGATTGCTCAGAAAGTGGATGCCATTGCTGTTTCGGCGAATGATCAGGACGCACTCGTTCCTATTCTGAAAAAAGCGCAGCAGCGCGGCATTAAAGTTATGTCATGGGACTCTGGTGTAGCGCCAGACGGTCGCCAGGTACATCTCAACCCTTCAAGCAACGCGCTGATCGGTGAAATGAACATCAAACTCGCAGCAGATGCAGTGAAAGCAACTGGATCTGACAGCGGTGAAATCGCAATTCTTAGTGCAACACCGACAGCGACGAACCAAAACATCTGGATCGACGAGATGAAAAAGGTTCTGCCTAACTACTCTGGCCTAACGCTGGTTGATACCGTTTACGGTGATGACCTGGCAGACAAGAGCTACCGCGAAGCAGTGGCACTTATGAAAAACCATCCGAACCTTAAAGCGATCGTTGCACCGACAACTGTAGGTATTCTTGCAGCTGCTCAGGCAGTTCAGGATGAAGGTAAGATCGGTCAGGTCTATGTAACGGGCCTAGGTCTGCCATCTGAATTGGCGGGTCACGTAGACTCTGGTGCGATCCAGAGCTTCGCAATCTGGAACCCAATCGATCTGGGTTACTCCGCCACTATGATCTCTTACAACCTGGTTAAAGGTAACGCTTCTGATTCAGAGGTAGGTATGGGTCGTATGGGTACAGCGAAACTGGATGCGGATGGTAGCGCAGCTATGGCTGAACCATTCATCTACGACGCATCTAACGTGCACAAGTTCGCAGAGATCTTCTAAGCTCCGCGATCTATGGCGGGAGCAGCAGCTCCCGTCATTTAATTTGCCTGAATAATAAGTAGAACCACCATGCATCAAGCAACGCCTCTGCTCGAGCTGCGGGGTATTTCCAAGACCTTCCCCGGCGTGAAAGCCCTCGATAATGTTCAACTGAGCCTCTACCCCGGCCGCGTGACCGCTCTGATCGGTGAAAACGGCGCAGGTAAATCTACGCTCGTCAAAACTATGACCGGAATCTACCAGGCCGATGCCGGTGAGATATTGTTTGATGATGGTAGCGTACATCTCTCGTCCCCTGAGGATGCTCGCGCACTGGGCGTAACCGCTATCCACCAGGAGACGGTGCTGTTTGATGAACTTAGTGTCACTGAGAATATCTTTGCAGGACACTACCTAAAAAAACCTAAATCCGGAGCTCTAGATTGGAAGCGCATGCACGAGCGTGCACGCCAAATTCTTCTCGATATAGAGGCACCTATTGATCCCAAAACTCGACTGAAACAGCTGAGTATTGGGCAGCGACATATGGTGGCGATTGCGCGTGCACTCTCATTTGATGCTCGGGTCGTGATTCTTGATGAGCCGACGGCGGCTCTATCGCATCACGAAATTGAAGAGCTTTATGAGATTGTTGAGCGCCTTAAAGCGCAAGGCTGCGCCATCATGTTTATCTCGCACAAATTTGATGAGATCTTCCGTATTGCAGATTACTTCACTGTATTTCGTGATGGGCAGTATATAGGCCAGGGCGGTATTGAAGAGGTCACCGAAGAGGAGTTGGTGCGCATGATGGTAGGGCGAACTGTAGACCAGGTTTTCCCTAAGTTAGAGGTAGAAATTGGTGATGTCGTTCTTAGCGTCAAAAATCTAAGTCACCCCACTGAGTTCGATAACATCAGCTTTGACCTGCGCCGCGGTGAAATTCTGGGGTTCTATGGTTTGGTCGGTGCCGGCCGAACCGAGTTGATGCAGGCCCTATTTGGCGTCTCTAAACAGATCACTGGTGAGATCGCGCTTAAAGGTAAGTCGCTCGAAGTCAGTTCACCCGCTGAGGCTATAAGCGAGGGTATCGTTTATGTTCCTGAGGAGCGCCAGGCTCAGGGCACGATTCTGGAACTGCCTATTTTTCAGAACATTGGTCTACCGCAACTGAGCACCATAAACAGTAATGGCGTTCTCAGTACCAAAGCTGAATATGAGGTCGCTGATCGGTACGCAACTCGTCTGCGAGTCAAAGCGCCTAACTGGCATGAGAAGGTAGAAAATCTATCCGGCGGTAATCAGCAAAAAGTGGTAATTGCTAAATGGCTCGCAACCAAACCTGAAGTGATCATTCTGGATGAGCCCACTAAAGGGATCGATATAGGTTCCAAAGCAGCCGTGCATGAGTTTATGTCGGAGTTGGTACAGGAGGGGCTTGCAGTGATTATGGTCTCTTCTGAGCTGCCAGAGGTTATGGGTATGTCAGATCGAATAGTTGTAATGCATGAAGGGCTGAGTGTTGCCGAACTGAATCGCTCCGAGTTTTCCGCGGAGGCTATTGTCAGCGCGGCTACGGGTGGGGGTCACTGATATGACAAACCTGCTGAAGAATCGTGAGACTCAACTGGCTGCTGTGATTTTGCTGATGCTGGTGCTCATAGGATTTGTGAATCCAGATTTTATTGCGCCTTCAAATCTACTTTCAGTCTATACCGAGAGTTCAATACTCATCATTCTGGCGTTAGCTCAGATGTTGGTTGTATTAACTCGCTGTATCGACCTATCTGTTGCCGCTAATGTTGCGCTTACCGGTATGGTGGTGGCGATGATCAACAGCCAATATCCCGATTTGGCGTTGCCGGCAGTTATAGCTGCAGGCATCTTGCTGGGAACCCTGTTAGGGATGATCAACGGCTTGATGGTTTGGAAACTTGGAATACCGGCAATTGTTGTAACTCTCGGGACAATGAGTATTTACCGTGGAGTTGTCTTTTTGATCTCTAATGGTGAATGGGTCAATGCGCATGAGATGAGCTCGTCTTTTATCAACATGCCGCGAACAGAGATATTCGGAGTGCAGGGTTTCGCCATTATCTCTGTGTTGATAATCGCTGCTGTCTACATTTTTACCGAGAAGCGCCCGCTAGGTCGTGAAATGTATGCAGCAGGCAATAGCCCAACAGCCGCTTTTTACACTGGCATAGATGTCGGAAGAACTCAATTCTGGGCGTTCACTATTTCCGGGATGCTATCTGGCCTCTGCGGCTATCTCTGGATATCGCGCTATGCGGTAGCCTACGTTGACGTAGCACTTGGGTTTGAGCTTCAGGTTGTAGCTGCCTGTGTCATTGGTGGAGTCAGTATTATGGGCGGTATAGGGACTGTGCTCGGATGTGTTTTGGGTGCTCTTTTCCTGGGTGTTATTAACAACGCACTGCCTGTGATTGGTATATCGCCGTTTTGGCAGATGGCGATCTCCGGTAGTGTCATCGTTATTGCAGTTATCGCAAACTCACGTGCCGAACGAAAAGTTGGTCGAATTATATTGCGCAAAGCGACTCTGGCTCGGGGCTAGGGGGTTAGCTTTATGGATGGAATTATGTCTCAGACTACTCAAGCCAAAGCCACCACAGGCGTCAGCTGGATGTCGCGTCTAAAAACGTGGGAAGCGTTTTTGCTGCTAATCACTGCAGTGGTATTCGTGCTGAATACGCAGGCATCTCCGTACTTTCTGGATCCCTGGAATCTATCGGATGCGACCTTTAATTTCACGGAAAAGGCAGTTGTCGCGCTACCTCTGGCGCTATTGATTATCTGCCGCGAGATTGATCTCTCGGTGGCTTCAATCATTGCGCTTTGTTCTGTCGTGATGGGGTTGTTGGCCCAAGCGGGTTTTTCAATCCCGGTGCTGGTGCTCGGCTCTCTGATAGCCGGTACGTTCTGTGGTCTGCTAAATGGAGTGCTTGTTACTCGATTCGATATCCCTTCGATTGTTGTCACTATCGGTACCATGAGCTTATTTCGCGGTATTACCTACATCATTCTTGGAGACACCGCACTGAAGAACTATCCCAGTGGCTTCGAGTACTTCGGTCAAGGTTATGTTTATTGGGTTTTCAGCTTCGAGTTTGTAAGTTTCTTGGTGCTGGCTGCTGTTTTCTACTTTCTGCTTCACCGGACAAATTTCGGCCGCAGAACTTACGCAATAGGCAATAATCCAACAGCCGCGTTCTATTCGGGAATCAACGTTGCGCGCCATCGCTTGATTCTCTTTTGTCTGGTTGGGCTATTTTGTGGCTTGGCATCGGTAATGCTGACCTCGCGTCTGGGTAGTACCCGACCCACTATCGCACTTGGCTGGGAACTCAGCATTATCACCATGGTTGTTCTGGGCGGAGTAAATATTCTTGGTGGTAGTGGGACAATCTCCGGCGTGGTGATTGCTGTCTTCTTAATGGGGTTAGTGACGTTCGGTCTCGGGCTGCTGAACGTCCCGGGTATCGTTATGTCGATCATTATCGGTCTGATGTTGATTGCTGTTATCGCGATGCCGATTCTGTTGCGGCGTTTCAAGCAGAGGAGAGGTTGATGCACCAAGCATTTGTTATGCAGCTCTTCCCGGGAGTTGAAGAGGAATACCAGCGACGTCACGATGAGCTCTGGCCCGCGCTGCACGCGCTACTGAAAGCTTACGGCATCGCCAACTACCACATTTTTCTGCACCCCGAGACGCTCCAGCTTTTCGGAAGTTTTGACGTGCCCGAGGATTTTGATGGTGAAGCGCTAAAGCGAGAGCCGGTTATGCTCAAATGGTGGGACTACATGGCGCCCTTGATGGCTACGCATGAGGACTCCCCCGAGCCGCAGTCGGTGGCACTTCGCCCAGTGTTTTACATGGCATGAGTATGGCCGAAGTCATTGTTGTACTCGATATTGGTAAAACTAATATCAAATCGAGCGCTCTCGACTTGGACACTGGAGAGTGTCTCGCTGTTGTTCGCAGGCCAAATGAGGTTATCAAAACAGGGCTCTATCCACATGCCGATGTTGATGCAATATGGAGTTGGTTTAAGGCACAGTTGAGTGAGTTGACCAAGACTTTCAAGGTGAGTTTCATAACCTGTACCACTCACGGAGCTACAGCCGTGTGTCTGGCAGGTGCTGAAATCTGCTTGCCTGTGCTGGATTATGAGCACGCTGCCTGTGAAGTGTGCGACTCGGAGTACTCTAAGTTTCGGCCATCTTTTGCAGAGACAGGCTCGCCCGCCATGGGCTTTGGTTTGAATTTAGGGCGTCAACTATTCTGGCAATCAAAAACTTTTGATGAGCAGTTCAGTCAGTGCGATACAGTACTTATGTACCCGCAGTTCTGGTGCTGGCTGTTATCTGGAGTGAAGTGCTCTGAGATCACATCGTTGGGTTGCCACACCGACCTCTGGAGCCCCAAAGCTCGGGATTTTTCTTCGATAGTAAGGTGTCTTGGCTGGACCGGCCTCTTTCCTGAGGTTGCCCCGACCGGTGTTGAACTGGGGCCGATCCGTACTGAGCTGGCAGAGGAGTTGGGGCTACCGCAAGAGTGCAAAGTTCTGAACGGGATTCATGATTCCAACGCCTCCCTGGTGCCCTACTTATTAACGGAGAATGAGCCGTTTAGCGTCATATCAACCGGCACCTGGGTAGTCGCTGCCGCTGTTGGATCAGAGTCGGTAGAGATGGTTGAAGAGCTTGATATGCTCTTCAACGTCAACGCATTTGGAGACCCAGTAGCCTGCATGCGCTTTATGGGAGGCCGTGAATGGGAACTGTTGAAAGGGGCTGATGCGTTTAGCGAAGTCGATTTTAATGCAGTGCTTGAGCATCAACTCTTTGTAATTCCGGGGTTTGCTAGTCAAGGCGGACCGTTTAGGCAGCATAAAGGCTATATAGATGGCTTGGATAAGCTTGAAAACGATGGTCAGAAAAGTGCACTGGCTTCTCTGTACCTGGCGCTAATGACCGATTACTGCCTTGATTGTTTGGGCAGTGCAGGAACTCTCTTTCTTGAGGGCAGTTTCACTAACAATCCTATTTACACAAGCGCTCTTCAGGCATTACGACCGCGTCAAAATTTACGGATTAGTAGCGATAGCACAGGCACCACCCTCGGTGCTGCGATCCTGCTGCCTCAGATCCGGGATGCCTACAGTCAGAGCTTCTGTGAGGTGGCGCCGCTATCTCAGTCCGCTATCGAAAAACTCAATAACTACAAAACGATCTGGCGGGAAAAACTTAAGCAAATCCTACACTGATCGAGCTTATTGGTGTCACATAAGAGTTTCGCAGGAGATAACAATTAGGGTTACGTCGTGGATATGCTCAAAGCCGCCATTTTCTGTCACGAAGTTGATGTCTCCTAAGTGCCGGTAACAGCCCCTGATTGTTACTGGTACATACACCAAACTAGTCCTCCTGATTTGCCTACACGACCATACGCTTAGTTCTCACGTATCCATTCAAGAACCTTTACATACAAGCCTCTACACAGAACAGGTTTTGACGTACATGAAAGTACAGATAACTCGGATCTATTCCGTATCGAACACAAAGTCAGACATATCACTCTTGAGGACCATCGAAACTAGTCTGTATCCATCCTTAGGCAGTGCAGTAAAGACCAGCGAGCTTGATCGATGTACCCAAAATTCGAGCCCTGGTGAGGGTATTGGAGTTACTAACTGATCTATCTCATGGCTTTGCAGTATTTCGGTCGCTTCATTAGTAGCAGCTGAAATGTCGTCATCTTCTCTCTGCTTGATAAAGAAATTGATTACATGCTTTGAGATTGTTACCGGACCTAGGCTGGGTGTTTCAACAAGTGTTTGCATGAAGTCTCCTAGATCATCTGGCCGCAAGTCTGAATTGATTTTATCGTAAAACAAAAACGTTAAAAGTGCGCACTTGCGCGGTTACACTTTTAAAATTTAACTGCCCTCATAGTAATCACTAGATCCCCTTCAGTGTCAGCCATAGCCTTCTATACGGAGAAATGCTCGCGCTTATTCTGACGGTATTACTTACTAAAAAATCAATTCACACCTACCTACCCCCGGGGGTTCTAATCTCAGGGATCTTTTATTTCACAGGCTTGCCCTTGTGTTAGGGAAAAATAACCAATGGAGACAAGCCATGAACAACTATTCCGAGTACCAACAAGAAGCGATCAGAGTAGCCTTATCAGCTATACAGCAGACGCTAACCAACAGTGACGTCATGAACTCACCTGAAGAGGTACAGAACTACCTGACATTAAAACTAGCCGATGAACCTGATGAATGGTTCGGAGTTATGTTCCTAACCAGCCAGCATCGCCTAATACGCTTTGAGCGGCTCTTTAGGGGCACTATTAACGCATCGCGGGTGCATGTCAGGGTTATTGCTAGAAAGGCCTTAGAACTCAATGCAGCGGCTCTCATCCTAGCTCACAATCACCCTAGCGGTATTGCTGAGCCTAGTGGTGCAGATCAGCGCGTAACGACCAATATAAAGGACGCTATGGATGTGTTTGACGTTAAGGTGCTAGATCACTTTATTGTGTCACATGATGAGTCCTGCTTCTTTGCAAAACGCGGGATGCTGTAACTCATTACAACTAGCCAGGCCTTCGGGCTTGGCTGTTTTTTCTGACATGGGAGCTGACGGGCAAGGGTACACTGGATGCACCAGACACGTAGCTACCGCGCTTCGCTTGCTGGATACCTTCACAATCACCATTGGAAATAGTGCTTGCTAGGCATCATTGATAATTGATGTGAATTACATCTAATTACTGATCTTTACCTCGAACCCGGTTCGTTTAAATATTGCATCCTCAAAGTGTTGGAATGGTATGACGCTCTTGCTGTAAATGGCATCGTGAACCGGTATCCCGTCATCAACTAGCGAAAGCATCACATCACGTATCTGCTTCTCGAAGTAGGTCCATATGAAGAAGTATACGCTGGCCATCTTCCTAGCTGTCTTATCGTTCTTAGCCGTATCTTCCCAGTCAATGTGTTCTGGAAAATCATGGCGTGACTGGTTTGCAGCTAGCTCTCTCACCTCTGGACGGTGTCTTTGTACTGCTGAGATGACTTCTCTTCGTAATTTATCGGACTCGTCCCTAAACTGTGTTAACTGATCATGATCTCCAGCCTTCTTGTTGCTGCCATTGGCATACGCTGTGAGTAGGGCTTTTACCTCTTGGATGCCGATACCTAACTCTGCGGCTAGGGTCTTCCTGAGATCGTCTTTGTAATCCTGATCGTATCCGTAGCTGAATATCATTGGGTATTCTTGGAATAGATCATCATGCGTTTGGTATAGATGACCAGCATACTTGTACAACAGGCCGAATGAGATGATCTGTATGCCACCACTCATATCGTAGTTGTTGTAGCCAAGTGCTTTACGTTCTGCTCCACGTAATCTAGTGAAGATGTTGTAATTCCTACCTATGTTCGGATCAGTTGATGATAGGTTTTTAAGCGGGACTATGACTGATCTCTTATCAGTAGATAGTGAAGCAATACCCATGACCTGGAGTAGTGAAGGTAATGATAGGTTAGCTAGCTCATCAACACTTAGCGCAATACAGTCTTTATGTTTAACAAATGTCCGTCTACCTGATGAACATATGTACGGAGGGGTATAGGTTGCTGACTTAGTAACTATGGATTGGTTAATTACCAATGGAACCATTCGTAGTGAATAGTCATTATAAATATTACCTGCTCCTGCCTTATGTTCACCCAGTAACCGGACATATTGGATCAAGTTGTTCTTAAGCAATACACCTAGCTTCTTAACTACCGCCTGTGATTTGCGAGTAAGCATATAACGTTTGCTATGAGAGCCAGCATAGTACTTATTGTTCACGTTAAAGTGTTTGTTAAAGAACTGGTCATTTCTTCTGAGGTATCTAAGGGAGATGTTCTTGCTGTGAATGGCTGCGCCTTTGGATTGATCTTTATGAGACAGAATCTTCAGTAAAATATCGAAGTAATGCTTCCCGAATAGGGTGACTTGAGATGATCGTTTAATGCTAGGCAGTTCTCTTCCACGGTATACAAGCAAGTAGCCACATAAGGCTCCTAGGAGGTCGCTGAAGCTGTTTAATTTTGTGCTAGATAAGATGTGCTTAATTAACCGATCATCCATTAGGCTAGCTTCTGAGGGCGTACAACGAGGTGCAGCTCTGTGGTAGTTAGTTATCTCAGGATTGCTGCGATGAATCGTCTTTTCATCTAGGCCAGAGAGTGCTGCTAGTTCAGTATTTGGACGCTTATCGCCTAGGCCTCGATGCTTTAAGAATCGTACTGCTGATTCAAGATCTGTGTTCATTTGATACCTGATAAAAATGGAAGTTTCATTGATGTTGTAAGGGTGGGGTGACAGCAATTTCCAGCTTGTACTTCGCTAAAAAGTTAACTGTAAATTGCTGTCACTCGTGTCACTCTCATTCGATCAAACGGTATTGATCATCGAATTGAATGCCCTGGTAACCGCGATCTTTGTTAGATCTGTATGGGCTCACCTCGCCTTTCATATGGGTATCGAAGTACCAAGCAATGCGTTTGCTAAAGCCTTGTTTGGTTTCCGGGTGTTTGAGGTTGGTCTTGCACCATTGTTGGTAGTATTCAAAAAGCTGTTTGGTTGTTAGTTTTTGGCCAGGTACAGACTTGGTGTTTTCTTGAAGGAATTCAGAAACTGAATCCAGGTCGCGTCTGTAGTTGTCACGTTCATCAAGTACCTTTTTAGGGGTCTGAATACCGTTTTTACGCCAGTCAGCAAGTCCAGCTAACGCCCAGTTAAGGATGCCTGGCAACTCGCCCTTTAACTTATGGAGTAAGTTTTTATCTTTTTGTGAATCTGGGATAACGTGCCCGAATTCAATAAAGCGGAATCGGCGCCAAAAGCCCTCATCATTGATGTTACCGTATGGCTTATCATTCCCGTACATAACAATCTTCGCAGTGGATTTGAACGTTATTGGGTTGCCGCGAAGGAACCTGCCAGTAATCTCATCATCGCCAGAGATGGATTTAAGCGTCTGCGCATTGAACGTTTCGTTGTCGTTTGTTTCATCTGTAATGGCTAGTCGTGCTCCGGCTAGCATTGCAAGACTTGCGTGTGCGCCTAGGTTTGGTGCACTGCTTTTTTTCTGCATGAAGCTGTCAGATGAAACTTTTACACCGTAGGTTCCTAGAAGAGATTTCACCAGGTCGATAAAGGTTGATTTGCCGTTAGCGCCTGTTCCGTAAAAGTAGTAAATCTCCTGCTCTTTTGTGCTGGCGGTTAGGAAGTATCCAACAAGGCGTTGAAGGTACTTGATCATATCCTGATCACTCTGCATCGAGGTATCCAGGAAGTTCTCCCATAGCGGGCATTTAGCGTCTGGATCGTATGTTGTACCCAATGACTTCATAACTAAGTCGCTTGCAACTGCTGATCGAGTTGAGCCTGCTACAATGTCGTATACCGAGTCTTGAATACCAATTAGATTATGATTTGCGTTTAGCTTTTTTACCCCTTTTGCTCTTCTGATCTGTACGACCTTTAATACAGCATTCACTTTGCTTTGGTTCATTTGTTTTTTCAGCCATGCTGGATCACTTGCTTCAATTTCTGGGTATTCACCGTGGAAAATATCGAGAATGATTTGGTAGTAGAAGTCCCAAACTAGGTTTTCTGCATCTTCAGCTTCATGCCAAACGCCGTTCTGAAATACTTTCCACTCTTTGCGAGCGGTGTCAAACAGAATGTTGTCCTTGTGCTTTGCTACAAGTAATTCAGCAATAATTATGTTGTGCTCACCGTCAAGAAGCTTCTCAGTGATCTGGTCAGTGTTAACTCCAGTTGTTGGAGCCACTTCTAGGATGCTAGTTGTGTTTAGAGAGTTCATTACGCTGCCTCCTGATCACGAAGGGCGATGCGGCTTTCGATCCACTCTTCCAATTCTGATTGTACCCAAGCACTTGAGCGTTCGCTTAGTTTGATTGGTTTAGGGAATGCACCTTGCTGGGCAAGAGCGTAGATGTATGAACGTGATAGTCCGGTAGTGGCGATCACATCTTTAAGCTTTAGTAGTTGAGGCATGTTGTGCACCTTTTCCTTTTTCAGTTGCGCCGTTGTTGGCGTAGGTGCATTACAAATTTTTAGGGGGTTTGCTCCCTCACAGGTGGTGGAAGAGGATTCCCCAGGTGGGGAATTTTCTAATTAGTTCTTTTGTGTCTCCAGGTACTTCATGGCTTCAGCTAAAAGGCGTTCATCGACTTTGCTAAGGCCGTAATTGTTTACGTCCAGCTCCACAGCTAGTTCTAATAACAGCTCTTTAATTTGGCTCTTATTGGGGGTTGTGCCTGAAGCGTATTTGGGGCTTTTAGCCAGATGATGCATTAGCAAACCAATAACCTTTAATGCAGTTGTAGAGGGTTTTGCTGGTGCATTCCCTGGGGCGCGGTCATTAGCATTGGAAGTAGATGGGTTTGGATTGATAAATAGATTGTCAGTGATCGCATCATCATCTGATTCACGGTTTAGATTGGCCAGCACATAGCCTTCCGGGGTGCCCAGATCAAAAAGTTCTTCAAAGTAGAGTCTGTTATTTCCGTCATTTTCGGCTTTCCATAAGCCTTTCAGGTAGCCATCTGTAAGGAGGATGAAATCGCAAATGTTGTATGCGTGTTCAATATAACTAGGCGCTTCATCAAAATTCTTATCAGTTACCGTACCGTTTATGAAGTCTTCTTCAAGTACGTAGGCGACTTCGGCCCAGCGATCAAACACGTAGTAGATCTCTATTTTTTCAGCTAAAGCTTTGGCCAGTACTTGGCGATAGGTTAACTTTTCTTTTTCGCAGTAGACTGCGAGCGGCGTTAAGTCATCAAGTTGCATTCTTAAGTTCATCCAAGTAATCGGCCCAACGCTGCATCATCTCAGTTCTCTGCTCAAGATGCTTGGTCCGGTTGTAAGCGAATTGGTAATCTAGTGTATGGAACTTGTTGTAACTCAATGGCTTGGTAACGGCAATCCTTGTGGTGGGTTAAATGGTGGGTAAAAACTAAATATTACGAATCTTACTTTATTAAATTAATGATATATATTGATTTTAATTTAATATTCCGTGTTAAGATCCAGAATATTGAGTAGTATCGAAACTGGCTAAGAGTTAGCTAGTTGAGCAGGCTGTTGTGTTGCAGTAACTGATTGTGATCGATCATATACTCTTTAGATATCTGCATTGCGGCGGCGCCTAAAGCGCCTGCAATCTCGCCAAAAGTGCCAGTGGAGATCGCGGGTGTGTCGATGCCCTGCAGATCTAGCTTACTCCACTGCTGTTCGACCTCCTCGAGGAGTCGCTGGCGTACGTCCACTGGCATAGCGCCATCAAGGACAAACTCCTCGAAGTCGATCACAGTTAGCGCTGAAATGAAGGCATAAGCCAGGCTTTTCCCGGCTCGTGCGATCCATTGCTCCAGAGGTTGTTCGATCGTGTCCCAAACAGGTTTGTCGCTGTACAGGCGTGTGATGGGGTCCTGCTCATGCGTTTTAATCATCGATTCAAGGGTTAGCAGAGATGCATGGTCTAGTAGGCGATTGCCCTCGGGTTGATCAGGTACACGCAGGGGACCAAACCCTCCTGCATGGCCTCGCCGCCCTTGATAGACACTCCCGTTTAACACGACTCCACCACCAATAAAGCTTTCAACGTAGAAGTATGCCCAATCCATGGCTGCATGCTTATTGCCTAAAACCTGTTCGGCACGACAGGCCGCGGTGCCGTCGTTCTCCATCGCAACAGGCAGTCCGACTAACCGAGATGTCTCGGCAACAGTGTCAAAGGTTCGCCAGGGCTCCATCTCTTGTGGCGATATCGCCAACTCATCGGTCCAGCTCCAGAGCTCTTCTGGGCAAGCGATGTTGAAAGAGTTGAGTTGGGTTTTATCGATCTCTGCTTGCTGCAGCGCGACAGGGAGGCTGCGCTCAACAAAATCTAGCATTGTGTGAGGCGTTGGGTATTCATGTAGCTCGGTCAGTCGAGCGAGGATGTTGCCCGTAAAGTCGATTATAACTAGGCGATAAGCTCTTCGCCCAACGTACAGGCCTGCAAAGTAGCGAGCTTCAGGATTTAGCCGCATAGGCACCGAAGGTTGTCCGATACGCCCGCGAATCGGCTCTCCTCTTAGTAGGTAGCCATCCTGCTCAAGTGCTCGAAAAATTACTGAGATGGCGTTTGCCGAAAGCCCTGTGAGCCGGGTCGCTTCAGCTTTTGTTAGCTGCCCATGAGTTCGCACAAGGTGCAAGACGAGGCGCTCGTTAATCCCGCGAACAGTCGTTAGATTAGTGCCTCTAATCCGCGCTGATTGGGCTGTGTCGTCAAAACTGCGTCTTGGGCTCATGTTAAAAATAGATCCGCCTGTGTCAGGTCGGCAGTCTACACCTTTGATGAATTATTGTTGTCTTTTCAACTTAAATGCGAAAGAAAAGTGCGTCAATGGGTTATTAATTAATTTTGAATTAATTATTGACAGTGCAGATTTTGATCCTCTAGAGTGGCATCACCCTAACGGGTAAAAACCCGAGTGTTTGCCGGCGTAGTTCGGCTGAACTACGGAAAACAGACAATCTAAATTCAGTCATTAACATCCATAACAAAAACTAGGAGTTAATCATGTCTAAACTTGCAACCATCATCGCGGCAACTGTTGCTGCAACTGCAATGTCTGGCGCTGCAATGGCCGGTGGCCACAGCAAAGTATCTGCGTGTTTGATCACTAAAACCGACACTAACCCATTCTTCGTAAAAATGCGTGAAGGTGCGCTGGCGAAGGCGGAAGAGATCGGTGTCGAGCTCAAAGCTTACGCAGGCAAGACCGATGGCGATAATGAAACTCAGGTACAGGCTATCGAGACCTGTATCGCTGATGGCGCGAGCGGTATCCTGCTGACTGCGTCTGATACTTCAGGTATCACTGCTTCAGTAAAGCAGGCGCGTGACGCCGGTCTAGCGGTCATTGCACTGGATACGCCTCTTGATCCAATCGACGCAGCTGACTCTACCTTTGCAACGGATAACTTTGTTGCCGGTGAGCTGATCGGTGCTTGGGCGAAAGAGACATTGGGCGCTGCTGCTGCAGACGCGAAAATCGCGTTCCTGAACATCAACGTCTCTCAGCCAACAGTTGGCGTTCTGCGTAACCAAGGCTTTATGAAAGGCTTCGGTATCGATCTGGGCGATCCAAACAAGTGGGGTGACGAAACTGACCCACGTGTTGTAGGTCATGATGTGACTGACGGCAACGAAGAGGGTGGCCGCCGTGCAATGGAGAACCTGCTGGCGAAAGATCCTATGATCAACGTTGTTTACACTATCAACGAGCCAGCGGCTGCAGGTGCGTATGAAGCACTCAAGGCGATTGGCCGTGAGAACGACGTTCTGATCACCTCAGTTGACGGTGGCTGTGCCGGTGTACGTAACGTACGCGATGGTGTTATCGGCGCGACGTCTCAGCAGTACCCACTGCGCATGGCTGCGCTGGGTGTAGAGGCAATCAAAGCTTGGGCTGATAACGGCACGAAACCCGCTATGACTGACGGTAAGAACTTCTTCGACACAGGCGCTGCACTGATTACTGATAAGCCAGTATCAGGTGTTGAGTCGATCTCTGTGAAAGAAGGTCTGGAACTCTGCTGGGGTAACTAATCACCCAAAGCAGTACCTAGCACGCTGTGTGGTCGCAATGACCCGCAGCGTGCTATTCGTTTTTTATTACCTTTTTAAAAAGTACTCGAGAATTCCTATGTCTGCGAACTCCAACAAACCGCTCGAATATGAGCAGTCACTTGGCGCTGCCAAAACGACGGTTGCTCAATTTGAGCCGGAAGAGGGTGGGGTGCTGCGTACAATGCAGCATATACTGCACCGTTCTCCCTGGGTTGTCCCCCTGATCGTTTTGGCCCTGTCGATTGTTGTTTTTGGTATTTTGGCGGGTTCTAAATTTTTCTCTCCGTTCGCGCTGACGTTAATTCTCCAGCAGGTGCAGATTGTTGGCATCGTTGCAGCTGCGCAGACGCTTGTAATCCTGACCGCGGGTATCGATCTTTCGGTTGGTGCCATTATGGTGCTCTCCTCGGTTGTAATGGGTCAATTTACTTTCCGCTACGGATTGCCCGCTGAGCTCAGCGTGCTCTGTGGTTTGGCTTGCGGTACGTTCATTGGTTATTTGAACGGTTTGCTGGTGGCGCGTTATAAATTGCCGCCATTCATCGTGACTCTGGGTATGTGGCAGATCGCCCTAGCAACCAACTTTCTCTATTCCGCCAACGAGACAATTCGTGCACAGGATGTGGCTGAGATGGCCCCTCTGCTGCAGTTCTTTGGTGAAAAATTCAAAATAGGCGGCGCTGTCTTCACCTACGGTGTGGTCTTTATGATTCTGCTGTTCTTGCTGCTCGCCTATGTGCTGAGCTCCACCGCTTGGGGACGTCATGTCTACGCTATCGGTGATGACAAGGATGCGGCGGAACTCTCCGGTGTTAAAACTGACAAGGTTCTGATCTCTGTCTATATGGTGGCGGGTTTGATCTGTGCCTTCGCGGGCTGGGCAATGATCGGTCGCCTCGGCTCGGTTTCTCCTACTGTTGGTCAGTTCGCCAACATTGAGTCGATCACGGCGGTGGTGATTGGTGGTATATCGCTGTTCGGTGGACGCGGTTCGGTTTTGGGTCCGCTCTTTGGTGCACTTATTGTCGGTGTATTCAGTCTGGGTCTAAGGCTGTTAGGTGTTGACGTGCAATGGACCTACTTGCTGATTGGTGTGTTGATAATTACCGCAGTATCAGTGGATCAGTGGATCAGAAAGGCGACAGTGTGATGAGTAATCAAGAACCTATTTTAAAAGCTGTAAATCTGCTTAAGCGCTATGGCCATGTAACGGCTATGGACCACTGTAACTTTGAGCTTTACCCCGGTGAGGTTCTCGCTGTTATTGGTGATAACGGTGCTGGTAAGTCAACGCTGATCAAAGCGCTATCCGGAGCTCTGGTGCCCGATGCTGGCGAAATTTATCTTGAAGGTCAGCGCGTTAACTTTACCTCGCCGCTTGATGCACGCGATCAGGGTATAGAGACCGTTTACCAGCAACTAGCGATGTCACCTGCACTCTCCATCGCTGACAACATGTTCATGGGTCGTGAGTTGCGTAAGCCGGGCATTATGGGAAGCCTCTTCCGCCGCCTGGACAAGCCTGCAATGGAGGCGTTCGCTCGCGAAAAGCTCAATGAGCTTGGTCTGATGACCATTCAAAATATCCAGCAGGCGGTGGAAACCCTCTCCGGTGGACAGCGCCAAGGTGTGGCGGTTGCACGCGCCGCCGCGTTCGGATCGAAGGTGGTCATTCTAGATGAGCCAACCGCCGCCTTGGGTGTAAAAGAGAGTCGCCGGGTTTTGGATCTCATCAAAGAGCTTAAAGCGCGCGGCTTGCCGGTTATTCTAATTAGTCACAACATGCCGCACGTGTTTGAGGTGGCTGATCGTATTCATATTCACCGCTTAGGCACACGTCTTTGTGTGATCCGTCCAGATGAGTATGAAATGAATGACGCGGTAGCCTTTATGGTTGGTGCCAAGGAGCCCCCTGAAGAACTGGTGAACGCGGTGTAAATATGGCGGCGTCGACTTCAGATATCAGCGCTGTTATTGACCTAATTAACCGCTCTCAAACTCAGAGAGAGCGGCTGCTTGTCGCGATTGTGGGCCCGCCTGGGTCGGGCAAGTCGACGTTGGCGGCTGCGGTCGTTGATCATTTGAATGCAGCGGCTTCAGATCAGGCTGCCCTGGTACCTATGGACGGCTATCATCTCGATAACGAGGAGTTGGTGGCCTTGGGCTTATTACAGCGTAAGGGTGCGCCCGCTACTTTCGACGCGGAGAGTTTGCTTGAGCTGATCACGCAGATTCGTGCGGCAAGCACCGATATCAGATATCCGACTTTTGATAGGAGTCTTGATGCCACCGTGCCTGGTGGCGGGTTGCTCGAGAGAGAGATCCCGATTGTGGTTGTCGAGGGTAACTACTTGCTGCTCGACAAGCCTGTCTGGCGTCAGTTAAAAGCACTGTTTGACCTGAGTGTTTTCCTTCAACCGAGTAAGTCTGAACTGGAACGTAGACTGGTCGACCGTTGGCTGCACTATGGATTTTCACCGCAGGAAGCTAGGCGCAAAGCGCTTGGCAACGATATGGTCAATGCTGAACTTGTGCTGAGCTCGAGCCTGCCTGCCGACCTCTGCTTAACCCAAAACGGCGAGCGGGTTGATCAAGCAGCCGTCTGATTAAAGAGCGCGCTGAAGAATCTCGCGGTACTCATCAGCAGTCGCAACTCTTGGGTTTGTTGCGTGACAGTGGTCCTTCATCGCCCCGGTTATAATCTGGTCAAACTGCGACTCGCTGACGCCCATTTCGCTCAGACCGCTCGGCATGCCCAGGCGTTCATTCATTGAGTTGAGGGCGCCAACTACCGTTTCACCTGCACCTAAGTTCATTGCTTGGGCCATGCGCATCAGCTTCTGCTCACGCTGCATTGTCTCGGCAGGTGTGTTGAACTCAACAATCAGCGGCATAAATATCGCGTTTAAGGTTCCGTGGTGTAGTCGCGGATCTACGCCGCCCATCGAGTGGCTCAGGCTATGTACCGCGCCTAGACCTTTCTGGAATGCCATCGCGCCTTGCATTGACGCACTCATCATATTCAAGCGCGCTTCGCGGTTGCTGCCATCCTGGGTGGCCCGCTCGATGTATGCCCAGCCCCGGCGCAGGCCATCCAGAGCGATACCATCGGCCGGGGGGTTAAACGCCGGAGACATGAAGGTCTCCATGCAGTGGGCGATGGCGTCCATCCCGGTTGCTGCGGTGAGAGCGGGCGGCAGGCCAAGCGTGAGCTCAGGATCACAGATCGCAACTTTCGGCATAACATAAGGGGAGATGACGCCAACTTTGCGGCCGTCATCTAGAATCAGAACGCCGGCGCGACCCACCTCGCTACCGGTACCCGCCGTTGTCGGGATGGCTATAACCGGAGCAGTTGCTGAGGTGATACGGTTTAATCCGCCCTCAATTAACGCGTACTGGCTTAACGGTCCCTCATGGGTTGCACATACAGCCACGCCTTTTGCTAGATCGATGGCTGAGCCGCCGCCGACGGCAATCAAACCGTCGAAACCGCCATCAGAGTACTTTTGCGCTGCCAAGCGCACGGTCGCTTCATTGGGGTTGGGTGGTGTCTGATCGAATATCTGCTCTTGTGAAAAATCGTTCAGTTGGGTGCCTACTTGGTCGATTAACCCAGCCGCTCGCACCCCTTTGTCAGTAATGATGAGCGGACGTTTGATTGATAGCAGGTCGCATTCGCTCTGAAGAGAGGTCAGGCTGCCAAAACCAAATTGAACACGTGTGAGATAGTTGATCAGATGCAAAGCCAGCTCCTAGCGCTGAGATTCCAGTTGTTGAATCTCTTTATATACCGCATCGGCTTTTTCGGATAGCTTTGAGTAGCCTTCGATATCGCCGTTGCGTTGAGCATTCATCGCCTGCTCGAGAAGCTGGCCATACTCTTTATTGAGTTGCTTAAGGGGATCTTTCTTGAATAAACCGAACATCGACTGCTCCTCCACATTAATTCAGTATCTGGGTACGCAGCCCATGCCATGACGGTTCGGACTCTGGGGTATTTACTCAGCGTTGGCTTTTGTCTGCCAAGTGTTTAAAGGTTTTGAGATTGCACTTTCGGCGAATAGGCAACGCGCTTATTGAGGCGTAAAGTCGAATCACTGAGGTTATATATTGTTGTAATGCACAACAATAAATTGTAAAGTTCATCTAGGTCTTAAAGTAGATGCTCAAATACTAATAATAGATTGGGGGCACCATGAGTCACTCACCCTTTGAAACGAATTTAGATCAGTGCGCTGCGAACTACGCCGCTCTGACGCCGATCAGCTTCCTTGAGCGCTCGGCATTTGTATATCCCAACAAAGTGGCAACCGTTAATGGTGAGGTGCGTCGCACCTGGAGTGAAACCCTCAAACGTTGTCGCCAGTTAGCC
>Ga0209652_1000811_pt1 | contig 26267 bp, 20 predicted proteins | sample SaaInl74LU_5_DNA_FD_184641 | JGI IMG/M metagenome (GOLD analysis project Ga0209652, IMG submission 184641) | Marine microbial communities from expanding oxygen minimum zones in the Saanich Inlet - ESP_74LU_5_DNA (SPAdes) (version 2) | ecosystem: Environmental > Aquatic > Marine > Intertidal zone... | reverse complement strand
CTACGCAATAATCTCTTGCAAAAGACAAAAGCAGATTGTCCCTTGACCTCGCCTCGCCCACCACCCTCTCAACATCATCATGGCGAGCGTCCTAACCATGGAAAGTCCACCCTTCCAGCCCCGTAGCAGTGGCGGCAGTAGCGCCGCTTCCAGCTTTGCGAGCCCTCATCACCACCGTATTCGATCTGGGGCAAGTTCACCTCTGTCTCATGGATCATCGGGGGGAGAGGCTCATAGTAATGCAGTTAGGAGTTATACCTTCCAAACTCCATCAGGGTACGTTTATTGCAATTATATTTCACGTGGAATTTTCAAGAGCATGAGTCTCCTACACACAAGATATGGTGCTTTGGACTTATTGTGCTGCCGTCATGTTTTATGATTATATTATTATTGTCGTAAGCCACGATTTGTCGCTCACGTTGTTAACTCAACCACCCCGTGCACCCTCTAACTTGGCTACATTAAAATTACACGCAACAACAAATAATAATTTAAACATCACAAAAAATCATCACCTACCACAGAGAAGCACTTGAAATTCGCAACGTTTGGGAAGAAAATGTAGAAGAAGAAATGGCAATCATTCGTGAACTCATCGACACTCATCCCTACGTGGCAATGGATACGGAATTTCCAGGAGTTGTGGCACGTCCAGTGTCCGAAACATACTCTCCCGACTTCCATTACAAATCTTTAAAGTGCAATGTAGACCTTCTCAAAATCATTCAGTTGGGGTTGACATTTGCAGATGAGGATGGGAATTATGCCAAGGGGTGTCCCTGTTGGCAATTTAATTTCAAGTTCAATCTCAATGATGATATGTTTGCACAAGACTCGATTGATTTGTTGGTTACATCCGGAATATCATTTGAGGATCATGCCACGAGGGGGATTGACCCTCTTCATTTTGGGGAGCTACTAATGGTTAGCGGATTGGTATTGGATGATCGAGTAAAGTGGGTATCCTTCCACTCTGGATATGATTATGCGTATCTGTTGAAGTTACTAACAACACAAGAGTTGCCCCAGGATGAGAAGTCATTCTTTGACGTGCTCAAGTTATACTTTCCCACAATATATGATATCAAGTACATGACTAGTTTGCTGGATGGGCACTTTGGAGGGTTGCAGAGACTAGCGGATGACTTGAATTGTCCGCGTATCGGGCCTGAGCATCAGGCAGGATCAGACTCTCTCCTCACAATGGTAACATACTTTGCGTTGGCCAAAGCCAAGTTTTCGGAGAAATCTACTGGCAAGATTATGGATAAAAAGTACAAGAATGAGCTTTATGGATATGGATCCAACCATACAGTACAAAGGAAAGGAATTCGCAGTTCCGACTCTTCGAATGTGCTGAGCAACAACTCGTATTAATGGGTCGTATGGGGAGGAATGATGGAAAAATAATCTCTCCGTGAAGAATGTTTTGGTCGGACTGGGTGGATGTGCTCATTTTATAGTTTAAAAGCGTGTAATTCTACATCTTTATTTATATGGTGTCTACTCACTCGAGTACTCGAAGGGGATCAACACCAGATCTCTCTATTATTAAAGCTCATCTTTTGAATCATCATCACTACTTGAGTCTTCCGATGAAGAGTCAACTTCTTCAGCTTCAAAATCAGGTTTAAAGTGGACAAATGCATTTGCATAGTAGCTACCTTTCAATGCAAAAGGTCGGCCATGAATGATTGAGTGTGACTCATACAGAATTACTTCTCCAGGACTGATCGTTATATTGTGAGCAAATCCATCGTGTCCGATTACTTCCAGTGGCCATGGCTCTGTCACCTCTTGATCAATATTGATGATGGCAGAACTTATCAGCGGATCTCGATCAACATGAGGAGCTAAAATGTGCCCTTCTCTGTATACTCTGACCCCATACAAAGATGATTTACTGAATGAAGATGCAGTTGGAATCCACTCCTGCATCTTCTTTTCAATCTCGTCCCATAACACTTGACGTAATTTGGTATCGAGTGGATGCATCTTGGAGTCCGACTCCCAATGGTTTACGTAGGTGTTGGCCTCTGGCCATGCCTCGGGCCATAAGCTCTCTGGGAAATTCTCCTTTGCCTTTACACCGGCCCAAAATGTCTGAAGCATGCTCCATGTTTCATCTGATAGCTTTGTCTTTTTGAAGCCAATCTCTGTGTAATTTGTCTGTAATTTGGGCTGTTCAAGGTTAAGCCGAAGACGGTCAGCCTCATTGTGACTGCACAACGAGTTAGCTCCATGCCCTCCGTATCTTTGGATACATCCATCCATGTATTTTGAATACAGCTCAACTCGATCATTTCCAAAGACTTCATTGGTTGCAGAGAGATCAGAGGAGCCGATAAAATTGTAGTGAATAGGAAAGCTCACATCTACACCAAAGTTTTGGGCTGACGCGGTGCTTGTCCAGAGTAGGGAAGCGGCTGCTGCTATCACGGCTTTCATCTTTGACTGTGGTTCATTGATTGTGGGTTGTGGGGCGGTGTTTGGGAGTAAAAATACTTCCATTTGAGGGCTTTTTAATTATGGATTCAAAGGGGTAGCTCTCTACGCAATCGACGCCCAACGCAAAGGTTTTTGCCACTTCACCATTCCCTACTATTCTCAGCCATAGATAATGATGAAGTCTCCTCAACGCTGTTGGTGGTTGCTTGCAGCACTGCTAATAATACCTGCTGCTGCTAATGCAAATCAAGATGGGCTATCGTCAACAAGCAAAGGTGTTTCTGTTCCACATACACACATAATAAAACCAGTACATGCAAAACAAGAGGAAGATGAGAATTTAAATAATGAAGATGACGAAATAATACCATCTTCCTCGTCGCCTTCCTCTTCCGTCGCAATAGGCGGGAGCTTGTCCATACTACAAAATATTCTTGCCAGCTCTGCCGGTCCTATTCTGCGCTCTTCTGCTCGATTTGCTCAATTAGCAATATGTTGCTATATGGCAAAAACATCATGGATAGTGATGAAAGAAGTTTGGGAGGAATTGAGCGAAGAATTTTCATCACTTCAGAGGGGTAGAGGAGGATCGGACGTGCGAGAAGAGCAAGATATGCCCTATGCAGACGATGATGCGCTCGATGATAATGATGATGGTTCCAATGGTAATAACGACAAGACATTCACACCAAAAACTGCAGCTACTCGGGAATTGGCAGCTAGACTGAGATCTGCTGGAATATTATATGCATCAGAAGCTTCCTCGGAAGAAACACGGACAGTTGAAAGTATTGTCAGATCACTAACTCGCTCAGAGGGCAATGTCTTGAGTCAGACTCTTTTGACTCCATTAGATGGAGGACTTGTTGATAGGGAGAAACAACAATCTGCTGATTCTGCTGCGGCGGCGGCAACACAAGCGTGGAATAATATTGGTGGACTTGCAGATGCAAAAGAATCTTTGCTTGACTTGGCGTTCCCATTACTAACATCACCTGTACCTGGTTTTGAAAAGAATGCAGGATATTACGGCGGGCTTCTTGCCAATCCACCCGGTGTCCTTTTGTATGGTCCTCCAGGATGTGGAAAGAGCATGCTCGTTCGTGCGCTGGCTGCAACTGTTGGTGCTAGATTCCTTGTGGTATCACCAAGTTGTTTACTTCGCAAGTATGTGGGTGAGACAAATCTTAATGTGCGAGCCTTGTTCTCGGTTGCAAGGAAAATTGCACCATGCGTGTTGTTTGTTGATGAGCTGGATGGTTTATTCCGAGAACGTGGAGGTGAGGACCATGATGTTGGACGAGACTTGAAGACGGAGTTTCTTCAGTTGTGGGACGGTATTAGACACCACCAGCAATGTACAGATTCGAGCTCGTCAATCCTTGTGATTGGGGCAACAAATCGACCGTTTGATGTGGATCCAGCTTTTTTGAGAAGAATGCCTCGAAGAGTCTTTGTCGGATTGCCTGATCATGACGCTCGGATATCCATCCTACAAAACATGCTGAAGCATGTCCCTCTTGATAAATCATTCGATGTTAACACTGTGGCCCACAAAACTGGAGGTTATTCTCCTTCCGATATCCGGGAAGTATTGCAAGCGGCAGCTTTATACCCATTGAGAGAAGCCCGTGCGAGGATGATGACAAACTCTGCTGACGCAGGGGATAGTGAGACGCCTTCAAGGATGCAAATACCACCACTGCGAAGTCTTACAAACGATGATGTTTTGCGAGCATTGGCTGTGGCAAAACCAACTCACTTTAGTAGGAAATACCAAAGACAATTGATGGAGTACGTACGAACATCAGGAGGAAGTCGAGAATCGTCTCCATCAGTAACAAACTTTGATGCGCAATCTGGAAACTACTTCTTCGCTAATACTGACTCCTTCAACAGCAACTATGGAGAAGAAGATGACTCTTCGTACTACGATGAAGATTCATCTGATAGCGAATACGATCTGTAATTGTATTCTTGCATCAAATTATATGTATTGTACAATAGTGCTGAATTTGAATCAAATAGCTATAGTCCATGAACCTATTCTACAAAGCTCTCTTCTTCATGCCAAAAGCAACAGCACAAACAATAGGCAATCCGTACAATAAGACCTTCTTGGTGAAACTTCCTTTGCCACTATCTCTCACCATGCCAACATTCCGCTCGAAATGGTCACGGATCATACTATCATTTGCGAGTCGAACCTTTTGTATAATACCTAGTTCACTCATACGATGATAAGCTTCGCTCAACTTTCCTCCCCTAGCCACCTCGTCCATTGGATCATTAGGAAAGACAGAAGGCAAGAGAAAATGCAATTTTCGTCTTAACATTTGCCCAAACATCAACTTCACTTGCATTGCTGGACTCAAAGAGAACGTGTAGAAGGATAAATCAGTGAGGGCATTACCTTCTTTCACGCGTTGTTCGGAAAATTTTGGCAATACAGCTTCCCAGTTGTCCTTGCTTTCATCCAATAGAGCATTTAGGACCGCTGCATCAGCCAGAGCAGTGTTCATCCCTTGGCCGATCTGAGGGCTGGTGGCGTGGGCTGCATCACCAAGAAGAAGAGCATTGATCTTTTTGCTGTGATAAAAGTTACAGTGCACTTGCGATATAGTGTTCCATCCTTGAGTTACCCATTGCTTTCCAGCTTCATCAGCATCGATATCAAACGCATGGAAGTGCTTTTTGAAGTACTCAGAAACAACTTTTGGATCATCTGACTTCAATTCTGCAGGGCATTCTTTATCCAACGACGTTCCTAATGCAACGTTGAGCATCTTTCCAGTCTCTGGAAGGATAAAACTGGCCCAGCCAGGGAGGGCGTTGTTGATGAACATGAAATTTCCATCTTCTATGCCATCAGGCAGCGGCACATGGACACTCTTGCCGTATGAAAATGTTCCTTTCAATTCAAACTCGAAATCACGGTGATTGTTCATGAATGCATTTCTCACAATGGAACGAATACCGTCACATCCCAAAAGTATGTCGTATTCTATTCTAATATCTTCCTCATTTGTTGGACGAGCAACGACGCAGTTCCTTTCTCCATCAACATAAAGAGCACGAGTGTGATAATGCGACGTGAATGCATCATCTCCCTCAAAGTTCTCATTGAGATAACGGCTAAGAGCTGCACAGATGTAATTTCGATCAACTGTGAAGGATGAGTCTTCTGGAAGGAAGTCCTTAGCATCATATGTGAGCTTTAGCGATTTCGAAATGCCAATCGTTGCACAACTTATGTCTACCCCCAAGCCGTGAATGTAGTCTTCGTATAGACCTGGCACTGTCCGAATTGCGGAGAGTCCATGAGCGGACAATCCAATCATCCACGAGCGGTTTCTATGCAATCCATCCTCGCCAAGCTTGCCATAATCTGTACCAGGATCGACGAGTGTAATGCGATATTTTGTTTGCTGCTCGTTCCGTCTAAGAAGTAGGATGGCTGCTAGAAGTCCTGCTGGGCCAGCTCCGACGATACAGACGTGCTTGATCTCATTCGGCTTGCACATGATGTTATTGTTGTTCCTTTATCTTCCTACACAAATGAGGCCGTGTTGTGAACTGAAACGAGTCTTACCTTGCTTGATGTTGATGTGCTTCATCAACACCACATCATTGCAGAGCTGCATCAGCAACTGCGCAACGCAACTTTGTGAGTCATCGCTGCTCGGTACTGCTTCAGACTTCAGACAACTTCAGAGAGCCGACTGGAAACCTGGAATGGGGACCCAAAGTACCCTTTTCCGGGTATAGTAGGTTTTTAGTTCCCGCTGCGCTCTCTCTCTCCCTTGCTCATGATCACTCTTTTAGCATTGCTCATCACCCTGACTACACCAGACAGTTATCGAAGCAATGGAGTCCACTGGAAAGAGGACACGAAGACAACCCAACCGTTATGCTGATGAGGCAGCCAAGATTACGGAGCGGAGTACGAAGACGAAGACGAAAAAAGCAGCAGCGTCATCAAAGAAGACTGCGTCCACGACCACATCTACTACAAATGCGTCGCGAGGCAAACTTCTCAAGAAGGAACTGGCGAAATACAATCTTACACGTCGCAAGGATTCGAAACTCTGCGATGCATTCGTAAAGGGAACGACCAACAAGAGTGTTAAGGAGGTGGCTGATGTCATGTGCAGGATGAAGTATCTTTACGGGGGCTACTGCGAAGAGTTCAACAAAGAAATTCGTGAAGTGGAGGACGAAATCGACCGAGAGGTAGATGATATTGCAGAGCAGTATAAAGGATATAATTCCGATCCATTCAGCGAGTTCGAGGGGTACTACAGGGGCATCCGCGGCGATGCATGCAGAGAGGTCACGGGCTACTATTCGTTCGCTGACTACAAGCTCGATGTGGCCAATGCTTGGACGGCATTTCCTGAGCAATGGCCTTGGATGTGAAGAGTTTCCCAAAGGAATGTGTTGAATCTAGATGTATGCCGAGTATAGTGATGCGAAACTGGTAACATATGCAGGTAACAAATATAGCTGATGTCACTTGCCAAATTCTATTTTACACTTAGCAGTTAAGATGTGCTACCCCCTCTAGTGTCATACAGGCGTTGGATCTCCTAACGCAACAAAGTCGTCGTCAGAGAAAATTTTAGGCAATGCGAATGCACGAATTGACATTAGGACGCCAATCATTGCCGGGAAGAATATTGTGATTGATGATATTTGCTTGAACCCAAATAGTCCAAGTAAGCATAGAACTTGTACTCCCGTGTATATTAGCGTTTTCTTTCTGCCGAGAAGGTTAAGTGGGTTGTTGTCGGGAAGTCGCCGCCGCTCAGCGAATGCATCTGTTACGCGTTGTAAGAATGAATTCCCGGTCATGAGCTTTCTTCCCAGGAACAAAAATACTCCGGACACAACAGGAATCGGTATGGTTTTGATGAGTGGTAATAGCATGACTGTGGAAGCTAGCATCGCGTGTATGATGAACCCTGTCAATCTTGTCTCTGTTACTCTTTCAATCTCTATCTCATTTGTTTCTGGGTTTAGCCTCGTCTCTGACATTGCACGGACATGATTCATTGACTGTACAGTTGCTCCGCACATCCAAGGTAGCCCAAATATTGATAACACTAACAGAGAGTGATCGCAAACATTCCGTTGAGTCAACAGAATGCAGAAGGAATGAAATGATGCGCACTAGTAAATTCAAACTCACCTCCAGTAATGACTCCAAGTGCAACCAAGTCTACGTTGTATGCCGGGCCCTTTTTCAATTTGTTGTCCGGACTATTCACCAGCCGAACACTGATATTTTGATCCATGAAGAACAGCGCTGTTAAGAGTATCGCTGGAAAAGCACATAGCATCCGATAATTAGTGGGGATATCCTTTAGACCCACAAGGAAGCTTCTTCCTCCGGCCAATTGGAATGTATCCGGAACTATCAATGTCGGAACGTGAAACTTCTTGAACCATGGAAGCAAGTTCAGTAATGTAAATGTCAAGATCACGGTCACTGGCCCAAAGTTCTTAATCTGAGTTCGTATTTTTGTGTTGAAAAATTTTGTCGCCTCGAATTTCACCACCTTCATTGTTGAAAGGAACGTGCCAAGAGCCATTGATAGGGCTACAAATGGCATTGTAAGATTCATCGGATCATTCATATGTGCAATCATAAAGTTTCTTCTGAGTGATGAAACAGCTTCATATATGAAGTTCACACTCAGCAGTCCATTGAACACCTCATCTGTGAAGCGAGTACAATAACGAATTGCTTTACTCGACCCTGCAACCCCAAGTAAAGTCATAAAGAAGCTAGTCCAGATTCCGACCCAGGCATAAACAGGAAAGAAAGACATCTGACGAAGGCTGCAGAACCGAAATAGACCCGATGTAAATGCAAGAGTAAGTCCAGTTGGAGCTAGAAAAGCCATTGGCTGTCCACTGAAAATTGAATACATCACTCCAGCCATACCACTACCAAGTAGAAATTCAACAACCCCAATCGACCCATTTGTGATCTCAGATGCAATTGTCCCGAACGATACAGCTGGAGCAAGGCAAGCAAAGTAAAGGAAAAGCACTGCTGGTATTACCTGCCTTTTTCTCTTGAAACCATCCGTCCAGTCCGACAAATAATGCGGCTTTCTACGCAAGATATCTTTTCTGTGGGGTATGAGATGTATGATCATTAGTTGAAAATTGCAAGACGACCACCTTCACAGTGAAACCAAGAAGTACTACTAACCTGAATTCTTCTGACCCCAATAACGTAGTTAAGAAGCGAGTAATAATCCCAAGCCCATTGAAAATAACAGCTCCCCCTAAACTCTTGGCTGATTGAGAGACATCAACTACCGCCTCCTTCACTTCAGTCGAATTACTAATGACAGCACCTCCCAAAGTTTTAGCCGACTGAGTCACATTCTGTGCTGCCTCCTGGACTTCTTTCACAGCAGCTTCAAGCTTTTCTTTCTCTTTGACTATTTGCTTCTCTGCACGTTCTTGCCGATGACTCTCCTCTTTAACGGCAGTTCCCTTGATGTCATTAGCTATTTTTGCTGCCAATAGTGATCTCTGGAATTCGTCTTGGCTATCTGAATATGATTTTGATTTGGCATGAAGAGGAGCTAGCGATGATGGCCGTTTCGTCTTCCAAAATTGTTGAGTGTGACGACCTACGCCACCGAAGCCAGCACACGATGAATGATATTCTCCCACGCTACATATTGAATTGCAACTATTGAAACAGCTATTTGTCGTCCTACTTGATAATCGAACGGTTGGAAAGGCAACCGTCAGATCTACAAAAAGTAACACCACACATGCACAGATCACAGACGGTGATGTGCGTAGACGTGATGGTCGAGTATTCCCGTCATGGCGTTGCGGCATCTTCCTGCTTTCCCCTACTACTGCTACTACTACTGATGAGATAGATTACGTGTGGAGGTCAGTGTGAGTATGTGATGGCAGCTATCATAGGATGGTATCGTAGTGTGCAAGGTTGTCCACCCAATAATTTTACTGCTCAATCAGCGCGTTGTGACGTACCACGTGATGAGTGATGAGGGAATGAGATAGGTATCTTTTATTCAGCCTGTCTTTCGTCCGAAAACTGCCCCCGCCGCCTCCGTTATCCGCTTATCAATCATCAAACTGCTTGCTTGCAATACCATTCATCCTACTCCTTATTGGCACCTGTGTACAATATATAGTCAGCTGCTTGCAATTCTTTTGCTGAAAGGACATCCTCCCTCCTAAAAAAACTTCTCGAGCGTCTGCGGCTGAAACATTGGTTTTACTATTGGGGCGAGCGAGCTGCTAAAAAAACAAGCGCAACAATAATATTATGATGTCAGCAAATACTGCCGATTCGCCTCCAGCTCCATTTCGATGGCTCAAGTCGGCAGAACTAGGATATGCTGAAGATGCAAACACCAAAAATAGCAACCAGCAGATGGACGAGCAGCAGGAACAGGATGGAAGAGTCTGTTTCCATTGCGGGAAGGAAGAAGCAAATGAAGTGACATTTCCAAAGTGCTCCAAGTGTGGTGTAGCTTCTTATTGTTCACGTGATTGCCAAGTCTCCAACTGGAAGAGCGGTGGTGACAAGATGGGTCATAAGCATACATGTGCAGCTTACAAGCGTGTCGGGGAAGACATGATGATAATGTTTAGTGATGATAAAGATGCGGCAAGGCAAGATGTTCTGTCGAAAATTAGGTTCTATGCATTTCCGTACGCTGTTTACAAAGCATCAAAAGCTGGAAGAGGGCTCTTGTTCGTTCAAAGTGATTCATCATTAGCAGTCATGTCTCTACCGATCCCAGTCTTGAGTAATGGACACAGCTGTCCTCAACAACGATCAGTCATTTTGCATTGGTTAACAATGGAAGAATATGATAAGGAAGTGTGTAGAGATGATTTTGAGATGGCTGCAATGAGAAACGAGTTAAAGTCAGCTGTAGAAACATATGATGACAAAGTAGAGGTCCCTGTGCTGATGAGATTTAGATGTGGTCAGGTTGCAGTTGGTGTAGCACCACTGGTGCCAGATTACAAGTTGTGTCAAATTCTTGGGAAAGAGTATTATGGCCACGGCCAAGATTCTGGCGCAGTGCAACTTAACATTGATGATGTATAGATTGAAGACACACGATTACAACATATGAATATGATTATACTTTATACACTACTATCGAATTCCGTCGTTGTGCCTATCCAGACTTGTGAACTTGAAAGTCTCCAATACAATCAAAGAGCCAGTCACAAGAAACGACGTCAATCACTCCGTCATCGTTGGAATCAGATGCAAAGGACTTGATTTGAGCGAGAAAATCTGTGCCAAGTTTTGTATCTGATTTGTCTTTCATCATTGCAACAACCTTCTCATCAGTTTCATCTTTAGAATCAAGGTAAGATTGCAAAACATCTTTCAACGTAGGGGATCCTTCTAGATGTCCCAAAGGACTCACGCTTGCAACATCAGTGAGCTGTGACTTGCTCAAGCCCTTCTTGATGTGCTTTGGTGCTGCCATGGATGTAACGTCATAAACATTTGCTCCACAGAGTTGCAACAAAACTGTGATGTTTCCCTTGGTGCAAGATCCATCACTCGTTGTTTCAGCAGATTTTGCCTTCTTCTTGGCCACTCGCTTGCTCACACTCGGTTGATCAAAGTCTCCAAGTAAAATAACGCTGTAATTCTGCAACAAATCTGTGCCAGGTAACAGCGTATCTGAAGAAGCATGAATACCTTCACCACTTGTCCACAGCGAGTGTCGTTCAATAGCAGCAGACGTAGCTTTTTGAGGTGCATACCAGTTGTGATTTGAGGCACCAATCACGTGCGTTGCTTTCTCTTCCTCTGCCATCTTCTTTTTGTCGATACTTGGAAATGGATAGTGCTGATGGTTCATAACCCCAAGTCTCTTTTTCTTCGAATGCGATTCGAGGAACGAAATGTCAACTATTGGGAGCCCACATGCTACAGCAAGGTAAAACTGAAACGATCTTGGGACAACCACACCCTCGTCAAAGGCATATTCCTTGTCTGTACTAAGTGCAAAACATGATGAAGGCACAGCAGTAGAATGGTCATTTTTACTAGAAGAGAGGAGTGACAAGAATTGCCCTCTGCCATCTTCCGTGTCAAAATCAAAACCGGTATCAAGATTGTCATCTTCCATAATATCGTCACGTTGCATCTTGAGCATTGAAATCATATCATCTTTGATGCACTTTCGTATAGAACGAGACTCTGTGTTCTTGAGAGCCAGTGATGGTTTGAGTAGCATAACCTTTGGTCGTCGCTGAAAACTGACGCGTTGGGTTCGACGAGACTTTGGGGCTGGTTTCCTCTCGTCAATATCTGTCTTGGTTGGGGTCTTGCTATGTTTACGCTTCTTCTCTGTTTGTTTCGGTGTCTGTTTCTTTTCGGATTGATCAAGTGCGTTTTTCTTCTCTGATTGTTTCGGAGTCTGTTTCTTTTCGGATTGATCAAGTGCATTTTTCTTTCCTGATCGTTTCGGCTTCTGCTTCTTGTCTAATTCCTTTTCTGATCTCTTGATTTCAACTCCCGATGAGGCAGCAGCTTTTGTTGGATCCTGTTGATCACTGTCAAGCATTAACACCCTATCCAACTGAGATGCTGTAGCGGTTTGTGGGCCATCATCATCAAGTGTTTTTGATGATTCCGGACTCTTCTTTGAGTCCTCTGTCATTTGAGAATGTTGCCATGCAATACTTGAGACCTCAGAGAAACGAGGAAGGCTATTATTGTCTGCTTTGTTGGCATATGCACTTTGATCAGAAGGAAATAGTGATTGTTCAATTGACATTTCATGCATTTTGTTGTGCTCATTCTTTTCATCTCGTGGCTCATATGCTTTAGTGGTACTGGATTCATCATCAGAAGAGTCATTATCGTTTTGTTGCATTGCTGCAAAGTCGACAATTTCTTCCTCCTCCTCGCTGTGGTTGTTGCCGTCATTGTTCTTCATACTCCCAGCGGCAGCATTCTTATTATCTCCCGTTTCCCACCAACGATCAGGAGCCACTCTAACATTCTCCTCAATACGCTGCAGCGCAATAACAACATCATTTATCTGCGGGTTCCTTTTGATATAAGAATCGCTGTTGCCCTTCATAGAAGTAACGGATATATTGCACGCAGGAAACGGACAATTCCATTTATTCTCCGTGTATTTCGCAATGCAGTTGTAGCAAAAGCTGTGGGAGCAGCCTAGTGTAGCGGCATCCTTCATCATTTGGTTGCATAGACCGCAGAGGAGAGATGACCGAAGGTTCTCGAGAGATGCTGACATGGCCGATGTCATTTTTGAGGATGATGGTGCATCAGAAGAAGATTTTGATTGTTTAGCTGCTGGGGCGGCGACATTCGATGGAGCTTTACGGCTTGCCATGGCTGTACGTTGTTGGTGAAGAAGTGAATGTTCAGATATCGCAAACCTCTTACGTAGTTCAACGCTTTTATTTGATTGTATTCAGTGTCAGTGTTTGTTCGTTTCGTTGTTGCCTTCGTTCGGTTCAAAAAAATAATGAAGAGAGGCGGTAGAAACTGGTTGGTGATGTTGTGGGAGATGAGATAGGGGAGGTTTCCGTCCACTTTCGTCCGTTTTTAGCTTTTGCCATTGCCCCGAACTAAATAAAACAGCCACCATGAACTCCTTCACGTCGGCAATACGATCGTCGCTACTACAGAATGCAAACAAGGGTGATAAGTTAAGACGCTGGTCAATCAAAGAATTGCTCAAAGTAAATGATGTGAACGCTACAAATGCAGAAGTTGTACTTCAAGAAATTCGGACACGGCTAGCAATTCAGCACCAGCGATTATCTTCGTTTTCAAGAGTGGAAGAATACGCCAAGATTGCATCATCTTCCGACGGTGCAACCTTGTCCAAAAGTCTCAAAATGTTGCTCCAGCTACACGAAAATACGTACATGTTACCTCATGAGATCATTGAAACTGACTACTTGATGGAAGGTTTCTCTAACCGTCCGAAACAAATATATTTGAAACAAATGGTGGATGACATCATGACAAGGCATGGTGCATCGGTTGATACTTTTGCAGATGCTGCTATTGCTTCAAGGAATATGGAATTTCAGATACCACAGATATTAAGAAAGCAATTTCGAACAGATGCAACTATTCTACAAAACCCTGAACCGTTTCTCCATTCGAGACTGTTGATTCAATTGATTTGTGAGCATTATGTATCATTGAATAAAGGCAAACCTACAGGAGCTGTATCAATTGATGCTGATATACTTGATATTGTAGATGATGCAACTACGGAAGCAAAACATGTGGCTGATGCCAACTTGGGTATTGCACCAGAGGTTCAGATTAGAAGTGCTGATGGACCATTTGTCCCTCCTCCGATAATACGATCTTGGCTGCATCATGCCATTGTGGAGGTTACGAAGAATGCAATGATGTCAACTGTGGAGAAATGGGATGAACAACCATTGCATCAAAAGCAATCATTGCCTTCCAACATACTGATTGACGTGTCTCGTGATACAGACTTCATGTCGATAAGAGTTGTTGATAATGGAATAGGTTTAAACTCAGATCGTTCCGATAAAGCATTTCAGTTTGCAGCGTCTTCTACGCAGAAGAGATGGGACCGTATCGATGAGCAACAGAGTTATGCTGCTGTTCGGCAACCTCTAGGCTCGTTGGGGGTGGGATTGAGTCTGAGCAATCTAATGATGAAATGCTTCGGCGGTTCTGTCTCGTTGCACAACAATCAGAGCGAATCAGGATGTACAGCCACACTAAGAGTGAACTACAATGACGATTACAAAGCATTAAACTAGTGATCGGAACATGCAACGCAAATACCGGCATCCCATGATACGACCAGCTTACTGGGATTTTTCCAACTTGGCAGCTGTTTCAAGGAGCCTCGAGTATTCATCAAGACACCATCGTAAAAACTTGTCGGGGTCTGGCACGGCCCACTTTTCTGCTGTAACAGACAACGACATTACTCCAGCATAACTTTGTACCACGACGCCGATAGGAATGCCTGGAGGAAGAGGTAGGAAACCATGAGCAGATTCTACCGTCATTCCATTCATGTGGATTTTGTCTTTGTAGCCTCGGTTGTTCGAAATGGCAACACAAGCATTGCAATTTGCACGTTGGAATATATTCTTAGTCCACTGCTCAGGAAGATAATTGGAGCAAAACTTTGCCACATAATGTGATAGGATTGGGGCGGGACTCTGCTTCGAACGTTTAAGTGACTGATGAACCTTCATGAGACGATCAGAAGGGCATGATGGAGTTCCACCTCCTCGAGCATCGTGTGTCATTTCACCTGGAACTCTCGTTACAAATGCACCGATGCGATTGCCCAGAGACTCGTTAGGCAATATAACGCCTCCGCGTAAGTGAACCGGGATACAAACATTAATGTTTCGAGCAACACGTTTTCGTGAATGTGCATCTACCGGAGCCATGAACTCTTCATGCTCGATAAGTTGCCTCGTAACAGCTGCTGAAATGCAACTCACAAACAAATCATTTACTGTGATGTTGGAGCCACTGGCCTTGCTCAAGATTTGTGTCATTCGTTTGGCTTCGTCCAAAGGGCAGGCATCACACCATGAGATTGCTCTCTGCCCGCTCATAGCTAAACCTTTCTTTCCAGCATCTTGCTTCACTGCATCAAACGGGTTTGTTCGCGTGGTAAGTTGTAACCACACTTGGTATAATGCACTTCTCGCAGATCCCAACGTAATCCATAGCATAAACTTAATAAGACGCATGAACCGTGATATAAGTCGACGTAGCACACCCTTTTTACCCTGCTTCCCTCTCTTCCACTTTTGCAATTCTGCTTCGATATCTGAGCGAATCTCTTCAGCCTCATCACACAAATCACTGAGTGCTGCCATGATACTAGCTCCATCTGCAAGAGCATGATGTGAACGAAACAAAAGCACAGACTCCATCGGCTTTGTATCTCCAACAGCGTCCTTCCACAATCTACCTTTTGTCGGTTGGCGCTTCAATGCACTAATTTCATTAGATATTTGTTGACGAGTAGTGATTGCTTCTGATTTCACTTTGCTAATCGCACCACTACTGCCAATTGCACCACTCGATATCTTTACTTCCCACAGCTTCTCTGCAACTTCAATAGGTGATGTAAGCATATTTTCGATGCGATTTCGTAGATCTTCCCTGTAGACAGAAAAGTGCATCGTCTCTGAGGCATGCCTATCTAGCTCAGCCTTGATTTGTAGATTTGTCTCATCCTTGTCATTTCCATTATTTTCAGTTGTTGCTGCTTTGACGTGATGAGTCTCTTCAAAGAACCTATCATCGTGCCTAGATACAGTGCTATGGAACCGTGGGTGACGTGATGGCATATCACTATTCATCCAGGTAGACTCAAAGTCATTCACAGTAAAAGTGTTTTTTGTGGATTGGCTCGTTCCCACCGCTGTTGTGTTTGCTGATGCATCGTTACTGTCTGGCTTCTTGCTCCCAGACAAGGCAAGGAAGAATGTTGGAATAGAAAGATTAGTTTCCGACTCTGACTTTAGAGAAAACCTTCCAATCGAGGTCATTCGTTTGCGCAAGACGACTGATCCTAAGTTGTTTGTCATGAAAGGATTGTTTGCTGGCAATGGTGTGGCATTGTCAAAATCTTGAGAAGAGGCATCACAATTTGCCCGCCCATATCGATTATTGAATGTATCCATCCCCCCACCAGCAGCAAATGACGCTGCGGCTGCCATGGGGGCGACCTTGCGGCCAATGATGCTAGGGATAGCGGAGGCCATGGTGACTTTGTTGTGCTTAGGAGTGTCAAGTAGTGCCAAGTGCATAAAGATTGGTATTAGCTTGGATCTACAATACTGCTACCAATTTGTATGAGTACTATTACCTACTTACGCCCTGCTTTAGTAACACATGAACGTAACATTAGAGTGGTAACGGTGTGTGAGCGGTTGGCTTGGCGGACGTTGATGCCATAGCAACAATTTGAACCATGTCGCCTCTCCGCAACGCCATCTCTGCGGTAGGATCGAAGGTCAAGGTCCTCCCAGAGGTAGCGAGGGCGCTAGAAACTGGTCGACCAGTAGTAGCACTCGAATCCACAATTGTAGCTCATGGCATGCCCTACCCACAGAATATTGAATTAGCAAAGGAAGTTTCCAGCATATTGAGAGAAAGAGGCGTTATTCCTGCAACAATAGCTGTAAAGGATGGTATTTTTAGGGTGGGTCTTGAACAAGACGAGCTGGAGAATCTTGCAAAGGCTGGAGAGGAAAATAGAGCAATTAAATGTTCATCGCGTGACTTGCCTCTGCTGGCATCCAACATCACTACTCAACAAAGTTCAGACGAGACTGTCCAATGGGGCGCAACAACAGTCGCTGCAACCATGAGGCTGGCTCACGCTGCTAATATCAATACATTCGTAACAGGTGGGACCGGTGGCGTACATCGTGGTGGAGAGCTCTCACTTGATATTTCTACAGACTTAATTGAGTTATCACGCACACCAGTAATCGTTGTTTCTGCAGGAGTAAAGAGTATATTAGATGTGAAACGTACCTTGGAAGTTCTTGAAACATTTGGAGTTCCAGTAGGTGCTTGGCAATCGGATGAATTTCCTGCATTCTTTTCACCTGAATCAGGAGTGAAAACACCATCGCGATTTAATGACGCAATGAGCGTGGCTAGAGCATACATATCAGGCAGGGAACTTGGAATGGATAGTGGTATGCTTGTAGCTGTTCCAAATCATGATCCGGCAGGAGAGAATGTCGAGAAGGCAATAAAAGAGGCGCTGCATGAGGCCGAGGCTGCTGGTATCGAAGGCAGAGATGTGACGCCTTTTATTCTCCGTACAGTGAATGAAAAGACTGGAGGTGATAGCTTAAGAAGCAACATGGCTTTGGTCAAGAACAATGCAAAAGTGGGTGCTGATATTGCTGTGGCCGTATCAAATGTCCAATCCAATTGTAAAACAACCATACAATCAATACAATTGCCTGAAAATGCTGTGCGTGCTTCACTTTCGGATAGCGAATCGACTCCAGCATCAAGTAAATACAGCGCCAACGATGAAGTGACATCTCGAGTCGTATGTGTAGGTGGCTCCGTAATAGACATCATTGCTAAATCCTCATCAAAAGAAAAGATGATAATAGGGACATCCAATCCAGGCAAGGTGTTCAAGTCAGATGGTGGCGTAGGGAGGAATGTTGCCGAAGTCCTTGGAAGACTCGGTGATAAACCTCTCTTTTACACCAGTATTGGGAAAGATGACGGCGGAGAAGGTATCCTATCACGCTTGGCTGATTGTGGTGTCCTGACAAGTGGCGCCAGCGTGAGCTTTGCTGATGGAGCAAGCGCGTCGTACGTTGCATTACTTGACGACGAAAGTGATTTAGTCGGAGGCATTGCCGATATGGATGCAAATCAGCAAATTCCTACTCCATCTGTGGAAGCTCTTTCGGGTGTTGAATTTGTACTGATTGATTCAAACGCTCCATCTCGAGTGATGATTGAGTCGGCATCAAATGCTGCTAAGGCCGGTGCGTCAGTATTTTTTGAACCTACTAGCGTGCCCAAAGCAAAGCAAATATGCGAGAACGACAGCTTCATCAAAAACGTATCTTACGCTTTTCCAAACGAAGATGAGCTGTTTGCAATGTCTGACACACCAGTGGAAGGAGAGAGCGTATCAGATGATTTGGAACATGTGAAGCATGCAGCTTCGAACCTACTCGGTCGAATGAGGTCTGATTCTTCTGCTCATGTTGTCGTTACCTTGGGCCCACGTGGCGTTTTGTTGGCAAGCAAAAGCGGAGGTCCGGATTCTATTGTCGAGCACACCTTGTTTCCAGCAGAGGCTATATCAAAGGTCAGTAGCAACGGTGCTGGAGACACACTTTGCGGTGCATTTATCCACGCATTACTAAACGGTGCAGATGAAAAACAAGCGGTACGGTTTGGCATGAAAGCTGCAATCCTAAGTTTGCAGTACGAGGATGGAGCCATTTCTCCATATATATGATCCTGACAATATTTCAGCAAACCTATATAACTCGATAGTACACATGTTATTACTTGGTTAAAGAATTGTCACACTTTACACATAGTACCATCCGGAGCAGACACTTATGCTGACACCCCGGCAGCTTCGACTAGAACCGCAGATTTGGCATTCTTTCCTCTTGAGCCCGCTGTTTCTGGCATTGCCAAAGCAAACAGCACAATGGGAATTACAGACAGAAACATTGATCCAGTCAAACTTGCAACATGACCGTACTTCTCCACGACCATTTGCCCAAGAAGGTTGGAGAGAGTTCCACCAAGACCAAAGCATGAAGCCGTAAGTCCCATGATGACATTGAATCGCCCACTTCCAAATGTAATATCAGCAACCAAATAGGGGTGAAGTAGTCCAAAGAACCCTCCACCGACTCCATCCAAAATCTGTGTTGACAACAACCAAGCCTCACCAGCATCTTTCCAAAAAATAATCAGGAAGCATCTTAATGGTAAAGTCAACAACCCAGCCATAAACAAAGGCTTTCTGCCCCATCCTCCTTTTGTCATTTTATCTCCAGCCAATGTTGCACCAGACATAGTAAATTGTGCGAGTACAATCGCGCCTGCAATCAATGGAATTGCACTTCTCTTAGTTGTACCGTCTTCATTGTCGCCACCCATGAGTTCTCCAAGTACGAGCAAAACATTGGCATTTGCAAAGTGAAAGAAGAATCCAGTGAAACATAGAACCACTGTCTTTCGATCTGAGAAGATCTCCCAGTAGCTTGAAATAGCGTTCTCTTCTGCTGCAACACTATTTGAAGTACACTTGGGAGAGGCAATGTTGCCTTGCGTGCTTGACCAAGAAGTTGTTCCTTGTACTTCCATATTGGTATAATCATCCCCATCATCACCGCTGTGTATTGCCACTTTGGTAGAATTTCCTTTTAGTCCTCTTCCCATGAGCACATCTCCTTCTGGTAGCAACTTCACACCAACAACAGCAAGAAGTGCCGAGAATCCAATCACCAGGAAGCAGTATCGAATATTAGGATAGGTAATCCATGCTGTTAATCCGGCCAATACGGCGGACACAATGCTTCCGACGTGTCCCCAAAGAATATTTGATGCCATGACCTCATCAAAAGAATCTGGTCCGAATGAAGCCAGAGTAAGCGCAGCGACACAAGGTCCAATGAAAGAACTACTAACTCCCTCAATAATTTTTGTCACATACATGAGTGCATGATCAACATTGCCTTCTTGTACAAATAGAATTGCAGATGCCGAAAAGGCTGTCATTAAGGCAGCCATAGCTAGAAACTTTCTTCGATCAAATGTTGTTTTATCAATGATATCGCCCGCAATTGTTTGAGTAAGTAGTGCAGTAAAGCCCATCATACTGAGGGCAATGCCCACACTTCCTTCGTTCCATCCTAATGCGACAAGATAGATGCCCTGGACTGAACATGTGTGAAGTGTATGAAAGAGAGCGAGAGAGTAAAATGAGGACACAAGATATGGAGATGATATGCACAAAACTTATGTTGAGCATCCAATTATCTGGCTCCTGGCCGGCTAACCTCTGATAGAGAGAAACAATCTCACTGTATCATGTAATATCACTCACAGATGTTCAACCCATCGCCAAGTTCTCCCAAAAAGAATGCCACGAGGGCGAACGCCACTTTATCAGTTATAGTATGGCGAGTAAACATGGTTCTTCACATTTGTTAGGTGCCTTCACTACTAAATATCTGCACCATACTGTCATTGCCGAAACAACGGACAGCGATGAGCGCGCGAGGGATGGCATCCATTCATTCATTCTTTTTAGGGGCTCGTACAACGTTAACGTGTAGAAAATAACCTAAGACCCTCCTCAGTCTTGCGTCTTGCTTTTCATTTCAGATTTCAGATCGCGATCGCAGTCATTTTCATTGCATCGAAGCCGACAGAAGCTGTCATACTTACAGGCTCCTTGAAACCAATAATAAATAAACAAACCATGTCAGGCAACATCCAAGCCGACGGAAACATCACCGCAGCCGGCAAAGGCCAAGTCTGCATCCCCACAGCCTCCAAAAACACCCAATTCCGTAAACTCAAAAATTCGGGCTCCAACACAATCTGCTTCGATTGTCCCAACACACGTCCGACATGGGCATCCACCACGTACGGTGTATTCCTATGCCTCGATTGCTCTGCCGCTCATCGATCCATGGGGGTACACTTGACATTCGTCCGCAGTGTAGACTTGGATGAGTGGACCCAACGCCAGATCGACGCCATGAGGATTGGTGGGAATGACAATGCAAAAAAGTTTTTTAGGAAGCATGGCTGTACTGATTTTCATACCAAGACGGAGAAGAAGTATACTAGTAAGGCGGCGGTGGCGTATAGGGCTGAATTGAGTAAGTTGGTGGAGGCCGAGGCTGCCAAGAGGGGGGAGGGGTCTGCGGATGCGTCATCGTCTGCTGCTGGAGGGAACTTGTTTGATAATGCCGATGCCACCATGAAAAAATCATTGGAGGATGAGGCACGTGCAAGAGTGGATGCTGCTCGTAGTAATGGTGGTGCCACAGGATCTTCGTCGGCGGGAGTATTGCAACCATCGGCAAAGCTTGCATCTCAAATGACGGGAGCCAAGGGGAAATTGGTAACGCCCACTGGCACACCGGCGGCAACTCCACCTGCAAGTGGAGGAGTCAAAGGGGGATTATTAAAACCACCCTCAAACGGACCTAAACTCGTATTACGAAAGCCTGGGACCTCTACAGCCTCTTCTAGGTTGTTCAAAAAGACTAGCACGGCAAGTACTGCATCGAGGCTTCGAGTCAATAAAATTACAACCCCCGCTTCAACATCCTCCATTAGCGATGATGCGTTTGAGGATGTTGAAACTACACAAAAGAATATTGAAGATTCAAAGAAGAAGGCAGAGGAGGATAAGAAGCGACAACAGGAGGAAGATGAAGCATTGGCGAAGCAATTACAGAATGAATTAAATGGTCTAGGGGGGGCGACATCGACACAGGCTGCTGCCATGTCTTCTTCTTCTTCTCTAGCGAATGAAACGGCTGTGCCACCAACACCGACATCTACTCCCGCGAGTGGTGTAATTGTTCAACCACCCAAGCCAAAGATGTCTGCAATGGAGGAAAATATGGCCAAATTGAGTGCAATGAATGATGACTTTTTCTCTGGACTCTAAGTTGGGTACAATGCACGAGTTGACATTTAGAGTAATCTACTGTTCATAATGCTAGAAAGCTGATTTGCACACCAATTATTTGTTAATTTGCTAAATTACCTAACGTGTTAGTGTATATGAGATATGCAGCTAATGTTATATCTTTCATTTTCGTACAATGTTATTCATTCGCTCTCCCCAAATTCCTGATTGGTCCTTCCCGGCCTTCTTCATTGCCTCCCAACTTACTCTATCAATGGAAAACTGTTTTTGGAATCCATCCTGTTGAGAGAATTGGACTGCACCCTCCCACGCAAATGATACTGGGTCATCTGGCAGGTATACACGTACAGGATAGTTTGTAGGGGCCAACTTCCTCAACTCTGATTCTACCCTCTCTCTGAATCCTGGGATGGTTGCATTGCCTCCCACCAACAAGACATTATTATACATGGCAGCTCTATATATGTCGTCACAAGCATTGATTGATTCCACAATTGCCTCAACAATACCTCCACAGTTCATGCCAATGTCTGATGGACGAAATAACACCTCCGGAATGGCAAATCTCTCCACTGACATGGCAAGCGCCTGACGTTCGCGTTCCTCTCTTTCACGTCGCTTGCGCTCCTCATCTCTCATTACTTTCAATCGCTTGAGGCGTTGTTCATCTGATTCCTCGTCGGAGTCTTCGCCGTCCGACATGTCTACCTCATCGTCGTCATCATTTTGCTTTGAATCGTGTTTTCTCTTCTTGCTCCGCTTCTTTGCCTTCTTTTTGCCCTTTTCTTTCCTCTGTCGCTTGCTATCTGGATTCTGTTTCTTTTTAGCAGATGTATCATCGACATCCATATCCACTGCAGCTTCAGCAGCGTCGTCGTCGATTTGTTGGTCGTTTCCCTCATCTTCTTCATCACTTACTTTGTTCTCTTCCTCTTCTTTCTTCTTCCTTTCCAATTCAAGCTTCATCTCCTCCATTTTCTCCATCTCTCTTTTTCTCTGCAACGGTGCTGGCAATCGCACCGTTCCTCGAGAACTACTAACAAAGTCGGGCAACAAATATTCACGGTCAAACCAGCGAAGACCTTTCCGAGTTACATGCGCTTGCTTCATTTCTGAATCAAACTTGTCACTTACGAAACTCAATTGCTCTTTTGCATCATTGACAATGTGATACTCGTCCATCATGTTCCATTGACGATAGGTGACTGCCTCTTTGAGTAGATTTGTGAGCACCTTGCCCCCAATGTCCAGCCTTCGAATGGCTTTTGTCATTGCACCGCCACGGTGAGTGGGCACAACATGAGTGAATGAATATCCAGAATCAATGACACAGCAGCAGTTGGTGTCATCATTGAGCCATTCACTTTTGGTGGTTGTTGCAATTTCGTTGCTATCCGTACTTTTTTTGCCAATGGACAAGTATTTCACTGCAGCCATACATGGGCCTAACATACGCGCCACCCTTCCAACTCCCAACTCACGGAATAAAATACAATCCACTCCTTCCGATATAACTGAGGGCACATGCGGTGGTTCAAGAAGAAGAAATGTACAATTATTGGATGAATACTTTGGTATCGAAGCGTTGCTACTAGCAGAAGAAGCATCAACTACAGATGCAGCAGCAGCAGCAGCTGCATTCCCTCGCCGTTTGGCAGCCGAAGCTCCTTGAAGCGTCAAAAATCCTCCCCCTTTTATTTGAGGCGTAGGAACTACACCCGAAACTTCTAATGTACGTGCCCAAACTCTCAGTTGTGTCTCACCATCGCAAATCATCCCTCGTTCCATGGAATTGTTCCAAGTCAACTGTCCTAGATTTTTCATCCGTTTTGTGATTTCATCCCCAGTTAGAACTGTTAATTGGTGAGGTGGCCGAGCAGTGGCGTTGTACATTGTGGACATTATTTGACTGCCGGGTCCATTGTTGTTTTGGTTTATTGGTGGCACGAGGCCATATTTTACGGTCCATCCTCCGTTGTCGACGACGACGCACGCTGGCGAAGTCGTATCCTTTGATGTGACGCGATTACTCTTTGCTTGAGATGAAGCAGCAGTAGCTGTAGCTGTCTTTCCAGCCTCTTTTGCAGGGGGCTTCTTCGTGACTACTGCTGTTTCGGATCCCATGGTGCATTTCTCTGAGATCCGCTTGAGATTTGTGTTCATCGTGGGCAGTGGGCGTGAGGTTCGCCATCATCATACTTCTCTCATTTCTCATCCTCAAACAACCATAAAAAACCATGAAATAAACGAACTCTTTCGTTTCTTCACTCTTACTTACCACTCAACCTCACTCAACCAAAAGATTAGACGACGATAAGTATGAATACCTGCAAGAGATTGGGATCTTTGGTCTTCGCCGTAGCCTGCATTACTTGCAGGCATCAAGCGTATGCATTTGCACCACCGAAGATCATTGTGAGGCAACCATCATCATCATGCAATCATCCACTTGTCGTCAACAGCGTAACCGACGACTCGGCCACTGACGTAACTCTAACCAATCCTGCTGACATGAGATTGCGTGAAATTCAAAGTGAACTGAAGGAACGTAATGTATCATATGCGGATTGCTTCGATAGGGAGAGTCTGGTGAAGCGATTATTAGAAGCCAGAGAAAATAATCCGGTGGTGGCGGTGACGGAGAAAGAAGAGGAGGCATCTACGCCTCAACCGACGGAGTCGTCACAAACAGCAAAACCTGATGATGGTGATGTTACAGCGAAGGATGATGCAACAACAACAATGTCACCTGATGCTGATGCTGCTTTTGACAAAGAAGCTACCATCGCTGAGCTAAGAGAGTTGCGAGTAAAGGTACTTAAAGAAAAGCTCTCCGAATATAAAGTTAGATGGGGAACGTTCAATGAAAAAGAGCAAATGGTCCAAGCACTATGTAACGCAATGGAACAGCGATTCGTTCAGAGTAAAAACTTTAGTCGCAGTGGATCGATTATTCCTGGCGAGGTCACTGATGTTACAGAGAGTGTATTACTTGAGGAGATGGGTTGGTTGGAATCAGATGTGAATAACGGTGTTGCAACAAAACCTGCTACAGCTGATGATGGAGATACCTTGCCACATTCACCAATTTTATTAGATGTGTATGCCACATGGTGTGGACCATGCAAAATGGTTGCCCCACAACTTGAAGCTGCAGCACAAGAATTGGGCCCAACATGTAGGATCATGAAGATAGATAGTGACAAATATCAACGACTGGCGAGCGTATTACGAATCGGAGGTCTTCCTACACTGGTATACTTTGACGGAGGTAATGTAAGTAAAGAAGTGAAGCGAGTAGAAGGAGCTTTAATGAAGGATGGTATATTGGACTTGGTCAATGAATGTGGAAGCATGGCTCGTTAGGAATAATAGATTTGTAGCGAATAAGTTTTTCTTAGAGTAGTAGTATATCAGGTCAAGTCTTCTTCAACGATCCTCGCTTTATCCTGTTGAATGCTTCGTCAAAGTCTGATCTTGTCACATAAATCTCACCAACATTACTTGATCCTCCATCCGAAGAACGTCTCATTGCAATGAGGCAAGCGTCGCGACAGATTCCTTCCACTTCAGCACAACTACAAGTTGCAGCTGACAGTGTGTGACTCATTTCTTCAAAGTCTAGGGTCTCATCAAGAGGCATCTTTGAGGTCTGGAGCTGTAGAATTTCTTTGATTGATTCAGGAGTTGGGTATGACAATAGCACATGCTCTTCTAATCTTCCAGGTCTCAATAGAGCAGCATCAATTGCATCAAGCCTGTTTGTTGCAGCGACGACAAGAATATCCTGTTTGCCCCCAGCGTTTGTTATTCCATCCATTTCATTCAGTAGGGTTGTCAGTATTCGCGATTGCACTCCAGACATTGCATCAGAATCTTGCGACTCTCGGTTCATTGCCAATGCATCTAATTCATCAAAGAAAAGAATGCATGGAGAAGCAGCTCTTGCTCTAGAGAAAATGGAACGGAGATTTGCCTCAGATCCTCCGAGCCACTGGTTAAATACCTCTGACGCTTTTACTTTGACACAGTGGAGACCCATAGAAGATGCAAGACATAGTGCAGCAGCCGTCTTTCCGCACCCTGAAGGTCCATGAAATAGAACACCAGAAGGTTTGGAAAACCCAAGTGTTGAGGAGGCCGATTCGCTGCAAGGATTCGTGTCGGCGTGGTTCATATGATAAGTCCATGGTCTTGCAATTGCTCTATACAATCTTTTCTTTTCATCATGGTAGCCACCAAACTTCTCCCATGCCAGTTCAAACTCTTCCCTTGGTTGTAAAGTCGGCTTTTCGTGACCATCATAATCTGCGAGGTTTGAAGCAATGACATCCAGTGATGACAGTTGTGATGGGATGCACCGTCTAGCTGACTCTTTGATATCGTCCCAATTCACTTTCACCCCTTTGTTTCCTTCGCCAGTTTGCTGCGCTCTAGCGATGGCACTTGTGAGGGCATCTGCACATATCCGGCGTATATCGGCAGCAACACATCCGGCAGTGCGAGGAGTCAGTAATTTTGCCCATTCATCCACGACAAGTTGACTGTTAACAGTACTAGTATCGCTAGAAGATGGCATAGTTGATA
>Ga0209652_1000810_pt1 | contig 26279 bp, 30 predicted proteins | sample SaaInl74LU_5_DNA_FD_184641 | JGI IMG/M metagenome (GOLD analysis project Ga0209652, IMG submission 184641) | Marine microbial communities from expanding oxygen minimum zones in the Saanich Inlet - ESP_74LU_5_DNA (SPAdes) (version 2) | ecosystem: Environmental > Aquatic > Marine > Intertidal zone... | reverse complement strand
ATGTAAACTAATACACGAAGGTGAAATATTCATTAGTGCAAAACAAGAACTTTGGCCTTGTTGTTTTCTATGGGATAGCGCATTTAAAAATAAAGAAAACATACTTGATAAACTCAGTGAATATCAAACAGGTTGGAATAGTTTAAAGACAAGCAGTATTGAAGATGTGTTAGTACATCCTTGGTTTGATAAAGTGTTAAGTGACAGCTGGGATCCTACACACAGCAAGCATATTACACGTTGTATCAGAACTTGTGCGTACAATAAAGCATATCAAAATGAAATAAAGATAGAGTAATGTCAAAACCTACAATAAATTGTTTTGGGTGTAGTTTTACTTCTGGTATAATAAGAACTGAAAATTCTTGGCCTGAAGAATTAGCTAAATTAGTACCTAATTATAATATCGTTAATTACGGATATGCTGCTAGTTCTGCGCTGTTTGCGTTACATATGATGCGCAACGTTAAAAAGAATCAAGGCGACATAAATATTTTTCAAATTACTTCACCATACAGAGTAACAAGTTGGAAGAAAAATTTCCACATGACCCAAAACTTAGTACAGCGTACAGATAACTATTGGGAGTTCGCTAGAATGCCTGATGATATTAAGGTTATGACTACTAGTACTTTCCACCCAAGTGCAAAAAAGTTTCATAAACAATATTATTCTTATATGTCTGAAGATACATTATGTGTACAATTTGAATGTAATGTAGAATTAGGAAAACAATATGCTGATTATAGTTTTCGTCATCTTGGAAGTAAAAATGATGCAAAGGTATCTGATGTATTTCAACAAGAAATTACAGAGATTACCTATAAAAATTATTGTTATGATAATGACTCTCATCTTACTAAAGAAGGTCATGTATTTCAAGCATCGTGGGTTTACAACAAAATTAAGGATTTATTATAATGTGGTCATCTAATACACTAGAATGGATTGATATTGAACTAACTAGTTTTTGTAATATTAAATGCAAAGGATGTTTCCGAGTTATATCTAAAGAAGCAGATAAAATATTAAACAAATCCTATATAGACATTGATGTAATACGTAAACGTTTTCAAAAAGAAATGTTTCCTAGCATAAAGATTATTAATTTTTGTGGCAGTGTTGACGAGCCCTGTAGCCACCCGCAATTTTTTGAAATTATAAAACATTTTGCTGATTGGGATTGTCACATTAATATTGCCACCAATGGTAGTTTGCGCACAGTAAAATGGTGGACAGAACTAGCTAGTGTGCTTCCTAAAAGTCATAAAGTAGTTTGGGGCATTGATGGTAGCGACGAGTTGTCAGAAGAGTATAGGGAAGGTAGTAGTTTTAAAAAAGTACAACAGAACTATAGAGCATTTATAGCAGCAGGCGGCAGAGCTAATTGGCAGTTTATTAGTTTTGAACATAATGAACATCAGTTAGAAACGGCGAGACAGATAGCAAAAGATGAAGGCTTTATAGAGTTTAAAACTATTATAAGCCATAGAAAAGATTCAGGCGGCATAAAGCATAAAAAAGCTGAAGTCCAAGAGTCGCCGTGTATTAGTTGTAAGTATTCTAATCAAAAGCGTATTTTTGTAAACCACATGGGCAATGTTATACCTTGTTGTCATTTGAATAGCAAGATGTTAGAATTTGCAGTAAATCCTAAACCAAAAGATCGCTTTGAAGAAATATTAGTTGAAGAAGATTATATGAATGATATCAATCTTGCAAATGTTTCTTTAGACGAAGCAATGAACGGAAAGGTTTGGACAGAAATACAAAACAGCTGGACGGCTGATAATCGAATTAGTAAGTGTGTAAGCACATGCAAGGAAAATAATCGAGACAAGTTTATTAAGGAAAAACTGTGAGTTGGCCAGTTAATACTACACAAATTAAAAAACTACAAATAGAAATCACAAACTATTGCAATGCTAGATGTCCTGCATGCGCAAGAGAAGAAAGTATTACTAAAGACAGTAAACAACACATTGGAATTAACGATACATATGTTTCATTAGATAACTTTAAACAATGGCTTGGAAAAGATAATTGGGATAGCTTATTGTTAATTGACCTATGCGGTAACTATGACGAACCGACAACTAATCCCGATTTAATTAAAATAATCACTTGGATATTTTCTTCAAACTTGTTCCCTCATGTACAGGTTAATATTTCTACAAATGGCGGTACTCGAAACAAAGAGTTTTGGAGTGAACTAGGCAAAATTAGTCAAGCACATCATCAGCTAGGGCCTAATGGAATGATGTCAAGACTACATGTAATATGGGGCATTGACGGATTAGAAGACACAAATCATTTGTATAGAAGAAACGTAAATTGGAATAACTTACAAGAAAATTTTCGAACATACATTAAACAAGGTGGCAGAGCAAGTTGGCAGTTTATATATTTTAAGCATAACGAGCATCAAGACGAACTTGTAAAACAAAGAAGTATCGACGAAGGTTTTGAAAGAATTAAGTTTAGAGGCTCAAAGTCACGGACACATAAAGATGTTCAACCTGGAGCAGGTGCGCATGAACTTAGTACAGCTAAGTTTACAACAAAAATAATATGTAAAGCATTGTCAAGACCGGGATATTTTGGTTTAGATACAGGATTATATGTAACTGTAAAAGGTTCAGTATTGCCGTGTTGTTGGTGGGGAACAGAATCACACCTAAATGATCTTGACAAAACATATAATTTGCGTTATAATATAGATAATATTAATCTAAATAACGGAAATAGTTTCCAAAATATTTTAGACTCGGAGTGGTACAGTAATTTGCATGAGACAATACAAACAGAAGTATTTGATAAATGTATTCATCATTGTAAAGAAAATATTATAAGCACCATTAATAACCAAATACATCCTAACAAGGAATAAGTACGTATATAATGACAGATAAAGCAAACAAATACCCCTCAGAAACATTTTGTTTATTGCCTTGGGTGCATCTAAGTACTAGACCCGACGGTAGTATGCGAGTATGCTGTACTGCAAATGCTAGTAGTGTTGGACCTACTAACGATAAAGAACATGGCGGACAAGTGGGCATCCTTAAAACAGATGACGGCAAGCCTAATAACTTAAATGTTAGTGATTTTGAAACAGCATGGAATAGTACATACATGAAAAATGTGCGTAAGCAAATGCTTGCAGGCGAAAAGCCACCTAGCTGTTTAAAATGTTATAAAGAAGAAGAAACCGGGCACCGTAGTAAACGTATGTGGGAAACACACTATTGGAGCCAGCGAGTTGATTTAGATAAAATCCTTGCTGACACACAGCCAGATGGAGAAGTTCCTCCTAACTTAGCATACATTGATTTACGGTTTGGCACCAAGTGTCAACTAGCGTGTGTTATGTGTAGTCCGCATGATAGTAGTGGCTGGATCAAAGATTATAAAAAGATATTTCCTGAAGTAAAAAATGAATCTCTCAGAGAGATCATGCAGTGGCAAGACAAAGGTAGTACTAATGGTAGTAGCTACAACTGGCATAAACAAAACCCTACGTTTTGGAAACAGTTTTATGAGCAAATGCCTAGTATGCAACAGATTTACTTTGCAGGCGGCGAAAGTCTTATCATTGAAGAGCATTACGAAATACTCGAACATGCAATTAAAATGGGATATGCAAAAGATCTTGAATTACGTTACAACTCAAACGGAGTTGAATGGCGTGATGATTTATTTGACCTATGGAAAGAATTTAAACTAGTACGTTTTCATTACAGTATAGACAGCATTAAAGAAATGAATGACTACATTCGTTATCCTAGTACTTGGAGTCGCCAAGAAGAAGTATTTCATTTGTTAGATACACAAACTAGTAACAACGTTGAAGTTACTATTGCGTGTGCAGTGCAAGCACTTAATGTATATTACTTACCAGACTTTATTCAATGGAAGCTAGAGCAAAAGTTTAAGAAAGTTAACATGTGGCCATTTGGCGCAGGCGGTATTAGTCAGCACTTTGTATACTGGCCTGCACATTTAAATGTTAAAAGTTTGCCTGCAGATTTTAAAGCTAAGTGTAGAGCAAAATACGAAGCATGGTATCCTTGGTGGGAAGCAAACTGGGAGTTAGGCATTCCAGAATGGCACAAGGGTAAAGTAGAGTACGAACAGTGGCGTAGTGCTGAGTATGGCATTAAACGACTAAACGGTATTCTTAGCTTCATGGAAAGTGAAGACTGGAGCCAACGCTTGCCTGAGATGAAAGAGTTTTTAGGATTATGTGATAGACAACGGAATAATAGCTTTAGTAGTGTATTTCCAGAAATGAAGGATATATTCAAAGATGTCTAAAATACCGTGTTTCTATGCGCTTAGTGGATTAAATTTTAAAAATGGATTTGCAACTAGTTGTCCTCAACAAAGTGATCAACTTCAAATTTTAGATAACCAACTTCCGAGTGAGTTTTGGAATAACAAAGGATTTCGTGATCACAGAAAAGAACTTATGTCTGGCGAATGGTGTAGAGGATGCCATCTTTGTAAAGAGGCCGAAGAAGCTGATAGTGTTAAAAGTATGCGGCAGGACTATCCTGCCGATGAAACATATTATGATGCCGAGACTGGGAACGTTGATTTTAAAGGGTTACATCATGTAGAATTACGTTTTAGTAATAGTTGTAATATGGCATGCTTACATTGTAGTCAAGTATATTCAAGTGGATGGGTGAGCAAACTAAAAAAATACGAACCTACTTTGGAAGATCATACGCATCAGCTAGATCAGTTAACTGGTGCAATGCACCGAGAATCCAAAGATGATGACCTAAGTATAGATTTGCCGATGAGCGAAATGGAAAGAATTGTTAATGATCTTAATAGTAACTTTCCTAATATTCAAAAAATAGATTTTGCTGGAGGCGAAGTGCTGCATCAGAAACAGTTTTTTCCGTGTTTAACAAGATTAGCAGAACATCCTAATGCAAAAAATATCAAACTATCATTCCATACAAACTTTAATGCACGTTTTGATCCTGTACAGTTAAGTAAGTTATTAGAACCTTTTGGTAAGACAGGCATAAAGATGAGTTTAGATGCAGGTAAAAACTTATATGCTTATTTTAGGGACGGCAACTGGGAAGTACTAAAAGAGAATGTACGTAAGTTTAATGAAATAAACAACTTCACGAGATTAGAAGTTGTTCTTACTACTAGCATATATCAAATTATGGATTTACCTAATATATTCGAAAGTTTTCTAGAACTAGATGTAGAAGATATTAATTCATCTATTGTGTTTACTCCGCGTTATTTAAACCCTGCACTAATGATGTTTAATTTTAAAGATGAAGTATTACAAGATATTGAAAAAGCAAGACAGATTGTAACAGAGGCAAAAGCAACTAGAGAAGCCAACCGTGCAGATTATGAGAATAGACGAGGTTATTTAAAAGGAAAACAGTATTGGAAAGATATTGAATCTAGTTTACGTAGCATTGACAGAATTGAGCAGTATGTATTATCTCATAAGCCCAAATATAAACATTGGGAAGCATTTTTAATTTACCGTAAAAAAACAGATGTACTTTGGAAACAAGATTTTAATTCGTCTATAAATAATTATCAAATTGATGAAAACAATCAAGTATATAGAAATGTGGGAGAGTAACAAAGTGACAAATAACCTTTATAAAGAAGTTCCATACAACCCTAAACTTGATATAAGTAAGGTACTTGTATCGATAGACAAATCATGTAATGATAAAATTGAAGAATTACATAAGCTAGATGACATAAATGAAATGCGTAAAGAAACTTCTAAGACTCAAAGACAGCGCACAATGAAGTTAAAAGCAGCACTTGATCAAAAAGGCTTGCACACACATTTAGTTGACGGAGTGTATATTCCTTTTAATCCAAATTGGAAACAAATTGCAATCAATCTCAGTGGCGGTGCTGATAGTGCATGTTTAACTTTTCTTTTAGCAGACATTATTCAAAAGAATAATTATAAATGCACAATAGATGTTATTACACATTCGCGAGTATACAATGCAAGACCTTGGGCAGGTCCTATAAGTATTAAAGTATACCAATCACTAAAAGATCTTTATCCAAATATAATCTGTAATCGTATTACTAATTATATTCCGCCGGAGTTAGAACACGGCTCTATAGGTAATATTATTGAAAGTCGCAGTGTTGACCAAATCTGTGTAGATAGTTTTAATACATACATCCAGCATGAAAACAGATATGATGCAATTTTCAATGCAACAACTAAAAATCCTAGTATGGATATTCCTACTGAAGATAGAATGCGCAATAGAGACTTAGCTATTTTAGATATAGGGCTTGCCGACGTAGCAATGAATAAAGAAACGTTTTGGAGATGTTTACCTTTAAAAATAGTTGAAAAGGATTGGATTGTAAAACAATATATTGATCACAACAAATTAGATTTATTTAAAATTACACGTAGTTGTGAAGGCGACGGTAACGGCGTTTCTATCTTAACTGGGCTTGATTACAAGTGGTATAATTATAACAAAGATAAAATTATACCAGAGTGCGGCCAGTGCTTTTGGTGTGCTGAAAGAACATGGGCTTTAAAGGAGAATAACATTGAGCTTTGATACTATCGATTTAATTACCGGTAAAGTTTTTCAAGTAACGTGGGATACTGGGAGACGTTGTAACTATGATTGTAGTTATTGTCCAGTTTCTAGACATGACAATTTTAGTAAACACGCTACGTTAGATGAACTTAAAGCAAACACGAATTTTCTGTTTGAATATATTGATTTGCATATGCAATATAGAGATTTTAAATTTACAAGTATAAGTTTTACTGGCGGCGAACCAACGGTCAATCCTAATTTTATTCCATTTATTCAATATTTAAAAAGTGAATATGAATCTAAGTATGCAGATCGATGGGATGCAAATTTTGCTCTTACAAGTAACGGTGCCATGGGCGAAAAAATGGCACAAAGGGTTATGGAAAATATGCGACACATTACTGTAAGCTATCATGCTGAAAGTGATGAAAAACTTAAAAAACAAGTACGTGATAGAATTTTACAGTTTCATACTGACGGTCCTAAGTATGGCCTAACATTAAGTGTTAATGTGATGCTTCATGCAGAACACTTTGAAGAGTGTAAAGACCTGTGTACCTTTTTAGATACACACGGCGTAAAATATGTTCCTAGAGTTATAGGCGAAGAAAAAGATAGTGCGGCTACCTTTGCCCACAAGTACAATAATGAACAACTTCAATATATGAAAGACCATTGGAATAAAAAGAATACTAAAATAAATGACGAAAAAGAAGCCGCAGCAGTGTTAAGTGCTGTAGGGCAAAAAACAACTGAAAAGAAAAAACTTGGGTGGAAAGCCGGCCGCCCTTGTTGTGGTAGCAGAGAAATGTGTTTGTCAAATAAGGGGGGTAGTCGTAATGCTACATATGTTGACTTGCGTGAATTCAAAGGTTGGAAGTGTAGTGTAAATTGGTTCTTCTTGCACTTAGAGCAGCAAACTGATCAAGTGTTCCATCATCAAACATGTCAAGCAAAGTTTGACGGTACTAGAGGACCAATAGGTAAAATAAGTGAAGGTGCTGCAATAATTGCTGACTTAAAGAAAATGTTAGAATCAAACTCTATGCCGACTATAACTTGTCCACGACAAACATGCGGCTGTGGATTATGTGCGCCTAAGAGTAAGTTTTCTGAAAATTATTTAGATGTAGTAAAAAATCATATTGATATAAATGTATTAACGGAAATAAAATGAAGAATTATTTAGTTCTTCCGGAGATTTTTGCTTGAACAAGCCGTGGAAAACATCACCTACTTATTGTACAATGCCACATCATAACTTGGCAATTAAGTCATATCGAAATGGAAAATTGCACGAAGCATGGCCTTGTTGTATGATGGGTAACCCGGATGAGTTAGGACATACTGAAGGTAGATTAGATATTCCAAACGTAAACGATCTAACACCGCAAGAAATATTTGATCATCCTAGAATGCAACTGTTGCGAGATAATCTTGATAATGGAATTAGAGATACTGCATGTAACACTTGCTGGCGCCTTGAAGATAATGGTGTTAAATCATTCCGCCAGAACCAAAATGATCCTTATCATCTCGGCATATTAAAAGAAGTACAAGAAGGTATACTTAATACTAATTTAGTTGCTATTGATATTACAACGTCAAACGAGTGCAACTTAGCTTGCCGAATGTGTTATCCAGGTGACTCAAACTTATGGTTTAAAGATATAAAAACTCTTAAAGATAATCATATAGGTGTTGAACATATTAAAGAAACTTTAAAAATTGAACTGCAATTTGAAAACACAAAAGACAGATATATTCATGAAGACTCTGTACAGTGGCAATGGTTAATGAATAACACAGATAAAATTAAAGTTATTGAATGTTCTGGTGGAGAACCGTTGTATGATACCAAGTTTATTAAATTACTTAAAAAATATGTAAGTGATGACAATGCTGGTCAAACTATTCTAAATCTCCATACAAATGCAACACAATTTAACAATCCAAAGATGGTTGATACGTTAAAAGAATTTAAATTACAATGGCATTCATTTTCTATTGATGGAGTTGGAAAGGTTTGGGAATACATTAGATATCCTGGAAAATGGAAAGATTTAACTGATAGTCTAGACGCATATTTTTCTATGAAAAATATCTACATTCCAAAAATGACTACAGTTCTTACTGCACTTAATATTTTTGATGTAGACAATTTAAAAGAGTTTAATGATACGTTACACTATCGATACGGTCAGGTTGCTCATCCAGATAAAGAAGTACCTGTAGGAGAAATGAACTTTCAGGAAGTATATCCTATGGATAAAGGAACGGCTCTTATTCACCTACCAAAATATCTATTAGAAGAAGCATTACTTCAAACAAGAATGACTGATCAAGCAAGAGGATTAATACAAATGGGTATTGATAATAATAAAGAAAATCGCCAAAAAGTACTAGCAGAAATTAAAATGCTTGACTTTACACGCAACCAACACTACCGTGATTTTTTAGATAAGCGTCTTGTTAATTGGTTAGATGGAAATACCCTATGAAGATAGGAATTTTTGGAGATAGTTTTGCAGATTCTAATAATGGTGGAGATACAAAGTATCGTCATCAGTCTTGGCCATATCTTTTAGAAGAAAGATTTTCTGTCAACAATTATGCCCTAAGTGGCACTGGATTAGAATATTCTTTAGATAAACTGTTTAAACACGAACATGAATATGATAAAATAATTTTTGTATCAACTTGTCCTGATCGTCTTGCAATTCACGAAAGGCATCATAATAAATTAGCCTACCCCTGCAATAAAAATGCAGTACTGCATCAGCATATTAGACCCTCAGATGCAACTCCGCGCCTTGGTGATCGTTTTTACAATAAAGCGTTAAAACTTGCACTAAGACATCATGATACTTTTGTTGACTGGGAACATCTTGATCTAAGAGTTGCATTAATTTGGAAAGCACTATATGATTATTTTGGTGATAGACTTCTATTATTACACATGTTTGCTCCTAAAGTTGATATATTAGAAAAATTTAATCTTCCTCAAGATATTATGAACTTGTATAATATAACTCAATATGAAGACACTTATCTATTTGCCGACGAAACATACAATCAAGAATTGGATAAACGTAGGTGCCATATAACTCATTGGCATCATGATATGCTACATAATAAAATAATTAACTGGATAGAAACTAATGAATTTAGTTTGACAGAAAATGATTTAGTAAAATTAGATAAACAAGAAGTGAGAGATACATATTATGGAAAATACGAAAGTTAAGTATGCATGCCCGTTACCATTTAATCATATAGCTGTAAGGCCGGATGGCCAAGTGATGCCTTGTTGTGTTTTTAGATGGGACGATATACCAGAAGATTTAAATATCTTTCATGATGATCCATTAAATCATTCGTATATGAAAAACCTAAGAGAACAGATGCTCGACGATACTCCAGTTAGCGGATGTTCGTATTGCTATAAAGACGAAGAACTAAACGGTCAAAGCATGCGTACTATGATGTGGGATAAGAGTAAAAAGTACGGGTTATCTAGTTTAGAAAACAATACTCCACCTGAACTAACTTATCTAGATTTAAGTATTAGTAACACATGTAATAATAAATGCAGAATGTGTATGCCTGAACTTAGCACTTCTTGGTATGCCGATGCAAAGCAACTAGGTGATAAAATTCCTAAAGGTATTATTACTAATCCTTTAATTGAAAACGGTGACTTTAGTAAACTAAAGTATTTAAAATTACTAGGCGGTGAGCCACTATTAGAACAAGATAAACTTATCAAAATATTAAAACAATGCGATCTTTCTAATCTAGAGATAAATCTAATTACAAACACTACAGTTATACCTACTGAAGAATTACATAATCTGTTCACACAGTGTAAACACATATCAGTTAATCTGAGCATAGATGCAACTGGCGCATTAAATGATTTTTTAAGAAAAGGGTCTGACTGGTCTAAAACTGTCGAAACTGTAGAATGGTTTATATCTAATAACTATGATCTAAATGTACATAGTGTTGCTAGTATTTACAATGTAAACGTGTTGCATCAATTAACTGAGTTCTGTAAAAGCAAGAAGTTACCCCAAAGATGTGTTTTAGTTGATGGGCCTGAATACATGATGCCTAGGAATTTACCTGTTCAAGTTAAAGAAAAATTAAAAAAACACTTGGAAAAAGATAAGAATGATGTTATAATAAACACAGTAATCGAAGAATTGTCTATGCCAGGTGATTTTGATGTATTTGTAAACCAGGATGTTAAAATGAACAAATTAAGAAACGAGCATTGGAAACATGCAAACCCTGAATTATACGAACTACTAACGGATTATCTATGATTGCAGATTTAAAATGGAGATTTTTTAAAATTGATTATAACAGGAAATAAAGATACTGGCCTAGCAGGGGAATTGTTTACAATATATCCTAGCGCAGTATTTTGTAGCAGGAGTACTGATTTTGAATTAACAAAGATCCAAGATCAAGAAAGAGTTGCAGAACTTTGTTTAGACCACGATGTTATTATAAATTGTTCAGCACTTTGGAGATTTGAACAAACCAACTTACTAGACGCAATTTACAAAAAATGTGTTAAGCATAATCATAGTCCTCATATAATTTGTATTGGTAGTACAACTGATCGTGTTAAGAACGGCAAACCTTGGCGATATAATGCAGAAAAGAAAGCATTACGAGACTATTCAAATACACTTTCTTTAGGCGGAGTATGGGATCAGTATCCTAAAATTAGTTATGTTAGCTTTGGCACATTATCAAACAATCAAGAAAAACATCCTACCCGAAAATGTTTAAACATAAACGAAGCCGCTGAGTATATAAAATGGGTAATTGACCAGCCGGCGTATGTTAATATAAATGAAATAAGTATAGATCCCATGCAAGACGAGAAATGGTATGACTGAAGATTTAAAATGGAGTAATTATGATTTTTCAAAGATACCCTTTGACGATATCGTTAGTGTTGGTCAGCGTACTTTGCTGTATCGTGATTTATTTACTGTCAGTTGGCTACTTGGCCGCTTCTGTAACTACAAATGTAGCTACTGTTGGCCTTACGCAAGGAGTGATCGTAAAGACCACCGTCCTACCGAACTCTGTCTCAAAACAATTGATGAAATAAAAAGGCAAGCTAGGGAAAATAACTTTAACAGTTTTCATTTTAGTCTTAGTGGGGGAGAGCCCACATTCCACCCAGGATACTTGGACATACTAAAACACCTAGCAGACGATGTAGATAACACTAATTATACTAGTGTACATATGACAACAAACATGTCACGTAATATGAAGTGGCACAAAGAGTATGTAGAAGCAGTTAAGCCCTTTCATCGTGCTAGTATTACAGCAAGTTTGCACACAGAGCATGTGAACAGCATTGAAAAGATGCAAGACTTTGCAGACAAACTAATCTTTTGTCAAGAGCATGATGTACAAGTTACAATCAATATGGTTATGGTTCCAGACTGGTTTGAGCGTGACTGGGAGAACGCATTGTTCTTTCATGAGCAAGGAATAAACGTAACGCTGAAGCCTCAAAGCGACCCTACAGCAAGCCGAGTAGTAGACGGGTATACAAAGGGCAATCTAAAACGTTTGTACAACGGTATGCCGCAACGTGCGTACACAGAAAGCAAGCGCAAGTGGTCAGGTAGGCCAAAGCCTACTTTCGAAATGCCTACAGATGTTGCAGGTAAGAATGATGCAAGTGTTCCCTGGCATATGCAAATTGAACTCGAAGACTCTAAGGGCGATAAGTACTATATAGACCAAGCAGAACGGTTTAATGCTTTTAATTTCAATAATTTTGAAGGATGGCGGTGCAATGCCGGTTACAGCGGACTTATAATACGCGAGCCAGACGGTTCGGTAAAACGTAGTTATAGTTGTCATGATGCGCCACTAGGCAACATCGAAACAGGATTCGAACTGTTTAAGACACCTAAAACTTGTATTACTAAGAGTTGTGTGAGTAGTGCTGATAGTAAGATACCAAAAAGGAAAGTATAATGGAATGGGCAAATTTAATAGAAAAAAGACATACAACTTTTGCATGGGATGAAGACCGTGTTCCTACTAAGGATATAATTGAAGAAGCAATTAAAGAAGTGCTTTTACATATTCCTAGCAAGAATCAACAGTTCCCTTATCAAGTAAGAATGTTACGCAATAACAATCCGGAAATACGCAAAGAAATATTTACTATATGTCATAGGAATAAAGACTTAGAAGCTGAAGATGATCCAGGTAATCCTCAAGTACTTGCACCTTGGTTACTAGGGTTTAATGCAAGGTGGTGTGCAGATACAGAAGTACGTTACGAAAAAAATAGTGATAGAGGCAAAGTAAACGGATTCGGTAAGGGCAATTTACGAACTAACGATCCTCATGGACATCAAGCACAAACAGAAAATATTGAAATAGGATTGTTCTCTGCATATATTATGTTGGCATTAGCTAATCGCGGAATTCAAAGTGGCATGTGTCAGAATGTATGCAATGATTACGAAATGATGACACAAATATTCAAATTAGCTGAGGACGAAAAAGCATTAGACTTTAGATTTATAATGGGAATAGGATATGGAAAAGATCCAAACACTCGACATGATTATTTAGATCCAAGAGTAAACAAAACAAAGCCGATTCCTTTCGAGCCTACTAAGGTAGATCTTGTTTATCCTAAGCCAGAATACAAGGAGATTGTTAAATGGATTTAAAAAAAACAGATAAAGACGGAAAGCCTTTAAACTTAACACCAAAAGCTAATCGTTCGCAATCAGACTATTATAGTTATTGGGAAAATAATCCTGCAAGTTTAGAACCTACAGCAGAAGATATCAAGTGCGAACTACAACTACAAGCACTAGGAGATTTTGAACAACTAGAAATTTACTATGATCACAATCTTTTCCACCAACAAATTGAACAACAAAACTTTGTTCCATATCTTAGACGAGAAGGTGTAAGTAATGACAGAGAGGGATTGTTGTTAGTTGGATTAGAAGGCGACAAACCAACAGACAGTTTAAGCAGACCAGAAGCAATTAAACGCACAGGGCGTATGCTATATGAAAGTGATTTTAAATATCCTACACAAGCCTACAAAGAATTAACTAGTATTCAACCTCTTTTAAATTATTGGGGTACACTTGGACGTACAATGATTATTAGAAGTAATCAAGGTGGGTGGTTTCCTCCTCATCGTGATAGCCCGCATTTAACAAGAGATTGTTTTAGAGTAATAACATTCTTAGGATCACAGTCTGGAATGGACAGTTATGAATGGTGGTTAAATGATGTTAGGCAAACAATTACTGCAAATAAAACATATTTTGTTGATACAAGAAAAGTACATAGAACACATAGTTGGGAAGACAATAGTTTACATTTAATTTTAAACGTGCCTAAGACTTGGGAAAATGTAATGAAGTTAATGAGCTGTTTGAGAAACTATTAATGCGTACACAAGAACAAATAAAAAAAATAAAACAAGGACAAAGCGATCCTTATCCAATAAGAGATATAGTAGATGTCAACAGTCTATACAATTACTATGTGCTAAATGAAAAACAAGCAATACAGAAAAATACAGGACCTAAAGTGTTAAAAGTAGATCCTAATGAAAAAGTATTTGAACCTTTAATTACTTCTTTAAAGCAACAAGTGGGCGAGTTTGATATTAGGTACATGCATTACTTTGATGTTACAGACCCACATATTATACACAATGACGACGAATTTGATTATCCTAATTGTTATAAAGCATTTACCATACCTTTGCGTATATACGGAAATAGTGACGATGTAAAGTTAATTGTTTTTGACCAATATTACTATGGTGGCCCTGTAAAGTTTGTTAATGGCAGTGATATGTCTGACTATCCTGTACATTATAATACTTTTCTAACTAACTATAAAGATGTTCAAGACCAGTCAATAGCAGGATTAAATGATATTGAACTTGGTTATCTAACGCATTTGGAGTCTAATTGGCTTAAAGGACTAAGCATTAATAAAATGCTTTCTTGGAAAATAGGTGATGCATTATGCTTTGATAGTTTAGCATTACATTGTAGTTCCGATTTCAGAAGTAACGGAATAGAGCGTAAGATTGGGGTAAGTATATTTACAACAAAGGATGATTATGGAAATTAATAATGAAGGTTTATACATATTAAAAGATGGTGACTATGTACCATATGAAATACCTATGGGCAAAGTTATCTTGTGTGGTGTACCTGGAGCATTTACACCCGGTTGCACAAAAAGACATCTTCCTGGTTTTGCAAACAATTTAGATAAACTAGACTGTAAGGTAATTTTTATAGGTGTTAATGATCCTAGTGTGATGCACGAATGGAATTCAATACACGGAAATAAAGATATAGATGCAGTTGCAGACCCGTTGGCAGTTTTTAGTAAAAGTATAGGCGTAGACAAAGATTTTGGTAATACCATGGGAGTAAGGTGTCGGCGTTTTGCTATGTTGTTACAAGACGGAAAATTTGTTAAGTTTTATAACGATCCTTTTATAGAAGGTATTTTATGATGATACAAGGATTAGCAGAATACGTAAACATTGGTGATAGAGTAGATTTACTTGAAACCTTATATAAAAAAGTAAAGGTAACACAATCAAATACTTTTGGCAAGACACCATTTAGAAGTTACTCACTTGAAGATAGAGATGGCAAGCCAACAGGATATGAACAAGAGTTTGACCCTATACTTGCAGAACATAGAAAAGTTCATCCTAACTATCAATTTAGATCTACAGGATTTAACACATCAGACAGTACAGAGAAAGATGTATTTGCACATACTGATATAGATTTAGATACAGAAAATCCTAATTATTATAACTTGGTAATACCTGTGTTTGGTGCGTCAAGAATAGATTATTTTGAAACCAATGAAGACGAAGTGTACTTACCAGAACTAAATGCACACGGTTATGCTTATTATCATGAATTCCATGCACAAAAAGAAATGGGTCAAGGAACACCAGAGTTTGAAAATTTTTTAAGTCAAAGGAAAATAGGACATATTATTGTAGACAAACCTCTAATGCTAGATACAAATACAATGCATAGAGTAGTAGTTACAGAAGCACCAAGATGTGCATGGGTAACACGTTGGAATAATATTAAAGAAGATATTGATTTTTACACGTTTAAAAATATGATTGAATCAATATTGAGATAGGAGATAAAATGAATAAAAAACAGTTACCAACAATCGCTAATCTAAACTTAAACATTGATCTAGAAAAATTAAGACACGCAACAAATATTCTTGCTGAGAAGTTTGTTGATGTACGTACAGCAAATCCTGGATTGTGTATGAACCACGAAGACCTAGTTAAGGATGTATACGATAACTTTGAACAGATAAACCTAACTACGCCTAGTGAAGTATTACCGCACACAGCCAGCATTAAAGAGCGTCTAAGACGCCGCGAGGAGCACTTGTATAGTGTGCCTACTGAAGATTATCTGGGCAGTTACTTTGAAGAAATAGTTACACAATGCAAAGCACCAGCAAGTCGTATTAGAATTACAAAACTAGCACCAGGTAAGATGATCCCATGGCATGTTGATTATGATGTAAATTATGCAGTACGTTGTATTGTTCCTGTGTACGGTGGTAGTAATGTAGTAAATTTATTTAAAAGAGATGGTAAGCTAGAAGCATATAATTTAACAGATGGAACAGCAAATTTCCTTAACATTGGTTATGCTCATGCAGTTGTTAATATGAGTGATAAGCCTAGAATTGCATTAATGTTTAGTTTGGATGGTACAGATGATATCTCAGGTTTATGATTATAATGATGAACAACTAAGAGATCTTGTAAAGAAAATACAAACTCAAGGATTGTCAATACATCACGAGCAAAAGTTTACTGAAGCACAAATTATAGAATTCTTTAAACGTATAGGGGAGTGCGAAGCACCTGGATTGTTTATGAATCCTAAAGAGCATCCAGAATTATTTTTAGTTTCTGATCGTAAAGATGAGCAAGGAAACAAATTAGGAATGTTTGGCGGCGGCGAATTAGGTTGGCATTCAAACGGTAATAGTAGACATCTAATTGATAAAATTCTTATTGCATTGTATTGTATCAAAGGAGATGTCAATACAACTTTAAGTATCTGTAACACAAGTGATCCTTTTTACGACTTATCAAAAGACGAACAAGAGTATTGGAAAAGTATAACAATAAGATTAAAATTTCAGAATGATACAATGTATCATCTTGATGATGACGATCCTGAATTAGAATTTATGAGTAAAAATAAAGGAAGTATAAGACCACTAGTAGGACAACATCCACACACAGGCAAAGATTATTTTTATTTTCCATATCATTTTATTATTAAAGCATGGGAAGGAAAGAAGCCTGTAGACCATAATGAAATTGTAGAAAAACTAATACCTATTATTTTTAAAAGTAAATATCAAACACATCATATATTTCAAGAAGGTGACTTATTGTTAATGGATCAGTTTACTACTTTGCATAGACGAACACCTGTTATGGGTGATAGGTTATTATGGAGAGTCGCCTGCGACTACAAAAGAGTATGCAATTAGAAATTAAACAACAATTAAGAAAAAATGCTTACATAGATGTCCCCTGCCATAAAGATGTTTTAGATATACTAAAAAAACAATCAGTCAGTGACACATATTTTAAACGTGGTAGTGGCAAAGCTACAATAGAATTTGAAGCAGTAGAAGCACAACATAGAGAATGGGTTAAAGATATTATTGATCTATCTACTTTTAAGTTTTGTTATTTTACATATGGTGCTACTGATGCTATACATCACTGGCAACTTACAGAAAAAAGACCGTGGCAAAAATTATGTTATGGAGAATATGAATATGCAGATACTGTAGGTACTCCTGGACAAGTAACTTGTGATGTGCCAGGTCAGCATATGGACGAACAAACAGGACGTTCAGCACTAAAGGGAAATATTGATCCTACAAAGCCATTATTTGTAAGTGTTCCTAGTGCCGCTGATGGTAATTACTTTGATATAGGAAATATAGAAGCACCAGTAATATTAGATTGCACGTATATAAGTTCAACAAACAAGCAAAGAATAAATGTGCCAAAAAATACAGAACAAGTATTTTTTAGTTTTTCCAAAGGATTCGGATTAGTAGGTGAACGTTTAGGCTTAGTTTACACTAAGGAACCACATGCTACATTACACTTGTTAAAAGAATTTGAAAATTGGAATTACACTGGCGTTAGAACAATGCAATCGATAATGGAAAATTTTGCTGTTGATGAAATGTGGAATAAGCATAGAGATAAGCAAGTACAAATATGCAAGGATTACGATCTTACACCTTCAGATTGTTTTTATATTGCTACAAGCAGAGATAAATTTTGGACACGCAGAAGACGTATGCGTTGGAATGATACTGCTAGAATTTGTATAACAAGTTTATTTGACGACTATCTATAGGGAGAGTATAATGATAGAAAAACAAATATTAGATTACACAAATAAAGACTTTGAAAATTTAGTTGCAAAAATTGTTAAAAAAGGTAGTGCAGTATTACATGATCAAAATTTAACAAGACAGCAACTTGCCCAAGTTTGTGCAAGAATGGGAGAAGTAGAAGAGCTAGACTATTTTATGAATCCTGCAGACAGTCCACAAATTAGTATTGTATCAGGTGCAATCAAAGATGGTAAAGCAATAGGTATGTTTGGTCCTACAGAATTAGAATGGCATGCTAACGGAACTGGTAGATATAATTTTAAAGAAATATGTGTAGGATTATATTGTGTTGAAGAGTGCATAGATACAGTTTTAAGTTTAGTGAATCAGTGTGATGCATTTCAAGAACTAACTGAAGAAGAAAAAAACTATTACAGAAATATAGACATCAACCTTAATAATTCTAAAGGTGTTGCAGAACCTATTTGGCGCGATGACGGAGTTTACAGTAAGGCTTATCAAACAGCAGGAGAAGAAAAGTTTAGAACAGGACAAGAACATTATCAGGAAACAATAAATAGACGGCCTCTAGTTGCAAAACATCCAGTAGATGGTAGAGAATATTTTTATCCAATGTTTATATATTTGTACAACGCATATTATAAAGATGGTACAGAATTAGAAAACTTTAAAGAGTTTAAAGATACATTATATAATAAAATTACAAGATCAAAATATATGTTTCATCATGTGTTTAGAAAAGGTGACTTATTGTTTATGGATCAGCTAACAACAAGCCATAGAAGATCTGCTATAAAAAATAAAGATAGACAGTTGTGGAGAACTGCATTTGATTATTCAAAAGCAGTAATTGATTACACCCCGGTAGTATTTGAATGAACATAGTTGGTGTTAGTTTTAGTTATGCAGACAATAGTTTACAAACCCGTGGACTCAAATTATTACAAGAAAAATTAGACATTCAAGTATGTGATATGCTTGACTATAATATGCCTATATGTAATAGTAACAAGAGTGATGGGCAAGTTCCTGACAGCGTTAATTCATTTTGCAATGTTTTAGAAAGTGCAGATATTCTTGTTTTTGCTATAAGCGAAGCAACTAGCCATTATAGTGCTGGATTCAAAAATGCAATGGACTGGTTAGTAGTTAAGTCAAAATTCAATGCAAAACTTGGTACAGATTATGCTATCACTAATAAGCCTATATTTGTAGTAACTTTCACACCAACTTCTAAGGAACCAAACGGAGCAAGACATTTTGATATTACAAAACAGTTGTTAACCAAACTAGGCGCCAATGTAGTAGATTGTATTGCTGTAAATGATGCTTGGAAAACAGTTATTCCTGGCGGTTTAAACGCTGTACAAAGCGTCTACAGTGCTATTAAAGACTTTATGCACAGTTATACTCCTAGTTTAAATAATCCACCAAATAAAGAAGATTATAGCAGTCCTGAGTGGTTAAAAGCATATAATGAATGGAATATGGCTTGGAAATATGAAATGAAACCAATACATAAAGTAAATGGTATTCCGTGGCCTCGTATTAATGATAGAGAAAAGCAAATTGTTGAGGTTCCATTAAAGGAAGATTATAAATTACGTAGTATGGACTATTTAGATACTAGTGAAGCAAGGCCTATATTTGAAAAACAAGCAGACCTTATTATTGAAAATAAAATTGAAGGCATTGTTGATGTTGGTTGTAGGATAGGTATTATTAATAATATCTTACAAGAACGTGGTTATACAAGTTATCGATATATGGGTTACGATACTTCTAACCAACCAATAGAGTATGCACAAGAACTTTGGGCAGGTTATAATAATATAGAATATAGAGTTGCAAGTATGCATGATCAAAACCCTGTAGACTTTGATGTTGATTGCGTAATATGGAGTGGAGTGTTATTATATGATCCTGAAAATCATATGCAATTATTTAAAGATGTTACATTTAATCAGTATGGAGCAAAACATGCTATTATTCAAGAACCGTGCAAAGATCAAGATAAAGATAAGTGGTTACCAAATATGAAACTAAACACTATCGAACAAGATTTGTACAAATATGCAGAACAATATAATTACAAAGACTGGGTAGTAGAAGCAAATGTATTTTCAGGTAGAAGAAGGATAGCCCACGTATGGATTTAAAAATTATTCCTTACATTATAGATGGCAAAGAAAATGCACATCTTCCCGGCTTAGATTTTATTAATGCTAAACAATCTATAAAATATATGAAAGAAGAAAGTAAGTCTGATAGACTTGCGGAAAATTATGATAAATGGCTTAAACTAGAAACTATGGCAATGTACTGTGTTGTTTGGGATAATAAAGTTAACCGTCCTGTAATGGCAAGTGGAGCTCAAGTTATGAGCAAAAACTGTTGTAGACTGTTTAGTAGATATTACTTGTTTAATGAATATCGTACAAGACATACCGACAATTTGTATGCAAAAATAGATAACTTTGATACAGACATGTATATGTTGAACGAACTAAAAGATAAATTTAAGTTGTTCTTTTGGAGTAGAGACAAAGGAACAGGCTTCTTTAGACGCATTAAACAGGCACGTAGCGATGTATTTGACTCGTGGACAGTGCATGATAAACCTGTTGAAATACTATGGAAAGATAATATACAAGGGATTATCTATACAGGCGATATAAATTATATTAATGAATTAGTTTTTAACAAATAACTTTTCAGCAATCCATCCAGCAGTATCGTATTTGTGTAATCTTACTTTACGGAAGTTGTTATGGTGTTGTCTATGATAGCCTTCACCTGCAATAAAAAAGTTAAGCCAAGGAACATCTGCTCCACCTTCAACTTTATGTCCTACTGTATTCAGTAGTCCAAATCCTATTTTAGCAAATATAAATGGTGTTGCACAAAATGCAATCCAAAATAATGGACTAATAAGAAAGCTAACAACATTTGCAACGATTAATATTTTAAGCCAATGTTTGTGGCAAAATACTAGTCTAGGGTTATTATATAAGTCTCTACAATATTTCATTGGTATCTTAGGTATACTCCATGTAGTAAGCAACACTCTCCAATACCCAACATGCTTCGCGGCATGTGGATCGTGTTCTGTATCACTGTGAGCATGATGCATTCTATGACTAGCTATCCAACCAATAGGTGTACGAATACACGCTACCATTAGCATTGCTAATCCGATAGTTTCAAACCATACAGGTACTTTAAATTGTTTATGACAGTAATATCTATGTAATAGGATACTAGCACCCCAGTGACTGATCACTTGGCTCCATACTATTCCTATAAGTATTGCGATTAATATTTCCATTTGTACTCCTACAAATGTATTTATTGTAAATTATCTAAGATTTAGATTAAGTTGACCCAAGAACCGTTTTCGTAGCCTTGGAACTTGTTGTCTGTAGTGTTATATAACATCATACCGTTAGCCGGTGTAAGAGCGTTACGTTGGGTAGTAGTCATACTACCTAATAATAGTTCACTTGCATCTGTGATGTGTACATTACCATAAACTTCTAGATCAGCTGTTGGCTGTCTTAACCAACCGTCGTATCCACTTCCACCAGCTTCACCACCTATTTGTACTCTACCATCTTTATATACTTGTAAAAATTTTGTATAATCAGGAGTTCCAGTTGGATTAGGGGCTACGTTGTAATAATTTTTTGCAACACCAACTGTCCAGTATGGTGTATTTGTATTTTCTCTATATATTGTTGTAGCAATAGCGTCATCATCACCAAGTGCTGAACTAGCTGTATGTTGTAATCTCATTACAGCGGCTGTGGCATTACCTATAGCATTAAATGTTGCTGTTGTTATACTATTACAGTCAACATCGCCAACAATCTTGTCGTTAATACCATCAACTAGTAATGTACTAGAATCTCCAAACACACTACCTTGTACATCACCTTCTATATTACCTAGTACATTACCTTCTATATTACCAACAAACGTACCAGTAAATTGATTACTACTTTGATTCCAAGCTATTGTACTATCGTCGGCAATTAGATCGCTTTGTATGCTGTCTGCTTTTATATGGCCGCTAACATCTAAAGAACTAAAATGACCATCTCGCCAGCGATTACTAAATGACCCTAAATCGTGTGTTAGTGTTACATCTGGAATTAAATTTCCTTGTATTGCGGCACCTATGGCAAGTACATCTCCGCCAACGTTGTCACCTAAGTTAATGTTGCCACTAGCAGTAATTGTTCCAGAAATATTAATATCGCCAGTGCCTACAATGTTATTGTTGTTAAGCTGTAAATCACCGCCTAGTTGTGGAGAAAGGTCTTCTACTATATTGTTAATTGTTCCAACATATGACGTTGCTGTAATGCTACCAGTAATATTAACGTTTCCGGTTCCAGTAACGTTATTACTGTTTAAATCAAGCTCACCGCCTAGTTGTGGAGATGTGTCTGCAACTAAAGAGTCAATGCCGCTACCACTGCTGGTATTGCCTCCGACTGTAGTTCCGTCACCGACAAATAATTGTTTGGTGTCTGTTGTAAATATTAATTCACCTGCAGCAGGTGTGATACCTAACCTTTCTGCATTGGTGCCACGTCTAACTTGTAAGGCCATTTATAAACTCCTGGATAGTATTGTTACATGTATTTATGCATTTTGTAAGAAAGATTACTTCCGTTTTTTCATAAATTGATGTGTACGTTTCTTAATATCATATTTAACTTTTTCAGTATCTAGTCTAAAGTTAATTGCATCAATTTCGTCTTCGTACTGTTCGAATAATTCTTCCAATGCTGTTTCGATATTTATATTTGACTTTTCGCGAGACTTTTTAACGTCAATTTCCCAAATTTTACCATTTTTAAACTTGACGTTTATACTGTGTAAATATTCAATCGGCACAACATCAATATCTATTTCACTAAATATTTCTGGCCAAGAATCAATAACAGAGACAGGAAGTTTTTTGCTCTTAGGCACTCTCTGCAGTTTTCTTGGATGACTTTTTAACAGACGCTATCTTTTTCGTAGGAGAAAGCTCTTCTGCTTCGTTGCGTAATCGTTGTGCTTCTTTAAACATTGCATCAGCCTGCGACCGTAGATTTTTTGCTATAGCGTTATCATCTAAGACGTCATTAGTTGTGCTTTCTATATTTGGTTCAACATATGCATCAGCAGCATTAGTTACGCCTTTGTTGACTACTGGAGTTGCTCCCCCTAATGCTAAGTCAGAAATAGTAACACCTTTTTGTTCAGCTATAATCTTATTAAGTTCAGCTAAGTTAATAGAAGCATTATTGTTAGGAACTAGTTCTACTAAATTAGAAGCAACTTTTTGCATACGTCCAGTTTTATGGAATCGAGCAAGCATATTACTACCGTCAGATAGTTGTGATCTTGCCATTGCTTCGCCTAACTCGTATGAGTCTTGTGCAGTTGTTGAATTAATTAAGTTGATAAATGAGTCATGGTCTGCTGCATCTAAACTCTCGGTCATTACTACAATACAATTGTCTGGATCACCTGGAACTACACGATACACAACTCCGCATTTCTTATTTGTTTTTGTAATACGTCCTACATGTTTTGTATCAGCCATTATACATTTTCCTTTTGTTTTTCATTTTGTAAAGCAACTGCTCCTAAAAATGTTTCTAATTTACTATATATTGTTCCAACGGCTACCATTTCATTAGGTTTAAATGCACCACGCTGGCTTGCTACATCGATAACTTGTTTGATTTGTGATAAGTCGTTAACGGTTAACTCGGGTGCAGTATTATCTTCTGCTACTGGTTGTTGTACCGCCTCTTTAATTTCTTCAGACATAATAATCTCCTATATGTTCATTGTCTTTATATTTAATTGTATTTCAAATAAGGACACGCCAAAGTGAAATAAGAAAGTTCTTTAGCTTCCTCAAATCCAACTTTGGTCATGTTTTCGATACTATTAGTGGTGTTACTAACAGCAATAGTTTTACCTACATAGAATCTGCTTTTAAGATTTTGTTCTATCCACTTAACTAAACTTTGTTCTAAATTATATCTAGTAGGTAATAATATATATTGGAAATAGGGTGCTGGCACAGATGCTCTTCGTATTCCAAAAAAGTTTAAAGAGTTGGGTTCTTTTATTTTCATGCGGCAATCTCGTAGTGTGTAGTTTGCCCAAATGGCGCCTGCAAATTTTTGTCGTGATGTGAATGAATAACAAATACTGTATCACAATAGCTTTCGTCTCCCCAGCTATCCCAGGCATACCCGTCTGTAAACATAATAAACTTTTTAGGAATATAGTCTTGATCTTTCATATATGTCCAATTAGCCATAAAGTCAGTGCCACCGCCACCCATTAGTTCGTAGTCTAACAAGTCTTTGCCGTCATTTGCTTCAAAGTCTTCTTCGTTATACACCTTAGTGTCGAAGCACCAAACTTTAATATTGTAGTCTAGAAACTCTTCCATAATGCCTTTAACTTCGCTTAGGAAGTCTTTACCTTGTATTTCACCAATTGATCCACTCATATCAATTGCAACAGCAACATCAATAGTATCCTGGAAATTCATACTAGGCAATATAGCCCCACTCATCTGACCTTTGCGTGACGGGCGGCTAAATGTATAATCACTTCGAATAGTACTTTGGATTTGTTGACGTAACAATTCACGCCAGTTCATCTTAGGCTCAGTCAATTCTTTAATCATACGCTGTACTTCACCTGGCGTATTGCCTGCTCCTGACGATTGCGCAGCTGATATCATATTTTCTTTAATTTCGTCTTTAATTTTCTTCAGTTCATCTTTAGAATAAACAGGTTGACTTTTACTTTCTTTTCCATTATCGTCACCGTCTTTATCTTGTCCTTCACCTGGAGCGCCTTCACCTTCCCAGTCAATATGCTCGTCTAGCATTTCGCCTAGTTGTTTTAAGATTTCTTCACCATTCTTTTTAGCTTCTTCAAAAATATCGTCGTATACTGCTTCCGAAGCCCAATTGTCGTATTTAAAATTTTGGTAACAGTCAATAAATGAAGGCTTTGTGCCAATCCTGTCACGTACAAGTAAGTTATTTACAATATAATCAGCAGCAATGTTATAAATCATTGCATTACGATCTTCTCTACGGCCTAAATGATCAAACACGCAATGCAAAATTTCGTGCGCAATAACAAATTCAATTTCTTTATTAGACATTTCGTTAAAGAATTGTGTGTTAAAATATAAGTTACGACCGTCTACAGCAGCAGTACCTAACCAGTCATCTGCGCTTTTAATTTGCAGACGAGTAGCCATATTACCAAAGAATGGATGACGTAACAACAGACCTACACGAGCAACAATAATACGATCAAATACGTCTACACGCATTGCTTCTAGTGCTTCTGGAGTAATGTCTGGATCAGGTGTCCAGTTTTTTGTACCTTCTACGCTCATTATATCTTACCCTTTGTTGTTTATGTTACTATTATAACATTACTTAACCAATATGTCAACCAAAAAAGGTAGACAGTGATCCACTGCCTACCCTTCTAATTACGCCTGTTGTGCAGCTGTAATATATTTACCAAAGCGTTCGTGGAACTCATCAAAGCACTCTACTTCGTCCGGATCAATTGGTAATGAATACTGTGTAAGTGCAAGTTTAATGCCCATTATAACTAATTCAGTTTCAAAGTTATTCATTGAAAAGCGTAAGAAGTTGTTAACTTTGGCATCAAATTTCTTGTCGTTCTTGTCTGAAGCTTCTTTTAGCTCGTAGCAAAGAGATACAGTTAAGGAGTACATTGCACTAATTTCCTTAGTCTTTAGTTCCGTAATCTTGCCTGACAAAATATCAGTTGGGTTAGGCATGCTGGACGCAACCTTACGGTGAGCCATAAATTTAACAGCTAGTCCTTCTCCAACCGAACCACTAACTAAGTCAGTAGTGGTATTTTCGTCTAGGTCATCTTCTAATAACTCGCTTACAAATGACCAGCTACGAGGTGTTGCAAACGAACGGCTTGGACTTTTTGGATCAAAGTCATACAAGTCTTTCTTTGCAAATGTCAAATAACCAACAACGTCTGTGTGTTGATTGTTAGCAACAGCCCAGTTAAACCAGTCATCAAAGTTAACAGCAAGTTCTAAGTGGATAAAGCGGTTAGCCAACGGAGCAGGCATACGATATGTAACGCCTTTATCTGCTT
>Ga0209652_1000798_pt1 | contig 26545 bp, 22 predicted proteins | sample SaaInl74LU_5_DNA_FD_184641 | JGI IMG/M metagenome (GOLD analysis project Ga0209652, IMG submission 184641) | Marine microbial communities from expanding oxygen minimum zones in the Saanich Inlet - ESP_74LU_5_DNA (SPAdes) (version 2) | ecosystem: Environmental > Aquatic > Marine > Intertidal zone... | reverse complement strand
GTGTGGGCCCGTAGAATTTACCGCTGTCGTTTTCTGGCCGCCAAATCTCTTCACTGGCGAGATTGTCCAGCACAATGGGCGCGTCATTGATCAGCGTGGCGGGGGTCAGGCCGGATTCTATGGCGGCGGCGTATAGGAACGGCTTGAAGTTAGAGCCCGGCTGGCGCTTGGCTTGGATGGCGCGATTGAACTTCGAGAGCTCAAAGCCCATGCCACCGACCAGGGCACGAATGGCGCCATTTTCGGGGTCGAGGGACACCAATGCCGCTTGTGCGCGAGGCACTTGTGCCAGCTGCCAGCGTATATTGTTCCCCTCGACATCTTCGATACGAATCATGTCGCCTAAACTGAGCAGGTCATCCACGCCAGCGGGTGCCGCACTGCGACTGTTCTCGGACAGGTATCGACGAGTGCGATCTAGGGCGTCTCGCCAAGGCAGGCGCACGATCTCGCCATTTTTGCGCAGTACATCCGCGCCGTCTTCGTCAATATGGGCCACTACCCCCGGCTCGAGATCGGCGATGGTCGGCATCTCTGCGAGCGCTTCACGCCAGCGCCGCTGTGTTGATTCGGCATCTTCGTCTTCTGCGGGTGGCAGCTTGCGTTCCGGGCCGCGCCAACCGTGGCGTTTGTCGTACGTCTTTAAGCCGTTGATCAATGCGTCGCGACCCGCTTGCTGGAGTTTCGCATCAACCGTGGTGTAGACCACATAGCCGTCGTTGTAGGCGGCGTTACCGTAACGCTCAACCATTTCCTGGCGTACCATTTCCGCCACGTAATCTGCATCGACCTCTACCTGTAGGCCGTGGTAACTGGCGTTTACGGGTTCCTCGCTGGCGAGTTGGCGCGCCGCCTCGGTGATCATGCCGAGTTTGCTCATACGGCCTAAAATCCAGTTGCGGCGGTCTTTGCCCGCGGCCGGATTGCTCAGTGGGTTGTTGTTTGAGGGCGCTTTGGGGACACCTGCCAGCATGGCGTGTTGAGCGAGGGTAAGTTCACTGAGTGATTTGCCATAGTAAGTCTGCGCTGCGGCCTCAAATCCGTAGGCGCGATGGCCTAAAAATACGCGATTGACGTAGAGTTCAAATATCTCTTCCTTACTCAGCGCCCGCTCGATTTCGAGCGCGAGCAAGATCTCGTTAAACTTTCGCAAAAAGGTGCGTTCTAGCGACAGGAAGTAGTTGCGTGCCACCTGCATGGTTAATGTGCTGCCGCCAGAACCCTTGCGGCCAGTCATCACCAGTTCAGACATGGCGCGCGCGAGTCCCGCCAGGTCGACGCCTGAATGCTCAAAAAACTCGTCGTCTTCAGCGGCAATTAGCGCGTCGACAAAGCTTTGCGGTATTTGCTCAAAGCGCAGTGGGCTGCGTTTTTGCTCTCCAAACTGGCCGATTAATAAGCCGTCGCGGCTCATCACACGCATTGGGGTGCGCAGTTTAATGTCGCGCAGCGTGTCCGCCTCGGGTAGGTTGGGGCTCAAATATAAATACAGACCAGCAAAACCCCAGACAACACCGGCGCAGATGAGTGCAAAAAACCATGTGAGCTTGCGGGTTGTGCGCAACGTTGCGACTCCATTTATGGGTTGAGGCTAGACAACAACAGCGTTATGACGAGATTTTCTTTGTATTGCGGGCACTTTGACAGCAAAAACAACAAATTACTGCCGGAAAGTGACCTTTTACCCGAGTTGTGTTGCAATACACCAAAATTCGGTGCCTATTATAAGCGAGTAAGTATGTGTCGGTGCCGCGGGTCGTTTAGCTGCGGCTCATGTCCGAGTGAGACCCCTACATAATACTCGTATGGGTCTGTTGTTGGGGGCGATTGTTGTGCTGTTGTCTGCAGGCGGTATTTTTTAGCTGTCAAAAGATGGTGGTAAGAATAAGATGCAGTGCAACGGTCACTGCTTTTGTGAGCACAGCAGTGGTGAACAATCAGGGAAGGTTGTTAGGGGCGTAGAGTGTTTGGCCTGTTTGGAAAGCGCAGCAAAGCGCAGATGCTAGGCATCGACATCAGTTCGACAACCGTCAAGTTGCTCGAACTCAGCCGGTCCGGTGACCGCTATCGCGTAGAGAGCTATTCGGTTAGCTCGCTGCCGCAGGATGCTGTCGTCGAAAAAAACGTCAACAATGTGGAAGACGTTGCGGCTTCGCTGCGCAGTGTGCTCGCCCAATCGCGAAGCAAAACCCGCACTGTCGTCGCCGCTGTTGCCGGTTCTTCGGTCATTACCAAAATCATCCCGATGCCTGCGGGCTTGAGCGATGACGATCTCGAGACACAACTCTCGCTAGAGGCTGATCAGTATATTCCATACCCATTAGACGAAGTGTCGATGGACTTCGAAGTTCAGGGCTTTGTGCCCGGCCGAGAGGATCAGGTTAATGTGTTGCTCGCCGCCTGCCGCCGCGAGACCATCGAGGCGCGCGTTGAGGCTTTGGAGCTCGCTGATCTTCATCCTAAAGTCATGGATGTTGAAGCCTATGCGATGGAGCGCGCCTTTGAGTTGGTGCGCAATCAGGCTGAGGTCGACGATCGCGCAACCGTGGCGATTGTCGATATCGGCGCAACCATGATGACCCTGTCGGTCCTGCATCGTGGCAAAACGGTATACACCCGTGAACAGCTCTTCGGTGGCAAACAGCTGACCGACGAAATTATGCGTCGCTACGGACTGCCCTTAGAAGAGGCGGGTTTGGCGAAAAAACAGGGCGGCCTACCCGACGATTACCAAACCGATGTGCTCGAGCCCTTCCGGGAGGCAGTGGTGCAGCAGATTGGACGCTCCCTGCAGTTTTTCTTTTCATCGAGTGACTTCACTAGCGTCGACTGTGTTTTCTTGGCGGGCGGTGTTGCCTCAATGGATGGTTTGCCGCAGTTGGTGCGTGAGCGACTGGGTGCGCAGGCCGTTGTCGCCAATCCCTTCGCGGATATGATGGTGTCACCCAAAGTGAATGCGATTGCCCTCAACAGTGATGCGCCGGCAATGATGATTGCCTGCGGTCTGGCTATGAGGACCTTTGACTAATGGCCAGAATTAACCTACTCCCCTGGCGTGAGGAACAGCGCGCTGAGCGCAAGAAGCAGTTTCTCTCTATGCTGGGTTTGGTGGCGCTGCTCGCCGTGATGGTTTTACTGGTGCTAGATCAGGTGGTCAGCGGCCAAATCGATCACCAGAATCAGCGCAACAGCTATTTGAAGCAACATATTGCCGAGCTCGACGCTAAGGTCGCCGAGATTCGCGATTTACAGCGCAAGCGCACCCAGCTTATCGAGCGGATGCGGGTTATTCAGGAGCTTCAGGGTAATCGGCCCATCATCGTGCGTATTCTCGACCAATTGGTACGCACCGTACCCGACGGTGTTTTTTACACCAGCCTGACGACCAAAGACGGCGCGATCGCCATACAGGGTGTTGCTGAGTCGAATAACCGGGTATCGAGTTTGATGCGTCGCCTAGATGCGTCCGACTGGCTCGAACAGCCGAATCTCGACGCGGTCCGCTCTGCACCGCAATTTGGCGAGCAGGCGACGACGTTTAACTTGACGGTGCGGGTGCAATTACCCGAGACCGATAAGACCCTAGGCGGGGGGGAGGCTGGCCGATGAGCATAATGGACTCTCTAAAGTCGCTTAATGAACTCGACCTAGGCGATCTCGATTTTGAGAATGTCGGTAGCTGGCCGGTCGCCATCAAAGCTGCCGCAGGCATACTGCTTTTTGCGGCCTTAGTTGTCGGCGGCTATTACTACCACGTTGAAGGTCTGCAGCAACGCTTGGCGCGCGCCGCAAGTCAGGAAATCGATTTGCGACGCGATTTTGAGAAGAAAGCCTTTGAGGCGGCGAATCTCGAGGCGTATAAGCGCCAAATGGTGGAGATGGAAGAGAGCTTTGGTGCGCTGGTAAGTCAGTTGCCGAGTGACACCGAGGTCCCGGGCTTACTCGAGGATATTACCAATAAGGGCGAACTCAACGGCTTGCAAATCGACACCATCGATTTACTACAGGAGCAAACTCAGGAGTTTTATGTCGAGCTGCCCATCGCCATTAACGCGGTCGGCTCTTTTCATGACCTGGGGGCGTTTATCAGTGGCATGGCTGGACTGCCGCGTATTGTGACCCTGCACGACTTCACCATTAAGAGTCCCGGTGAGGCGACCAACATGTTGCAGATGAATATCCTCGCGAAAACGTATCGCTACCGCGATGGTGAAGGCGATGATTGAAGCTAAAGCAATGATATTGGGTCGCTGGTTAAGTTTGGCGTGTTTGGCTGGCGTGCTGTCTGCCTGCGGTGGCGGTGATATGCGCGATCTCGACGCTTATATGGAAGAGAAACGCGCGCGGCCGGGTGGCGTCATCGAGCCCATCCCCACGTTTAAAGCCTATGAAGCTTTTGCTTACAGCGCGACTACCATGCGCAGCCCTTTCGATCGACCGATCGAAGTGCGTGAGGTGACCCAGATGAGCGCCCGCAGTGCCGTTCGTCCTGATAAGGATCGCGCCCGCCAGTTTTTAGAAAAATTTACTTTTGACTCCTTGAGTATGGTCGGCCGCCTCGAGCGCGACGGCAGTGAATGGACGTTGATTAGGGACCCAGAGGGCGGTATTCATCGTGTCCAATTGGGCAATTATCTCGGCCGCGATCATGGCAAGATTGTGAGCATGGGGGAAACTTTCGTTGCGGTTGTAGAAATCGTCTCGGATGGTACGCAAGACGGCTGGGTAGAACGGCCGCGAACTATCGAGCTCAGTGGTTCCTGAGGCGGGGAATAGTTAATGGAGATGTCCCAAATGATAAATAAGGCGTTCAGTCGGCAATTTGCTTTGCTCGCTAGCCTGTTAGTGGCGCCGTTATCGGCTTTTGCTGAGCCGGTGATCGAGGACATTACGTTCAGTGCTCGCCCCGGTGGCAAGTTTGAAGTCAGGCTCGAATTTAACGAGCCGCCACCCGCGGACGTCGAGGCTTATACCATCGAGGACCCCGCCCGTATCGCTATGGATTTTCCTGGGACAAAGAGCGGCCTTGAGCAGAAGCGTTTTGCGCTGCCCTACGGTAATGCCACCGGCGTTTTGGTATTAGAGGCAGGCGATCGCACCCGCATGGTCATCAACTTGATTAAATTGGTGCCCTACGAAACCATTATCAATGGCAATGAGCTCATTCTTCAGGTTGGCCAAGACAGTAGCGGTGAATATGCAAAAGCCAGTACGGCCGACGGTATACTTGAGACAGAAGTGACCCGCGTCGCCACGGTGCGCTCGCAAATCGAAGACCTACAATTCCGTCGCTCCGAGGCCGGTGAAGGCCGACTCATTCTGAAGCTCAGTGAGCCTTCGGTCGATGTTAACGTCTTCTCGGAAGGCGGCAAGATCAATCTCGAATTCCTCGAAACCAATGTACCGGAATCCCTGCTGCGTCGCTTTGATGTGACCGATTTTGCCACCCCGGTAAACTCTGTTGAGGTGACAACCACCGAGCGTGGTACGCGCTTGGTGTTGGACGCCGGCGGCTTGTTTGATTATTTGGCCTACCAGACAGGCGACGATTATATTCTCAGCGTTAAGCCGTTGACCGCCAATGAGAAACAAGAGCGACTCAACGAATTTAACTACGTTGGTGATCGTATCTCACTCAACTTCCAAGATATTGAAGTGCGCGCAGTGCTGCAACTGATCGCTGACTTCACCGAGCTAAACTTGGTGGCTTCTGACACGGTGTCGGGCAACATTACCCTGCGCTTACAAAACGTACCTTGGGATCAGGCACTCGAATTGGTACTGAAAACCAAAGGCCTCGACAGCCGTCAAATTGGCAATGTATTAATGGTGGCGCCAGCGAATGAAATCGCCGAGCGTGAGCGCCAAGAGATCGAGTCGAACAAGCAAATCGCTGAGCTGGCACCGCTTCAATCTGAGTTTATTCGTATTCGTTACGCCAAGGCAGCGTCGGTTGTGCAGTTGTTTGAAGCCGGTTCTGAAGAGGGCGGCACGCTGATATCCGATCGCGGTTCGGTAGTGGTTGATGAGCGCACTAATGCGATCATCGTGACCGATACCTCGGCCAAATTGGCTGAAATCCGTGATTTGGTGGAGCGTGTGGACGTGCCGATCCGCCAGGTGATGATTGAAGCGCGGATTGTAATTGCACAAACCAGCCTCGACGAAGAACTCGGCATTGAGTGGGGCGGCGGTTATATCAACACCAGCAGCAATGGCGATATCACCTCCTTCTCGGGAAGCCGGGAGAGTGTCGTCGGCATCAACCAGTCAATTGTTAACGGCGAAACGCCAACGCTGACTTATCCACAAGCGGGTGGCGTTGCTGCTGGTGGCGCACAGCAGCAGCAGGGCTTGGGTGCCGCACTGGTTGATTTGGGGCTATCAAATGCCACCAGTGGTTTTGCGGTTGGCTTTACCTCTAACGACATATTTTTGACTGCCGAGTTGTCAGCCCTCGAGGCCGCGGGGCAGGGTGAAGTTGTGTCCCAGCCAAAAGTGATTACCGGCGACAAGCAGCAGGCGAGTATTAAGTCGGGTACGGAAATCCCCTACCAAGAAGGCGCAGCTTCGGGCGCAACCACCACCTCGTTTAAAGAGGCGGTGTTGAAGCTCGATGTGACGCCTAACATTACCCCTGACGATCGTATTTTGCTCGACCTCGTCATCAACCAAGATTCGGTGGGTGATTTAGTGCCGAGCGGGACCGGCGGCTTAATCCCGACTATTGACACTACCGAGCTCACGACACAAGTGCTGGTCGGCAACGGCGAGACCGTGGTGTTGGGTGGCGTATTCAAAAATGAAGAAATTACCCAGACCAGTAAAGTCCCGTTTCTAGGCGATATCCCGTATCTGGGTCATCTCTTCAAAAGCACAGCGAATAAACGCCAAAAAACTGAAACATTGATCTTTATTACGCCGCGCATTCTTTCGGAAGCGTTACTCGACTGACGCTCGCGTCATCGGTGGTTGCTATGCGCTCGGCAAAACGGCTGTTTTTAGTCGGCCCCATGGGGGCCGGTAAGTCTACGGTGGGTCGCCATCTGGCCAGCCTCTTGGGCTGGCAGTTTGCCGACAGTGATCATGTCATTGAAGAGCGCACTGGTGCCAACATTCCGTGGATCTTTGAGATCGAAGGTGAGGCGGGGTTTCGCGAGCGCGAGCAGCAAGCCATCGCCGATTTGTGCCAGCAAAACGATATGGTGCTGGCCACCGGCGGGGGCGTGGTGATGCGCCTGCAAAACCGTGAGGCGATGAAAGCCGCGGGCCCGATTGTTTATTTGCGCGCGACCGTCCGTGAACAGGTTCGCCGAACGGGTCAGAACGACAAGCGACCCCTACTGACCGGTCGTAATCGCCACAAAGTGCTGCGTGACTTGATGCAGGTTCGCGACCCACTGTATACCGAGGTGGCGGACTTAGTGGTTGCCACCGAAGGTAAAAGCGCTCGCAAGCTCGCAGAACAGGTGGTTTCGGGCCTGCGCGAACGTGGTTTATTACCAATCGCCGACAGCTAGCATCGGCACCCTCGAGCCCGCTACACTCATCTGTTCATACAGCGTCTATCACCAAAAGCCCCTGCTAAACACGGGGGTTTCGCACCGCACTCGATGTTACATGAGGTTATATGTCTACACGCTTACACACGCTGCACGTTGATTTATCAAGCGCCAATCGCGACCGCAGCTATCCGATCTTTATCGGTCGGGATTTACTCTCAGACCCCGAGCTCTTTGAAACGCTGCTGGGCAAGCGCGATGTCATTTTGGTGAGCAACGATGTGGTCGCGCCTATTTATGCGGCGCGTGTGCGCAAGGCGTTGGGCCAATCGCGCAAAGTTACCGAGGTGATTTTGCTCGACGGTGAAGCGAACAAACAAATGTCTGCTGTCGAGCGCGTGCTCGACCAAGCGCTGGCTGCAAGGCACGAGCGGCAGTCGGTGATGTTAGCCCTGGGCGGCGGTGTGATTGGCGATATCACGGGTTTCGCCGCGGCCTGTTTTCTGCGCGGCATCGACTTTATCCAGTTACCCACAACCTTGTTGTCACAAGTTGACTCCTCGGTTGGGGGTAAGACCGGCGTAAACCACGCCCAGGGTAAGAATTTGATCGGTGCCTTTCACCAACCCATAGCCGTGCTGATTGACTTGCAGACCTTGCAGACGCTGCCTGCACGAGAATATGCTGCCGGCATGGCTGAGGTGATCAAATACGGCCTCATTCGTGACGATACTTTTTTGACGTTTTTGGAGGCGGCGGCAGACCGTCTGCTCGCCCGGGATGAAGCGGCACTGGCTGAGGCCATTGAGCGCAGCTGTGCCATTAAGGCCGAGGTTGTTGCGGCCGACGAGCGCGAGGGCGGCTTGCGCGCCATCCTCAATTACGGCCATACCTTTGGTCACGCCATTGAGCAGGTTCAGGGGTATGGCAACTGGCTACACGGTGAGGCAGTAGCCTGTGGCATGGTCATGGCAACGCGCCTATCTGCCGCGCGTGGTCAGGTGCCCGAGGCCTTCTGCGAGCGGCTAGAGGCGCTGTTGAGGCGTTTTGATTTGCCGACTGTGCCGCCGGCGGATATGACCGTCGATGTTTTTTTGGACGCGATGGCCGGCGACAAGAAGGTATCGGCGGGGCGGATTCGCTATGTGCTGCTGGCGGAGCCGGGTTGCGCGGAGGTCGTCGATAACGTCTCACGACAAGATTTGGTGACCGCCTGCTTTGGTTAAATTGGTTGTTTTTTGATCAATTGTCCCTGGGCCGGCGGATGTGTAAAATGGCCACCCTTTCGGCTTGACGCTTCCCCGTGGACGCATGTTAAAGCCCGGTGCTTCGCCCGTCCGTGCGTCGCATTGTTTGATTGAATAGGAAACACAATGACTCAAGCTGCTGCAACGGGTGTCGATGCTCAATCATCGACCCGCCCGCGGGGCCTCTACCGCCCTGAAGAATTCCGCGACAATTGCGGTTTCGGATTAATCGCGCACATTTCAGGCGAGGCAAGTCATCGCCTGTTGCAAACCGCGATTGAATCCCTGACCTGTATGACGCACCGAGGCGGCATTGCTGCCGATGGCAAAACCGGTGACGGCTGCGGCTTGTTGTTACAGATGCCCGATGCGTTTATGCGCGCGCAGGCACAGACCTTATTTGGCTGTTCACTTGGCGAGCACTACGCGGTTGGCATGGTTTTCATGAGCCAAGATGCGGCGCTGCAGGGCGCAAGCCGCGCGGCGGTCGAGGCCGCGATGAATGGCAATGGGCTCGACGTGATCGGTTGGCGTGAAGTCCCGACCGCGCCCGAAGTCTGCGGCCAGATTGCGTTAGAGCAGCTACCTAAAATTGAGCAGGTGTTTATCGCCGCCGACGCGCTCGATCACGCGCAGCTCACCGCCAAGCTGTTCATGGCGCGACGCCAGGCAGAGATCGCCCTAGCTGCAGATCCCGATTTTTATATTTGCAGTTTGTCTGATCAGGTGGTGGCCTACAAAGGCTTGGTCATGCCCGCAGATTTGCCGTTTTTCTATACCGACTTAAATGACGAGTCGCTGGCCACTGCCATCTGCGTCTTCCACCAGCGTTTTTCCACTAACACGTTGCCGCGTTGGCCTTTGGCTCAGCCCTTCCGCATGCTGGCTCACAACGGTGAGATCAACACCATCGAAGGCAACCGCAATTGGTCGCGGGCGCGCACGCCGAAATTGTCTTCACCGCTGCTGCCCGACTTACACACCGTGACACCGCTGGTGAACACCACCGGTTCTGACTCGTCCAGTTTGGATAACATGCTGGAACTGCTGACCACCGGTGGCGTGCCGCTACCGCGTGCGCTGCGCATGCTCATTCCGCCGGCGTGGCAGAACATCGAGGGCATGGACCCTGACCTCAAGGCGTTCTATCAGTATCACGCCATGCACATGGAGCCATGGGATGGCCCCGCGGGCATCGTTTTGACCGACGGTCGCTACGCGGTGTGCTTACTCGACCGCAACGGTCTACGTCCGGCGCGCTGGGTAACCACTAAAGACGGCTTTATTACGGTAGCGTCAGAAATTGGCACCCACGGCTACAAAACCTCTGATGTTATTGCCAAGGGCCGTGTAGGCCCCGGGCAAATTTTAGTCGTGGACACCCAAGAAGGTGAGGTATTACACACACCGGATATCGACAAGCTGCTGAAGTCGAGCCACCCCTACAAGCAGTGGCTGCGCAAGCATGCGCAGCATATTGAGGGCAGCTTTGATGGCGAAGTCGCGCCGGGTATTCCCGAAGAAGATTTAGATACTTATCAGAAGATGTTCCAAGTCACCTTCGAGGAGCGCGACCAGGTCCTGCGTCCGTTGGCGGAGTCTGCTAACGAAGCGGTAGGCTCGATGGGTGACGACACGCCTATGGCGGTGCTGTCGCAACATGAGCGGCCGCTTTACGATTACTTCCGACAAAAGTTTGCGCAGGTGACCAATCCGCCTATCGACCCACTGCGCGAAGCCATTGTGATGTCGCTTGAGGTTGATCTCGGGGGCGAGTGCAACGTCTTTGTTGAAGATGAAACCCACGCCAAGCGTGTTAGCCTGACATCGCCGGTGTTGTCCCAAGGTAAGTTCAACACGTTGTTAAAGTTGGACGAGCAGGGCATGAAAGTGGCCGATATCGATGCGACCTATGATCCAGCCAACGGCGACCTAAAGTCAGCCATTGAGGCGTTGGTGATGGGTGCTGAGGCGGCCGTACGTGAAGGCGCGACCATATTGGTGCTATCGGATCGCAACATTACCGATAACCGATTGCCGATCCACAGCTTGCTGGCGACCGGTGCGGTACATCACCACCTGATTCGCACTGAATTGCGTGCAGATTCGAATTTGATCATCGAAACGGCGAGTGCCCGAGATTCGCATCAAATCGCTTGCTTGCTGGGCTTTGGTGCGACTGCGGTTTATCCGTACTTGGCCTACAGCGTGCTCGAAGACCAGTTGCGCTCCGGTGAGTTATTAGGCGAGCCGACATCTTGCTATAAAAATTACCGCAAAGGCATCAACAAAGGCCTGCTCAAGATCATGTCAAAAATGGGTATTTCCGCGGTGAACTCCTACCGCGGCGCCCAGCTATTTGAGGCGGTGGGTATTGCCAAAGAAGTGGTCGACGTGGCGTTTTGTGGTGTCGCCTCGCGCATTGAAGGTGCGGGCTTTGCCGAGTTAGAGGCCGACCAGGTACAACTGGGCGCGCGCGCGCGATCAAAGCGCAAGTCGATTGCCCAGGGCGGTTTGCTCAAGTACGTGCATGGCGGTGAATATCACGCCTACAACCCCGATGTCGTCATGACTTTGCAGCAGGCCGTGGCCAGCGGCAGCTACGCGGATTACCAGCGCTATGCGCAGTATTGCAACGTTCGCCCGGTGGCGGCGCTGCGCGACCTTTTCCAAGTCAAAGTGTCAGACCAGCCAATCAGCGTCGATGACGTTGAACCCATTGAAGCGATTTTGAAGCGTTTTGACTCGGCCGGCATGTCTTTGGGCGCACTGTCGCCGGAGGCGCACGAAGCGCTGGCGATGGGTATGAACCAAATCGGCGCCCGCTCAAATAGCGGTGAAGGTGGCGAAGATCCGGCGCGTTTCGGCACTAATCGTGTTTCGAAAATCAAGCAGATCGCCTCGGGTCGTTTTGGGGTCACACCGCACTATTTGGTGAACGCCGAGGTGCTACAAATCAAGGTGGCCCAAGGTGCCAAGCCCGGTGAGGGCGGCCAGCTGCCCGGCGGCAAAGTGAACGATTTGATTGCCCGCTTGCGCTACTCCGTACCCGGTGTGACGCTGATTTCACCGCCACCACACCACGACATTTATTCGATTGAAGATTTGGCGCAGCTCATTTTTGACCTGAAGCAGGTTAATCCAGAGGCCTTGGTCTCGGTGAAGCTGGTATCTGAACCGGGTGTCGGCACCATCGCCGCCGGCGTCGCCAAAGCCTATGCGGATTTAATTACTATCAGCGGCTATGACGGTGGTACCGCGGCCAGCCCTATTACGTCGATTCGTCATGCGGGTTCCCCCTGGGAGCTCGGTTTGGCGGAAGTGCAGCAGACCCTGCGTGGCAACCAGTTGCGGGGCAAGATCCGCCTGCAGGCTGACGGTGGCATGAAAACCGGTTTGGATGTGATCAAAGCGGCAATTCTGGGTGCTGAAAGCTTCGGTTTTGGTACCGCACCGATGGTGGCGATGGGCTGTAAATATCTGCGAATTTGCCACTTGAACAATTGTGCGACCGGTGTTGCCACACAAAACGAAACCCTGCGACAGGACCACTTTGTGGGCGATGTCGAGCGCGTGGTGAACTTCTTTACCTTTATCGCCACTGAAACCCGCGAATGGCTGGCTAAGTTAGGCGTGGCTAAGCTCGAAGATTTGATCGGCCGGACCGACCTGCTCGAGCGCTTGCCCGGTGTTACCGCTAAGCACGCGCGGCTCGATTTGGATCCGATTCTGTGGGTCGACCCGAGTGCGGTAGATCAGCCGCAGTTCTGTCAGGTGGCCAGCAATGACCCCTTTGATACGGGTGAAAAAGCGCAGCGAATGATCGACGACGCGCTGCCCGCAATCGAGTCGAGCAGCGGCGTGGAGTTGCAGTACCACCTGACCAACTGCGATCGTTCGATCGGTGCGCGGTTGTCGGGGGAAATTGCCAAGCGGCACGGCAACACGGGTATGGAAGCTAACCCGGTTGTGCTGCGTATGACGGGTACTGCGGGTCAGAGTTTTGGCGTTTGGAACGCCGGCGGCTTGCATATGTATCTTGAGGGCGACTGCAACGACTATGTTGGCAAGGGCATGGCCGGCGGCAAGTTAGTGGTTTTCCCACCCCGAGACTCGTCTTTTGAAAGCCGTCACACGGCGATTCTGGGTAATACCTGCTTGTATGGTGCCACCGGTGGTAAGTTGTTTGCCGCGGGTACGGCGGGTGAACGCTTTGCGGTGCGGAATTCTGGCGCCCATGCGGTGATTGAAGCGGCTGGCGACCACTGTTGCGAATACATGACTGGCGGCAGTGTTACGGTCCTTGGCCGTACCGGCGTTAACTTTGGTGCGGGTATGACCGGCGGTATTGCTTACGTCCTCGATGAAGACCGCAGCTTTATCGATCGCTACAACAGCGAGCTGGTGGAATTACACCGCGTGTCGGGTGAGTCGATGGAAGCATGGCGCCATAACTTGCGCGATAACATCACCGAGTTTGTCCGTGAAACTGGCTCCGCGTGGGGTACCCATCTACTCGATAATTTCGAGGATTATGTCGGCAAGTTCTGGCTTGTTAAGCCCAAAGCTGCCGACTTTAGCAAGCTGCTTTCGCGCTTGCGTGACACAGACTAAGGGAGGGCAGGATGACAGCAAAACTGGCCAATAACTTCCAGTTCCTAGACGTTCAGCGTCAGGACCCTGCGAAGAAGTCGATTGAGACGCGCACCGAGCACTTTGTAGAAATTTACGACGCGTTCAGTGAGCACCAAGCCGCTGAGCAATCGCACCGTTGCTTAGAGTGCGGCAATCCCTATTGTGAGTGGAAGTGCCCCGTGCACAACTACATTCCAAACTGGCTCAAGCTGCTCGCCGAGGGCAATTTGTTTGAAGCGGCAGAGCTTAGCCATCAAACCAATACCTTGCCCGAGGTGTGTGGCCGCGTGTGTCCGCAAGATCGTCTCTGTGAGGGCGCGTGCACGCTCAACGACGGCTTCGGTGCGGTAACCATTGGTAATTCGGAGAAGTACATCACCGATACCGCCTTGGCGATGGGCTGGCGGCCGAATATGTCGGACGTTGTACCGACCGGCAAAAAAGTGGCGATTGTCGGCGCGGGGCCTGCAGGGTTGGGCTGTGCCGATATCCTCACGCGCAACGGTGTCAAAGCGGTGGTGTTTGATCGCTATCCCGAAATCGGCGGCTTGCTGACTTTCGGTATTCCACAGTTCAAGCTCGAAAAGTCAGTGATGGAACGTCGTCGAGAAGTGTTCGAGGGCATGGGTATTGAGTTCCGGCTAAACACCGAGATTGGTGTCGATATTGAGATCGACGACTTGATGGCCGAATACGACGCGGTGTTTTTAGGCATGGGTACCTACAAAGCTATGCAGGGCGGTTTCCCTGGCGAGCATTTACCCGGTGTTTACAAAGCGCTCGATTATTTGATTGGCAATGTCAATGAGAAGATGGGCTACCAGCAGCCAGCGGGTAATTTCATTGATTTAAAGAACAAGACGGTCGTTGTTCTCGGTGGTGGCGACACGGCGATGGACTGTGTGCGCACGGCAATTCGTCAGCAGGCGGACCGTGTCTACTGCGTTTATCGCCGCGATGAAGTCAATATGCCCGGCTCGCGTCGCGAGGTACAAAACGCCCGTGAAGAGGGCATTGAGTTTTTGTTTAATCGCCAGCCGGTAGAGGTGGTTGAGTATTTTGGCCGCGCACTGGGTATTAAAGTGGTTAAAACCGAGCTCGGTGAAGCGGGCCCTGATGGCCGGCGCCGGCCCGCGCCGATTGCCGGCAGCGAGCAGGTGATTGAGGCGGATGCCATTATTATGGCCTTTGGCTTCCAGCCAAGCCCGGCGGAGTGGTTTGGCAATATCGATGTCCAGCTCAATGACTGGCAGGGTGTCGTGGCCGCTGAACAGCAGACCTTCAAGTTCCAGACCAGCAACCCAAAGGTGTTTGCGGGCGGTGATATGGTGCGGGGCTCAGACCTCGTCGTCACCGCTATTTGGGAAGGTCGTCAAGCCGCCGAAGGTATTCTTGATTACCTCGGCGTTTAATACCCCAAGTACCCGCCATCGCTTAGGCGCTGGCGGGTACTGCACAGCATAGGCGTTAACACCATGTCTGAATTAAAGAACGACCGCTTTTTGCGCGCGCTAATGCGTCAACCGGTTGATCGCACCCCCCTGTGGATGATGCGACAAGCGGGCCGCTACCTGCCTGAATACCGCGCGACCCGCGCGCAGGCCGGCAGTTTTTTAGATCTGTGCAAAAATACTGAGCTCGCTTGTGAAGTCACCATGCAGCCACTGCGACGCTATGCCATGGATGCGGCGATTCTATTCTCAGATATTCTGACTATTCCCGACGCGATGGGATTAGGACTTTATTTTTCAGAAGGTGAGGGCCCGCGCTTCGAACGCAAGATAAGCTGTGCGGCGGACGTTGACCGTTTAAGTCCCAATAGCATTGCCGACTTGGGCTATGTGATGGATGCGGTTGCGCTGATTCGTAAAACTCTCGACGGCAGTGTGCCGCTCATTGGTTTTACCGGTAGTCCTTGGACGTTGGCCACTTACATGATTGAGGGCGGTTCATCTAAAGATTTCGCCAAGGCGAAGGCGTTGGCCTTTAACGAACCGGCACTGATGCATCGCTTGTTAGAAAAGCTAGCGGATGCCGTGGCTGAATACCTTAAGCAGCAAGTGATTCACGGCGCCCAAGCACTACAAATTTTTGATACCTGGGGTGGGTCGCTCAGTCACTCGGCCTATCAGGAATTCTCCTTGCGCTATATGCGCCGCATTATCGAGCAGCTGCCCCGCGAGGCCGACGGTCGAACCGTGCCGGTCATTGTATTCACGAAAGGTGGCGGCCAGTGGTTGCAGCGCATTGCCGATTGTGGCGCTGATGCGGTGGGTCTCGACTGGACAACCGACATCGGTATGGCTCGGGCGCAGGTGGGCGATAAGGTGGCGCTGCAGGGCAATATGGACCCCGCCATGCTCTATGCGTCGCCCGAGCGTATTCGCGAGGAAGTGGCGAGCGTTTTGGCGAGTTACGGTGCCGGCAGTGGCCATATCTTCAACTTGGGCCACGGTGTTACACCGGGTGTGAATCCCGATCATGTTGCCGCGATGGTGGATGCCGTGATCGAACTCTCGCCCCAGTATCATCAGTAAAGCGACGCGACAGAGGCGCTGCACTAGCGACCGCGCGTGGCCGTATGATTCACGTACACGTAGCAGGGGCGCACTGACAATATGAGTGATCAGCAACGCAATAATCCTCTCCATGGCGTGACACTCGAAGCGGTTGTTACGCGATTGGTTGACCACTACGGTTGGGATGGCCTGGCGCAAAAGATCGACATCAATTGTTTTAAAACCGATCCGTCGATTAAGTCGTCGCTGAAGTTCCTGCGCAAAACCCAGTGGGCGCGCGATAAAGTTGAAGCCTTATATATTGCGACCTTCTCTAAGCCCTCGCCTTGGGATTCTGTGCGGCATGGGCGTTAGCTCCGTGGTGGCTCTGGCATCGCCGCGTTTTATACCTTGCTCGAATATCTCTGCGGTGCTGTGTGCGCTATCCAGCCGCACTCGCCCGAGCGCGCTGGCCTAATGCGGTTTTGACGGGCCGTGTTTCATATTGCACTACACCTCATCATGCCGCTGGTTATTGCCGGTGTTTTTTTTCGCAGTCGTTGGCTGTACGCCAGCGCAGTGATGATCGCCACCATGCTGGTGGACCTTGATCATCTGCTTGCTATACCGATATACGACCCAGGCCGTTGCAGCATAGGCTTTCATCCACTGCATCAGCCCTGGTTTATTGCGCTTTATGGGCTACTACTTTGCTTCCCTAAAACCCGCTTAATTGGCTTGGGTTTGTGCGTGCATATGAGTCTGGATGCGCTCGACTGCCAGCTGACCAATGGGTTCTGGATAAACTGATTAAGCGTATTTGCCGGCGTGTGTTACCACTCGCTTTCAGGAATTGCGTGATCCATTTCAAGGGCCGGCGAATCCGAGCTGGGAGTCCCGACAACTCGGGCTGGTACACCTGCTACGGTGGTGTGTGGTGGGACATCTTTGAGGACCACTGAACCCGCACCAACTTTGGCACCCTCGCCGACGGTGATGTTGCCCAAAATTTTTGCGCCCGCGCTGATCAGCACGCCATCGCCAATTTTGGGGTGTCGGTCGCCGTCTTCCTTACCGGTGCCCCCAAGGGTGACTGACTGCAGAATCGAGACGCGATTGCCTACCACGGCGGTCTCGCCCACCACCAAGCCGGTGCCATGATCGAGCATAACGCCGTGCCCAAAACGCGCCGCCGGATGAATATCGACGCCGAACTTTGATGACATCCGGCTTTGTAAAAACAGTGCCAATGAGTGCCGGCCCTGTTGCCACAGCCAATGCCCCACACGGTGGGTTTGCAGCGCCTGAAAGCCCTTAAAGTATAAGAACGGCAGGCTCAATTGGTCGGTGGCTGAGTCGCGCTCGAGCACGGCCACTAAGTCGTCGCGAATACCGCAGCGGATTTCCGCGTCATCGGTAAAGGCCGCCAGGAAAATTTCTCGCAGCATCATCGAGGACAAGCTGGGACTGTCGAGCTGGTTGGCCAAATGGAAGCTCAGCGCGCACTCGAGCTCGTCATGATGCAATATCGTTGCGTGCAGGAAGCTGGCTAGAATGGGTTCTTTGCTCGCCGCAAGGCGGGTTTCTTCGCGAATTTTGTCCCAGATCGGGTCGCTCTTTGACTGCGTTTTGTGCATCGCACGCTGCATGACTGTCATTGCATTACTTCCCTGGCGCTATCCGCCGTGTTGTTTCTCTGCCCAATTTCGGGTGCTTTTGCTCCGCTACCCATTGCGCTCATAGTTACAGAGTAGCGCACGGGCGCCCAAGGCTCTAGCCGGAGCCGCGGTGCTCGGGCGGTGTGCTTTGAAAACACCACAGGCCTTGCGCGCGTTCGTGGTACTTACGTTCAAACAGTGTCATTGGTGCTGTGGGCTGGTAACTATATACCCGACCTGGTCGGTCGATAAATGTCGCCGCAATGGCAAACTCCCGGACATAGATCTCCCAATTGCTACGCAGTTCTAGCGTGCCACCTAACTCAGCTAGCAGCGGGAACCCTGGGTGGCCGTGAATGCGGCGTTTGAGATGGCGCGCCTTCGGCCAGGGATTTGGGAACAGTAAATAGTGCTGCTCGATGGTGATCCCCGCGTCGACCAGTGCCCGCCAAAAAGGCTCGCATTCGGCGCGCAGCAACAGGTAGTTATCTGCCTCTTGAGCTTGGTGCTTTTGTAGACGCGCCAGCGACTGATCAAGCCCTATGATCGAGTGCTCCGGAAAGCGCTCTGCCAACACTGCGGTACTCATGCCGGTACCACAAAACGAATCGATAATTATCGGTCTGTTGCGAGCCGCCAGCCATTGCAGCCCAGCGTCGACCGCCGCTGCAGTATGGGTAGGCGTAGGTTTACGCCAGCGCGTCAATACGTGCTTACGCACGAGGTCGCGAAGTCCGGTGTGGATATCGGCTTGATCACTGGTGATCGGACCGATGTCATCAAATGTTTGCGGCTGCTCCATGTCCTTGCCATGATACCCCGTCATTATTTGAGAAGCGTTACATGCGAGCCGACTTGCGACCTTATTGGGTCAAAAAAATCTGGTTGACCCTGCGCGATAGCTGGGTCGATTACTATCTGCGCCCACGCTGTGAGTCTTTGGGCCCCTATGCCAATATTATGAAACCTTGGTATGTGGTGATTTCCGGCAACAATATTCGTATTGGGCACTCTTTCACGGCTATCGGCGAACCTCACCACCGCGTGGAGATTGGGGTATGGGGGCGTGACTTTGGGATGGGCCGAGTAGAGATTGGTGACGGCTGCTTGATGAGTCCCGGCTCACGCATCAGCGCCAGTGACGAGGTGGTGTTGGGCGACGCGGTGATGATGGCCAATGGCGCCTACATCACTGATTCAGACTGGCACGGCATTTACGACCGGATTGACCGCGACGAGCGCGTGACACCGGTGCGAATTGGGAACAATGTCTGGCTAGGTGACCACGCCAAGGTCCTTAAAGGCGTCACCATTGGCGATAACAGCGTTGTCGCCGCGGGCGCGATCGTCACCAAGGACGTGCCGGCCAATGTCATTGTTGCGGGCAATCCTGCGAAGGTGGTCCGAGCGCTTGATGCCAGTAAGCCGATGCGCACGCGACTCGACATGTACACTGACCCGCAGGCCACCGCCGAGTTTTTTGATGCGGTGGATCGCCAGGTGTTGGGTAAAAATTCCTTATGGTTTTGGCTGTGGACGTTGGTTTATCCACGTGCCCGTCAGTTGTGATGAGCTTTACAGCAGTCTGAGCGTCGGTTCGTTCAGGGCCGACATCTGTTCCCGCAGTTCTAGGATATGGTCTGACCAAAAACGCGGTTGGCCAAACCACGGGAAGGCCATGGGAAATGCGGGGTCCTGCCAGCGCCGGCCCAACCAAGCGGCGTGATGCATCAGCCGCATGGTGCGCAGCGCTTCTACCCAGCGCAGTTGTCGCGGGTCAAAGTCGCCGAACTCGTTGTAGCCTTCGATTAACTCCGCCACCTGCAACTCGCGGTGATGACGCTCGCCGCTGAGGAACATCCATAAATCCTGAATCGCGGGGCCGTTGATGCAATCGTCTAAGTCGACGAAGTGTGCGGTGTTGTCGCGCCACAGAATGTTGCCCGAATGGCAGTCGCCGTGCAGGCGAATATTGTCTGTTGCCGAGTAGTCAGCGAGGGTTTCACGGACCGCCGCCTCAAGGTCTGCTGCGAGACTGTCGTAGGCGGGTAGTAAATCCCGGGGAATGAAATGGGCACTGAGGAACTGACGACTTTCGGTCACCATGCGATCTATCGATAAATGATTGCGGTATTTAAACCGGTTGGCGCTACCTATACGGTGGATACGTCCAAGTGTGCGCCCTAGCACGAGCAGGTTGTCGAAATTATCAAATTCGGGGGCGTGCCCACCGCGCCGCGCAAATATGGCCATGCGAAAGCCGCCAACCTGGTGCAGTGTGGCACCATTAATAGCCATCGGCGCGACCACAGACAATTCGGCATCGACCAGTTCTTGCGCAAAGGCGTGCTCCTCGAGAATCTGCGCATCGCTCCAGCGTTCGGGACGATAAAACTTGGCGATGACCGGTGTCTCATCCTCAATGCCCACTTGGTAGACGCGGTTTTCGTAGCTATTGAGCGCAATCAGCCGCAGGTCACAGCGCAACCCGACCTGCTCCACGGCATCGACTACCGCGTCGGGGGTGAGTGCATCATAGGGATGCTGCATGCGTCGATCCTAGCTGACAAAGGGCAAGCATACACTGTCGGCTTGGATTTAGGGTTTTTGGCTGCGCGCATCAGCTACTACCCTGATTGCGCACCGGCGCAGGCGTTCGCGCCAAACACCAGACCTCCACTGAATCCGCACCTGCCGCCAGTAACGCCTGCGTGGCCGCAGTTGCGGTGGCGCCTGTGGTGACGACATCGTCAACGAGCACAATATGCCCGCCAAGCAATTGGCATTTGGTGGTAAAGGCATGGTGCATATTGACGGCCCGCTCGCGTCTACTGAGCTGATGTTGCGCGGTTGCAAAGCGTGTTCGCCTGAGCCCGCGCAATACTGGGATACCACATAACTGCGCTAAATTATTGGCGAGCAGCCACGTTTGATCAAAACCTCTGTGCCAGCGACGTCGCCAGTGACTCGGTATGGGCACGATATATCGGGGTGTTAAATGATCGGCTTTGCGCGGTGAATCCTGACCCATGAGGTGCTTGATGAGCAAGGCCGCGAGCATTGTACTGAGTGTGGTTTGACCCTCGAACTTCCACTGGTGAATCAACTGCTGCATGGGCCCGGTCATCAAAAAGGGGGCCGAGACCGATACAAATAAAGGGGGAGTTAGGCGGCATTGGTAGCAGTGACCATGGCCGGCGAGGTAGTGCGACGGTTCGGCGCAGCGACCGCACGGGTGACGATTCTGGGGTAGTGAATCGATGCAGCGTTGGCATATAGCCGTTGGCTGCGAATGGCCTTGCCTGCACAGGCCGCAAATTGGCGGCAGCAGCGTCAGCACGAGTTGTTGTGCGCGACGCATGAAAGTTTGCATCGCGGTTTGAGTGTATGCTGTCGCCACCATCTGGCGCCTCCGATGTTTGTATCCAAGAGGCACCCTATTGTTAATGATACGAAGGCTTTTTCAATCGAGATATTCGTTCAGAAGTGGCGGCTTAAAGGCCGTTTCAGTCAATAGGCATCAGCTCAGCTGAACATCCGTGTAGCAATCTGCGCGGTTGTCAGAAAATCATCGACCGTGCGCCGCCACGCTGACAGATGCGCGTCAAAAGCGCTACCCGCTTTAATAGCCTCCTCCACCTTAGCAGATGCCTGCGCGATATCCTCTGCGCTCAGGGTGGTCGCCTGCGAACGCACTTTGTGCATTAAAAATTTTAAGTCTTCTTGGTTTTCTTCCTGCTGCAGGCGTTGAGCCTCGGTCAAGGCGGTTTTTAGTTCGCCAATAAAAATGACAAATAGCTCCGTGAAGAGTTCTTGGTCATCATGCAAGCGTACCTGTAGTTCTTCAATATTTATGCCGGGCACTGGGGGCCAGGGTCTGTTTGACTCACGACTGTGTAAAGACGTGTCCCCCTGTACCTCGGCGACGTATCGCTGATCGCTTAATGATTGCGCCTGAGTCTGCTGCCGGTAGTGCCGCAAAATGGCAACCATGCTTTTTAGATCAAACGGCTTGGTTAAAAATTTCTCCATGCCGGCGGCAAGTGCCTCTTTGCGTTCTTGTTCGGTCGCATGGGCGGTCAGTGCAATAATCGGCGCCTGCCACTTGAGCTCTGCTTTAATGACTTTTGTTGCGGCAACGCCGTTTATGTCAGGCATTTGTAAATCCATCAAAATCACATCAAATGCCTCAGGGCTATTTTTGATATGGGTTATGACCTCCTTGCCGGTCGTGCATGCGGTGATAATGGCGCCCTGAGATGTCAGTAATTTAGCGGCGACTTTTAAATTTGCACCGTCGTCATCAGCAACGATAATGCGCAACCCGAACAAACCCTGCGCTGGCGTATTGTCGGTATTCTCCGAAATCGAATCGGCCATTTTCATAGCGCTGGAGGGTCGTTGGTGAGTTATAGGTGTGACGTCTTGTGGCGTCTCTATGAAAGGGATAGAAACTAAGAACGCCAAGCCTTGATGGTTATTGTCATCCACTGAAATTGTGCCATCCATCAATTTGATGAGGCGACTGACGAGCGACAGCGCCAGCCCCGGTGAGCTGGGGCTATTTGTCGCACCTTCCGTGGGTTTTACCCACGGTTTAAATAGTCGCTTTCGTGTCTCTACAGAGAGGTCAGAGCAAGTGTCAGTTACCTCAAAGATGACGTACTGCGCTTGGTTTGTCGTTACTTTGGTAAAGACCTTGAGCGAAACCTCGCCGTGCTCTGTGAATGCAATGGCGTTGTGTAGCAACTGAATCAGTACTAACCGCAGAAAATGTGGATCACTGATCAGTTTGTTGGGCACGCTAGCATCGACAAACAACTTGAGCCTCAAGCCTTTTTCTTGAGCTTGTTGGTCAAAAATAGCACTTAGCTCATCCAGGATATCCTTTAAAGCGAATATCTGTGGATCAGCAACCATGTGGTCAATATCAACATTTGCGTCGGCAAAGAGATTGTTTACCAGCCGCGGCAGGCTTTGCGTGGCTGTCTCAATGATCTGCAACGCGTCCAGCTGATCTTCAGTCAGCTTTGTGCCGGCGAGCAACTGAACGTTGCCCATGATTGTTTGGGTTTGAGTTCTGACACCTTGGGTTATCGCTAAAAGCAGGCTTCGTGTTATCTCGCCGCTATCCTTGCTCTGCTCTAATAAGGCCTGTGCTGTTGCGGCCAATTTTTTCTCGGCACTAATATCACGCACCGTCACAATAACCCGTCTACCGTTAGGGCCGTCGATGCTGTGAAGTGCTACAGCGGCTGAAAATTCGGAGCCATCACCCCGCTGACCAAATATTTCGCGTCCTTTACCCATGGGACGGCTGCTCTCGCTGGCAACAAAACTGTGTCGATAACCCTCATGTTCTTCGTGAAATCGTTCAGGAATGAGGAGATTGATGTGGGAGCCAACCATCTCCGTTACGGGCTGCCTAAAGATTTCAGCGGCCTGCTGATTGGCAATTTCAATAGCTCCATGCTCGGACACCAAAAACATGCCGTCAGGTGCAAGTTCCACCAGCGTCTCGAAATCTTCATGACGCTGATTGATGTTCTGCAAATCACGGAAATGGCGTGTACGCAAACGGACGTAGAAGTAGGCTAGAACTGCAATCGCAACTAGAAGTAGCAAGTACACGGGTATGAGCTTGATAAATAAGCCCTGCTTATCGGCAATTAGTGCGTTCTGCGGGTAGGCAGCAATCAGATAAACTCGCTGCTGACTGTCAGGCTCGCTAGCTACCGTTGAATTGCGGGTGTCGTCACCCGTCGTGGAAATGGCGATAAATTTCGCAGCACCAAAATTTGATAGCGACAGCATTTCTATGTCGCCTTGCGACTCAGTCAGTTGTGGCCAGAGCGTGGGATGCTGGTCTATAAAACTCTTAGCACTCTCCCTGTTGAGCATGAATGCCCAGTTCTCTTTTTCATCGGGTGATCTAATCCAGTCGCCATTTGCATCAACTATGAAAAGCTGCATCCCATATTTATCCGCAATACCTTGCAGCTGATCTAGGATTGTTTGGCCCGCGTAATTCACGACCACGTAATTCGTGGCTTCCTCGTTGGCCGATGACGCAAGTGTGCCCAAGCGAAAGGTCGGCTGCAGGGGTAATACCAGTACGTTGTTTTCAATATTAAGGTCTATCGGCGAGTAGTAGACCTCCCCGGGGTTAAGCTGGGAGACGGCGGCAAAGTAATAGCGCTCAGCCTTGGATTGTAAGTCGATATCATCAACCACATGCACTCGTCCGTCGACCTGGTTGACGCGGATGATTTCATAGCCAGCATGGTCGAGTAATCGGACCTGAAGAAGCTCGTCGCGATGGCTTTGCATGAAGCTAACAAACATGTCCTGCGTTGCTTGCTTTGCTGCCTCGTTGGGTTTTTGAGTGAACACAGTAACAACTGGGTTACTGGCTAAGAAGTGTAGGTCGTCGCCTGCGCGCTGATATCCACTGCGAATGAGCAGGCCGCTCTCTGCAAGCATGGTCTGCTGTGCAGCTTGAAGATCACGGTTTAATCGGCTCTCTTCGAGGCTCAAATGCAGCGTAAAGATTGCCGTTACGGCTAAGGCTAACAGCGAATAAATACCAAGCACTCGCCCAATATTCACTGTTGCTGGTGGCTTCGATGTGGGCTGAACTAGGCCGCTTTGACTGGCGAGCATTTATACCTCAACTATAATTAGGGTCCGTACTTTTGGGATTCTGCGCCCCAAAAATCTCGGTCGCAACCCAGCTGACGGCGTCAAGATGATGACATATGTCGCACTTAGTCACTCACTACGTGGCGCGGTGGTGTTATTTAGTGGGCTTGAGTCTTGTATCATCCGTCCTATGGTCACGACTGCGAAAGCGCGTACGGGGCGCCCGTTTAATTCGGAGACAACAGTGGACGATACAGAAGCTAAAAAAGAAGCTAGCAGCGCCGGTGCAACGGTTGACGTTGATGTCAACGAGCGCCGCTTATTTCCCGAGGATCAAGCTAAGGTCGATGCTTTTTTAAAGCGCGGGGTCAATTCGGTCGACCGTAAGCCCTTTCGCCCGGTGTTCTTGATTTTGTTGTTGATCGCGGTAGTAACTGGGTTCAGCCTGCTCAGTCAGGGCATTGCCAACTGGGCTGGCGTTTACTGATTCGTTGGCGGCCCGAATAGGTTTTGGTATTCTGAGCGCCCTCGGTGTGTAGCGCAGCCTGGTAGCGCACTTCCTTCGGGAGGAAGGGGTCGGAGGTTCAAATCCTCTCACACCGACCAAGCATAGGCTCTTAATATGACGATCAATGCCAATCAAGTAAAAACCGATCCTGATCCTTTTGAAGCCTTTTTGATCTCGCAGGCGTTTTGCGTTGGTGATTTAGTGATTACTTCTGGGCAGGCGGCCATTAGCCCAACAGGGGAGCTTGTTGGTGTGGGTGATTTTGATTCACAGGTAAAGCAGACCATGGCTAATTTGTCGGCGGTACTCGAGGCCGCAGGCTCCAGCCTTGCGCAAATCGTCAAAGTGACGATTTACCTCCGTGATATGGCTAATTTTGAAAAAATTGTGGCCTTGCGTGAGCAGTATTTTTCGCCGCCATACCCCGCAGATACCATCGTCGAAGTCAGTTCACTGGCATTGCCCGAGCTCGACATTGAAATTGAAGCCATGGCGCTTACAGGGGATAGTAAGGTTTGTAGATAGTGGCGCGTTTTATAGTGTCCTACAGTGGCCGAGGCGGTTAATCTATAGTCTTAGGGCGCGGCCTTTTGGCGGCGCTATAGCATCCACTTCAAAGGGCCCTTCAATGCCCAGGCCGCAATAATCTGTGAAAATACCGAAACGCCTACAGCCGCTAGTGGAGGACGGCCTGATCACTGAAGTGGTCTGCCCGCTCATGAGTGGCAAAGAAGCTGATGTATTCGTTGTGCGTTGTGGCGCTGAGCTACGCTGCGCCAAAATCTATAAAGATTCGATGAAGCGCAGCTTTAAAAAAGCGGTGCAATATACTGAAGGCCGCAAAGTGCGCAGTAGCCGACGCGCGCGGGCTATGGAAAAGGGCTCGCGTTTCGGGCGTCAGCAGCAAGAGGAAACCTGGCAAAACGCCGAGGTAGATGCGCTGTATCGGGTGAGTCGCGCGGGTGTTCGAGTGCCCACACCCTACGGCTGCACAGAAGGCGTGTTGTTGATGGAGCTGATCACCGACGATGCGGGTGACGTCGCGCCGCGCCTGAATGATGTCAGCATGTCGGCAGAGCAGGCGGCTGAAGATCACGCACTGATGATGCACTATGTGATGCGCATGCTTTGCGTTGGTATTGTCCACGGCGATTTGTCTGAATTCAATGTGCTGGTCAATAGCGACGGCCCGGTCATTATCGATTTGCCTCAGGCGGTCGATGCGGCATCTAATAACAATGCGCGCGCGATGTTTGAGCGCGATGTACGCAACATGACCGAATATTATGGGCAGTTTGCACCGGAGCTTTTAGACACCCGTTACGCGCTTGAGATTTGGGCGCATTACGAGGAGGGTGATCTGCACCCTGACTTCGAGCTGACCGGAAACGCCGAGCTGGATACCCATGAGGCCGATCTCGATGCAGTCATGCAGGAAATCAAAGCGGCCCTTGAAGAGGAGGAGGGGCGTTTAGAGCGTCTCAAGTTGGCGGACGAAGAATAGGGCCTATCGAAGATAGGTCCTCTGGCATGCGTCAGACCTTAAGCAACGTGATCCCTAATCGCAATGAGTCTAATAATGCTTACGGGGCAAATGAGCTGTGCTGTTTCCGTTTTACCGTTACTTTTCCGGTGTATTACTAAATTAGCTGCATTCCGCGACTCACTAGTCACGCCGCAATAACAGCGCACTGCCACTACCCGCAGCGCCACTTGCCGCAACTAAGCCACAGCGCAACGATTGGCGTTCTAATTCATCGATGAGAGTGCCCGTCATGATGGCGCCGGTGGCACCCATCGGATGGCCCAGCGCAATAACCCCGCCATTTACGTTAAGTCGTTCGTCGTCTAAGTG
>Ga0209652_1000795_pt1 | contig 26615 bp, 24 predicted proteins | sample SaaInl74LU_5_DNA_FD_184641 | JGI IMG/M metagenome (GOLD analysis project Ga0209652, IMG submission 184641) | Marine microbial communities from expanding oxygen minimum zones in the Saanich Inlet - ESP_74LU_5_DNA (SPAdes) (version 2) | ecosystem: Environmental > Aquatic > Marine > Intertidal zone... | reverse complement strand
TGGAGTTCCATTGAAACACATGTTGAAACTTGTTGGTATAGGTATTGCCGGTTTAGCGCTGCTCTACCTCGTTGGCAAAGCCGCTCCTGGTCTCATCCCTCGATTCGATACTTGGATTGCTCGTATTGAAAACTTCAACAACGATGACGCTGATGGAAACTATCAAATCGACTTTGCACAGGTGGCCATTAATGAAGGTGGATTATTTCCTTCAGGACCAGGAACTGGGAATTCGAGGAATTTTCTTCCCCACCCTTATTCCGACATGATTTACGCCTTTATTATTGAAGAATATGGCTCCATACTCGGAGGTTTTGGGCTTTTATTGCTCTACCTCATCTTCATGTACCGGAGCATCAGAACAGCTACTCGAACACCAAAACATTTTGGAGGTTTACTTGCCTTGGGCTTGGGCTTTATGCTCACTTTCCAAGCCTTAATCAATATGGCCGTTGCCGTGAAGTTATTTCCTACAACAGGGCAGCCCCTACCACTCGTTTCCATGGGAGGAACATCCATCGTCTTCACCTGCTTGAGCATCGGAATGATCTTGTCTGTAAGTCGCAGCGTGTACAATAAAGAAGAGTGGGAAGTTGAGAACGAAATTATTCCAGAAGGAAAGCAAAACGAAAACAACTATGGCATTGCGTAAGGTCATTATCAGCGGAGGAGGAACCGGAGGGCACATCTACCCTGCTTTGGCCATCGCTGAAGAAATAAAGCAGCGCTTTCCTGAAGTAGACATTCTCTTTGTTGGGGCTATTGGCCGAATGGAAATGGAAAAAATCCCAGCAGAAGGCTATCCTATTGAAGGCTTGTGGATTACAGGTATTGAAAGAAAAATCTTCAGTAAAAAGAACTTATCGTTCCCATTTAAGCTAATTTCAAGCCTCACAAAGGCAAAAGCCATCATCAAGAAATTTAAGCCTGAAGTTGTTATTGGAGTTGGCGGATTTGCTAGCGGACCTCTACTGCATGTTGCTAGTAAGCGAGGAATTCCCACCCTCATTCAAGAACAAAATTCATTTCCCGGAATCACCAACCGAATATTAGCAAAGAAAGTTGACCGGATTTGTACTGGGTTTGATAATATGAATCACTGGTTTCCAAAAGCCAAAACCCGGTACACCGGCAACCCTATTCGCATGGGCGTATTGAAGGCTGAAGAAAGCGCTTCAAACGCCCGTGCACATTTTTCTCTGGATGAAAACAAACCCACGGTATTTATCATGGGTGGAAGTTTAGGTGCAGCCAGCATCAATAAAGCCGTACAAATTCATCTCGCCAAACTTAATGAAGCAGGAATTCAGGTGCTTTGGCAAACCGGAAAACGCTATTTGCCCGAAGAAGAAGCTTGGCTCCGAACACAAAAGCTCACTGGAGTTGTGGCTACTGATTTCATTTCGAGAATGGACCTCGCTTACATCGCGGCCGACGTGATTGTAAGCAGAGCCGGCGCCATGAGCATTGCTGAACTTGCTATTGTGGGCAAGCCCTGTGTTCTCGTGCCTTCGCCCAATGTTTCAGAAGACCACCAGACCAAGAATGCACTCAGCATGACCGAAAGCGGCGCGGCGATTTTACTAAAAGACCAAGAGTTGGACGAAAAATTAGGTGAAACGCTGCACCAATTAATGACAGACAAAAGCGCTTACGTACAAATGGCAAGTGCCATGAAAAAGCTCGCTCGACCGAAAGCCGCAGCAGCAGTTGTTGACGAAATTATTGACTTGTGTAAAGCATGAAACTAGATCAAATAAGCAGTGTTTATTTTATCGGTATTGGCGGCATCGGGATGAGCGCCCTGGCTCGCTATTTCCACAAGGTGAATAAGCGTGTTTCTGGTTACGACAAAACGCCCAGCAGAATCACCGAAGAACTTGAGCAAGAGGGAATCGAGCTAACATTCAATGAAGGTGTAGAAGCCCTGCCTTCTTTTTTAATGAATGAAAACAAGTTGGACACCCTGGTGGTGTACACGCCTGCTATTCCCGCAAGTCATCCTCAACTCATCTACCTCAGAGCGCAGGGCTATCAAGTGATTAAACGAAGTGCTGCTTTGGGCATCATCACCGCGAAGCACAAAACAATAGCCGTTGCAGGTACGCATGGTAAAACGAGCACCTCTTCCCTCATTGCGCATATACTGCAAAACAATGGAATGGGATGCAATGCATTCTTAGGAGGCATTGTTTCTGGTTATAACACCAATTTGCTTTTTTCTGGTGAAGATGCTTGGACCGTATTGGAAGCCGATGAGTATGATCGTTCCTTCCTCAGTTTACACCCTCAACTTGCCGTAATTACTTCAATTGACCCTGATCATTTGGACATTTATGGCGATCAAGAGGAGTTCAAAGCCGGTTTTCAAGCATTCGCCAATCAAGTAAAAAAAGGGGGCAAGTTGTTTTTGAACGAAAGCATTGAGCAACTTGAATCGCCCGCTAAGATCGAGACTTACGGAAAGGCTGCACCCTTGAATGCCCATTTCACTTCAGCCCAAAAAATAGGAAAGCAATGGGTTTTCGATATTGTTTTGGGCAAGGAACGTATTGAAAACATTAATTACAGCATGCCAGGCGAACACAATCAGGCCAACGCTACTGCAGCTGCCATGGTTTGTTTGGAAGCCGGTTTAAGTCTTGACGCCATAAAAGCAGGCATTGAAAGTTTCAAAGGCGTTTATCGCAGGTTCGAATACCATTTGAACAGCGAAAAGGGCGTTTATATTGACGATTACGCACATCACCCTACAGAATTGAAAGCCGCTATTCAAGCCGCACGCGAACGTCACCCAGAAAAAATAATTTGCGGAATATTTCAACCTCACCTATTTTCTCGAACAAGAGATTTTGCTGATGAATTTGCGCAAGCCCTTGATTTACTTGATAAAATCGTGCTTTTAGACATCTACCCCGCACGTGAAATTCCCTTGGAAGGAATTGATTCACAATGGTTATTGGATAAAATCTCAAACCCCTATAAAAAGTGCGTTTCTAAAGTGCGTTTATTGTCTGAATTAGCAAAGCTCGATTTTGACGTGTTGCTGAGCTTAGGTGCTGGCGACATAGACCGCATGGTTCCTGAGATTGCAGCTTGGATGAAAAATAGAACACCTGTGCTTTGAAGAAAAAAGCCATTAAAAATATCGCCTTGTGGTCGCTCATTTCGACCTTTTGCCTTGTCCTCTTTGGCTTTTCCCAAAAAGAACAGGGCGAGTCTGCGTGTTGGAAAATGGAGATTTCAGTGAAGCAGTTGGAGGGCATGTATTTCATCGACAATGCAGCTGTTGAAAATAGAATATTGGATTTAGGTAGCCCAATTCTAGGCAGCACATTGAACGATATCAACATCAACCAAATACAGAAGCACCTTGAAAAAATGCCTTCGGTAAAAAGTGCTACGGTTTATCCTTCGGTTGATGGTGTTTTGAAAGTAAGGGTGGAGCAAAGAATGCCCGTTTTGCGCATCATTAATCCTGATGGCGAAAGCTACTACATTGATGAAGAAGGAAAGAAAATGCCGCTTTCCGATACCTACACCGCAAGGGTTTTGGCTGCTGTAATGGCAAAGCCGGAAGCGCTAGCAACAAGTGCTTCCCCATACCAAATTGCTACTAATCCAGATCTTGCTCCAAACAGTTTGCTCGACGATGTTTTTGCCTTGCAACAAGTGCTAGATCGTGACCCATTTTGGTCGGCACAAATTGAACATCTCTTTGTGAAGGGCAACGGAGAAATAGAAATGATCCCAAGAGTGGGGAGTCAGCGCATCGTACTTGGCAAAGCCGAGCGCATCGAGCGTAAACTAAAAAAATTGAAGGCCTTTTATGACGCCACTGTGCACACAAGAGACCTCAACAAGTACAAAACAATCAATCTCAAATATAGAGATCAGGTAGTGTGCGAACGCTATTATTAATAAGGGAATACAAGCAGAAATTGATACGGATATGGAATCAGAAATCGTCGTAGGACTAGACATCGGTACAACAAAAATCGCCTGCCTCGTGGGTAGACGCACCGAACACGGAAAAATTGAAATTCTCGGCTATGGAAAAAGCGAGTCAGTAGGTGTCACAAGAGGGGTCGTCTCAAACATTGAGAAAACCGTTGACTCCATCAAAGCTGCAGTTGCTCAGGCAGAGGAAATGTCGAAGGTTTCCATCAACGTAGTGAATGTGGGCATTGCTGGCCAGCATATCAAAAGTATCCAACACCGCGGACTCCGTACCAGAGATAATTTGGACGAAGAGATTTCAATGCGCGATATCAATGCTTTGGTTGAAGACATGCACAAATTGGTGATGCTTCCTGGTGAAGAAATCATTCATGTTCTTCCACAAGAATTCACTGTAGATAACGAACAAGGCATTAAAGAGCCTATCGGGATGTCGGGAATTCGTCTTGAAGCAAACTTCCATATCATTACCGGACAAATTGCCGCTGCCCGCAACATCTATAAGTGTGTGAGTAAAGCCGGACTTGAGGTTCAGGACTTGATTTTGGAGCCCCTTGCTTCTGCTGCTTCTGTTTTGAGCGATGAAGAAAAAGAAGCTGGAGTTGTTTTGGTTGATATAGGTGGTGGTACCACAGATATTGCCATTTTCCAAGAAGGCATCATCAGACATACCGCTGTTATTCCCTTTGGTGGTAATGTGATTACGGAAGACATCAAGAGCGGTTGTACCATCATGAAAAAGCAAGCTGAAGAACTCAAGCGCAAGTTTGGTAGTGCTTTGGCTTACGAAATGAAAGAAAACGAGATTGTTTGTATCCCAGGTTTGAGAGGACGTGAGCCGAAAGAAATTTCTGTGAAAAACCTTGCTCACATCATCCAAGCTCGTATGGAAGAAATCATTGAGCACGTTCACTATGAAATTCGCAATAGCGGTTATGAAAACGACCTCATTGGCGGAATTGTTGTTACCGGTGGTGGATCTCAAATGAAGCACATTACGCAGTTGTTTGAATACATGATTGGTACCGATTGCCGTATTGGTTTACCCAACGAGCACATGGCCAAAGCACCTAGTGACGATATTATCAGTCCGCTCTTTGCAACCGGTGTTGGTTTGGTGATTAAAGGCTATGAAAAAATGCCTAAACCAATGCGCCAAGAGCAGAGTGAAGCAGAACACGTGCGCAAGAAAAGAGAAGAAAAAGGACCAAATGCTTTCTTGAAAAAGATCAAAGAGTGGTTCGAAAACGAAGAAGAATAGCGTTTTCAACAATTGAACGTGAATGCATTGAATAAATTTTTGCTGAAGACGTTCGCAAATTAATTTTCTTAGAGTCAGGACAATTGTGAACAGCGCACACATTAAAAGCGCTGAATATCAAACTAATAGTAGGAGCATGGACGAACAGAATTTCGAAATGATGCGCTTTGATTTGCCGAAAGATCAATCATCAATCATCAAAGTCATCGGTGTAGGTGGTGGCGGAAGTAACGCCGTTAATTATATGTATGAGCAGGGCATCAAGGATGTGGACTTCATTGTTTGCAATACAGATGCACAAGCGCTCGACAAAAGCCCAGTGCCGGTTAAGGTACAATTGGGTGCTACACTCACCGAAGGACGTGGTGCAGGTTCTCTTCCTGAAGTAGGACGAAATGCCGCTGTTGAAACTTTGGAAGACATCAAGGCCATTTTATCTAAGAACACCACCATGGTGTTTATTACCGCAGGAATGGGTGGTGGTACCGGTACTGGAGCCGCTCCTGTTATCGCTGCTGCTGCTCGTGAAATGGGCATCCTCACTGTTGGAATTGTCACCGTTCCCTTCCTATTTGAAGGAAAACGTCGTTCAACTCAAGCCGAATCTGGTTTGCAAGAAATGCGTGAAGCCGTTGATACCCTTTTGGTAATTCGAAACGATAAACTCAGAGAGCTCTACGGAAACCTCTCGCTTAAAAAAGCCTTCGACCATGCTGATGAAGTGCTTTGTACAGCAGCAAAAGGTATTGCGGAAGTTATTACGCTTACTGGTGAAATTAACGTCGACATGAACGACGTGAACACCGTGATGAGAAACAGTGGTGTTGCCATCATGGGGTCTGGTAAAGCTTCTGGTGAAGGTAGAGCAATGAAAGCCGTAACTCAAGCACTTGAGTCGCCACTATTGAACGATAACGATATCACTGGTGCCAACTTCGTCCTCCTCAACATTACCTACGGAATGGATGAAGTTTTGATGGATGAAATCACAGAAATCACAGACCATATCCAAGAGAAAGCAGGTATGAGTGCCGAAGTAATTTGGGGCTATGGTGCCGATGAAACTTTGGATGAAGACCTGTGCATTACTGTTATTGCAACCGGATTCAAAGCAAATGAAATCGATGCCGGTTTGCCTGTTCAAGCGCCTAAGACCGTAAAACACAATTTGTCTGAAGTTCAAGGAAAAGAAATTACAGCTCCAGTTAACTCGCCAACCGCTTCCACTCAGCAAAACAATTACATCACATTTGAAAGCGAAGAGGCAGCTCCCTTTTTGAAAACAAATGAACTTGCTGAAGATGCAGAAGAAACTAGCAAGGAAGAAACTCCAGCCCTTGGAGGATTCACTTTCCACGCTTTAGACAGCGACAGTGAGGAACTCAGCAACAAAGAAATCACTCCAACCCTATTCAACCTCAACGAAGAGGAAGAAATAAAGAGCGAAGAAGTATCAACAGACCACTTGAACCTTCAAGAACTTGAAACTCCGGAAGCTCAAAAACCCGTTTATTACACCTTGGAAGACGACAGCCCTAGTGCTGCTCCAAGTACTGAGATCACAGACAGCTTTAAGCACGAAGAACAAGCGCCTTACAGCGAAGAGCGTCCGAGCAGACAAGAACTCACCAACAGAAACCGCGAACGCGAGCAACGCATTCGCGAGTTCACAGTGATATTGAAAACTCCAAACGGTTTGAGCGACCTCGAAAACGAGCCGGCTTACCGCAGAAGAGAAATTCAACTCGACAATACGCCTCACTCTGCAGACTCTAGCGTATCGCGCTATACCTTGTCTGAAGAACAAGACGAAGACGGGAACAAAAAAATCAACTTGAAGGGCAACAACCCCTTCTTGCATGATAATGTAGATTAATAAGTAGTTTTGGTTAAAGCAAAAGCCCCTGATGTAACTAGTACTTCAGGGGCTTTTCTTATTTTTACCGCAAAATAGCAGCCATGAACATTACAGAGCAGATTCAAAACGACATCAAAGAAGCCATGAAAGCCAAAGACCGTGAACGTCTTAGTGCCTTGCGCGACATCAAATCAAAACTCCTTTTGGAAATGACCAAAGACGGAGGTGATGGTGAAGTGGATGAAAATGCCGCTCTGAAAATTTTAAATAAGCTATACAAACAACGCACCGACGCCGCTGCCATCTACAAAGAGCAAAATCGTCAAGACCTCTACGATGAGGAAATGAGCCAAGCGAAAGTGATTAAATCCTACCTCCCTGAGCCCTTAAGCAACGAAGAAATCGAAGCAAAGGTTCAAGCCATTATTAGCGAAATGGGTGCCAATGGAATGGGTGATATGGGCAAGGTAATGGGACAAGCTACTGCGCAACTTGGTGCTCGTGCGGACGGAAAAACCGTTTCGGCTATCGTAAGAAAATTACTTGCCTGAATCGGCGCGTAAGCTTTCCTTCTCAATTTTACGCATCGCTTTCTCGAAATCACGCATGTTGTCTTCGATGTACTCCATGTCAGGAACAAGCTTTCTGTAGCTCTCCTCGTACACGAATTTTGCTACAGGCTGTTCAAATGCAGACACATCAGCATCTTCAGGTGCCGTGAAAAGCAACATGTCTAATTTTAATGTTAGACCCTTTTTGGTGACTTCCAACTTGCGCGCGTCAATTTCAACCTTTTTATTCACGTAGTCTTTACCTCCAAAAGTCATGGTATAGACCTGACCAACAGGCAAGTTAAACTCGTATTCGCCATCTTCATTGGCTTTAAACGCAATATAAATTTCATCTTCAGGTGTAGAAACTACGCACCAGGTATTGGCCGCATCAAGCATTGAACCATCGGCCCATTGCAGGTTTTCCATGTTTCCATAGACCAAGAAATAATCACCACTGTTTGGTTTTGGCGTAGCAGCCATTAACACTGCTCCCAAGAGCAAAAAGGACATCATTTTCATACTTTTCAGTTTAAGAGGGGCGCCTTTTCCTGCTTTCCGCTAAAGTTGCTTTCCATCGGTCGCTTCAACATCTCGCTTTAAGGAGCTTCCTGCGGTCGCTCTTAAATCAAGTGTTTCAGTGTCCGTTGTTCAAGCAAGCTATCGCTTCAATCAAGGGCGCTGTGCCTCATTTACGGAAAGCGCTTACAAATGTTTCAGACTTAATGGTTTGGCATAAAGTTCAAAAGAGTTTGACTTTGCTTGCTGGAGAGAGCTATCGGCTTAAGTAAGCCTAATTTTGGTTCCGTAAAAACAAGCTATCGGCTTAGAGCGCAAAGGCCCACCACACTTAGAACACCGACCTTCATCACCCAGAAAAAAAGCAAGTTCTTAACACCGCATCAGAGGGCTATCGGCTTAAGTAGCCCAAATTCTCCACACACACTTCCTCCCGAGTCGGCAACTCCCCTAGCCTTTCAAATAACGCCAAATCATCAACACCCCAAACACCCCCATCATCACCACAAAAATCAATCGAAAGCGCTTTTCACTGAGCCGCTTAAGTAAACTCTTTCCCAAAAAATTTCCTGCTGCTGCACCCAAGCCTAAACACAAAGCCGGAACGAGCATATCCTTACTTAAATCACCAAAAAAAGCATAAGCCGGAAGCTGAACCATCGCCAGCAAAAAAGAATTCATGGCCTTGGTAGCCACTAAAGCCTCCTTTTTCATGGCGTAATTCAAGTAGAAAGGGTTTAAAACCGGACCAGTTGCACCAACAATAGTACTTAAATTGGCCACCAAAAAACCTACTACTGAAAAAGCTTTTAGGGGCATTTTAAAGCTTGCTTTGGTTTTTTTGAGTAAAGAATAAATTGACGCCAACAAGAGAAACAAGCCCAAGATCAAAGGCAAAAGCGCTGCTTCCATCTGAGCAAAAAGCCAAGCCCCAGTGATTCCACCCAGCAAAGCAAAGGGAAAATACCAACGCACCACTTGCCAATCGATGTACGACCAAAATAAGATCAAGCGACTGGGTCTGCCTAAAAAGTTTCCTGCCTGAACCAAAGGAACGGCCATTTTTCCACCGTAAAGGAATTGCACTAAAGGCAGAACAATCATCGCTCCTCCTCCACCTGCGATGGTGCTAAAAGCAAAGGCAGCAAAGCCCGCGAAAAACAAAAGGAGCAAATCCATGGATGCAATATTAGTTCACATCAATGAATTTCCTCCTTTTAAAAACGCCAAATCGCTTTGCAAATAAGGCTGCTCAGTTTTTACAAACTCGAATCAGGAATACCAATATGGATAATTCTGCTACCGCTTTGTCCTAAAGGCTGCGTGCTCTTGCCAATCACAATTCCAGATTGAGGCGCATTGTATCTTGCAACAACATCGCCATAAACATTTCTAAGCAAGGCAATTTCTTCCCCCTTCTCTACCTCATCGGTCAAATCGGGTTTCACCTCGAGAATACCTCCTTTATCGGTATACATCCAGAATGATGAGCGACACAATACGGGCGGCGTTTCTGCAACTGTTAGTGGTTTGTCTATCATTCCTAAGTTCACCATTACATTGATGATTCCTTCTACACCCGACCGAATCATGCCGCGCTGAAAGCGGTTGGGATTACCAACCTCAACGGTAATCGCTTGAATACCCAATTCTGCCGCTGCAGAGCGCAAGGTACCATCTGCTCCAGCGTTGTTTAGAATGATTTCTGGCTGCTGAAGTAAGGCCATCTCACGGTTCATCTCGTTGCTCAAATCGGCCCGAACATAAAAACTGTTCGCTCTACCAAAACTGGCGGTATGAAGATCGATCAAGTAATCAAACTCCTTCACCACACGGTCCATAAAGCGATGCGCATATACGTCGCTCTCATTTCCATGCGCTTTTCCTGGCATGATGCGGTTCAAATCAACGCCATCAGAAAAACGGCGGTCCAACTGCAAAGCGGCAGGCACATTCACCACTGGAACGGCAATGAGGGTTCCGTTCAACTTTTTTGGGTCGATGATTTTAAACAAGTCTTGAACCACTTTCAATCCGTTCAATTCATTTCCATGAACCAAGGCTGTAATGCCCAGTACCGGTCCATCACCCAGCCCCCTAGCGGTCATCAAAGGCAAATTTACACTTTGCCCAATTCCGTTTTCGATTATTCGCATACGGTAACGAATAGCCGAACCAGGAGTCAACTGACTAAGGTCTAGTCGCTCCAGAATTTCATATTTCTCCATCATTCCATCAACTCATTTAAAAGTTTCGGGTCGTCGTTTAGCGACATAAATAAGGCTTTTTTCAACTGCCCTTTTTTGTTCAACAAACGTTCAGACATTTGATCAATGGCAATCATGCTCAACACTGATTGCATAAATCCATCAATCAACTCATCCAAGCCCACACCTGTTTTATTGAAGCCCTTGCGGTCCATAAGCAGCAAACGCTCGGTATCAGAGCCCCAGCCTTCTTCCTTCTTGAAAGATAAGTTGGTTCCCAATACACTCCAAGAATCGAGATTATCTCCCGCTTCAGCTGGTAGTGGAACTCCTGCTCTCCTTCCATAAATCGCCATGGGCTTAAAACCACTTGGCGTGTGTTGAATCACCATTCGTAAGTCGAAAGCATACCAACGCCCACGCTTATCAGGCATGGTTCCAACATGATACAGCGTTCCAAGTTTCGTTCTTGAACTCCAGGCGCTGTTTCCAATCAAGCTCTGCACAATAAAACGGTCGTAACGATTGGGCAAGGCCATAAAGGCCTCCAACTCCCGCTCAGAAGTGATGGTATAAACCCCTTGCCCAGCATTGCTGTAAGGCACTTTTACCACCGCATGTCCGCCCATCTTCTCTACCCAAATTGGTACTTCGTTTTTAGACACGTCCCAAATGGTTTCAGGGGTGTGAATTCGAATTCCGCCAAGCTCCAATTCTGTATTGAACAAGTCGTAAGCCTTACTTGCAATCAACTTATTTCTTCCGCCCGCTACACAAGTAATTATTGGGTTGAGTACTTGCGTTTTCGAACTCATTGGAAAGCGACTCCAAGGCTGTTGAGTGACGTACCTGAATAGCGCGCGCACCGGTTTCCACTCCTCATCAATATGCTCTCTGATAAAAAAGGTGCGATCTTCAAATTTCACCAAGGAAGTATCGTAATCGCTGTGATAAGGAACCAGGAAGACCTCCTCGTTATAAACGTCGGCCATTGCTGCTGCATAACCGCGTGCTTCCATCAAGTTTTTGTCATAAAACACGGCTAAACAGCCTTTAATCTGCCGTTTTCGCTGAAGGTGCTGCTTGAAACTGTGTTCCATGTAATGTTTATAGCCGCCCATTTCCTGGTAATCATCGAGCAAAGGCATCGATTTTTGACCAGACGGACTGCTGTTGTTTTCAATGATTACCATGCGCCTGTTGCCCTTATCGTTGGTACAATAGATCAAGTCTGTGCCTGAATGCACATAGTGTTTAGGTTGGTAGGTGAGCCATTTATTCACCGCTTCTGGATCTGCTTCTGGGTGAAGGTGACAGTAGCGTTGTTTAATTTGGTCAAGCGACATATTGAAAAAGAATTGCACCATTGGATGGATGGTTGCATTTCTAACTTCAGGGTACCAGTACTGTTCTGGTTCGGCTTGGCCCGGCTCAAATCGTGTAATTTCCATAGTTTTAGTCTTCTCCGTCGCTTTCTTCATCTGCATCGCTGCCAAGTGGCCCGCGAACATAAATTAATGAAAGAATGCGCTGAGCATTCGTTTTTTGTGGGTGATCGGCCAGTACAACTTTGAAGCTTGTTCCGATGTACATGGGCCAAGACAATTGATATTTATACGCTTGTTTATTTTCGATGGTGTCTGCTAAAAACACTGTTCCTTGTTCGTCTTTAAATGTATAAAGCGAACGATTTCCTTCTTTGCTGAACTTCTCAAAAACCAATACTTTGCCTTTTGTGGCATCTTGCGCTAGGCAGGCCAAAACAGCGCATACCAGCAGCAGGGTGAAAATGTATTTCATCTCAATTCTATAAGTTAACAATAAAATAGCGGCTTTACGTTCATCGGTAGAAATACCGATCCTTTCATCACGAACGTTGGTGGCTGAAGTGCTCCTCACCGAGAAACAACATCATGGTTGGTAGGACCTTTCTGTGCGGCACAAAGAATTAATACAGCAACAATAATTAAAAAAACAATAGCCTTAAAGCTCCACATCAATGATTCCCAATTTTTTCATGAGAAAGGTGGCATTCATGGTATCGCAAACACCAGGTTTTAAGCGGTAATCAAAGGATAAATCATCGCCCTTAATATCAGCGGCAAAATGCACATTCTTCATCTTGGGGTAATCTTGAGTGATGCTGCACAAGCTCAAATCATGCGTCGCCACCATACCGGCAACCTTGTATTTCATGAGCTGACGAACAAAAGACTGAGAACCCGATGCCTTATCGTTAGAATTGGTTCCCTTGAGGATCTCATCCAATAAAACCACCATTGGTCTTTCTTGTTTAGCCATGCTGATGAGCTGGGCCAGGCGCTCCAGTTCGCTCAAAAAGTACGACTTGCCCTCTTGTAAAGAATCTGTGGTGCGCATGGAGGTGAATAAAGGTGCTGCACTAAACACGAATGATGTGGCCATAACAGGAAGACCAGTATTAGCCATAACGTAGGCACAGCCTACTGTTCTCAGATAGGTGCTCTTTCCGGCCATGTTTGCCCCAGTAATGATGTTGAAGCTGGGGAATTCTGGCAAATCAACTGCGTTACTCACTCCTTTACTGTGCAGCATAAACGGGTGCTTGAGTTGCTCAGCCTGTACCGCCACACTATCATCAAAACTCGGATACACACTCTCTTGAGCAACATGATGTGCCCAAGTTCCAAGCGAACTCAACATTTCCAGTTCAGCCAAAATGGAAAGCCATGTATTGAGGTGAACACCATGATTTTCGAGCCAAGACATGAGCCTTCTTTCAGATCTAAGGTCTTGAACAAACAAGGCGTTCAATACAATCACCGCGAGTAAATTGTTGCGCTGATCAAACATTTCAACAATGCCTGCGAGTTCTTTTATGGCTTTATTCGCCGCTACAACTTCATCGGCCAGTTGCTTTAAATGAGGAGCGTCATTGGGCACTTGAGGAGCTACGTTAAAAAGATGTTGAAGGGTGTCTAAGCTTTGCTTGGTATGTCCTAAATTATTACTTAACTCATTGTGAATTTTCAAGCGGCTTCCTACCAAAGACATTGGGATGATGAAAAGAAGCAACATGAGTGATATTGAAATAACACCAAAGTAAGCTCCCAGAATAGCCAAAACCGAATAAACGGGCGCCACATACATCGCCAATTTTGTCCATGCAGGAGCTTGTCGATGAACGGGCGCACTACACCATGATTTTAGCGCAAGCATGGCTGCATGAGTTTGTTGAAGTAGGCTTCCTGCTGCCCTCATCTGGAGTCGCCACTCGTGTGCTTTGCTGGCTTCTTTGCATAGCGCTTGCCTGCCTTGTAAAACGGGTTCACTCGCATCAATAGTGCTTATTCTTTTGGCCAACAAGGCCTTTCCATCGATGGTATAACAGCGGTTGAGCAGGTGAAATATCGAATTAGCACCAAAAAGATCGAGATCGTGCGCGAAAGGGTGTCGAGGAGGGAGTTCTGCTTCATAAACGCTCAAGTTGGGTAGTGCACCGTCCATTACTGCAAGCTCGTCATCAAGGCCTGCCTTCAGGGCCTTTTGAAACACCAAGCTTTGCTTTACCAACTTGTGCCGCTTCACCAAAAAAAGGAAAGCAAGGAGCCCCAGCAATAAAATCAAGGAAAAGATAGTGCCTTGCGTGAAGCTCAAATAAACCCCAAGAACAAAGACAGAAAAACTTAATAATCGAAAAACAACCAGTTGTTGCAAGCGCTTCTTGAGTCGTGCAATATCCTTATTTGCGGAGTTTCTTCTATTAATATACCCTTCTTTCGCTTCCTTGTTCATGGTCCAAATCTAAGACCTTTAACAGAAATTTCACATTTAGTTGTTGCAACATCTATTGTACTTACATATATTTGCATCGATATGAGTATTGAAGAAGACATACAACAAACAAAATTCGCCAGCCCTCAACAAAAGGTGATGATCAATGTTTTGTACACGAGTAGTTGGTTGAACGGGGTACAGACACGATTTTTCAAAGGATACGATCTTACACCGCAGCAATACAACATATTACGAATTTTACGCGGACAGCAAGGCGAGGCCATTACATTGAACGACATCTCGTGCAGGATGATTGATAAAATGAGCAACACGTCTCGCCTGGTTGAGAAATTGCGATTAAAAGGACTTCTCGAACGAAATCCGGGGCAAGAAGATCGACGACAAGTAGAAGTGAACATCACCCAGAAAGGAATCCACCTCTTGAATGAGATTGATGGTCCGATTATGGACATGCACGCCACAATGGAACTAAGCAACGAGGAGGCCGAAACGCTCAATCGTTTACTAGATAAACTAAGAACATAATTATTTCACCAATTAAATTAAATTTTATGAAACGCGCATTATTATCATTGACTTTGGCAGTATTTGCCCTTACTGCAATTGCAGGAAACGACGACGGATCTAAACTTGCTGTTGATAGCAAATCAAGCACCATGGCTTGGAAAGGTTCGAAAGTTACTGGATCACACGTTGGAACAGTTGCTATCCAAAGCGGTTCAGTTGAAACAGACGGAAAAACCATTTCTGCTGCAACAGTGAACATCGACATGAAAACCATCGCTTGCACAGATGCTGACATGAACGATAAGTACAAAGGAAAATTGGTAGGTCACTTGAACTCTCCAGATTTCTTTAACGTGGCTGAACACGGAACGGCTACTTTCGATTTGAGCAAATTCGAAGCGAAAAAAGGTGAAAACGGCGCCAACTACTTGGTTACTGGAAAACTCACGATCAAAGGTATTACCCAAGTTATTTCTTTCCCAGCAACGGTAACCATGAAAGATGGTGAAGTAATTGTTGAAGCAAAAGTGGTGATCGATCGTACGAAGTGGGACATCAAATACGGTTCAGGATCATTCTTTGACTCATTAGGAGACAACATGATCTACGACGATATGGAAATTGACTTCCGTTTGGTAGCGAAAGCTTAATTTGATCTTATCAATCTTAGAGAAGCACTGCTGGTGAAAACCGGTGGTGCTTTTTTTTTACCTCCGCCGGTTGCCCTTCTCATGAAAGAAATAACGCAAATCGATGGTGAAGTAATTACCATTAAGTGCAAGGTTAGCACGACTAACTTCCTGACCTTTTTGATAGTTCAACTGAGATATGGCCATGTCGTTAAACGGACGATGATAGCTGGCGCCCAGATAAAAACTGCCCTTGCTTTTATGTCGGTACTCAAAGCCCAAATTCGCCAAGAGCGATAATTGAACCCACCGCCTTTTCACAGTAGTTACTGCAAAATCATAAAAAAGCGTATCTCCCTCAACAGCGCTGCTCGCAAAGGTGCTGCTTGGGTACATGTCAATACTCATCCCTCCTGCTCCGTTCATCCACCATTCTTGCCCCAAACGAACGTAAATCAAGCCTTGCAAAGGGATTTCATACCCGGTAAAAGCAAAACGGGTACTCCCCGTAATCCCTTCCTCCTCGTCAACTCCCCTCACTTCATAATTTCGTCTTACCAGGTTGATGCCTGTTTCAACACTAAAAAAATCAGTAAAACCATGGCGAATCACCATTCCAAAGCACAAACTCGGTCTTGGCTCCCAAGATGCTTCAAGCACCTCATTATCTGACAATACCGTTTCAGTACTAAAATTAAAGTAGGAGTTGGGAACCAACGGTTTCACTTGAATTCCAAAGGTGGTCAAATCAGCTTGACCCTGAACCTGGAAAGCCATCAACACAACACATGTAAAAACCAGTATCCTCACCGCGATTTAATATATCCAACAATAGCTAATAATACGAAGAGTCCGGTTACCAGCACCAAAAGCACTCCCAAAAATCTGTTGGGAATCATCCTTCTACGATAGCGGGCATGACAAAGGTAATTGCAGTTTTCTGCATCTCCTCGATGGGAATTGGCCACACCAAAAAGCGTTACTGGCGGATCCACCTCTTCATCCAAATAACGTTCAAAAGGAATTTTTCGTTCCTCTAAAAGTGATTGAAAATGATCCGCATGCTCCTCTAGTCCGTATTGAAAAACGGTATAACGGTTATCGGCCGGGTGCTCGTAGAAGTTAACTATCCTCATTCAGTAATCCATTCGCTAACATACTCGAGCGGCTTGCGATGACTCTTAGGCCATTCTCCTGCTGGGTAACCCATGTAGAATAAGCCCAAACATTTATCTTTTTCGCCCAAGCCAAGAAACGCATTCATCTCTGGGGTGTAGATGAACTTTGGTGAACTCCAGAAACCGCCAATCCCGTAAGCCGTGCAAGTGAGATACATGTTCTGAACGGCACAGGCCACGGCTTGAATTTCTTCAATTTCCGGGATGCGCTCTGCCGCTTCACGCTCCATGCAAACAGCAATAATAACGGAGCTTTGTGATGGACGAAGTTGAAGTTTTTCTTGTTTTTTCGGGTTGAAGAGTTCTGCTGGTGTAGTTGCCTCATACAGCTCGGGCAAAAAAGCTTTGAGCTTGTCCAAACCACCATCCATAAACACTTTAAAACGCCACGGTTGAGTTAAGCCATGACTGGGAGCCCAGATAGCGTTATTCAAGATGTTCTCCACCATATCTCGCTGCACTTTTCTGCTCGAATAATCTTCGGGCTTCAACGATCTTCTGTGCTTGATCAGGGCGCTTATTTCACTCAAATTAAACCTCATAATTCCTATTTCCATTTAATGTTGCAACCCATACTCGGGCGTTGGCCTTCTGCTGGCACTTCTTTTCCGGCCAATAAAAGCTCAAATACTTGGCGCATGGCCTTTCCGTCATTTGGAATTCGATTCCCTGGACGAGAAGCATCCAATTCTCCTCGATACACACAACGGTCATCCTTATCAAAAACAGCAAAATCAGGCGTACATGCCGCATCATAAGCTTTCGCCACCGATTGATCTTCATCATACAAATAAGCAAAAGGAAAATCCATGGTTTTGGCGAGCTTCTTCATTTGAGCCGGACCGTCTTCTGGATAATTAGTAGCGTCATTGGCACTGATGGCCACCACCCCTATTCCGCGCTTCATGTAATGATTTGCCAAATCAACCAATTCTGCCCTCACATGAATAACATAGGGGCAATGATTGCAAATGAACATCACCAAAGTGCCCTTTTCTCCACGTATATCTTGAAAACTAAGTGTACGCTCGCTCACTACATCGGGCAAAGAAAAGGCTGGAGCAGTGAACCCAAGTGGAATCGAAGTTGTTGGAGTTAAAGCCATGAGCTGTGTTTTTTGTCAAAATTACGGATTCGAAGGAAGCGGAAAACGCAAGCCTTGCAAAAATTTGTAGAACTTAATTGCTAAATTCATCTGAATGTTCCACTGCCGCCTCCTCGTATGTTTTTTCCTACTCAGCAGCCCCGCAATGGCTCAAGAAAAACTGGAGTCCTTTTCTTGGGGGCCGAAGGATTCCTTCCACGTTGAAGCAAATCGTTTGATTGAAGATACGGCCATCCTACACGGAACCTACGAAGCCTTTCTAAAGAGTCAAGTTTGGGCGAGCGGGGAGTTCAGAATGGGGAAAAAAACTGGAGCTTGGAGCTACTTCTTTCCTGGTGGCGCAATCAGGGCTGAAGGGAATTACACGCTCGGACTGAAAAATGGAGATTGGACCTTCTACCACAGTAACGGCCAAATCAGAGCCGAAGGGATGTTTATTCAGGGTGAAAAAGAAGGCGAATGGGTGAGTTACTATTCAAACGGACAAACCTACACGCTTCAAGAATACACGAAGGGCCTGCCTCAAAAACTCATTACATTTTATAGTTCTGGTGATTCGGCAATGATCAGAAAATACGAACATCAGCACAATACGCTGCGCATTGAACATCGCGGCTATTACAAAGCAGGACCAATGCACGAAACCTATAGCGCACTTGTTGACTTGGACGATCCCGTCATCAAAGCACTCGAAAACAACCAATACGACCGAGAACAACTGCTCTATTTTTCAAACGTCCCTCGAGAATTATTACTTCCAAAAACAAGCTTCCGTTTTGATGGAACCTATAAAAAACAACATGTAACTGGTCCGATTTGGGAGCATTTCATTTACGACGAAGGCAAGCTCCTCAACGTCATCCTTGCTCAAAACAAATGGGAACAATGGAGAAGCTTTGGAACAATTCAAGACGGCAACGGAAAGTTAATTCGCTACCACGCCAGCGGAGATACCGCCTCCATTGAAGAATACAAAGACGGCATTAAAAATGGGGGCTTCTATTATTTTGAACCCGGACAACGACTAAGGCAAAAAGGGCAATGGTGTGAGGGTGAAGCTTGTGGAAATTGGCTCACCTTTAATACCGATCTAAAGTTCGATAAAATCATCACCTTCGAAAGTCCTGAAAACTACGTGGTTCGTCTTTACGAACGTAAAAATCACCTTGACGCCATTGAACCTTATAAGCATCACCGACTCCATGGCGCGCGCATCAGCTTTAATCAATACGACGACACGGCGAGTTACTTGAACTACAAAAACGGCAAGCTAGAAGGACTCCAAAACTATTATGAAGGTGGCATCCTCTATCAAAGCGGTAAGTGCAAGCAAGACGTGCGAATACTCGACTGGCGCACTTACAACCTCCGAGGTAAGGTAAGTTTTCTTGAAAGGCTCAGCGCTCATTCTTATTGGAACAAAGAAATTAGCAAACCCATCAATACCCTTAATCGCTGGATGCCTTCAGATGAAATGGATTTTCGCCTAACCTTCACCCAAGAAGAAGTGTATGCCGATTATCTCGAAGAACTCACCTACGTCATCAATGGTCGATTATTCAGGGTGAATAAAGCCTTGCACCGTTCAGATGGAGACGTGGTTTTCCGAATAGATTTGGAAAACACCGGGCAAGTGCGATCTTTGGAGTGCGTAAAATTTGGGGATAATACCTTGTATGAAGAAGGACGAAAATTGCTTGAAGGCATGTTCTTCGCAATTCCCAAAACCGTTTTGGGTGTTCCTCAAGACAGTGATTTTTTGATCTCAATTTATTTTCAACCGATATGAAAAGCATCATCATTACCGGAGCCGGAAGTGGCATCGGACAAGCAGCAGCAATTGAACTCGAAGCGGCCGGACATCGACTGATTCTGGTAGGACGAACTCAATCCAAGCTCGACAGTACCTTGGCCTCACTCCAAAAGCCCCAAATCCACCACACCTTGTCGGTAGACATCGCTGATGCTGAAGCCTTCAACAAAGCGCTAAAAACAATCAAGGCGAGCGAACTCAACATCTTCGCCATTTTCGCCAATGCCGGTATTGGTGGAGAAAACCATTATGGAGAAGGCGACCGCTGGAACGACATTCTGAACGTTAACCTTACGGGAACTTACAACAGCATTATGGAAAGCCTCCCTTATTTGAGAGCTTCGAAAGCCCCGGTGAAACATATTTTAATGACCTCCTCTTGCCTTGCCCGTTTTGGTGTTCCTAACTACACGGCCTACTGCACGTCAAAAGCCGGATTATTAGGCTTAACAAAAGCCTTGGCAGTGGAGCTCGCTTCAGAACAAATCTTGGTGAATGCCCTTTGCCCCGGTTGGGTTGAAACTGACATGGCTAAAGCCGGCATTCAAAAGTTGGCCGACCATCAGGAGAATCCTTATGAACAGACTTACAAAGAGCAAATGAGCTACGTTCCACTAGGCAGGATGAGTGAGCCCATAGAAATTGCAAAGCTCGTGAGTTTTTTCTTTTCTGAAGGACAGCGTTCAATGACCGGACAAGGGATCGACATCAACAACGGAAGCTTCATGATATGAGAAAGTTCATCTTTATTCTCTTCTTTATTCCTTTCGGGGTGAAGGCCCAGCAAGACTCTTTGCAAATCGCGAGCATCTTTGAACACATCTTGAGTGCTGGCGAATGTCATGACGACCTTCGTGTGCTTTGCAAAGACATTGGAGCTCGTTTAAGTGGCTCTCCGGCTGCAGACAAGGCCATTCTTTGGGGATTTGAAACCCTCAAAAGCTTGAATCCTGATACCGTTTTCCTTCAAGACATCGAAGTGCCTCATTGGACCAGAGGAAATGTGGAGCGAGCAGTGCTTAATGGTAAAGCAGGTACAAAGCAGCTTCACATTTGTGCTCTGGGAGGTGCCGTGGGAACAAAGGGAACCATTGAAGCTGAAGTCATCATGGTGAAAGAGTTTTCCGAACTCGAAGCACTCGGTCGAGATCAAGTGGAAGGTAAAATTGTTTTTTATAACCGCGCGCTTAACCCAGTGCTCATCAATACAGGCGCTGCTTATGGGGGCGCTTATGACCAAAGAAGTAGCGGTGCCATTGAAGCCGCTAAGTATGGAGCTGTAGGAACACTTGTACGTTCATTAACCCACGCCCTCGACACCTTGCCCCACACTGGAGCAATGAATTATGAAGAGGGCATTGATTCTATTCCCGCAGCAGCCATTAGTACCGTGGATGCGAATTACCTCAGTGAGCAATTAAAGCTTGATCCGAAGTTGAAAATTGCTTTAGAATTAAGTTGTGAACGTCATCCAGACCGCGTTCAGGCCAACGTTATTGCTGAAATTCGCGGCAGTGAATTCCCAGAGGAATACATCCTTGTTGGTGGTCATTTAGACAGCTGGGACATTGGTGAAGGGGCACATGATGATGGCGCAGGCATTGTTCAAAGCATTGAGGTCCTGAGAACCTATATGGCTCTAGGAATTAAACCAAAGCACAGCTTGCGCATTGTTCTTTTCATCAACGAAGAAAACGGAAACCGGGGAGGTATTGGCTATGCTGAAGCCGTTAAAGAAAATAACGAAGAACACCTTGCCGCATTGGAGAGCGACAGCGGTGGATTTAGCCCAAGAGGTTTCAACATGGAAGGAAGTGATGAACAAGCCGTAAAAGTGCGTTCATGGGCAGAACTCTTCGAACCTTATAACATTCATCTTTTTAGACGTGGCTGGAGTGGCGTTGATATTCGTCCACTCAAAAACGACCGTATCTTATTGATGGGCTTGGTGCCAGACAACCAGCGCTATTTTGACTACCACCATTCAAAGAACGATGTCTTCGAAAGTGTTCACAAGCGAGAGTTAGAGCTGGGTGCAGCTGCCATGACCTCACTTATTTATTTGCTTGATCAGTATGCTCCTTGAGTAGGATTGAATGAGGTGATTAATCTTTCAATATAAATAAGCCTTTACTCTGCTCCTCGAGCAAGGCATTCAACAACGCTTGAACTTGTTTTACATCGAGACGTCTTGGATTTTTAGATTTTGGAAAAGATTCTGAGTACATCACTCCGTATTTTGTATTCAAAAGAGAACATCTTGTTTCACCCTTCCAACTTCTAGGAATAGGCAATGAATAGGCGACAATTATTCCATCTGCCACCATTTTCGTAGGCTGTTTTTTATTGAGAAACTGGAATACCTTCAAATCTGAAAGAGCAGCGAAGTCCTCATCAGTCATCTCTGCTGCCTCTAGATCTAAAATCATATAATGAATGCCAATTGCGTTCTTCTCATAAGATTTACGAAAGCTGAAAAAGCTCAATTCCTGGTAGTCGTTTGCTTGCTTCTTATTGGTTTTTAATGAAACAAGAATGCTGTTCTCTAATGTTTTGATAAGCAGCTGATGCACCTTTGATAGTCCCATTTTTTCTGGGAGCATGAACATACTCAAAACGGGCATGTCTTCAGTGATTGTGACAAGTTCCTTTTCATTAAAAGCTAAATTCTTAAAATCTTCTCCACTTGTAATTGCTATTCCTTCAAAACCTGCTTTTGCAACAAATCGTGCTGGGAAAATCACAAAATCCTTGGTAGTGGTATCTGCTTCTGAATAATTAATAAGCTTACCTATTCTCCAAGTTGACGCCAGGGCTAACTGTTCTTTTTCAGAGAAAACCCCGTCCCAACCGCGAAGTTCAAAAGAGCTATTTTCTAAGTCGGCACTCAGGAAATCTTCTGAAAGATATTGCGCATTGCCGCTAATAGAGACGAAAAAAAGAAGTACAAATCCTAGATATTTCATGCTTGTAAGGTAAAGAATATTGGAGATGGAAGATAACAAAATGAATGCCGAAAATGGCGGATTAAGGCTACTTTTCTTGGTGATTGCCTTTTGTCTGTAATTAAATGCCTCAAGAAAAGGTTTAAGGTCTTATACAAACGCTCAATCTTTAAAGACAAAAAGGCCCTCCAATCGGAAGGCCTTCTCTTATTTAGCAATAGGGATAATTGTTAGTTAACAATTACCAGCTTCTCTGTGATTACAGTTGTTCCTGCTTTTATATGAACTAAGTAAGTTCCAGCGGCAAGTGTTTGTAAATCCAACTGAAGAAGTACGGACTTGTCTTTTGCAATGAGCTGGTGTGAGGCAACCGTGCGACCAACGAAATCAGTAACGCTCAATTCAAGCGTCTCCTCTTCTTGCAAGTTGTGAAGAGTAACATTCACCAAACCACTGCTTGGGTTAGGATAGATATTACTTTCAGGCATTGCAATTACTTCATCTTTTTGACTTTCCTCAGTGATCGTATTAGCTACAATCACATCACCAATAATTCCGGCTGCGCCTACCAAGGCAATTTGTTCCACTTCTCCGTAAGCGGCTTCTTGACCATTGGCGAAAACTGGTTTTACTTGAACATTGTAAATTCCGCCTGGTGCTATGGAATTGCCCAAAACATCTGAAATTCTAACGAAGGTTGACGAAGTTGCTGAAGTGTATTCCTGAGGAAGCTCTGGTACATCTACCCTTGTAAATTTCCAAGTATAAGCCGTTGCACTGCAAGCATATTGATTGGTTCTAACGAAGTTACCCGGGTAGTGTGGGCCGTGATTTGCAATGTTATCTTGAGTTCTCATTTTGATCACAGGTGCATCTGCAACAGTGATGGTACAAGGTTCATCGTTTGCTACAACAACCGTTTCCTGATTTCCAGCGCCGTCCAACATGTAATAAATTGACTCAATCTCCACAGTATAATCATCGCCAAATGGCAAACCATCAACATTTCTTAAAACAAGGAAGGTTGAACTTTGAACGTTGCTTGAATAGACATCACCGGTGGTTTGGGAGGTGAAGTGAAACTGATATGCATCTGAATAAACGAAGTCTGCTTTATACATCTGGCATAAAGAATACGTTCCAGAGGGATAATCGCAACGGGTATCTCTGAAGGTTTGAACACAAATATTAAACAAGGCGTCTTCTGTTACTGGAGTAGTTGAAACAACGCGCACAAAGTACGGCTGACCAGCTGTAAGGTTTCCTACCTGGAAAATCTCATTTCCTGCTCCATCATTAGCATTTTCCAAAGGCAGATCATTAATACCATTAACTTGGCCCAGGTTGATATCATACAATTCTATCACAGCATCGAAGTCTACTGTTTCAACGGTAATTTGATTCCCTGAAGATAAAGGAACAAATGAATACCACAAACCAGGAAGGTTGTTGTACAATGAGAAAAGAATATCCTCAGAAGTATTGGCATTCGCAAAGAACATGTTCTGCTCGTTTAATCCATTACATCCTGTTCCCGGACCGGCTGCAATATTCAAGCCCATTGATTCCGCGCTGTTTGGTGTATCGTTAACGGCAATATAGAAACATGATCCATCGTCACTTGTGGCGTTTGAATCATAATTGATTGCAGTTGGGTCGGTACAACCAGCAATTGCATAGGTACATGAACCGTTCCCCACATTGGCTAAAGCATTATAATTTATTGCACTTGGATCAGTACAACCTGGGAGCGCGTCATAAATCAAGCCCAAGGCACTTCCATCAATAACCGTTGGCATACCTGGGAAAGGATTAGCATCATCAAAAAAGCAATTCACATCTCCAGAAGAAACATATACCAGGTTTTGACTTCCATTCCCTCCATCAAAGACCTGGAGGTTAATATCGAAACTAAAGTTACCATCAGTAGTGAACTGACCAAGAAGCACCCGGTTATTTGGTCCCGAAGGCAAACCATTTACAGCGCCATTTGTGGTGAATATTGTTCCGTCAATTACATTGAAATTTGACCCATTTTCATTTGCGAAGGCCGCACTTATTGGGTTTGTTGGATTCGAGAAAACCGCTTGGGTTTGACCTGCATCAGCACTGGTCAATTGCCCAATAGTTAGGAAACTATCATATCCTGCACCGGGAGAAGACGCACACAAAGCTGCATTTAAATCACTACCTAAAACACCTCCAGCTGCATTATTATAGAAGCTCGTAGTTGTTGAAATATTCATTGGGTGACACCCCTCAATGGCCGTAATTGCGCTTAGAAAGTCGTCTGAATCTTGTAACTCAGCGTAAACCCGATAAGTAATGGTTCCTGCTGGCTGCACAGAAGTACCGCAAGCTATAATGCCTCCGTTATAAGATGTCTCAACAACAACGCCACTAAGCTGAGCCATGGTTACAGAAGTTGTCGAAACGAGAATCAAACAAAGAAGTGCTAATCTTTTCATAGTATAATGTTAAGTTGAAAGTGCAAATTAACTTGCTTTGCGCGAATAATCTACACCGTTCATCGGGTGTAATTATCGTTTTATCGAAAAAAGAACAGAAGATAGTGATAACGATTCGATCCCTTATAAACGGAGTACTAAGTGCAGAAAACAGAACAAAAAAAAACGGGGTCCCATTTCTGGAACCCCGAATTTTCATTGATTGAACGCTTTTGCTTATTGAGCAATCACGATTTTTTCAGTCATTACTGTACCGTTAACATTGATGTTCATCAAGTAAGTACCAGAAGCCAAGTGGCTCAAATTGATCACTTCTTGATGAGTGCTACCGCTCAAAGTAATTTGGAATGAAGCTACTGTTCTTCCTACGAAGTCAGTTACTTCAATTACTCCTTGCTCAGCACTTGCATCGATATTGTTGAGGTTGATGGTAATGTTATCACCCGTACTTGGGTTTGGATATACCATTGCATCAGCGAAGTTAAGGTCAAGTTTAGTACTTCCAGCTTCTTCGATTTGAGGCGCTGCTGTGAGCACATCTCCTTGAATTCCAGCTACACCAAGAATTGTAATTTCTTGAACTGTACCATAACCTATGTCTTGACCTGAATCAAAGACTGGTTTAACTTCTACGTTATAAACACCACCTGCTGCTGCTGCGGCACCAAGTACATCAGAAATACGTACCCAAGTAGAAGTAGTATTTGTTGTGTATTCAATTGGCAATTCAGCAACATCAGTTCTTGTGAGTCTCCAAGAGTAACGATCAGCGCTACAAACAAAGCTATTCGCTCTAATGTAGTTACCAGGGAAATGAGGACCGTGGTTTACTGAGTTGTCTTGAGTACGCATAGAAATGGTATTTGGTGTGTACAAACTCATGGTACATGGTTCATCATTAACACAAATCACCTGTACAGCATTTCCACCACCATCTTGGAAGTTATAAACAGCATCAATAGCAACATCATAGTCATCACCAAACTGGAGGTCTGGAACATTACTCAATTGAAGGAATGTTGATGTTTGTGGATTACTTGTGTAAGTAATTCCTGTATTCTGTGATGTAAAGTTAAAGATGTACTGATCACTATAAACGAAATCCGCTTTGAACAACTGGCAAAGGCTGTAAGGACCTGGACCATAATCACAACGTGAATCTCTCAAAGTCTGAACACAGATATCGAACAAAGCCGGACCTGTAACAGGGAAGTAAGGCGCTACACGGATGTAGTATTGCTGACCTGCAGTTAAGTTACCAACGTGGTAAATCTCATCTCCATCAAAGAAGTTATCGTCCTCAAAAGGCAAACCACTTGTCTCTGTAACCAAGTTCATGTTGGCATCAAACACCTCAATCAAGGCATCGAAATCAGTAGTCACAACTTGAATTCTGTTACCAGAAGAGAAAGGTGTAAATGAGTACCAAAGGTCAGGGTTGAGCTGACGGTAAACACCCTCATTTGCCACGACTTGAGCAGCACCCATGTCTTCACCAGAGATACCTGTACAACCAGCTCCTGGACCAGTAGCCACGTTCAATGAAATTGGCGTTGCCAAGGCAGGTGTTTCATTCAAAGTGGTAATGATACAAGAGCCATCATCTTCTGTTGCTAGCGGATCGTAGTTAATAGCAGCCGGGTCTGTACAACCAGTGATGGCACATGTACCAAACTCGTGGCTGATTGAATCTCCCCAATTACCAGTTGATGTGAAGATTTCAGTTCCATCAAGCGTAATGCTTGTTGTACCGTCAGGACCACCCCATTCTGAACCAAATTGTCCGTCACCGAAACTATCTAGCATTGTAAATACATAGCACAATGTTGGATCAACA
>Ga0209652_1000792_pt1 | contig 26641 bp, 20 predicted proteins | sample SaaInl74LU_5_DNA_FD_184641 | JGI IMG/M metagenome (GOLD analysis project Ga0209652, IMG submission 184641) | Marine microbial communities from expanding oxygen minimum zones in the Saanich Inlet - ESP_74LU_5_DNA (SPAdes) (version 2) | ecosystem: Environmental > Aquatic > Marine > Intertidal zone... | reverse complement strand
CTAAATGACATGAGTGTAGAAGAACTCTGAATGTAAGAAAGTTGTATCAAAGCGCGAGCTGTAAGTTTTATACAACTAATAATTGTGTGCACCTGTTCATATTCATTAGTGGCAGGGTCTGCGCTCTTATGTACCGCTCTCAGCTCTCACTTTGTGGGTAAAAAGGCCTCCTCACTTTGGTAAACAGCTTTGTCTCCTCCCTTCTGGTGATCATCGTGCAATCTTCCCAGCACTTTCAACTTTCATATCTCACGACAATCGATCGTCAGCTGCACCCTTCAATTTACACACCAACCCACCATGGTATCCAAAGCCGCTCAAGAAGCCTACGAGAGGAAAAAAGCAGCATTAGCAGCAGCTGCTGCTTCCAACACTTCATCCGGGATAACTCTCGCCCAACTCCTTCCTCATGCCGAACGCAAAGTTGCTGCAATGAAATCTGACTCTCAATACTTTGATGAAGAAGATCTTGCGGTGATGCCCAAGTTTGAGTTGAATGAGTTGACGTTGGGCCGAGTTCTTGGAAAGGGTGGCTTCGGGACTGTCAGTGAAATCAGTTTGATCCAGTGTGCTGGCACTCAGGGCGACGTTCAACAAGAAGGCGAAGTTGAACAGGCGCAGCAGGATAAAAAGTTCATCGCTGATCATTGTATTCGTCAGGGAGGCGATGCTCGTTATGCAATCAAGGCCTTGAGCCCTGAGATCACGTCCGACCCTAACAAGTTTTTCCAAGGAGTCCTCGATATGTCTGTAGAGACTATGTTCTTATCTGTTGTTGATCATCCTCATATCATCAAAATGCGTGGTGTTGGTGCTTGTGGCATGACTCATCCTGAGTACTTTTTGGTACTTGATCGCTTGTATGACACTCTTGAGGCCCGTATTTTAACGTGGAAGAGTCAAACCAAGAAGGCAAACAGCGTCATGAATAAGTTGAAGAAGAAGAGCGGTGAGAAGAATGCTGAGATTATGGAGATTAAGTTGAGTTATGCTTATGATTTGATGGGAGCAATTGAATTCCTGCACAAGAAGGGGCTTATCTATCGTGATTTGAAACCAGAGAATGTGGGCTTCAATGTTCGTGATGATATTGTCCTCTTCGATTTTGGGTTGGCAAGAGAAATGCACGACAAGGACAAGCTTTCCGAGCATACCTGGCAGTTAACCGGGGAGACTGGCTCCCTACGTTACATGGCTCCAGAAGTTGCCGCAAGCAAACCATATGGTACGAGTTTACTGAGTTACTTTCTTTATTTTATCACTGCTACTCGCCTGCCTTTTTTGGTCAGCACTAAACATGTTCATTTCTGCAACCTCAGGATATACTGCTGACATCTATTCGATTGGTATCATGCTATGGGAAATGCTGTCGATGGAAAAACCATTTGCTGGCTTCAACAGGATGCGTCATAATGATTTTGTTGTGTTGAAAGGAGGTCGCCCAAAATTGGACGAATCTTGGGGTAAATCCCTGTCATCGTTTATCGGTGCTTGTTGGAATCAAGACTTGACCAAACGCCCATCTGCCTCTCGTGCATCAAATATACTTAAGAGAGAGGTTGCCAAAGTTTCAGATGGAGGAGCTTCTGACTTGAACAACTTCAGGCGTAAGAGTACGTTCGTGAACAGAGATTCTCTTAGGGAACGTCGAAGTATAGCCAAAGAAGCGGGTAATGGTTCTTCTGAACTCGATGCCTATATTCCTCATGCCGATCAGTAAAGAGACGCTGGAGGAACTTTTGTTATTTATTCAGCTTTTGAGTGATGTCCACTTGTCTTTTATTATGCATTAGGAAGGCAAGAAATGGAAAGTAAATGTATTGTGCAAGAATATGTGCTAATTTTGATAAGCAATTTTACTTAGCTACATACCTCTTTCAGGAGGCTGCAATGGTAATTACAAACTAGGGCTTTGGCCCGTGTACTTTCGAGATGTTGCTGTGATTCCTTGATTGATCCGGGACATGCGGCGAAACAGACAGATTACAGACAATCATCTCAGAATTGCATTTGATTGATAAGCAGGCATTGTCCAATGGTAGGTACAGCATGCCATCCCCCCTCGTTGCGCCATGGCGTCGTATCAGGCTGTAGATCTCCATACAATGAGATCTATTTACGTCAACGTGGCATGCAGTGGCTTGGTGATTACGCATTTCGCCTGTGTTACACATCCATTGTACCAGTACATCTTGGACTGCTCTACCGGAGTACTTTTCCATGATTGCACTCAACCTCGGCAAGGCAGAGCCATTCGATGTTCGGAGGGGGACGCCCGCCTGCTCCAAGCATGCCATCACTTTCAAGTAATACATTGCTTCCTTCACCAGCATATTCCGGTACGCTGTGCACCGTTCTGCCTCTTCCGCCTTGGCCTCATGTGACATTCTATTCATTTTCAGCGCTCCGTAGTTGAAAGGGTTGAATTTGAGGCCGCAGTTGAGATAATACATTACGCAACCTACGCCGTGGGAACCACTGGCGATTGTCAGGGATGTATCTTTTTGTGTCGCAGGAGATTGGTTCAAAGATTTCGATCCTGGAATAAACACGCCCGAGGCAGCACCGGGGCGGGGTCCCAAGACCCCTTCTCTGATTTTTGCATCCTCTTCTTCGGAGAAACTATCAATATCTTGTTGGTCGTAATGGGACCTCCCTATAGCAATAAAGTTGTTGTCATCCGTATCATCTCCCTTGTGCCTTTCTGGAAACAATACGATTGTTATATCCTCAGTTGGACTACGCTCCAACATGTTGAAGTGAGGCTTTCCCTCCTCGTCACGCCATACTGACCCATTAATCTCTTTGCACTTATTATCGAAGGATTTTTGACACGCAATGTAGGTTTCAAGTTCAATTATTCTGACAGAGATGTTTGTATTGTCGAACTCCCCTGCGATTTTGCTAGACACATCTGGTGATAAGTTGCTCTGTAGGAAATGGTTGAGGTCTGCTGTGAATACTCTTTCCTCTTTTTGGCAGTCAACTTTCTCAACACATTGGTCATCAAATAGTGTCTGGAGACATAGATTCTTTGCTGCCGCCTTTTTAAGTTGAATATCAATTTGAGTGCATTGGAGACAATCGTCTGTAGCGTGAACGCGCTTGTTGTTCTTTATCGCTTTCGAAGTGATTCGTGCTGTCGGTCTCCAAGAGCAAACAGGACACACTGGCTCGACCGCGTTGTTGGTTGGTGCCCTCCTCTTTTTGGATCGGGTGTTCATGAACGTCGGCGCTGTTGTTGGCGGTGCCGCTGTGACGGGGCCGGCTGCTGTGGGTGCATCTTCTTTTGTTATAGGTCGTGGTGGGACGGCTGCTGCTGCTGTCGATGTCGAAGAAATCTTCTTTTTCCCGCCACTGCCTTTTTTTCTATAAACAACCAATGGTTTTGTATGAACAGTATTCAATGCGATTGTTTTTTGAGTCTTCCAAAAATTGCAGACGCCCCGCCTAGAATATCCATATTCATCCATCAAAAAATTAACGACTCCATCATTAAGGTGGCCTATAGCATTACAGTTGTTCACCATGTAGGTAAGCATGCGTATCTGCTTCTCCTTCCTTGTTAATGAGGCGTTGTCTTTGGTCGTCGACATGGTTCGACAATAAAACCTTGTTTTATTGGGGTGTTGAAGGAGGGGTCATTGTCTACTGTCTACCCAGCCAGGACCCAGGTCCTCCAAATGGCCAATTATACAGGGGTGTTATCCGAAAAGAAAACTTTTATACCCAAGGCAAAAATCTTTTTTGGCTCTCCGACCCTCTTGACCTCGCCAAGGTGGGGTACAAAATTTTCCTAATGTCAGCCCCTCCCCTTGGGTATGGTTAAAAGCCTGAGTACTGAATTCCTATGTACATTTTTTTGAAGTCATTTTTTGATCATTTTCATTTTTATCTCAAGATGGTACACCACAAAAAATCAGCACACTACATGAACCATTAATACAACACGGATTAAAATGAATTACTACACTAACGACAGCGAAGTTTCAAGTTATGATAACCAGGACTCTATTGGCAAACAGTCATGGTCCGACGGGTCCGAGTCCGACGGGTCCGGTGGCAACAGTTCCGACACCGACGGTTCATCTTCGATTTCAACAAAAAATGACAAAAAATACTACACTAACGACAGCGAAGTTTCAAGTTATGATAATCAGGACTCTATTGGTAAACAGTCATGGTCCGACGAGTCCGACGAGTCCGGTGGCAACAATTCCGACAGTTCCGATGGTTCGTCTATCTCATCAACTTCCTCCAATGACGACTCATCCGATATTATGTCAATTGAGAATGAAATAAACGGGGATGTAATGAGTATGTCTTCCGAGATGGATGTTGATAGAGATAGCAGTAGTGATGATGGAAGTGGTGACAATGGTAGTGACAGCGGCGTCGGGATGGATGTTGATAGAGATAGCAGCAGTGATGATGGAAGTGGTGACAATGGTAGTGACAGCGGCGGTGATGATCCCGACGGCCGAGATGATGATGGCAGTGTCGACGATGATGACATGTCGACTTACTCTGATACAACACAACCTATTATCAAACCAGGAGCGAAAGGGAGGGTGACGGAGACTGCAATGTTAGCATCTATTTCTACAAGCGGAGATGTACCGCAGAGTGTATTTGAACCTATGTATGGTAACCCCGGAGAACCGGAGGATGAAGAAGATCGGGTTGATGTTGTGGAACTGCTTTCATGTGAGTATCTGTTTTGCACAAATACCAACATACCCTCCAACATATCCTGAGATATCATTTGTTCTAACCATTTCTTTTATTTGGATCTATATACTTCAGCTGCCGTTTCCATGCAAGCTCCTCGTGATGAGTCTTTGTCTGAAGATGAACACCTCGAAGTAGTTGGTTACCCGAAAGAACCGGAGGATGAAGAAGATGGGGATGATGTTATGGAACTGTCTCCTCGTGAGGATGAGGAGTCTTTGTCTGAAGATGAACACCTCAAAGAAGTTTGTTCGTGTGAAGAATGCATCCAAAATGTCCAACATTGTTTCTCTAACAAGTACGACAGCACGGAAATGATGCACCTAAAGTCTTTCCCAGAGATTTTGGAATCAAGGGGAGGGGATGTAGACGCATACAAAAAGGAGAATCCCCAATTGTGGGAGGTCTTGAACATGGAACTTCCTAGATCAAAGACTTCAGCAGATGATGCCCTTGATGTTGGAGCGGATGAGGGCGATGGAAATGACGAAGCAGGATCTGGAGAGGATGATGAAACTAGACCCAGTTTTCTACAGCCCTTTCAGCCCAATTCGCCCAATTCGATGCCAGAGGATGTAGTTCTCTTTGGACTCGCTGCAAAGACTGTCTCTATTATGGAAAAGAATTGTAAAACAGAAGCAATGACACATTTTCTTGCTGTGCTTGGTGAAGCACATAGACAGTTCTCCAATAACACTGGAAGATATGGGACGATTTCTTATGACACTATAGCAAAGGTAAGTAAATTGTTCAAGCCAGTATAATGATTTGCTTCTTGCCATGCTAACGTTCATTCTCAAACATGTCTTTCAAGAGTCTGTATGATGGCGTCGTCATACAAGCTGGATACAGGTTCATATTTGTTGAAAAAGATGGTGATTCTCCCGGCAACTACCGAATTATCGACACGCCCCCTTTCAGCACCAACGATGAAGCACTCTCCCGTGATGGTGAAAATGATGAAGGTAGTCTCAGAAAGATCCTCATCAACAGAGTTCGTAACAGAAAGCAGTGTAATTCCAGAAGTGAGGTGGTGCGTGTTGATCCGCTTTTATCGCTGTTGGACAAACTTTCGCGCAGAACTGATTCGGTGACAAACGGACAAGCAGAGAAGATTGATTTATCGATCTTTGATGATGAGCAATCTGTGAGATCAAGATATGCCAGTATCATGGGAGAAGTATCTAAGCAGACTAGGCCTCCGACCGCTACTCATGCGAATATACATCTCACTGCCAACGAGGTATTTGCAATTCATGGTCCTATATTCGAGTTTCTGATCGAGGCTGAAACTGATGAATCAGTGAACTGGGATTCTCTGATCCAAGACCTCGGGAAGTTAGGAATGACACCTTCTTTGTTAGCAGAGTTCCAAGAATCAGTAGTCATTTTTCAAACGATGATTCTTAGCCATCATGACTTCAGATGCAAGCTCTGGAACTTCACTATGGATATCCTCATTTTCCTACAAGCACAATGCAAAACTTGTGGCAAGTCTACATCTGTCTGTAAAACACGAAAGGATCTAAGGAACTATCAGTACGACCACCTCCACGACTTCGAGAAGACATGTGATCTGTCAACTGTTTACAGGGATACCAGTTCCACGGGTAACCCTTTTACATCAAAAGATCATGATCTTGTTAAGAGAGGTCTTTTGGAGAGTAGAAAGGGTGCTATCTCTTGTGTTGGTTGCCATGAGGCTGGTTCCCCCACTGGAAATCATGACCAGCAATTACGTCGGAATCCTAAGATGGTGATGGGTCCGCGTGTGTTGCACCTATTTGAACAAAATCACTTGACATTTCAGGAGCTCATTAGATTGGAAGAGTTACAACTCTTCATCAAGCAATGCTACGAATGGGGGCTTTGGTCAACGTCAAGAATTCCCGTGTCGGCTTATCTCCTAGTGAAGGTAGATGTATTGAGTTATGAATTGCTCGGCTTGCTGGCCACTGATCATATCAAGGTCACTTCGGAAGAGTGGGCAAATTCAGCTCGCATAACACGTGTCAAGTATTCAACGGATATTATTTCCAACCTAGCTAAGCGATTGACTGGCAAGTGCCCTGGATGCAACAAATGTTGGTATAATGTCAATGCTACACGTTTGCGGGAAGATGAGTGGAATCACCGAATTCCTAGGGCAGGTACTGATGAAAAGACAATGAGTGATCTGCGTGGTAAAATTTCGCAGTGGCTCAGTGGGGCTATTGAAGGAGACCTAGAAGATTGTTGCAACATGTGTCACAAGGAGGTGACTGCGTTTCAATTTCGCGAGGGACCCAAACCTGTTTGGTACACAGGTAAATAGATAGTGGTTCAATTTGATTGATGATTGGGGTTGTCAAATGCGTATTACAGTAACTTTCATATTAGATCAGTTCATTCATGAGAGTGATGGCAGATCACATCCTTCATCCTCTATTGCCTTGAACTTTCCATCCTCTTCCTCTCCAGTCGTTGATGCCCTCGACATTCTTCACCCAATCACTTACTTCGTCTGGGCCCACCGCTTTACTCAGCTCTAATCGTCACAGCTTGTGTGGCTGCGGCCCCCATCCCAGCGACAATGAAGATGTATCTGCACTCGAAGTTGTTCAACGTATCATCAAGGAAAGGGGAGTACTTGGTCTATTTAGGCTGGAAGAGTATCCACTGTTCGTCCCATCTTTCTTACTTCTCCATTTCCAAATCGATACTGTGAAAACTTTCCGACATTGTCAAGGCCAGATGCATACACTTGTGTGATTTGCAAGACATCAGCATGTGATGTTAGAACGATGTGATTTCCGCCTTCGTCATGTTTTGAATCGATATCCAGAATAGTTGAACGTATCCGTGTTGATACTGCAGCCACACTTTCAACATCAAATGCAGTGTGAGTTGGTTCAAACATGTCTACGGGCCAGACGTATGCATATGTTAATAGCTCCGTCCCATCCAATCTTCCAAAATATCTCTCCATAAGACCATCATCCAACATAACTTCCTTCTTCACATTCAGCCCCAATTCCTCAATCCTTTTTGCAACCTCATCATTTGCTCTCATACCCGCAAGACACTGTTCAGCTGTCTCCTTCGCTCTTGCAAATGGTGAACTGTAAAAGTACACCTCTTTGGTGGATGTGGTGTCATCATCCTTCAAATCTTGCTCAATAAAATCTATCAAGGAAGGTGCAGAATCCCTTCCCTGTTCTATCCCTAGTAAAGTGAGACCATGCTTGGTGCTTCCTGCCAAACTTCTTGCAGATGATATTATACCCTCAACATTTGCAGTAGATTGGCCATGTCTCAGTAAGTAGTATTGATTCTTTAGCGGAGGAAGTGCATCTGGCATAGCTTCCACAACTGCTACAGATGGCTCCTGTGGATTGACCCCAGTTGCGAAGAGTGGCTTGTAGGCATGATTCTTCGCGCATAATGTCGACGGCGACGACACAAACCCTGACGCTGTGGCTATGAAGACGGGGAGAAAGACGGCAACAGTTGACTTCATCTTGCTATCTAATTCTACCATGGTGACAAAAATCGTTGAGGACTTTTGGTACGTACTCATCGAAACCTCCCGGTACGACGCTAAAATATCGCCTACACGGGTCCCACACGCGTCGCAAAACCCTTTGAGGTTTGCGGTTTGCGAATTTTGCGGTAATGACATAAGATGATGATGTTGTAGTAGCTGCATGAAATAACGAACAGTAGGAGCGTCGTGGCAGAACGGAATGGCAGCGGTGATGACAGCATAAGCAGCAGCACAGCATAAAATCAGCAGTAGTATCATGGGGAACAATCAGTCATCTGCTCAGAACGAGTGCCCCTCTCCATTCTGCAAGGCACTCTGTTTCGGCAGCCTACCAAACAGTGACGAAGGCGAGTGGTTTGGTGACTTGCCAAAAGATAAGAAGAGGCGAAAGTCCCGAAAGAGAAGGGAACCAAAACGATTGCCTTCGGTTCCTGAGGAGGGTACTACTTGTAGTGACACTGTTGACACCGAGGAATCATCATCTGTTCTAATAGTGCCGCCGTCTATCTCGAGGAGTACATCAAAATCTATTGATGAAGGCGACGACGAAGTAGTAGCCTCGAGACCAAATCTTGAACGACGAAATACGGAACCCGCTAGTAGGGTAGTCAAATTGCCAAAGACTAAATTGACATTTGTCAATGGGCAATTTGTGGATGTATCAACAGAGGAGGGACGAAATTTTGCAAAGATGTTTGACGCCAGGGAGGAAGATGTAGATGTAGATGGATCTTCGCCTGATGTCAGCGTTCGCGGTGTAGAGGTAAGTTTGCTATATATTTGGTCCTCTATCTTGTACCATGAAGATACAACGAACTCAACAACTTTTCTTTCGCAGACTCATGTCTCTGGCCATTGTGGAATTATACGTGAATCGACTGACACGAGTAGAAGTCCTAGCCGAAGTCTTGCCGCTTTCAAGAAGACGGCAAGCACTCTTGCTTCATCTACCCTGACTTCTCTACCTTCTTTTTCATCTCAAGATAGTGATCATTCAAAAGGAAGTTTGAAAGAGTCTGTGACAAAAGGAAGTTTGATAGCGTCTGTGTCAAGAGGAAATTCAAAAGAGGCTGTATCTTCAATTGTCATGTTGGGAGATGGTTGTTTTCTTACCGCATCGGTGGCTGATCGTAACATCAAGATGTGGAAGCTAGGTGAAAGTGATGAAAGTAGTTCATCCATCACTTTCATCAGAGACTTCTCTGGGTGCCCTACAGGCATCACATGCCTCACCAAGGTGGATCGTAAGGGGAGGTTTCTATCGGGAAGCAAATGTGGCACGGTAATGTTGTGGGATTCGCGCTTCAATTGTAATGATTCAGAAGAAGGAGAGGAAGAGTGTCAGCTGGCTAGAAAGCACCAAGTTTTGCTCGCAACCTTTGAGAGTTTGATGCGACGTAGAGTAGATACTATTGCTATGATTGATGATGGAACCTATGTCCGCCCTACTGATAGTGTGGACTGGAGCATGATGGCCGCAGTGACGAAGAAGGCAGCGAAAGAGGGATCGAATTCGGTGCAGCGTGCAGCTCGAGAACGACAAATCATAGCATGTTCTCTTCAATTTGCATCAATCACTGGAGCACACCGAACCGTCAAAGTCTGGTCTGTAAAACACAATGACAAGAAGAAGGAGGAAAAGGAGGAGATGTCGGAAGGGGAGAATGTAGCTGAGATCAAGCTGGTGCAAGAGTTGGAGCATGATAACGTGGTTGAGTCTGTTGCGACAATGCCAGGTAAAAGCATGCTATTGGCTGGTGATAGAATGGGCAGTGTAACTCTGTGGAAAGGAATTAAGAATGTCTTCAAACGTGGCTCCCCGAAAATGTGGCATTGTATCAGGGTTTTCAACTGGCGTCAACCGCTTGAACTACATAAGTGCAAAGAGAGCATGCAGTTCAGTATTACCTCGCTCACATTCCTTGGTGAGAAATATTTTGTTTCTGGTGCTAGAGGGGGGGATTTGCGCATTTGGAATGTAAACGGATCCGGTGCGAAGGACGAAACTGTCCACAACGAACTGATAGGCTTGTCTGGGGCACACAGTTCAGAAATTACTTCCATTATTACAGGAAGGGACGTGGTCGAAGGTTCTAGTAAAGAGAAGATGATGACATTTAATACCTGTGGGAAGGATGGCATGGTGTTGTCGTTCATGGTCCCTGCTGAAAGACCTATCCCTCGGTGTTTCAACGTTGTAAATCTCGGAATAGCTGATAGGTATACATCCGATGGGGACTCAATATCTGCCCTGTCGTTGGGATGTCACGAAAAGGAACCGATTACCGCGCTTATTGTTGGAAGCTCTTGTGGAGGTATTAAAGTTCTACAGCAGCCTTATCCTTCACTGGGTCCTCAAGACGCATTGCTTGCTTATCGTCAGCAAATAAAGGAAGAGTCTTTGACGCTGCAGGTGATTGCCGAAAATGTACGTAGTGCAATCAAGTGTACTAACCGCAAGAAGAATATGCAAAGTTATGCAGACTGCTTCACGGGGGGTGAGCTCGTCTCTTACTTGGTTGATGAAAAGCACGCTGCGAGAAGGGTTGATGCGGTGATGCTTGGGTGCGCTCTTCAAACGCATCTGTCTTTGTTCCATCACGTTTCAAAGGAGTGCCAACTTCTTCAAGATGATATCAGATCGTTTTACCGTTTTGGTGAGCAGTTCAAGAAGAGAAAGAGCCATGCACGTCTCACGTTGTAAGCATGGCTTGCATTAAACTGTGGCATCTATCGAACAAGTTGCGTTGTAGAAATAGGGTTCCATTACATGTTACTCGACTTCCTACATTCACCTTTGTCTTCTTCCCTTACTTTTCTTCTTGCTGCCACTCCATTTTGCACTGAAGCTCTTTCTGTTATAAAGACCTGGTAAAATCACCCTTCCGCTATCACCAGTCATCCATCCCCCCGGTGTCGCCTCGTTACGCATTCTCGCAGAGTATTCATCTGGGACAGGATTCTCCGCAACGTACGTGTCGACCTCGTCGTCATTTGCCACATCAACTCTCCGTAATTTACTACCTTCTGAATTTGGATCAGACAAATCCCACAGAGACTCGATATTTATGCATTTCCTTGTTGCCTCCTCCAGTATATGAACGTGAATGTTCCCACAGTCAACAACCATCCAATCATCGTCAATCCTTGCAGACGTATTCGTGATTCCATTTTTGCTCGCACGTGCCCTGCTCCGCTTGTTGGAGAAGATGTCTGTACCACCTTCAACACCTTTCATTGCCCCAACGATCCCACGTTCGTTCAATCTCCTTGCTTTTAGATTACGAACGATGGAATCAGACATGACGCGAATGTGAGATGTATTCCTTCCAGTAATCACCATTAAATAGGAGCACCCCATCCCAACACCATATAAATCTTCATACTCTGCTACATCTATGATACGTATATCCTTTCCTCCCTGTGCAGAGAGGGAAGATGATAGTTCTGCAGAAGTAAAGAGGGTATAGGGAATGACGTCTATCTGGCTTTTCTTGTGACGACGTTTTTCCGCATCATCAGGAGTCATTAATTGAGACGAAGTGGACTCGCTACCCTTTGATTGGTTTAGTCGCGACCGACGAGCTTCCAGCCAATCAATTGTGTCATCAAACGTACTGTCAGGGAGTTCCTTGTCAAAGGCGGAGGAAGGAATAAAATCTGAAGATGATGGAGGAATCCAAGCATCGTCTCCTTTATCTTGTAAAAAGTCACGCTGAAAGGCTTGCTTCGAGTCGTAATCCGTCCAGTTTGGAGGATAGTCACTAAAGTCTGATTTCCCTGCTGCGTGATCTCCTTGTGCTGCCGCTGGCTCAGATACTACCACCGCTGCAGTTTTGTTCTCCATTCTCTTTTGCTTCTTTTGCACATAATCATCCCACACCATCGCTCGAAACTCTTGATACTGAGCATTCTCATTCAAATTTTCATCCTCCAATGAATCAAAGTCCATACCACCATCTTCTTCTGACCGCTTTAGTTCTTGAGATAATATTTCGAGTTCTAATTGTGAAAGAGATGGGGAGTTTTCAATGAGTTCATCTATGATGTCTTCGTTGGATAGACCTTCGAATGATTCTTCTTCATACAGCCAATCTTCTTCGTCTTCTTCTGCGATTTTCTCTAGTACCTGATTGTTCGTTTGTGATTGTTTCTGATTTGGCGTGTCTTCCAGAGCTTTCAACCGATCTTGCAATCCGTACTCTTGCACCAATCTTTGAAGCATTTCATCCTCTCCGGACTCTTTCAAGTCAGTAAGAATTTCATCCCATTCGACATTTGATGCGTGCACTTCGTACTCGGATGCATCATCGACTGGTGTTGTATCGTCTTTCAGTAAATACTGGTTTGATTGATTGTTTAGTGTGGCTGCTAAATCAATAACTTCGACTACTTCTTCGTCTTGTTCTGCTGCTGTTGGGGGTGGTGATTTGGAATATGCTGTGTCGTCTGCAGAATTGTAAGATGTGTTCCTTCTGCTAAGAGGCGAATCGTCTGGAGGAATCCATTCATCATCGAAGTTGTCGTCGTCACCGTTGCTGTTGGTTGCAAAGCACCTAAGCGATGATGATTGAATGTGTCTGAGATGATGGTTGAAAAAATATGTTCGGTGGTGGCTAATAGTCGGGCGGTGTGCTCCGGTTATTCTGGCTCGAGATGACACCAGCAAAGCACCACCTCGGCATCTCATTGATGACTTTAATAGAGACGCCATGAGTGAGGGTAGGCAGGGCAGCTTATCGCGATAGGGTTGATGGCGGCGGCAGATTCTCCTAATGGATTTTGCTTTCTTTGCCACTTACTCTCTGATGGCAAGGCTGTTATGAAAAGAGCTACACAAGCAAAAGACAGGCAAAAACAGCACACAATACAAATGAGCCCTTTTTAAAAACTATCGGCACATAAACTTTCGTTGTTTGATGTTTATTGTTGAAGAAGTTTTAGTTGTAGCGGTTTGTTAGTTCACTTTGCTGCTGGTTGTTGCCACGGTTAAGCAGCTGGTATCATGGCGACATTTATTGTTGGAGGTCCAGGCACGCGTTTACCGTTCGCAGTGGAGTCATTTCTTGGATGGAGCCTATGCATCTCATGCCTCGGAGTATCGGGATATCATTATGTGAAATCAGTCATCTTCTCTTCTCGAAGAATACGTCAGTTGGTACACAACGTACTCGGTGGGTGGCTGCTAACAAGCAATACCTCTGATAACGATGCTGAGCTTGATTGGATTCCTCTTACGACTCATAGTCGAGCAGAAATAGAGCGATGTACGCCGTGGCAACGTTATCTTAGTTTAGTACAAGTTTTAGAGCTACGCTACCCAGATGCATTATTGCCCATCCTTCCACCGGTAACGTCGCAGAGTGGATCATTAGCAAATAATGAAGCAAGAGAAGTTGCAACAACCATCGATAGACAAGTATCAAATGTTGCAGATATTGAAATGGTCAAACGAAAAGCGGATGATGAACTTATTCGTGCCCTTCGTCAAGATGATGTGTGTCGAAGACTAGCTTCGTTAGCTATGCGGCCATATCGTGCGACTATTGAAACTACAACATCAATAACGACGGAAACTAAGTCTGTCAAAACTTCGATGGGTGATGGTATGTCTGGCTCAAATTTGATCAGCAACAAACTGTGTTCTTCTACACCTGTGCAGACAGAGAAGCATGAGTCTTCTGAAAACATTCAAACAACTCTCTTGGAGCAACTTCCTCACAATCGATTGTTACGGCGTATTTCCAGAATGTGGAAGTATGCATTGATTTTACCTTCATTGAAAGATGCAAAAGCATTTTATCGTGTCCCAACGAATCCTGCTGAAATTGTCGCCACAAAACGTAGCAAGAGACATCAAAATGATGCCAATTATCCGTATCAAATATCAATCATCATGCCTGCATTCTATGAAAAGGGATCTCATCTGATTGCAAAGCTAACAAAAGCACTTGAGACATCCAATGATCCAGATGAAATAGAAGTTGTTATTGTGGATGCGGGTGGTTGCACTGACTTGGAAAAGGTTGTATCCTTGAGTTCCAACGAAAAGCAATTCGGTAAAATATCCATCATATCATTTACTGATGGAGGTGGACGCGGTCCATGTTTGAATTTTGGGGCGGCGAATGCAACCGGACGGATTCTTACATTTTGTCATTCAGATACAACTCTGCCTAAACACTGGGACAGAAGCATCGTATCAACTCTTGAGCATGATGGAATGGATGATGATGATCTGTTTCAATTGGGCAAGATGCGCTCAAATTCCTGTGCTTTTGCATTCGGTATTGACACATCGCCCGCTGGGCTGGCCATGCCATTTACTGCAACATCGCAATCTACTTCGGCATCAACATCGTCCTACTTCCCACCTGGAATACGTGCAGTCGAAGCTACAGCTAATCTACGAACTCATCTCTACTCTCTTCCATACGGTGATCAAGTGCTGACATTGCATGCGTGCGTGTTTCACTTCCTTGGTGGCTTCCCTGACCAGTGTCTGATGGAAGATTATGAATTGGTATCCTTATTGAGACGTCGTGCGGCACTGCTTGATGGAGTCTATCCCAATGGACAAATGAAGTTGAACAGAATCTCTTATGAAAAAGTGGCCATCACTCCAGGACCGCCAGCTCTCTGTTCTCCTCGTCGATGGCAAAAGTTTGGTGTCATGTACACGACTTTTACCAACTCTAGATTAGTAAGTCTCTATGCAGGTGTTCGTAGAATGAGTGCAGACGAACTGTTCCAGTTATATTATGGGAAAGACCCACCTAAGCGAAGCAGCACAGATAGTCCTTGGGAAATAGAATTGAAGCAGCTAGTAGGTGATGTGGCCAGATTAGATGAGGATTGGGTTGTAACGTAAAGTAAGATTAGTAACATAATATACTGCAGAGTGACAGTATACCTTCATCGTATATAGGCAGAGCTGTAGATCAAGCATCGTCAGAAGACTAGCCCTTGTACACTTCTTTCATTGGAAAGCTACAATCACCAACAGACCTACTTACAGGAGGAGCGATGACCTTCATTGGAGAGAGCGAGGGTCTCTGTTTCTCGAAAGTTCTATTTTAGCAACATAAGAGGTCGCAACGACACACACATCACTTGTTTGCGCATCAAACTAAAAGCACCTCATATCAACAACCAGCGCAGTCAACAACAAAGTCAGCGCTACCATACCAACAAAGCTGCATGCATGCTGTTAGATATTGATTGGACGTTGGACATCTTTATACCATCTCATTCTTCTCCATACAATATTTCCACCTACAATACTTTAATCCCTTCAACATTGACCATTGACTGATTTTTCAAAATGCCAAAAACTCCTGTTCCCCGTGGCGCATGCTCCTATGGCATAGTACTGTGCCTTTTGCTGAAACTTTCCGTATCTTCGAGCTTCCAGATAGGTCCTCTCCTCTCCACATGCGTCGATGCTTGCGACAGGGGTTGCACAGAGATCAGGAAGGTTCAGGCAGCGAGAGAAACCAACGATGACAATCTCTTGAAAGTCGAGCTGAAAGACGCCCAAGACCCTCGTTCTGCTCTCACTGAAGCGGACGAGGCTGCCCATCGCGCCATTGTAGGATCTCTGAGGGAGGCATGGGGAGATGAGCTTCGTATAGTAGGCGAGGAAGATGACGATGAGGATCTTGCTAAGACTTTGGCTGAGATGACGTTTGAACCACCCCTCGACAGAGATCTCTTTGTTGATGAAATTGGTGAAACTGCCGACATTGATGCATCGAAGATAACTATATTTGTGGATCCCCTCGATGGAACGAGAGAGTTTGTAGAAGGTAGACTAGAGAACTGCCAAGTGCTTGTTGGTATCGCTATTGATGGAGAAGCAATTGCTGGCGCAGTGGGTATCCCCTTTCTAGATGGAACGATGGACAACGAGTCTACCGTGATATACGGCATTGATGGAATGGGCACTGGTGTCAAAGGAGCGACGTTGACAAGAGGACCTTATCCATTGGACAAGCATATAGATGGTGTCAAGTATCCCCGACCACACCACGCGACTGGTGACTCAACAGCTGAAGTGATGGATGCATGTCGTCAAAGAACAATCAAGCGCTTCGGTGGAAGCACTGTCATATATGGTGGAGCCGGAAATAAGATTCTGGCAGCAGCACTTGGGGAAGTTTCTTGCAGCATCCAACATAAGATCGGTGGTCCGGTAAGTTTTGCACAGCTAAGTTTGACTCTTGTCCATGGTTTGACCACCTCTTGTTCTTGTTGCAGAATTCATTATTTCGTGTTCTGTTCCTCACCAAATGTATGACTTGATGTAATGTATATCTGTTTAATTCAATCTGCAATTCTAAAGTGGGATCTGGTAAGTACTTAGGAAAGTAGGCACTGAAGGCTGAAATGAACATTGCTTTGCATTTTATTGCATGCAGCTAACGACAATATTTATGGCTCCTCAACTACACGTCCCATCTCACCATTCCTCACAAAAGTGTGCTCCTGAAGCAATCCTCAAAGCCATGGGTGGCAAAATGACTGACTTGTTTGGAGAGGAAATCCAAATTTACCGCGACGACGCTCCAACCCGATGCAACGAAAGAGGGTATTTGGCAAGTGCTCCAGGATCAGAAGAGATATTTCATGAAGCTTTGGCTGCAAATATGGTTGCCTTGGATGCGGTCCAGAAATATAAGGCGGAGATTGAGGCGTAGAAAGGTACATAAATAACATCCTATGGAACATGACGACTTCAAGTGGGACTAGATAGAGCACAGAACTCATCATGTACCAAAAACACTGCTCCAACGGTAGATTGACATTTCACTCACTCTTTATCAGCGCCTTACTGCTGCCGCCGCCGATAATTCCAAGAGGATGTCGGTCAATAGAAGAAAAATTGAAATCTACGATGGCGATGAAGAAAGTAATGTTAATACTACCTGTGAAGAAGATCCCAACAGAGACATGCCTAGTGAGAGAGTGTTGTTTGAATTCATGCGCTTAGCAGGCGAGGCGATTACATACATCGAGGCACGAGAGCTATGGAACGACATGAGATCAACTAATAATGGATCATTGCCAAGATTTCGGGATATGATGATGCAATCGAGCTCGAAAAGTTTGAGGAGACTGCCGTCAAAGGCCCTTATGAGAGAAACAGCACACACTCTCTGTACGACTACTCAGCATACTACGACTGCTGCTTCTGCCGATTCAATCAACTCTACCCTCCGTCAGGATGATACTTCAAACGATGTCGACAACGAGACGCGACCACAAATTGATCAGGGAACCATGAACACTTTACTAGATCTAACAGGTGATGTTAGGAATCTATCAGATGAAGAACTATCTTTGTTTTCTACGGATCTAGCGTCTGAAATCAAAGCAGCCTATTCGATCAGGCACAGCTCTGACAAGAGTGAGTTCAAATTCTGCGTAGGTTCCCTTATGTTTCTATGGGCAGCTTCATTTGGTACCATCATTGCAAGTTTCTTTTGCACAAGTAATGAGACGTTGGGTAAGTTCTCACCAGCACTTCTCATAGAGTCCTTCTCCCTATTTGGTATTGAACTGGCTTGGGAATGCATCCTTTCATGGGTAGTGCTGAAGTGCAACATCCAGATTAACTACACCCGCAAGTTAGGCAATCTGGTGAAGGTAAGTTTTGCTGGTATAGTTTGGAAGTGTCGTTTGTAATCAATGAGCAAGATGCGCATAACTGACTATCTCTCTCTCTCTTTCCCATCACACGTCAATTGCAGGTTCCAAAGTATTTCATTGGAGACTTCTTACCAGGATACACATCCAGTGCCGTGAGCTTGACATTTGCATTGGCCCTCAACCAAACACTCTTCACCCTCATGTTCTACCGTCGCTCGAGGGAGAGGTTTGCTGCGTGTGCATACGTCTTCCTTAGCCAGGATAGACGCGAAGATCGTCCAGACACACTGATCTTTCAAGTTACCGAGGACATCATGCGCTTTGCAGTCTATTTCCCATTCAAGTTACTAGTTGTCGACGTAGTCGGTTCGAAGGCTCTCATATTCATTCCCATCGCACATCGCAGTGAATAACATTGGGAATGGTTTGGCCGAGCCCGTAGGAGTGTACTGGGGCCGCCACAAGTACAGCACGACGGCACTATACCGCAAGGGCAAATTTCTAGTTCCATGTTTGAATGATTCATATGCATCTGCTCTCAATCTTTGAGACATCATGACTAACATCTCCAACTCCAATATTGAAGTCCAAATTTACCAGAAGCTATGAGGGGAGTGCGTGTGTGCTCCTTACTACATTTGCCGCAACAGACCCAGTTTTGGATCACATTTTCCATCTTACCATTCTTGATGACTTTGGCCGAGGTGAGTAAATCCCTGTTAGCATCGAGTGATTGATTTGTTATATAATTGCTGATGCACTTTGCACTTACTTCCATCATATGCCGCATCAGGCAAAATCACCCCATACCAACGACGGACCTTTCCTTGCATTGGTTGGATGTGGCTTTCTTTCGGCTATCTTCCTTTTGCTTTGAAGCATTATCATTATCCCGCCGTAAACGTAGAAAGGATAGGAATAGGAGCAAATGTGATACTGAACATTGACATTTTGGCTGCAACTCGTAGATGTATTAGTATTAGAATCGGTCGGTTTGTGGGACAAACACCTTGCACACCGAAATTAAAGTAAACTTCTTGTTATTGTTGATCATTGGGACCGGCCGAAGTGTAGTACTTAATACGCAAAGCATGGCAAGATGCAAAGTATCTTATGTACTTATTTGGAGTAAGTGCCTTTCTCTCTCTGGTGCTGATTGTCACTCGGTTTACTGCTTTACATATGTCTTTGAAGTTGTTCAAACATCAAAAAGAAGAAAGAATGAAACAGGGCTTAGGTAGGACGAGGCGTCGATTTATGTACCAATTCCTCTTTACATTTACACGCCCTAAAGGTTTGCAAAGGAGAGATGTAAGTGTACATAGGTAGACCTCGAAGTAAATCTCAGCCTCAAGGTCAACTTCTATACCCTCCTCCTTCACTATTATGAGTAAGCTATAAACATCTACCCCCCTTGAGCTCTGCCAAGCTTGAAATTCGTATTTTCTCGGGGGGGTATTTCGAGGATCACTGTAAAGATCCAAATTCCTAAATCCTCAATACCGCCCCCATGGGATCCGTTCATAATTTTTAGCTGCGCCTCCAACCCATAGGTAGTACTGAATCACAATACATCCACCATGAGTAACAACGCCGTTGACCCGCCCGATACCTCACCGGTCGATTTGCTGTCAGGTGATGCTGATGTCGAGCTTGCAGCTGCTGCTACAAACACTGAGAGCTTCACAATTGATGATGACGATGACAACAACAAAAGTGAAGCGGATGATGTTGTCTCTCCATTGCAAAATCGCTCGCCATCATCTGGCAGTCAGAAGCCAAGCAAATCTGGTGCCAAGATGGCCAAGCTCTCCGATAAGACGTCCAAAATCATGAACGATTATCAGGCCTACCTCCAAGAAATCGAGACCGAATTTCCATCTGAATCGGTGATTGCTGAAGCAAATGTCAACCAAGTGAAGGATTCAATCCGTGCCGGCTATCAAGATAAATTTACTCCGCCTCCAACCAATCTTGCCTCGATGACCAAGGAGTATAATCCACCTAGTGACACGCCCCTCCGTCGTGGTTGGGATCACGGCGATGATGAGGAAGAAGGCTCCCTCAACATGCGAGATCATTTGGTTACCCGCCGCAAATATACTCATCCATTACTCCACTCGAAGAGATTAAAGAAGGCACTGTGTATGACATTGGCTGTCACGGCCGCTGTCGTCATCGGCGTCTCGGTTAGTTCTAATAAGAAAGAGAAAAATGCCCCTGATTGGGAGGGAGAATATGAAGAGATTGATGGAGGAGAAGGGAAAGCATCCCAGCAGCAGGAAAATCCGAAGCCTTATGTCAACGATAAAGGATATCAGGAATCAATGTCGTACCAGATGTCTGCGACGACATACCAACCACACTTCTTTAATAGGGCAAATGACAGTGATTATCCTGATGGGTCATATCGGGAAGCGTGGCAGTTTTGTGCCAGCACAGAAGGGTATGGTCTTTGCCCTTTTGCTGCGGTATGCCCCAATGGACCAGGCTCTAACCCAATTCGTGGGGTTCAAGCCGGTGGTCCATCGTGGAACCCTGTCTCTGATCGAGTTGACGAATGGGTGCAGATTGCTGCTGATGGGAAGTGTAGCCTCTATTCTCAACACGATGCCACTCCTCCTAAATGGGGTGTAATGGGAGGAAATGATGATGCAACTCGCAACATGTTTTGTTGCAAACAAGTGGACACTGGGGTAGTTCCAACGATGACTTCAACTGGGGTTGAGACTTCCGCCACGCCATTAGCAATTGAATTTGATCGATCTAAAGACTGGACAGGTCAAACTTATGGTCAAGCCGCCGATTTCTGCGGACAAAAGGGATATACAATCTGCCCACTTGAGGTACTTTGTCCAGATGGAATGAATCACGCACCTTCAACTGGTATCAAGCCAGGTCCAGATGGACAATGGGCTCCCATTGATGATAGAATTCATGATTGGGTACAGGTTGGCGCTGACATTCCTTGCACAACATGGCTTGGTAGACATCCTGACCCTCCCGTATGGAGCCAGAATGGAGTAGGCAACGAAGAAATTACTCGTTACATTTATTGCTGCCCGGGATCGGTATACAGTGTTGCTAAACCTACAGCAACTTCAGATATTACTACTACAATATCAACTACCAAACTTCCTGTTCATTTGGAAATAACACCAGATGAGAGCAATGCCGCTGCTGTGGTTCAGGCGGAGGCACCTCCCAGAATTCAGTGGTTTGATCGTTCCACAGGTTGGAAGGGCCAAACTTATGCTGCTGCTTATAATTTTTGCATGGAAGCTGCCAATGCTCTGCCATGCGAGTATTCAGACATTTGTCCTTCTGGACAAGGAGCGATCCCAGACGGTGGATTTCGAGCTTCAAGCGAATCTTGGGCTCCAATTAAGGAGAGTGCAGATTTGGAAGACGACAACGCTTGGGTCAGTGTTTCTGCTGAGAATGCCTGCACAAGGTACGATCGGTTGCACGCGGCGCCTCCAGTCTGGGGCGAGACTGGAGAAGGCAACGAAGAAATTACTAGGAATGTGGCTTGCTGCCATGAAACTCTTCCACCTACAAATCAGGTTCGTTACTTGTGCATAGTCATTGAAGTATACCGCGTCATTAGGTTTTGGACTAACATTTTTTCGTTTTCGTTCACTCTTTACAGCCCACACCAAATCCAACTCTCAAACCCACACCACAACCGACAAACACGCCAAAACCGACACCCAGCCCGACACCAGAGCCCGTGGATTATTTCAAGCTTGCAAAGCAACAGTTCGATCCTGTTTGGTTTGATCGGAGTACGGGATGGGTTGGTCAAACTTACTCCGCAGCGCTGCAATTTTGTCGTTCCAAATCGCGTCTCCTGTGCCCTGCACCTGCCGTTTGTCCTGAACAGCCGGAGGCAAAAGATATTCCGTTTGGTGGTATCAAGGAAGGCGTAGCTTGGGTGCCTCTTGAAAATGATAATGAGTGGATACAAGTAGGACAAGAAGATTCTTGCATTATGTATGCCAACCTCTATAATCATCCCAGTCCAGAATGGGGCTTGACTGGTGAAGACAATGAGAGTATCACACGCAACATTATATGCTGCAAGGATGAAGAATCAATGCCAGTACCAATGGATAGTGTTAGTGTTCCAAGCGCGGAAGATGAATCAAATTCAGTGCCAGTGGATAGTGAGCCACCTAGCGTCGAAACATCCATCAAATGGGATAATCTCGCTGTAGATTTATACGCTCCACAATTGTATACTTTGGAAGACGGATACGTTCCTAGCACGCACGGCAATGCGCAATTGTACTGCGAAAAGGCTGGCCAAATCGTTTGTCCCATGATGGCTTACTGTCCAAGTGGAAGTAAGGTGCAGGATGGACGGTCGCCACTGTTGATGGGAATGGATCGATTACCAGGTGAAGTTTGGGCACCTGTAGATGAATCTGATTACGTACAAATTGGTACGTTCCAAGACGACGAGACATCTACGTGCAAAACATTGACAGGATTGAATGGTGGAAAGCTCCCTAGCAGTCTTCCGAAACTAGGGGATTACGTTATGTGCTGTAAAGGTGAAGAGGATATTGGTGATACTGTAGGTGCTGATTTGAGTGCTGCAAATTCAGTGCAAGATAGTGTTCCTCCTGCTTCAAATTCAGTGCAAGATAGTGTCCCCCCTGCTCCTGTTCTCCCTAATGCTGATCCTGCTGTCCCTGGTGTTGATCTGTCTGATCCCATAGTAGCGAATGGAGTTAAATATGGTCCTTATTGGGTCGGTCGCGATGAAGGGTGGAAAGGTGGAAGTTATGACGACGCTGTGAACTTTTGCAGCAGCATTGAAGGGCGCATATGCCCTTTTGCCGCATACTGCCCATTTGGTGCTGAAAAACCAGTCATGCCTGGTTTCCACGAGGATTTCAAACCGAATGAGGAGCACTATTCTCCTGTAGCTGGATTCGGCCAGGATAATGCGTGGGTAAATGTTGGCATGAAGGATGGTGATCCCTCAACAACGTGTAAAGGTTATGATCAATTATATCCCACTAAGCCAGAATGGGGCCTAACGTCGGCAGAGCCAGAATTGAAGAGGTACATCTTGTGCTGTATGAAGAATGAAAGCGCTTAAAAGAGAAGGTATCCGCGTAAGTTCACAAGTTCGTCTCTTCAATGTATGCATAGTAGTAAATGAGTTAAGTGTTTGATCTTGATGAGTTCATTTCTATGAGGAAGTTTATAAACCGTGGGCAACAATCTATAAAGTCTAGTGACACGATGTTCCAATGAAGGCCTGGTCTATCTCTGACAAAGCAATGCAGCACATCCTCTTTTTGATACAGCTGCTTTGCCAGAGAGATAGGCTGCAAACTTTTCAGTCCGAATAAAAGGCGCACAGTATCAAACACGTTGCGAGGAGGTTGAGGAGTCAATACTAATTGGTTGCAAATCATATAGTCGCGATCATACCTCGATAAGTGCCTCAGATGTGTCAAATTTCTGTGAAGTAAATCACTGGAGTTTGTTGTATTGTGCCATTTGTCATGCAACAAAGTGCTGTTATGAAAACATGCGAATTCTTTTGCAATCATATTCATATCGTAAGAAATACCTTGCCGATGAAAACAAAATGAATTGTGAATCAGAATCAACACATTTTTCTGTCGCCTTCGTATATCGCCCATTGTCACATGCTTCAATTGAAACCAAGTCTGCAAATCTGTATAGGTAATCATTCTTTCGTCAAAAGTAGATTGAATCAAGTGAAGTACTTGATGCTTCTGTGAAGACGTCATGGACCCTTCATCTTTTATTTCAATGATTACAAACTCCTTTGAATTGCCACATAGAAATGCTTCAACTTCATCAACAACGTCAGACAGTTTGCCACCTTTCACGATGCCATGAGATATGACAATGTCATCTTTATGACCACATATACGCACATCAAGATATCTAGCGCCTTCATTCAGTTGTTCATGAACTGTCAAATTCTGACAAGCAGCCACTCCAGAAAACAACGCCCACTTGGATATAGTTGATGATGCCGAGTTGTGCGTGCCAGGTATAACAACGTCACGCAGCTTTTTGTTGACATCCAGCTTTGACATCCAATCATTCTTGTTGTTTGTTGGGTAGGTGGAGCCGATGGATCGAGGTGAAGACTTTTTCTTTTGCGATAAAAAGGCAAACTGACAACAGTTAAGAGCAAGTGCCGAGCATAGACAATCAGCTGCGTTCATGGCATGGTGATCAGCAGCAGCGGAACAAGCAAGTTGTGGCGTTGTGGTAAGTATGGTCACGTGTCAAAAAAATTGGTGTAAAAAAAATTGACAAGTGCGTTTTTCAGTCAACAGTCCCAGTCACGCGTACGTCACCAACGAAACAGCAGGTGCTTTTGAAGAGTTTTGAAGCAAAGTGTACTTTGTGCACGCACGACAATGGTCATACATAACGAATAGGTCTTGACCAGGCGAAGGTAAACGGTAGCGTGCAGATCTGCAAATAGTAATTAATAGCAAAGTAGTGGCATGTCTGATGCCTCCTCTGGTGCAATGGCTCCACCGCCAGCCAAGAAAGTAAGGAGCTGCAGCTCATCAGAGTCCACTCCGAACATTTCGTCCGAGTCTCATTCAACTCCCGGCCTTTCGACTACCGGCTTATCGTCTCTTGATGAAACCACATCAGCCACTTTGATCGATGCAGCGAGAAGGTACGAAATAGAAGCGTCACTGCGGCATAGACAGTCGCAAGAAGAAGTGTCGAGTGCCAAAGAAGAAGTGCTAGCTGCCATGGAGACGCTGAAACGAGCTCACGAAAGGCTTGGCAAAGCTGAGGCTGTAGCAGCCGATGCCACCAAAAGTTACAAGGTGGCAACAGAATTCAAAACGAAATGGGAATTGCAATTGAACGTAGGGAAGAAACCTGCACCAATACTGTCTTCTTCGGAGCACGATGAAGAACAAAAGCACGTATCGTTCGCACCTCAGCACGAAATATCTGGGCCAAGCTCCATTGGGTCTGCAGGACGCAAAGTAAAAAGAATACGGATTCGCGTCTCAGAACATGGTTGGGGAATGTACGAAGGCCTACTTGATTCCGTAGGTGAACCACACGGGCGGGGTACCATCACATGGGAAAATGGTGGAAGGTACGATGGAGAATGGTGTGACGGTAAAGCCAACGGTCATGGAATCATGGATTATGCCAATGGTGATAGATACGAAGGCAAATGGAAAGATGGCTGCCGTTTTGGTCAGGGTACACATCATTTCAAAGATGGAGGAGTGTACGAAGGTCAATGGCGCAATGCCGCCCCAGATGGACAGGGTAAGATGACGTTGAAAAACGGATCTCACTACGAAGGCAGCTGGAAGGATGGTAAGTGGCATGGGCCAGGAATCGTTCGTCCTGTCAATGGAGGTGAATGGGAAGGGACATTCCAGCTAGGGAAATGCACTGTGGGTACCTTGCGTCGACCGAATGGTGAACTGGAGATAGGTAGGTATGAAAGTGTGAACCCTGACGATGTCAAGGAGGGTGTTTGGTGGAGCATTGACCGGCAGAAGATATGGAAGGTAGAGAATGGTCAGAAGAAGGAAGAGATTAATTTTGTAACGGCATTGGAGATTGCATCGCAGATTGGAGTTCAGCTTCCAAATGAACTGCTGAAGAGCGATGACTGCTAGAGGAGAGTTATAGTTGAGAGGAAGTCTCTATCTTCATCAGCTTGCATTAGACGTGGATTGCAAGCTGATGATGTTGATATGAGATTATATTGATCCCCCTCACACCACTTAGGCACGTGGCCGCCGCCTTTTTTCCCTCTAGACTTGCTAGAGCCACAATAGACTGCCCAAGATATTGTAACATTGTGTGCACCTTCATGAAAAAAGCACTCATTTTCCGAGTATGTACTACTTGGCGGAACATGAACTTCTTTGACTACACAGAGAAGATCCAAGTATTTGCTCAACTTTTTTGCTAACCTAAAATCAATTACATCATATTGTTGCAGTTGTTGCTGCATGACATTACGCCCTCGCTTCCACCTTTGCGCTGCTCCATCATCAATTCAATGTCGCAGAGGATTGTTTCATCTCCCATTTCCCTCTCCCCCTGTCCCGCCAGCAAGCTCAAAAAAATCACACAACATCCATCATGTGGATCTTATGTGCTATGCAGTAGTGAAATTGATGTCCCAATTCTAATAGCAGTTCACCCAATCTAATCCCCACATAATCACACTCAATCAACTAAACAACAACAAACATCCAAAATGGCAGAAAGAGAAGCCCTCCAAAAGCGCTATGCCTACGCAGAAATGTCCAACAAGGTCCAACGGGCCGATCGACGGTCTCGTCGAGATGGAGATGGCGGCGGCGGCGGTGGCGCAGGTGGACCTACCGGAGAAGTAGAAAGTTTATGGAATGTCTTACCACAGGAAACTTTGGGAAGGATGGGTGATCGAGTTGGTGCAACAACGGCCGATGATGGACTTGAAGGTGATGAGGGGGGAAAGAAGAAGAGTGATCGACCGGCCGAGGTGGCGGAAATGATGGAGAGGGCTGCCAAACGTCGTAAAAAGAAGGAGGCGAATGATTACATTGGTGGCTCTGGTTCTGGTGGTTCATCCAAAAGGAGAGAGAATATTTTATTAGAAGGAGGGACCTCCATCCTAGATGATTCCGTTGGCATGTCGACCTACAGGCCCACCAATCCGGGCAGTCGCTCGGCATACCAAACATTATT